>Ga0116200_10000402_pt1 | contig 13877 bp, 9 predicted proteins | sample Mar14436cmmetaG_FD_94478 | JGI IMG/M metagenome (GOLD analysis project Ga0116200, IMG submission 94478) | Marine hydrothermal vent microbial communities from Guaymas Basin, Gulf of California to study Microbial Dark Matter (Phase II) - Marker... ... | reverse complement strand
GATGTTTCGAGCTTTAGCAGATGCAGGTATCAATATTCTTATGATCAGCACTTCTGAAATTAAAATCTCTTGTGTAATAGATGAAAAGGAAGTTAAAAAAGCTGTACAAGCACTACATAAAGCATTTAATTTAGGAGAAGGGCGTGTTTAAAGTAGAAATTTATGATACCACTTTAAGAGATGGTACTCAAGCAGAAGATTTCAATTTACAATTAGAAGATAAATTAAAGGTCGCAGAGAAATTAGATGAATTAGGTGTCCATTATATTGAAGGTGGATGGCCTGGTTCCAATCCAAAAGATGAGCAATTTTTTGAAAGGATTAAGCATTTTTCTTTTAAAAATGCAAAAATAGCTGCCTTTGGTAGCACTCATCATCCTCAACGAACACCAGAAAATGACCCAAATTTAAAGGCATTATTAAATGCAAAAACTGAGGTTATTACTATTTTTGGAAAGAGCTGGGATTTACATGTAAAAGATGCACTTCAGATTTCTTTAGAAAGAAATTTAGAAATTATTTATAATTCCCTTGCTTATTTGCGTCCTTATGTAAAAAAACTTTTTTATGATGCTGAACATTTCTTTGATGGATTTAAAAATAACCCTGAATATGCCATAGCTACAATTAAAAAGGCTATAGAAGCAGGAGCTGATTGTATTATTTTTTGTGATACAAATGGTGGAACCTTACCTTTTGAATTAGTAGAAATCATTGAGTATGTAAAAAGAAAATGTCCAAATATTGTATTTGGTATTCATGCACATAATGATGCAGAAATGGCTGTTGCTAACAGTCTTATGGCAGTGCGTTTAGGGGCAGTACAAGTTCAGGGCACTTTAAATGGTGTAGGAGAACGTTGTGGAAATGCTAATCTTTGTTCAATCATCCCAGCTTTAAAGTTAAAGATGGGAATAGACTGTATTAGTGATAAACAGCTTACAAAACTTACAGCTATTTCTAGATTTGTAACAGAATTAATAAATATCGCTCATCCACCATATCTTCCTTATGTTGGTAGAAGTGCCTTTGCCCATAAAGGAGGAGTACATGTAAGTGCTGTTAAAAGAAATCCTCATACCTATGAACATATTCCTCCAGAAAAAGTAGGAAATGTAAGAAGAATTCTTATTTCTGACCTTTCTGGCAGAAGTACTATTTTAAGCAAAGCAAAAGAATGGGGTATTGATCTTGATAGTAAAGATCCTCAAGTACAAAAGATATTAAAGGAATTAAAAGATTTAGAAAATCAAGGTTTCCAATTTGATGTAGCTGAAGAATCTTTTAAATTAAGAATGTATAGAGCTAGAGGAGAATTAAAGAAAGAATATTTTAAATTATTTACATATCGGGTTCAGGATTATAAGACTCTTAACGGTTATCCTATCGCTGAAGCTGAAGTATGGGTAGTTGTAGATGGAAAAGAAAAACATGCAATGGCATTAGGACAAGGACCAGTAAATGCACTTGATAAAGCTTTAAGAAAGGCACTTGAAGATTTTTACCCTTCTTTAAAAGAGATGAGCCTTGTTGATTATCGAGTAAGGGTTTTACCTGGAATTACAGGTACTGAAGCAAGGGTAAGAGTACTTATTGAATCTAAAGATAAAGAGTGCGTTTGGCGTACAGTAGGTGTTTCTTATGATATTCTTGAAGCAAGCTTACAAGCTCTAATTGATAGCATTATCTATAAACTTTTTCGTGAAGAGCAGGCAAAAGGCGAGTGTTAAAAAGACCCATCATTTCTTTACATCCAATGATTAAAGCAGATATTAATTTGCTTATTGCCAATAAACCTCTTTCTTTACAACAGAAAAGATTAATTAAACAAGCAAAAGCAATAATTTTACACCAAGCATGTAAAGCAGATGTTTATTGGTTTTGTCGCACAAATTGCCCTTATGTTTTTCCCAATTATGATTATCGTTTTCCTGGAGAAGGGAAAATTGGTGATATTTTAGTTTGGCAACAATTAAAAATCCCACATCCAAAATCAATAATTTATCCAGATTTACATTCATTTTATGCTAATCACGGAGAAAAATTAAAAAAACTCCCTCTCTCTTATCCATTTGTTTTAAAAGGAAATAAAGGGGGAGAAGGTGAAATGGTATATTTGATTGAGAATGAAAATCAGCTTAAAGATATTTTAAACTTAATTTATGGACTTGAAAAACATCAAGGTTGGCATGGTTTTATTTTACAAGAATTTATTCCTAATCAAAAAAGAAGTTTAAGGGTAGTTATAATTGGCAAAAAACAATTTTATTATTGGCGCATACAAAAAAATAATCTTTGGAAGATAAATGTTGCACAAGGAGCAGAAATTGATAAAAATGTTTCAGATGATATAAAAAAACAAATTACTCCTTATATTGATCGATTACGTAAAGTTACAGGTATCAATTTAGCAGCTATAGATTTACTTTACCCAGAAAGACCAATTTTTTTAGAAATAAATTATTACTTTGCACGTGAAGGACTAGGAGGAAATGATATTTTTTATCAATTATTAGAAGAAGCAGTCAAAGAATGGCTTAAAGAGATTTCTTGACAAACATATTTTTACTGCTAACAATTGCTTTTTAGGGGTAAAAAGATGGCATTATATGTATACAATACTCTCACAAGAAAAAAAGAAGAATTTGTTCCTTTGCAGCCAGGCAAAATAGGCATTTATGTATGTGGTATTACAGCTTATGATTATTGTCATATGGGACATGCCCGTTCTGCTATTGTTTTTGATGTTATTGTTAAATATTTACGTTATTTAAATTATGATGTGCTTTTTGTTCGCAATTTTACTGATGTAGATGATAAAATTATCAATCGGGCTAAAAAGGAAGGAAAACTTGCACATGAAATTGCCGAATACTATATTAAGGCATTTTATGAAGATATGGATGCACTTGGAGTTGATAAGGCGGATATTGAACCTAGAGCAACAGAACATATTCCAGAAATGATTGCTTTGGTTGAAAAGTTATTAGCTAAAGGTTATGCCTATGAAGCAGATGGTGATGTCTATTTTAGTATAGAGCGTTTTCCACATTATGGTTGCCTCTCTCATCGAAGTCTAGATGAAATGCTTGCTGGTGCAAGAGTTGAACCAAATCCAAAAAAACGCCATCCTTTAGATTTTGCTTTATGGAAAAAGGCAAAACCTGGTGAACCATGGTGGGATAGTCCTTGGGGAAAAGGAAGACCTGGATGGCATTTAGAATGCTCAGTAATGAGTATGAAATATTTGGGAGAAACTTTTGATATTCATGGAGGTGGTCAAGATTTAATCTTTCCTCATCATGAAAATGAAATTGCTCAATCTGAAGCTGCCACTGGAAAACCATTTGTTCGTTACTGGATTCATCATGGCTTTCTTATGGTTAATAAAGAAAAAATGTCTAAATCTTTAGGAAACTTTTTTACTATTAGAGAAGTACTTGCAAAATTTCATCCAGAGGCAATAAGATTGTTTTTTTTAAGCCATCATTATCGCAGTCCAATAGATTTCTCTGATCAAGCTTTAAAAGAAGCAACAAGTGCCTTAGAAAGAATTTATTTAAGCTTAAAACGTGCTCAGGAAAGGATAGGTAGAATAAATGAAATTAACCCTGAAAATTTAAAAAATGAATTACTTTATCAGGAATTAATGAAAAATGAAGAAAAGTTTAAAGAGGCTATGAATGATGATTTTAATACTGCTCTTGCCCTTTCTCAAATTTTTAATAGCATTAAAGCTATTAATTTATATCTAGAAAAAACAGAAATTAATAAAGAATTAATTGCTTGGGCTATAAAAAAGATAAAGGAATGGGGAAAAGTATTTGGTATCTGTCAATGCCTGCCAGAAGATTTTTTAACACAAGGAGTAAGCTTAAGTGTAGAAGAGATAGAAAGGCTTATTGCCAAACGGGCAGAAGCAAGGAAAAAGAAAGATTGGGCAACAGCAGATGCTATTAGAGAGGAATTGAAAAAAGCAGGTATTATCCTTGAAGACACCCCTCAAGGAACTACCTGGCGGGTAAAAAGGAGCTAAAGATGACACAGTTTCACACATTTACAGTTATATTACGTTTGCCAGATAATTTAAAACCTTTACTTGAATTAGCTTATAATCTTTGGTTTGCTTGGAATCCTCAAGTTATTGCCCTTTTTAGAAGGCTTGACAGATGGTTATGGGAAGAAACTGGGCATAATCCAGTGCTTATGCTCAGTCAACTAAGTCATAAACGTATTCAAGAACTTTCTCAAGATGAAGCATTTTTAGCCTATATGCATCGTGTTTATAATGAGTTTAAGTCTTATCTTGAAAATCCTTATTTTACTCCTTTTTTTGAAACAAAGAAAGATTTTTTAGTTGCTTATTTTTCTGCAGAATTTGGATTAACAGATTGCCTTCCTATGTACTCTGGAGGACTTGGCATCCTTGCAGGAGATTATCTTAAATCTGCTAGTGATTTGAATTTGCCCATAATTGGCGTAGGCTTGCTTTATCAATATGGTTATTTTCGCCAAACACTTACTAGAGAAGGCATACAAAAAGAAACATATCCACCAAATGATTTCTATCATATGCCATTACATTTAGAAAAAGATAAAAATGGCAACCCTATACTGATTTCTGTAGATTTTAAGCATGAAAAAGCATATGCTCAAATTTGGCGTGTAGATGTAGGTCGGATAAAACTTTATCTTTTAGATACAAATATACCACAAAACCCTCCTCATATTCGCCACACTACTTCTTATTTATATGATGCCAATAGAGAGATTCGTTTAAGGCAAGAAATTTTATTAGGAATTGGTGGCGTAAGGGCATTGAATGCCTTAGGTATTTCGCCAACTATTTATCATATGAATGAAGGGCATTCAGCCTTTGCCGGACTTGAAAGAATTCGTATTTTGCGTGAAAAAACAGGTATTTCTTTCGATGCTGCCCATCTAGCAGTCATGGCAAGTAATGTCTTTACTACTCATACTCCAGTACCAGCAGGTATTGAGGTATTTGATCCTCATCTGATTGAAGCATATTTTGCCAATTATACAGAAAGCTTAGGTATATCTATGCCTGTACTTTTAGGACTTGGTCGGAAAAACCCAGCAGATCATAATGAACCATTTTGTATGAACATTTTAGCAATGAAACTCTCTGGACATATTAATGCTGTTAGCAAATTACATAAAACCGTTTCACAAAAACTCTGGCACATATTATGGCCAAATCTTTCTGAAGAAGATGTTCCTATACCATATGTTACAAATGGCATACATATACCATCTTGGGTTTCTAAAGAAATGGCTGAGCTTTTTGACCGCTATTTAGGACCACATTGGTTTGAAGATCCTGATAATGAAAAAGTGTGGTCGCAAGTGCTTGAAATACCTGATGAAGAACTATGGGGTACTCATGAGCGTAGAAGGGAAAGATTAGTAGCCTTTTGCAGAAGACGGTTGAGGAAACAACTTATAAGAAGGGGTGCTTCTCAAAGTGAAATTATGAAGGTAAGTCAAATTTTGAGCCCAGAGGCATTAACTTTGGTTTGGGCAAGACGCATGGCAACTTACAAAAGACCAAATTTTATTTTTCGTGATCCTGAAAGGTTAGCAAAAATTTTAAATAATCCTACGCGCCCAGTTCAAATTATCATGGCTGGAAAAGCACATCCAGCAGATGAACCAGCAAAGGCAATACTTAAAGAAATTATTGCTCTGACTAATGATGAATGTTTTAAACAACGCTTAGTCTTTATTGAAGATTATGATATGGAAGTAGCTAGATATCTAGTTGAAGGGGCTGATGTATGGTTAAATACCCCTTTAAGACCAAATGAAGCATGTGGTACAAGTGGAATGAAAGCAGTAGCTAATGGAGCTATACATTTTAGTACTAGTGATGGTTGGTGGGCAGAAGCATATCGTCCAGAGCTTGGTTGGCTTATTGGTTCTCATGAAGAATATACAAATCCTGAATATCAAGCAGAAGTAGAAAGTAATTCTTTTTACAATCTCCTTGAACATGAAATTGCTCCATTATTTTATAATAGAGGACCAGATGGTTTACCTCATGGCTGGATACGTAAAATGAAGATGTCTATGCGTTATCTTTGCCCCCGTTTTAACACTCACCGTATGCTTCAAGAATATGTTGATCAACTTTACTTCCCTGCTCTTGATTATTGGCAAAATTTAGCAAAGGATGGCATGAAAGGGGCAGAAGCACTTTCAGCATGGAAAACAAGGATTATGACTAACTGGAATAAAGTAGCAGTATTAAAAATTGAACCAGCTAATGAAGTAGAAATACCTGTTGGTGAAGAATTTAAAATTAATGCTTTAGTGCGTTTAGGCGATCTCAAACCAGATGAAGTAAAAGTAGAAGTTTATTATGGTCGACTCACCCCAGCAGGCAATTTAGTAGAAAGAGAAACTATACCTATGCAGGCAGTTGGTTCAGAAGAAAAGGGAATTTATCGATTTGAAGCTCGTTTTTATTGTGATGAAACAGGCAAATATGGCTATCGTATAAAGATTACCCCTTATCATCCCTATCTTGTCCCTTCTTATTATCTACTTGGGGTATTGGTGGTGTGGGGATAGTTATTATTTTTCTTATTCTTTGCATTTTTGTAGGCTGTTTGCCACCACCAAAACCACCGCCTAATCTTATTAAATTGCCTTTTAAAAAATGGCCAGTTTTAAAAAAGCCACAGGATTTAGATACATTTTTTGTTGCTTTAGAAAGAAGTCTCAATTATTACCAAAAACTTCCTCCTGATTATACTTTTTTGGTAGCAGGGACTCCTTATACTGCTTTAGAAATGGAAAAGAGTCTTAAAATTTTTAAATATTGTTTAAATAAATCTAATTGGCAAAGTTGCATTAGAAATTACTTTGACCTTTATCAAGCCGCTGGTCTAAATCAAAAAAGAGAAGTGCTTTTTACTGGTTATTATCAACCAATACTTTATGGCAGTTTTTCTCCAAATGAAAGATTTAAATATCCTATTTATCGAGTGCCAGATGAACTATTAAAAATAGACTTAAAACGCTTTGATGAAACATTACCACCTCGCATACTTATTGGCATGGTACGAGGAAATGAAGTTATTCCTTTTTATAGTCGAGCAGAAATAGATTATTCTTTAAAACTTGCTGGAAAGGGATATGAAATAATTTGGGTAGATGATCCTATAGAACTCTTTTTCCTTCATATTCAAGGTTCTGGTATTGTTATTTTGCCTGATGGCAAAAAAGTTTATTTACATTATGCCATTTCAAATGGTCGCCCTTATAAAAGCATTGGACAAGTAATGAAAACATTAGGTCTTTTGGAAAAACCAAATGGTATAAAAATAAAAAAATATTTTAAGAATCATCCTGAGATGATGAAAAAGATATTTTCTGTAAATGAAAGCTATATATTCTTTCAAATTGTAGAAAAAGGCCCACTAGGTGCTTTAGATGAAATTTTAACTCCTTATTATTCTTTAGCCACAGATCCAAACATTTTTCCAAAAGGCAGTATGCTTTTTTTACAGACAGAGATACCTATTGTGGATGATAAACAGAATTTAAAAGGATGGCAAACATTTCATTCCTTTGCTTTATCTCAAGATACTGGCAGTGCTATTAAAGGGCCAGGAAGAGCTGATATCTTTTTTGGCACAGGTAATAAAGCAGAAGCAAAAGCATGTTATATGGCACGTAGAGGAAAACTTTATTTACTGATAAAGAAGAAATGAATCTTTATAAAAATGCTCTTAAGCTCATTAATCAGGTAATTATAGGAAAAGAAAAAGAGGTAAAACTTGCCTTTAGTTGTCTTTTGGCAGGTGGACATCTCCTTCTAGAAGATGTGCCAGGAACAGGAAAAACAACATTGGCTATAGCTTTAGCAAGGGTATTAGGTTGTTCTTTTGCTAGAATTCAATTTACAAGCGATATATTGCCTGCTGATATTATTGGAGGACTGGTTTATCAGCCAAAAGAAGGTCATTTTATTTTTAGACCAGGCCCTATATTTCATCAAGTAATCCTTGCTGATGAAATCAATCGTGCTACTCCCAAAGCACAGAGTGCCTTACTTGAGGCTATGGAAGAAAGACAAGTAAGTATTGAAGGGGTTGTAAAACCTTTACCCTCTCCTTTTTTTGTCATTGCTACTCAAAATCCTTATGAACTTCATGGCACATTCCCTCTACCAGAATCTCAATTAGATAGATTTTTTATGCGTTTGACCTTAGGTTATCCCTCTCCAGAAAAAGAGGCTTTAATCTTAAAACATGGAAGACTTCAAGAAGAAGCAAGGAATTTACCTTCTGTATTTACACCTGAAACAATAATTAAAATGCAAAAAGAGATACAAAAAATTCATCTTCATGAAGATTTATTAAATTATGTTCTTAAAATAATAGAAAAAACAAGAAAAGATAACACATTCCGTTATGGTCTTTCTCCTAGAGGTGCCCTTGCTTGGATAAAGGCAGCTAAAGCATATGCATTTTTAGAAGGTAGAAATTATGTTGCCCCTGAAGATATAAAAACAGTATTTATCCCAATAGCCTTCCATCGCCTTCTACCAAAGGAAGAAACAAACTTATCAGCAAGAGAGATCTTACTTAAGGAAATCTTAAATACATCACCATTACCTTTATGAAAAAAGGACGTTTTAAAGTAAAAATCACTATAGCAGGTATTGTTTTTGTAATCCTTACTATTATTTTAGGGGTAGCTGCTATAAATACTGGCAATAATCTCCTTTATATTGTTGCTGCTTTAATGCTTTCTATTATGGGTTTATCTGGTTTTTCTTCCTTTATTAATTTAATCAATCTTGATTTTACATTAGAACTTCCTCAAGAAATTTATGCTAAAAAAAAGACATTTTTAATTATCAAAATAAAAAATAAAAAACAATATTTTCCAAGCTTTCTCTTGGGAATAAAAAATTCATTTTCTATTTCCTGGCTTACATTCCTCCCTCCTAAAAAGGAGGCTTCAATTTATCTTTGGACAATCTTTCAAAGAAGAGGATGGCAAAATATACCAGAAATTTTTATTTTTTCATACTTTCCTTTAAGCTTTTTCTCAAGAGGATTTAAATTATCTTTTAAAGAAAAATGTCTTGTTTATCCAAAACCTATTGTTTGTGATTTTTCATCTATGCTTAAAGATTTTGGACACGAAGATGTTCAAAAAAAGGGTGAAGAAGATTTTAAGGGATTAAGAGAATCATTAAATGGTGAGTATTTAAGACATGTGCATTGGTTAGCTACAGCTAGATTAGGAAAATTCATTTTAAAGGAATATGAAGGAGATGGTTCAAAAAAAGTTTTACTTATCTTATCAAATAAAAATGATTTAGAAAATCAACTTGGAAGATTAACTTATTTAGCTAATTTATTTTTTAAAAAGGATTATGCTGTAGGTTTAAAAACACCATCTATTTATTTACCTCCAGAAAAAGGAGAAAAACAGAGAAAAGAGATTTTAAAAACACTTGCCCTTTATGAGACCTAAAGATTTACCTGTTATTTGTGCATATTTAGGTTTTTTCTTAGGGGCTGTGAGCCTTTTAGAAGAAATTTCTTTTAATTGGTGGTCAATTATTGTTTTAATTATCCTTCTTACCTATTTAAATCATCTTAAATGGCATTTTTATCTTTCTGGTATTACTCTAAATCTTTTAGCCATCTCTTTAATTTTATTTGCATTCTTTACTCCTTCAACAGGTGCTTTTGAAATACTTTTAAGGATATTGTTTATTTTAAGTCTTATAAAATTCTTAAGTCCATTAAAAAATCGTGATTTATGGCAAATTTACACTTTAAATTTATTTTTATTCTGTATGGCATCTATTACTCGCTTGGATTTAGGATTTGGTTTTTTACTTTTAGCATTTCTTTATATTAGCCTAACAGGACTTTGTTTTTTAACTGCTCAAAAAACAGGTGAGATAAATATTATTAAGAGACCATTATTTTATTTTTCTTCATTTTTTACTTTATTTGTCATTCTTTTTGCCATTATCTTTTTTATATGTCTTCCTCGTTCTCCTTATACATTTTTATTTGGTTTTGGCTTCAACCCAAAGGCAAAAACAGGTTTTAGAGAAAAAATAAATTTAAAAAAGATTCAAGAAATTAGAAAAGATAAAAGTGTAGCATTTAGAGTTATTTTGTCAAAAAAACTTCCTTTTATCCCTTATTGGCGTGGCATTGTCTATGATACTTATGAAAATGGCAGTTGGCAAATGCATTTTAAAGAAAAAATTAAAAGAAAAGATTTTACCTGTCCATCTACTTATAAACAGACAATTTTTTTAGAACCATATCAAGGAAAAACACTCTTTGCTATGGAATATCCTATTCTTATAAAACCCGTTGCTCCAAAAAGGATTTTTATCTTTATGCTAAAAAATTTCAGCATTTCATTACCAAGGAATGTCTCAATGCGAATAGAATACAAGGCATTTTCTTGTCCATCCTTTCCAGCCTCTTCAATTAATCCAGAAGAAAAAAATATTTATTTACAAGTGCCAGAAAATATTAAAGAAAGATTAAAAGAAATTGTTAAAAATTTAATAAAAAAAGAAGATTCTCCTTCTATTATTGCTGAAAAAATTAAACATTTTTTAAATCAATCTCCCTTTCGTTATTCTTTAAAAGTAAATGAATCAAAAGGAGACCCTATAATCGATTTTCTCTTTTCTACTCATCAAGGTTGGTGTGAACATTTCTCTTCTGCCTTAACCTTACTTTTAAGGACTGCTGGTATCCCTGCCAGATTAATAGGTGGTTATTATGGTGGAATATGGAATGAAATGGGCAATTATTATCTTGTATTGCAAAAAGATGCCCATACTTGGGTAGAATATTGGGATGGAAAAACATGGAAAAGGATTGATCCTACTCCTGCCCATTTTATAAAAAAACATAAATTTTTATTCCTTTCAAAATGGATTGATTATTTAAAATTACGTTGGTATGCCTATGTCATAAATTATGATTTTTCTAAACAAAGAAGATTATTCTCTGAATTAAAACGTATTTTTACACCAAAAAATAATTGGCAAGTAAAATATCCACAATTTAAATGGTCTAAAAAAATTATATTTTTATCTTTAATACCATTTTTAATCTCAACTTTCTTTTACTTTTTAAAGAGAAAAAATAAAAAGACACCTCTTTTACAACTTCAATCAATTTTAAAAAATTATGGTTTTAGATGTCCATCTTCAGAAGGTGGGCTTGAATGGGCTAAACATATAGAAAAAATAGACCCAAAACTCTCTCAAATGATAAAAGATTTTGCTTTAAATTATTATGAAGTACGTTATGGAAAAGAGAAAATGGATGATAAAAGAAAAAAGTATTTAAATGAGTTATTAAAAGAAATAAAAAATTATCTTAAAAATAAAAAATGCAAGAATGGATTGATATTTTAAAACATGTTGCTTTAAAATTAAATCTTAAAGAGGTTTATCTTGTTGGTGGCGTAGTAAGGGATTTATTATTAAAAAGACCAATACAAGATTTTGATATTACTGTAGAAAAAAGACCAAAAGATATTGCCTTTCTTTTTGCTAAAAAGATAAATGGACATTTTGTTATTTTAGATGAAGAGTGGGAGACATATAGAGTAGTAAAAGACAATCTTTATTTTGATTTCACACCTTTTAGAGGAAAAGATATAATCTCTGACCTTTCTGCCAGAGACTATACTATTAATGCTTTAGCTATAAATATCTTTCAGCCAGAAAAGATTATTGATCCATTTAAAGGAAAGATAGATTTAAAAAATTGTATCTTACGTATGGTTAATAAAAAGGCATTATGGGAAGATCCCTTAAGGATACTTCGTGGTTTTAGAATCTGTGCTGAATTAAACTTTGATTTAGAAAAAGAGACATATTTTACTATAAAACGTTATGCCCCCCTTTTAAAAAATATTGCTGGAGAAAGGATTTATCAAGAATTAAAAAGATTATTTCTTACAAAGAATGCCTCTTACTGGATAAAAGAAATGGGAAATTCAGGTATATTTTCTTCTATCTTGCCAGAGTTAGATGCATTAAAAGGTGTATTACAAAATGGCTTTCATCATTTAGATGTTTATGGACATTCATTGCTTACTTTAAAACATATAGAATCTTTAATCTTGCAGCCTGAAAATATAATTTTAGATTTTAAAAAAGAAATTAAGGAATATGTCAAAGAACCATTTCATATATTTTGTTTAAAATGGGCAGCTTTATGCCATGATTTAGGAAAACCAAGTACTCAAGAAAAAAAAGGAAATCGTTTTACTTTTTATGGACATAATAAGGTAGGGGCTGAACTTTTTTTAAATATTGCTTCAAGATTGCATTTCTCTAATAAAGAAAAAGATTTAATCTCTTTTCTTATTATCCATCATCTTTGGCCATTCCATTTGCTTTCTCTTTATCAAAAAAATCAATTGACATTAAAAGCAATGCATCGCATCATCCGAAAGAGTGAACCACATACAATTGGCTTATTTTTACTTGCTCTTGCCGATAATTTTGCAGCAAATGGTCCAGGTAAACCAAAAGATTATGATCAAGAATTTATTAATTTATTTAAAGAAATAATGAAGATAAGGAAAGAATTCCTTTCTATAAAAGAAAGACATCGCTTAGTTACTGGTCATGATATTATTAATTGGTTTAAATTAAAACCAGGCCCAATTATTGGGAAATTATTACAAGAAATAGAAGAGGCACAATTAGCTGGTAAAATTAAGACAAAAGAAGAAGCTAAAGAGTGGTTGGAGAGAAAAATAAAGGAATATTAATATTCCCTGTTTATTATTTAATTTTTTAGACATTGTTTTGAAGCTTATTGATGCAATCCTTTAAAACTTGGTCTTACCTTCTAAATATGTTATTAAAGCATAAAATCAAAGAAGGAGTAATAAATGGGAAAATATATTCCCAGATATGTAAGGGCATATGAGGATGGTTCTTTAGAGAAAAAGATTGAAGAAGCATATAAGATTTTAGAAAAATGCACTTTATGTCCAAGGGAATGCAAGGTAAATAGACTTAAAGGAGAAAAGGGGATATGTAAAACAGGAGAATTGCCTATTGTTTCAAGCTTCTTTGCCCACTTTGGTGAAGAAGACCCACTTGTAGGGAAACATGGTTCTGGCACAATTTTTATCTCTTATTGCAATCTACTTTGTATGTATTGTCAAAATTATGAAATCAGCCATCTTGGTGAAGGAAGAGAAGTCACTTTAGATATTTTTGCTCAAATAATGCTTTCTTTACAAGAACAGGGATGTCATAATATAAATATTGTTACTCCTACTCATGTAGTACCTCAGCTTTTAGGAGCATTAAAAATTGCTGTAGAAAGAGGACTTTCTATTCCTTTGGTTTATAACACAAGTGGTTATGATAAAGTTGAAACTTTAAAGATTTTAGATGGTATTGTAGATATTTATATGCCAGATTTTAAATATTGGGATCCTAAAGTAGCAAAACGCTATTCAAAAGCACCAGATTATCCAGAAGTAGCAAGAAAGGCATTAAAAGAGATGCATCGTCAAGTAGGAGATTTACGTATTAATGAACAAGGTATAGCTGAAGAAGGTTTACTTGTAAGACATTTAGTACTTCCTCATGGTTTGGCTAATACAAAAGAAATTATGGAATTTATTGCTAATGAAATCTCTCCAAATACTTATGTAAATGTTATGGCGCAATATCGTCCTTGTGGAGAAGCTTATAAAGACTCTTATTTAAATCGCTCTCTTACATTAGAAGAATATGAAGAAGCACTTAAGGCAGCCATTAAAGCAGGGATTACCCGTTTAGATGAAGCTCAAAAACGCTTCTTGTTAAGGTTTCG
>Ga0116200_10000401_pt1 | contig 13877 bp, 15 predicted proteins | sample Mar14436cmmetaG_FD_94478 | JGI IMG/M metagenome (GOLD analysis project Ga0116200, IMG submission 94478) | Marine hydrothermal vent microbial communities from Guaymas Basin, Gulf of California to study Microbial Dark Matter (Phase II) - Marker... ... | reverse complement strand
TAGTAGACCAATCTGCTATGCCATATATAATAAATCAATATCAAAGAATCACAGTAGAAATCCCTTTAGAATCACCAGATCTTCCAGAGGATACTTATGATCTGAAGGTTGTTGGTCATTATAGCGGAAAACGTATAACTACTGAGATGAAGAACTACATAAAGATAAACTCCCCCTTGAAGATAGATATAGCCCAGAGTGAAATAGAGTGTCCTGCAAACACGCTATGTAAGCCGGAGATAACGATCAATGTGAAATTCCCGATAGGGGATATAACAGATTTTACTGTGGAGAATTTTAACGCCGTAATAATGGGTAAGGGAAAGACATTCAAAAAAATACACGTTGATAGTATAGAATGTAGTAAGCAGTCAGATAGCTGTAATATTAAGCTGGATATACCCGCAAATCTTGAGCCCGGATCCTATGATCTCTTCTTAACAACAGAAACGACTATAGAAAATAAAGATTATGAAAGTCAGGATTCAATACCCCTCGAAGTAGTTTTAAGAATCTTCGGGACCTTAAAGGATGCTGGTGGGAATGTCGTGTCTGCCGTAATTACATTTGAAAACCTGAAAACCGGGCAGAGCATATCCGGACAGGTTGGTCCCTCCGGGGGGTATTCTATAAACATCCTCCCCGGAGAATATTCTGTAGAGATAAGACTTGGTGGTGGTGTTGTTGCGAGGTTTTATAATGTAACAGTATCCAGCTCGGATTCGTTGCTCAGTTTGTCTGATAACCTCATAAGATACGATCAGGGACACCTCAATTCTGGCGCCCCAGCGGGAGTCAGGGTTGTAAAGATCATCGTGCTCGAATTTGGATTGCCCTTTTCTAATGCATGGTTTTATGTTCCATACGACAGCTCGAGGGTGAGCGGTGACGAAAAGGATCTAAATGTTTATATATGCCGTGACTGGAACTTTGAGAGAAGTTCATGTACAGGTACGTGGGAGCGGGTTACCTGTGAGGTTCATACGATAAGAGATGGGGTTGAGTTCGAGGTAGATTCTACATCGGCATTTATCATTGGGGAACAGCGGGGTTTACATTTCTCACACCTTGAGCTGGAGAGGGAGGAGGTTCATATGGGCGATACTATAGTTGTCAATGGAAAGCTCCTGGATACGGATGGAAATGCTGTAGAAAATGCTCAAATAAGATTGTCATTTCCAGCATTTAATATGTCAACGAGCAGTGCAACAACAACCGGGGGTTTTTTCAGGGCGACCATAAATGCCCCCTATCTAACAGGGTATCCAGAACTGCTAATAGAGGGGATAAAATACCCCTACAGGTCCTGTAATGAAACGAAGACGGTAAAGGTTACCAGAAGTAAGGAGCTGAGTATATTGAATATCCCTGATATCGTAGATGTTCCATTAAATGAACCGAGAGATATAAATTTCACCCTATTCAATTCTGGGCAGACAAATCTGACAGAGCCTATTTACATACATGTGATGGGCATATCATCCGACTGGTACGAATTATCCCCCGCAAAGGTAAATGGTCTCGGTATAAGTGAGCAGAAGAATATAAATCTAAGGATTTATCTGACACCAGAGCTCTGCGGCGGAGCCTGTAAGAAATTTACCCTCGTTAATCTCGAGGCAAAATCCGATGAAATAAGCAGAGTGGTAAGCTTTACGATCAAGATAACATCCCCACTCAATGAAACGGGAAGCGCTGAAGTAGAGAAGAAAGAAGGGGGTTCAATAATTCCTGACATTACTGGTTTTACTATTTCAATACCATCAGTCTCAAGCCCATATCTACCTCTCACAATAATTGTAATTTTATTAATCCTAATCCTAAACAAGAAGAAAACTGCACCAACATCCAGGAAGACCTTCGGTAAACAGGGGAAGAGGGGGCACGAATTAAGAAGCTCTATCGTGTCTTCTCTACACAGAATAAAGAAGAACCTCTAACCAAACAAGGAAGACAGACCGGATGCGGCTTCATCCTCGGTTTTCTCTTCCTCAACCTCTTTTTTGGGTTCTCCCTCTCTCTCGTCCTCCCCCCCGGCCGGGGCACCGGAGACAGAATCGCCAGAGATTCTGGATTTAAGGGATAACATCTCCATGTTCGCTTTTGATAGCAGGAATCTTATCGTTTCTCTGGTTGGTATCTCTGCATTTATGGCCAGATTTATGGCGTTGTTAAAGGCATCATTTAGTAGGTACTTTATTGTTACCGAGTTGTATATCCCAGAATTCAAGGCAAGGTTTAGTGCATCTCTATAAGAGCTTTGTAGATCAGAGATCGTCTTCGTTTCATCAATATCGAGTATATCGGAGGTGTAGATCATGCCGTCCTCGTAAGCGGCATTTAGCTCAAGACCGATTTCCATTGGCTCTATACCCAGCCTTGTTAGAACGCCTGCAATATCCTGGGAGATCTCCTCCCCCTCCCTCACAACCAGCGAATCCTCCGTCACGATAATCCTCCCCTCCTGAATCCTTGCCTTGATTCCGAGCCTCTGAAGGTCTCCGATTATCGGTCCCGCTGGCAGGGATGTGTCCCCCGAGGGAACCACTATGTCCTTCGGTGCGATACTGCCCGCTTTTGCTGGGGCGGATACCCTGCTGGATTTTAGAATTTTGTTCAGCTTGAATGGATCCAGATCAGTAAAGATCAAACCCACAGATCCCCGAACGTGTTTATCCAGATCCTTTATACCCGCCCTCTCAAAGGACATCTTTATAAGGTTATTTTTACCTACCCTCAGCTCTGCCTTTCCTTTAAGGCGTTTCCTCATCAGCTGGAGCTGTCTCGATGGGATTCCACCGATATTAGCTAAGGCAATCACCTTCGATCTCGATATCCTCTTCGTTAGCTCCTTAACCTCCTCAAATTTCCACCTGGCTACCATTTTATCTGTCTAATCTAATTGCGTGACTCATCGTAGTTTTGAAGTACACCGACCTGATCTTATCCGGAGGGATCTGCCTCTCGATTCCATTCATTACGGCGAGGATATTCTCAGCCAGGTCCTCCGGTTTCATATCCTCCGTACCCACTGGAACATTTACCGTGGGATTCTTCTTCGATCTTATCCTCACAGTATTTTTTAACCTCTCAACTATCGCATCCAGGTCGGCCGTTGCTGGAACTGGTTGTGGCATCTTTCCCCTCGGCCCTAAGATGATACCCCATGTCCTGCCGATTGTGGGCATCAGTTCCGGTTGAGCAATAAACCAATAGCAGAGATCGGCGAATTTCCTCATTTTTCTTCTCTTCTTGGAGTATTCCTCTAACTCCTTTCTGTTCAGAACAAATTTAGAGAGCTTTTTTGCCCTGACATTCATGTCTCCATCTGCAAAGATGCCGATATTTACCTCCTTGTTTCTACCCCTGGGTAGCAATATGTTGAGATTGAGTTTGTTTTCAGCACTCTCCATATTGAGGTCTTTAAAATTAATGCTGATCTCTGCAGACTGCTTAAATCTCCTCTTTTTCGTCTTTGCACTTAACTCCTCAATTCGCTTTATGATCTCCCCTTTCTCCATCATATTCCTCCTACCAAGGACAAGTAAATATGGTAGTGAACAGGAGCGGAATATATTCATTTAGATTAAATACTTAAAAATTTCTATTCCCTAAATCTGTCGTCAAACTCTCCAGAATCTATTTCCCTGATGATCTCCTTTGCGTCCTTGCCCTCGATCGTAACCCCCATGGATTTACATGTTCCGATAATTTCTTTCGTTGCACCCTTTAGATCGTTAGATAGTAATGAATCTCTCTTCATCTTCACTATCCTCATCAACTGGTCAAAGCTTAAATCCCCGACGGGCTTCCCATTCGTTGAGCCCTTCTCCAATCCAAGCTCCTTTTTTATGAGAGCGGATGTTGGTGGCGATCCCAATTCTATCTCAAATTTCTTCGTCTCCAGATCAACGATAACCTTCACCGGGATCTTCATCCCCTCAAAGCTAGAGGTTTTCTCGTTTATTGCATTGACAACCTCATTGATATTCAATCCCAGGGGGCCTATCTGAGGACCCAGAGGTGGTCCCCCTGTGGCTCTACCTCCCTCAACCAGAATCTCTATAGTCTCCTTTTTCATTCTTCAACTTCCTCTTCCCCCTCCTTTCTCAGGATCCTGACGTCATCCCCCTTGACGACGACGGGGATTGGAACCGCCGCCTCTATTAATTCTACGGTAATCTCATCCTTGTCCCTATCGATCTTTGCAACCCTCGCCTTTTCCTTCTTGAAGGGGCCGTCTATTAACTCTATCAGATCGCCTTTATTAACCTTCTGTACAATCGAGGTTGGCATCAATATTTTTTCAAGCTCTTCGATCGGTATGGTCCCAGCAGATGATAAAGCGCCCCTCCCTTTATGCAGTAACCCCCTCGTTTTTGGTGTATTTCTAGCGAGATCCTCAACCGTTCCCGGGTTATCGGCCTCCACTAGAACATAGCCCTTCAATCCCGTAGTGTATAATACCGAATAGACCCTCTCTCCCTCTTCCATTCTCCCCTTCTTTTCTCTGGTAGCCGCTTCTTGGTACAGCAGCCTTGCAACGACATGCTCTTGTCCCACCGTCGCCTTAACGGCGTAGATATTTGGATTCATGATCATCAAAATGGAATAAAATATGATAAATTATGCCCCTCTAATCAACTCGGATATGAGAAGAATTATGAAACCAAGCAGCCCAATTAGTATCATACCAAGGCCAGTTATCTTAGCGGTCTCCTTGAACTCTACCCTCTTTGGTTTCCTACTCAGTCTCAAGATCCTTCTGGTTTCGGTATATGCTTTAACTATTTTTTCATGGATGCCCATTTTCCCGAAAATCCCTTAGATCTCTCTTAAACCAAGATCTGGTCTTTCCCCGGTAATTCCCGCTTCAACCTTCTCCTCCAGCTCCTCCTCAAAGGATGGGGTCTTTACCCCGGACAGAATGAGCAGGGTCTTTATTATATTTCTGTCAAGACTCTCATCGATCTGGGCACCCCAGATGATCTGTGCCTCTGGGTCTATATTTTCCGAGACGATTCTAACTATCTCCTCTGCTTCCTCTAGGGTCATATCCCTGCCTCCAATGATGTTGATCAACGCCCCCGAGGCACTGCTGATGTCCGTATCCAGGAGAGGTGATTTCAGGGCCCTCTCCACGGATTCGCGAGCTCGCTGATCCATACTCGTGTCCCTGGTTGATGATCCTAACCCGATCATAGCTGTTCCACCCTCCTTTAGTATGGCCCTAACATCCGCAAAGTCCAGGTTAACCAGACCTGGTTTGGTAACCATCTCTGTTATACCCTTCACGGAGTTCGCGAGGAGTTCGTCAGCAACCTTAAAGGCATCATTTAGTGGTAGATTAGGGGCAACATCCAGGAGACGGTCATTTGGTATGACAATAACCGTGTCAGCTACTTTCCTCAGTTTTTTCAGGCCACCGAGGGCATTTCTTGCACGTACCCTGCCCTCCATGGAGAATGGCAGTGTCACGATGCCCACGGTTAATGCATTTACGTCCTTTGCAACCTCAGCTATTACCGGTGATGCCCCAGTTCCCGTTCCACCCCCCAGACCACAGGTAATGAAGACCATATCGGCATCGGTTAAAACCTCTGCGATCTTCTTTACATCAGAGTCTGCGCACTGTTCCCCGAGCTCCGGGTCGTTTCCAGCTCCAATGCCTCCGGTAATTGAGGCCCCGATCAATACCTTTGTCGTGGCGTTCGTGTACAGTAAATCCAGAGCATCGGTATTTATTGCGATGACATCACCGCCCTCGATACCCATATCCATCAATCTGTTGATGGTGTTCCCTCCGGCACCGCCGGCACCGACAACCTTTATGGATGTTCTTATCTCCTCAACTATGCGCCTTAATTCTTCATTGCTATCCATACCGACGGGGACCCTTATCTCCTTCGGTTTTTTTTCTATAGGAGCCTTTTCCTTTATTTTTGCTTGAGTGATAGCATCCTGAACAATAGCCTCCATCTGAACCACCTATATATTGAATAATTCCACAAACTACAATAAGTTATAATAAGTATTGGTAGTCATACTATAAAAAAGAGAAATCATAAATTCTTCTGTGCATGTTCTATTAACAGTTCCAGATTACTCTTAACCCTCTCCCGTATAAAATTGATGGCCTTTTCGTTTTTCTCTGGCCTGAACAAATGCCTGAATCTGCCCTGTATCTTTAAATAATCTTCAACTGGTTTTAGATCTGACACATTCTTTGGTCTATTAATGACGTGTCTACCCTCTATTATCTCATATAATGGGTATATCCCCGTCTCTACGGCAAGCCTTGCTATCTCTATGCTTTTCTCTGTTGGTGATCTCCATCCAGTTGGACAGGTAGCTAATAGATTAACGAATGTCGGTCCCTTGGTTTCGATGGCCCTCTTTATCTTTCTATATGCATCTGTAAGATACCCAATGGAGGCGGTTGCAACATACGGTGATCCATGGTCCGCAAGTATATGCACCAGATTCTTTTTCCAGATCTCCTTCCCGATGCTTATCTTTCCAGCCGGTGAAGTGGTTGTTGCGGCACCATAGGGTGTAGCACCGGACCTCTGGATGCCAGTATTCATGTATGCCTCGTTATCATAGCAGATAAAGGTGAAGTTATGGCCCCTCTCAAAGGCCCCCGAGATATGCCCAAATCCGATGTCATATGCGGAGCCATCCCCCGCCAATGCGACGACATTTATCTTGTCCTCTTTACCCATCGCCTTTAATGCGGCGCATATTCCAGATGCAATCGATGCTGGATTTTCAAATGCCCCGTGGATCCACGGCAATCTCCAAGCAGTTTCTGGATACGGTGTTGATACGACCTCTATGCACCCGGTTGATTCTATCAGGATGCTGTTTCTACCGGCGGCCTTCGTAATGAGCCTTATAGCTATTGCCGCTCCACATCCAGCACATGCTCTGTGTCCACGTGCAAAGTACTCCTCCTCGGGTAAACCAAGTATTGCCATTTTAGATCAGAATACCCACTCCTGTTTCTCTCCCTTCCCCTCCTTAGTCATCTCATAGATTTTTTTGATATGTTCTAAGGAAACATCCCTGCCTCCTAAACCAATTATAAAGTCCCTGAGCTCTGGTCTGTCTTCGCTATCATAAAATAATGATGAGAATTCACAATATATTGGACCATCTCCTCCTGGAGATACCGCCTTCTCTAAAACAGCCACTTTCTCTACCCTCTTTAGTGCATCTTTAATTGCTTGCCTTGGAAATGGTCTATAGGTTATTAATTTTAACAGACCCACCCTCTCCCCTTTCTTTCTCAATTCATCTATCACGACCTTTATCGTCCCGCAGACGGAACCCATAGCAACAAGTGCAATTTCTGCATCCTCAAGCTGATATTCCTCCACATGAAAATATCTCTCCGGTCTGGCCTTCTTAATCCCCACGGGAAAAGAATCTGAGAATTCATTATAGACCTCCTCAATTACCCTCAATGAGTCTTCAATTGCATCGATCTGCGATTTCCTGATCTCCATATATTCAGATGGGAAGCCTATTGGTCCCAGGGTCATGGGCTGCTCTGGGTCAAGAATGGCATGATATGGTTTATATCTCGGAAGGAATTTGTCTACTTGCTCCTGTGCCGGGATGTCCACCGGCTCATAAACGTGGGAGAGTGTAAAGCCATCCAAACACACCATCGAGGGAGTTAAAACTCGGTGGTCTTCGGAGATCTTGAACTGCATTAATGTGAGATCGTAACACTCCTGAGATGTCTCTGCGTACATCTGAATCCACCCCACATCCCTTGCAGATATGCTGTCCTGATGATCGTTCCATATGCTTATCGGGGCGGACAGGGCCCTATTAACGACCGTCATGCAGACAGGTAATCTCATTCCCGATACGATGAAGAGAACCTCGTTCATTAGAGCCAACCCCTGAGAGCAGGTCGCTGTGTATGCTCTCGTCCCGGTCGCGGAGGCACCCAGACAGGCGGAGATCGCACCGAACTCCGACTCAACCCTGATGTATTCACTATCCAGTTCACCATCTGCTATGAACTCGGAGAGCCTCTCTACGATGTGAGTCTGGGGCGTTATAGGATAGGCTGCAATAACAGCTGGCTTTGCCATCCTCACCGCCTCTGCAATCGCGTGCGATGCCTCCATAATCTGCTTCGTCATTTCTTATTTTTCCTCCATAACCATGGTTATTGCCTTCCTGGGGCACTCATTCGCACAGATCCCACAACCCTTACAATAATCTAAATCGGCCTCAAATTTCCCATCAGACCTCTTCTCTATACAACCCTCCGGGCAGAGACTCCAGCACACCCCACAACCTGTACACCTCTCAAAATCGACAACTGGCCTCTTTGATCTCCAAGCACCAGTTTTGTTTTTTCTCGTAGATCCATCGCTCATCAAGACCGCACCGATCGTTATCTCCTTATCATTGACCTTCAGTTTTACATTTTCGAAATCGATCATTTTTTACCCTCAATCGCCGCTTGATACGTTTTTTCTACTAGAGTAACATTCTTTTCAACAAGGTGCGCCGGGAAGTGTTCCCTTACGGCCTCGCATATTGACTCCTTATTTATCTCGCCCGTGAATGCCGCAAATGCCCCGAGCATCGCGGTATTCACGATATCTAAACCCAGGATTTCAAAGGCAAGGGATGTCGCATCAACCGTATAAACCTCTGCGTTTTCGATGTCAAATTTATCCGGATCCATCTCCGTATTTATGATGACCTCACCCCCCCTCGACAATCCCTCGGCTATGTTGACGACCTCAAAGAGTGTTGGATCCAGAACAACCAGAATATCCGGCTCGTAGATGGCGCTCTTCCTCCGGATAAATTCATCGGAAATTCTGGTAAAGGCCTGAACCGGGGCACCCCTTCTCTCAACTCCAAATTTAGGAAATGCCTGGGAAAATTTCCCGTCTTTGAATGCCGCTATGGCCAGCAGGGTGGCTGCGGTTACAGCGCCCTGTCCACCTCTACCGTGAAATCTTATTTCTCTCATCCTTTCTCTTTAATTATGGAATCTGAGATAAAAATATTATCATTATTTTTCATTATAGATTCGTTATTATCTATTAAATTTCATTATAAATATACAAAATGAAGGGAAAGATCGTGAATTACAGGGGGGGAAGACGAACGCAGAAGACGAACCAGATGATCATTGCGCCAGAGAAGACCTCATCGAGGGATGATGCCTCCAAGCTAATAGGAAAGAAGGTCGAGTGGACAACCCCAAGCGGGAAGAAGATTAATGGGGAGGTTTCCAGGGTCCATGGCGGAAAGGGTTACATCATCGCAAGATTCGAGAAGGGACTCCCCGGGCAGTCCTTAGGTACGGAGGTTGAGATTCGGGATTAAAAATTGTTTTAAATCAGGATTACCAATAAATAATTCGGTACTATTGAGCACCGAAGGTGCGAGGGTGGCACAATCTGTCAACCGATTTTGCGGTTGTGCCGCTGTAGCTCAGGCACGCTTTTCTTTTGAAAAGAGCGCAAAAATCGAAGATTTTTGGCTACCAAAAGTGCGTAGCACTTTTGAGTAAAAGCGTGCACGGAAAAGAAAGGTCGACACTTCGTGTCGACTGATAAACACAAAATCAAATAAAAATAGTGTCATCGAGTGAACGAAGATGGCACAATCTGTCAACTGGATTTCCAGTTGTGCCGCTGTAGCTCAGCTTGGGAGAGCACCAGGCTGAAGACAACCTTTAAGAAAGGCCGGCGAGAACAGGGTGCGTTGCACCCTCCGCCGCATTTGGCGTCGGATACCTGGGTGTCGAGGGTTCAAATCCCTCCGGCGGCAAACCAATTCCAAGAAATTCAGTGCTATCGAAGATAGCACAAAGCGTGCACCGATTTGGCGGTGCTTCAAATCCCTCCGGCGGCAAACCATTACTCCAGTTTGCATTCTCAAAAATTCAGTTCTATATCAATCCAAGTTCTTTTGTTGCGAGAACAAACATTGCGTGGCTCCAGCACAATGGGGAGATGGATTTCTGGAGCGGGTTGTTGAATATCTGTTCCGGGATATATCTATCGACCGAATTTGTCACCTTCTTATAGTAGTTTATCGCTTTCTCTCTTTCACCCATCCTATTCAATACTATGCTCATCCAGAAGTTCAGCAGTGGCCAGAATCCAGAGCCCTTGTTTCTATGCATTCCACTAAACATCCAGCCATCATATTCATCATGCTCGTATCTATGAACCCCATAATCCTCTACCAGCTTTTTTTCAATTAATTTCACAGTTTTTCTGGCGAGGGGATCGTCTGCTTCAACTATCTCGTAGGGCCATAGGATGCCCAGAAGACTGGCATCAACTCTCACATCACTGAGCTCCCCGAAGGATCTGAAGAAGTATCCCTTCCTCCTTGCATTCTCTAGCAGAACATCTTTCATCTCCTCCGCGGTTTCAATATATCTCTCTTCTGGGAACAGGTCGTTTGCGGCCAGCAGGCCCCTTATGCACGCGGCCAGTGAATATGTGAAGTTCTCTCTGAGGTCCGGGAAGGCCAGCCTCTCCTCCCACAGATCATTCGTAACCAGTTTGAAGTGATCCTCCTCCCAGCTATTGCATAACCCCTCAGCGGATCTAACAACAAGCTCTTTGAATTCCTCAGCTTCCCCCTCTTCCCTGAAGTGGTGCCAGACCGAGAAGAGCAACGTCCCCGTCTGATCCGGCTGAAACCTGTTCAGTGCCTTTAAGCCATTGGGGTGGTATTTCTCGTAGAGCAATGATGTCATTCTCCACCCCTCTGCCCTATCCATCACCCACCTGAAGAATCTCTCCTGAACACTTTTCAACCCAAGAACGTCTGCGGCAAGGCATGTGTATGATGCGTCACGCGGCCATACATAAAAGTAGTTCTTCGCTTCCCTTGGATAATATCCCCTGGTGGAATCCGCGGCAACGATGGCGCCATTCTCCAGACAGCAGTTCAGAATTACTTCTCTGCTCGAATCGATCAACTGTTTTATCTTAGACTCCATTATATATTTTAAACCTTAGGAAATATACTTATTTATCTGACGGTGTTTCTCCACCGAGATCGTCACTTCTTTTGGCTTTATGGCATTCCACCTTCATTCTCTTATTCGGTCAATGGTTGAGTAGTCGTCATACTCCGGTAGAACATGGGCTTTCTTGTTATGCTTCTTACCCCATAACCAATCCACTGATGCCATACATCCCGTGGCCCGATTAATGCTCCGGAAATCGAAAGGCGTCCCTATCTTACTTGACGCAATCAACAGGGTCCTTTGCTTTACTGTCAACTCAGAGAAAGAAGACACCGAAGGATTTATTTAATAATCGAGAAAGAATTAGATCTATTCAATTACCATCCTCGTATCCGAAATGGCGATGGAGCTCGCTCCCTTTCTCCTGAGCTCTGGTAGGATATACTTCAGATCCCTTTCATCAATTACGATGAAGATGTCATAGCCCCCGCACTTCAGATCGCTTATTGTCGGCCTTTCTACATATCTGCGGATTACATCCAGGACAGCATCCAGATCCCCCGGATTCAGAACGTTCATGTAAACATTAACCCTGCCCTCACCCCTCAATACCCCATTAAACAGCTGAACAATCTCTTCGATCTTTTTTGCCTTTTCCCTATTCCTTAAACTTTCCTCGCTCGCAACGAGCCTGGCCGTTGACTCCATTATGGTATCGATGATTCTGCATCTATTCTCCCTTAGGGTTCTTCCGGTCTCCGTTGTATCTATAATTAGGTCGGCCTCTGGCATGGGTGGGATTACCCAGGCTTCCGTCTTTCCCGCCGGTTTCCTTATTATTGCCCCGATCTTATTCTTTTTTAAATACTCTTCGGCTATATTTGGATACTCCGTTGCCACTACGACCTCTCTCCCCTCTCTCTTCAGCTTCTCTGCATAATTCCTGAAGGATTCAATACTCTCAACCTCCGGCAGAACGTCCTCGGAAACGGCTACACACAACTTCGTTTTTCCGAATTTCAGGTCCAATAATTCTCGAACCTTCTTTCTATCCTTTGGATACTTCAGCTCGAATTCTTTCAGTATGTCCGATCCGGTAATTGCCAAATCCCCCTTTCCAAGTGAAAGGACGAAGGGAAAGTCCTGTGGTCTGATCCTCTTCAATACGATCTCTTCATCATCTATCTCTGGATTATAGCCCCTCTCGGTCAGAGTCACCTGAAATCCGGCCCTTGCAAAGATGTCCAGGGTTCTTTTCTCGAGGTGCCCATCCGGGATGTAGAATTTTATCATTTTTAATTTTATCACAACCATAATTAATAAGGTGATAAAATGGTAAAAATAGGCATTAATGGTTTTGGTAGGATCGGTCGCTGTGTCCTCAAGGCCGGATTTAACAGGAGAGATATAGATTTTGTAGCGATAAATGATCTGACAGATGCTAAAACCCTGGCGCATTTATTGAAATACGACTCCGTGCACGGAAGGTTCGAAAGGGATGTGGAAGCAAGGGAAAATTCCCTGATAGTTGATGGAAAGGATATAGAGGTACTGTCTGAAAGGGATCCAGAAAATCTGCCGTGGGGCGAGCTGGATATTGATGTAGTGATAGAATCCACGGGCAGGTTCAGGGATAGAGAGAGCGCATCAAAGCACCTGAAGGCCGGGGCGAAGAAGGTAATAATCTCAGCCCCAGCAAAGGATCCCGACTGGACGGTTGTCATGGGTGTAAATGAGAAGGAATACGATCCAGAAAAACATAATATAATCTCGAATGCATCATGCACAACAAATTGCTTGGCCCCGGTAGCTAAGGTTATTCTGAATGAATTTGGAATCAGGAAGGGTTTAATGACGACGGTCCATTCTTATACAACGGATCAGAGGCTTCTGGATCTACCCCACAGGGATCTGAGGAGGGCGAGAGCAGCTGCCATGTCCATGATCCCCACAACAACCGGGGCCGCAGTAGCAGTTTCATTGGTATTGCCGGAATTGAAGGGTAAAATGGATGGGATGGCAATAAGGGTCCCAACGGCGAACGTTTCCCTCGTTGATCTGATCGTCCAAACCGAGAAAAGTGTTACGGTCGATGATGTAAATAATGCGATAAAAAAGGCATCAGACAATGAGCTAAAGGGCATTCTTGCATATTCCGATGAACCACTGGTTTCGGTAGATTACAATGGAAATCCAAACTCCAGCATCGTTGATCTGAGGTCAACTAAGGTGATAGAGAATGACCTGGTAAAAGTATTGTCGTGGTACGACAACGAGGTGGGTTATGCTCATAGAGTGGTCGATCTCGCCCTGTACATATCAAAGCCTTAGATCCCTTAAAATTTTTTCGTGATCAAACGCCAGCCTCGGGATCTTGGAGAGCTCGAATTCCTTTACATCCACGGAGTCGGTGTTGGCCTTTAAGCACCCCCCGACAGGCCTGCAAAGAAAACAGACAGATACTGTGTGCCCCCTCGGGTCCCTATCAGGATCCGAATAAACGCCAACTAATCTCTCTATCTCAACATCCAGCCCGGTCTCCTCTTTTACCTCCCGTCTTACTGCGTGTTCAACGGTCTCCCCATACTCAACAAATCCTCCGGGCAATGCCCACATCCCCCGAAAAGGTGGATTCCTTCGCCTTATCAAAACAATCGAATCTTTAATCAGAATTATCGCATCCACCGTAAGCCTCGGAGATCTCTCTTCCATCTTATAAACTTTAATCTCCAAATCTAAAATATGAAGGACGTCAAAGAGGCATTAGCAAGATTAAGCTCATGGCGTCATTGCTCGTCGGAGTTTGCCGACCGCAAAACTGCAAAGCAGTTTTGGGTCCCTCGAATCTTTGATTCGAACGGACGACAAAGGTGCGACATGCGCTCCCTTTGGTCGCTTAGTC
>Ga0116200_10000400_pt1 | contig 13879 bp, 14 predicted proteins | sample Mar14436cmmetaG_FD_94478 | JGI IMG/M metagenome (GOLD analysis project Ga0116200, IMG submission 94478) | Marine hydrothermal vent microbial communities from Guaymas Basin, Gulf of California to study Microbial Dark Matter (Phase II) - Marker... ... | reverse complement strand
GACGTGTCCTTAAGCTCTGCCAGTTTCTCAACGATTTTTTCGATTTGTTCTTGGCTAGGCATATCTACGTTTCGTCCTCCAGTTTTCGAAGAGTGCCGTCAGCAAGCTGTTTCAGCTCTTCTACACCCGTGTGGGAGCCTCGGGCGAAAAGCACGTCGCCCTCTCGAATTCTTTCGCTGCCTTTAGGGTCGATAATCCATCTTCTCTGCCGACGTATTGCGGTGATGTCCACTCCTATTTTCGCCGCAAGCTCAAGCTCATCTAAGCTTTTTCCAGCCAAGATAGAGTTAGACTTTACAATAGCTTTCACAAGTCCCTCTTCGACCTTTTTGAAGACTTTTGAGACCAAGGGATGAACGCCTATTTTGCGCAGCACTATTGCGGCGATATCTGCCGCTGCGTCTGAAATTTTATCTGCACTTGACGCGACTTTAAGCACGGCTACTAGGGATTCGGCGTCTTCAGGGTCGCGGGCAGCAATCATCGTGCTCATGTTTAGCTGGTAAGCTAACAAGTCAACATGACTTTCTAGTTCCAACACCTCTTCGGCCAGTTCGCGGTCGTTGAAAAGAGCAGCGGAATACGCTAGGTCTATCATTAGTTCCGAGGTGTCTTTCATCTCGAGGAGAAGCTCACGCACCGAGTGGGGCTCATACTCTATTTTTTCGAACTCTGACATTCGTTTAAGGTCTCTCCAGTTTTAAACTGGTTTCCAGCATAGTTAAACGTTAAACACCGATATAAGTTTCTTACGCTCCAGCAGAGCGAAGCGTCGTCATCCGATTAAGGTTAACGCTATGAGAAGCGCGAGCGTTGTCATGGTATCTGCCAGCGAGCTCTCAATGGGAATTACAAAGTTGTCGGGGTCCAGTCCTTTCTGGAAGGTAATTATGCCCACAGCGTACGAAATGAGTATCATACAGAAAGCAGCGATAACGTTTGTCAAAAGCAGCAAAGAAAGAAGATACGTAGAAAGGAAGGGTGGAACTCCTCCTTGAACAACCACGGCGAAAACGGAAAACGCAGAGAACATGATAACAGAAGCCGCCCATGAACCGGTGATTTCTGCGACGTGTCCTTTTATGCTTAAGAAGGAAGAATCAAGCGTGCCTAAGGCGAGTTTGGTCGTCGCAGTTGAGCCCACAACAGCGCCTAAATCGCCAATAGTGCTGTTCAAAGCTGGATAAACAACATAGATTTCCGGAACGTTCCCAATTATCCGGCGAATCTGCCCGAGGAAAGAGCCCGTTACATTAACGATGAGACTGACTAAAACTATTACGAAAAAAGCCTCACGTAAAGTTTTAGCGAAAGACGAATCGGAGAAATTCTTTACCATAGAATAGATAGCTAACAAGGCGAAAACGAAGCATATAGCGAGTATGACCATCCATCCTAAAAAGCCGTAAGAAAAGAACAGGGTTAGCACGGAAACATAGCAAAATGTGACTAAGACGTCAGCGGTTGAGGATTGAATTGGATACAAGATAACATCGGGGTCTAATCCAGTTTTGAAAGAGAGGAAGGATATGCCTATGGTTAATGGCGAAACCAGCAGAATAGACAACGCCATTGTAGCAACAACAAAGAACAGAATAGAGGTAAAAGCCGCTGGAGAAACACCCCACAACACGTAGGTGAAAAGGAACGCCACCAACGATGTGAAGAAAGCGGAAAGGAAAGCTAAAACGATGAGAGCTTGAATGAGCGAATAAAAACGCCGTGTATTGCCAACGAATTTTGGATAAATAACACCTAGATGCAATCCTGTGCTAAGGCGCCCGCAGAGTAGCCCGCCGATGACCCCTCTAGAGCTTAGGATAGCTGGATAAAGAAGGATAATCCATGGTTCCTTAGAAAAAAGCCCGAAATAAAACGCAACCAGCCCTCCGGCGACGAGTCCCAGAAGATTCATAACAAAGGCGGATAAAGACTGATTAAATGTTTTCCACAGCGTCTTAACATTACGGGAAGAAAAAGTCCGCTGAGAAGTTAATGGGCTGGAGATTTTGCGTCGAAAAGACTGAAAGGAAAGACTGGTTGCTCTCATTTTGGTCACCAAGCGAATCGTCTTCGCACACACCTTCCATCTCCAGCCACCTTTCAAGCGTACGTTTCTTTAGAGCCGTATCCAACCGGAATACTGCTCCCAACTCAATTTAGTCATGAAGCTATAAAGGAAATGCTACAACGCCTTAAATAATTTTCCAAAACTAAGCGAATAGAAAACGGAGGGCTAGGCGGCGGATTCTTTTTCCACTTCGCCTATAACATCTTCGATTATGTCGAGAGCCGCGTCTACGAGTTCTCTGGTTATGTTTAGCGGAGGGGCTATCCGCACCGTTGAGGTTCCGCAGGTGATGACTGCTACTCCTCGGCGCCAGGAACGCAGCATTATTTCTTTTGCTTTTTCAGGCGCGGGCTTCTTCGAGTTCTTGTCTTCCACTATCTCGACGCCTATCATGAGCCCCTTACCTCTTACGTCGCCGACTATTTCGCTTTTTTCAGCGAACTCGCGTAAACGCCGCATTATATAGTTGCCTTGCTGAGATGCGTTTTCCAACAAGTTCTCCTCACGTATCACATTTATCGTCGCCACGGCAGCTGCGCAGGCAACGGGGTTTCCGCCGAAGGTGCTGGCGTGCGAGCCGCCTTCCCAATCCATAATTTTCGCCTTAGCTATTGTGGCGCCTAAGGGCATTCCGGAAGCTAACGCCTTAGCCATGCAGACAACGTCGGGTTCAATGTTCCAGTGTTCGATGGCGAACCATCTTCCAGTTCTACCCATACCGGCTTGAACCTCATCGTCGATTAGCAGTATACCGTATTTGTCAGCTAGCTTCTTCAAACGTTGGAAATACCCTTCCGGGGGAACCACGTAGCCGCCTTCGCCTTGAATGGGTTCGAAGAGTATAGCCGCAACGTTTTCAGGAGGCACATATTTGCTGAAAACAAACTCGTCAATGAAGTCAACGCACCAATAGTTACAGCTGGGAAACGTTTGTTTGAAAGGACAGCGGTAACAGTAAGGATAAGGCACGTGCGTTACTCCGGGCATAAGCGGGAAGAAATGCCGCCGCTGAGTTGGCTTACTTGCAGTGAAAGAAAGCGAACCCGTTGTTCGACCGTGGAAAGCACTAATGAAACCGATGAAGAGAGGCTTCCGAGTGTGCCACTTCGCAAGTTTTATAGCTGCTTCAACGGCTTCGGTTCCGCTATTTCCAAAATACACTTTTTTGCTGCCGCTGCCGGGTGCGAGGTTTGCAAGTTCTTTCGCTAGGTCCACCACTTCACGGTAGTAGAAGTCGGTGTTTGAATAATGTAGAAAGCGTGTGCATTGGCTTTTTATAGCTTCTATGACTTTCGGATGGTTATGTCCAACGTTTAGGCATACCAAGCCTGAGTTAAAGTCGATGTACTCATTTCCATCCACGTCCCTCACGATACAGCCTTCGCCAGATTCCACCACAAGCGGGTAAAACCGAACATATGAAGGGGAAATCAGTTCCTCGTCAAGCTTTATCAGCTCCCTAGCCTTGGGTCCCGGTGGACGAACAACTATTTTCGGATATTCAGACATACTCCTTTCCACCCGTGAAAGTGAAAACTATTCTACAAGAGGAGAAATTTATACCTATCTGTTACAAAAGAGTAAAAACTACGTTAACGAAGGAAGGAACTGAAATCGCATTTCGAATTTTAGGCTTGCTTCAACTGTCCTAGGGCTTAGCTAGGGTTATTTCTATCGTGGAAACGTTGGATTTTTGTCCTTCGGCGCGTTCTACTTGTTCGGTGCCGATGGATATGTTTTGAAGCTCAACGTCTTTGACGAAGGCTCTTCGGAGAAGCTCAACGGTGTCGACGGCTCGGCTTATAGCTCGTCCTCGGGCTTTAACGGTTACTTTTTTGGCGCCGGAGTTGAAGAACGTTAGACACGCCAAGACATAGTTCATCACGGGTTTTTTGCCTATTAACACAACGTTTCCATTCGAAGTCTCTTCAGCCATCTATTTACCTCCTGTTTCATCGAAGCGGCGTTGGTTTAAGGGTGTAACTATTATGGGCAGCGGAATCTCTTATAGTTTTCGCGTAAAGCCGCAGTAGACTAGGACGTTAGACGCGTCCTATTTCTATGCCTTTTTCGAAGGCTGCCTTGTTCACTTCGAAAAGCTCTTCTTTTCCTTTGCCGAGAACCTTCTCCAGCGCGTCTAAAATGCTTTCTTCCGCAACGAGTTTTGTTCGAGCTAGGTAGGCGCCGAGCATAACCATGTTTGCGGCTCGGTCGTTGCCCAGTTCGATGGCTATTTTGTTTGCGGGTACATGAACTATGGTTATGTCATCTCTTTTAGGCTGCAACGTAACAAGCGAAGTGTTAACCACCAGTAAGCCGCCGGTTTTAAGTCGAGGTTCGAAAGCCTCCAGCGAAGGATTGTTCATGACAATTAGGGAATGGGGATTCGTGATTACCGGCGAGCCTATTTCCTCGTCTGAAACCACAACGGTGCAGTTAGCCGTTCCTCCACGCATTTCTGGACCATAAGACGGAATCCAAGTAACGTTTCTCCCTTCCTTCATAGCCGCATAAGCGAGAAGCTTACCGATGAAAAGTATTCCTTGACCGCCGAAGCCTGCGATTATCAGGTCTTCGTAGAAGCCCATTTAAACGCCTCCAGCAGTCTCCTTTTCACCTTTAGGCGTCTTAAACTCGCCTAGAGGATAGTACGGAATCATTTTTTCTTCAACCCATTGGACGGCTTCCGCGGGCGACATTCCCCAGTTCGTTGGACACTGCGAGAGAAACTCCACGAGTGAGAAGCCGAGGCCTTTTATCTGGGTTTCAAAGGCTTTTTTTAACATTTTCTTGGCGCGTATGATGTTTTTCGGGTTGTTCACTGCTGCTCGGGCGATGTAGGCTGCGCCGTCCAGTGTGGCGAGCATCTCGGCAATCCTCACGGGGTAACCTTCTCTGGCAGGAGCACGCCCATAGGGAGAAGTCGTAGTTTTCTGCCCGAGTATTGTTGTTGGAGCCATCTGCCCACCGGTCATGCCGTAAACAGCGTTGTTAACAAAGAGCACGGTTATTTTTTCACCTCTCGCTGCGGCATGAACTATTTCAGCCGTTCCTATAGATGCGAGGTCGCCGTCGCCTTGATAAGTGAAAACCACGAGGTCAGGATGCACCCGTTTGCATCCCGTTGCAATAGCGGGAGCTCTTCCATGCGCAGCTTCATACATGTCACAGTTAATGTAGTTGTAGATGAGCACGGAGCAGCCTACAGGCGCGACGCCCACGGTGCGTTCAATTATTCCGAGTTCGTCGATTACCTCCGCCAGCAAGCGATGGATGATTCCGTGACCGCATCCTGGACAGTAGTGTGTTGGAACGGGGAACATGGATTTTGGACGTGTAAACACTTTTTGCATCATTCTAAAGCCTCCTTTCTACGATTTTCTCCACCTGAGCTGCTATCTCGTCGTAGGATGGAACCATCCCACCGGTTCTTCCGTAAAAGTGAACTTTTGTTTTTCCGCAAACAGCTAGTTTTACGTCCTCAACCATCTGTCCCATGTTCATTTCTACCACGAGGATGTTGTCGACTTTTTCCGCGGCTTCTTCGAAAGTTTTGTATGGAAACGGAAAAAGCGTGATAGGTCTGATGAGCCCGGCTTTTATTCCTTTTTCACGGAGAATTTTGATTGCGGTCTTTGTGATGCGGGCCGTGGTTCCGTAGGCTGCAATGACGATTTCGGCGTCTTCGGTCATGTAGTTTTCGACGCGAACCTCGTTTTTAGCCATCTCCAAGTATTTTCTGTGAAGCTTAATATTGTGCTTTTCGAGTTCTTCAGGGTCAAGATAGAGGGTTTTTATGAGGTTTCGAGGTCTGCCTTTCGCTCCGGTGATAGCCCAGTCCTTCGGCGGAGGCGGGATGCCGCTTCGTTTCTTGAATTCTACGGGTTCCATCATTTGCCCAATATAACCGTCAGCGAGAACCATCACTGGATTTCGGTATTTGTCAGCCAGGTCAAAAGCGTCCATCATCAAGTCCGCGGCTTCTTGAACCGTGGAAGGAGCCAAAACGAGCAGCCGATAGTCGCCGTGCCCGCCGCCTTTAGTAGCTTGGAAATAATCCGACTGCGAAGGAAGAATCCCGCCGAGCCCGGGACCGCCGCGCATGACGTTCACTATCACGCATGGAAGTTCTGCTCCAGCTATATAGGAGATTCCCTCCATTTTGAGGCTTATTCCAGGGCTAGAGGAAGAAGTCATGACCCGGGCTCCAGCGCCAGCCGCTCCGAAAACCATGTATATGGCTGCCAGTTCACTTTCTGCTTGAACGAAACAGCCGCCTACCTGAGGCATTCGCGCCGACATGTATTCGGGAATTTTGTTCTGCGGAGTTATGGGATACCCAAAGAAGAATCTGCATCCGGCTTGAATAGCTGCTTCCGCGATTGCTTCGTTGCCGGTTATTAAAACTTTTTCACCCATTTACCATTTTCGCCTCCTATTTTCACGACTTTTCCTTATAGACTTCTATGGCGATTTCAGGGCACATAAGCGCGCAGAGAGTGCATCCCGTGCATTTCCCTTCGGGGTCGACGAACTTCGCGGGGTGATAGCCTTTCGAGTTAATCTCGTTTGAGACTTGGAGTAGATGGAAGGGGCAGACGGTAATGCATAGGTGGCAGCCTTTGCACAGCTCTCGGTCAATCACTATCTTTCCACCCATTTACTTCTCCCTTCATTCCTATACCTAAATTTCCGCCGCACATGCTTTGACTTAAAGAAGTTTAAAGTTGATTATCAGTCTTATTAGCGTTAAGGTTTAGAAAAGCCAAAACAACAACAATGCAAGAACAAGACCAGTTAGAGAAAATATAAGTGCTGCGATGTGCTTCGCCTTCTCTATCGCGGGGTCAACTAGGGAGCAAAGCTCGATTATCTTCTTTTCGCCAATAACTTTCACGCGGGGAACCATTTCAACCGTGTAGCCTACTTTGACGGGTTCCGTGTTTGACAAGGCAGCTTCAACCGTTTTCCGCACGTATTCTACAAGTCTGTCATGGGGGATAGCTTCGCCAAGCGCGTAGTAGCCTCTTCTCGTCAAAACCAAAGCCGTAACCGCGTGGGTGTCAGTTGTGAAAACCTCTCCAAGATCTATTCCTAAGGCTTTAATCGTGGAAAGAATTTTCTCGCGTAGTTCGGGAACCATGTTGTTTCCATCGATGGTTATGTAAGCGAAGGTTTTGTCGCCGACTTTTACGGTTATGGCGGTGATTCCCCCAGGTCCCATTCCTTCTTTTAAGCCGAATTCCTTAGGCACGGTTTTTGCGGCGCCCACACGAACCGGTAGCTTTTCGAGAGCGGAAACGTGCCTTAGACTTTCGGTTATTGCTTTTTGGAGTTCTTCGACAGCCTTATTGAAGGGGACTGCCCCGTTTAAGCTGTTGTGCGCGTTTATCACCATCGCGTAGGATAAGCCGCGTTTCCTCGCTTCGTTTAGAGCGAATTCCCCAAGCTCTTGAGGTAGGTCTTCCGTGGTTTTAGGCGCTAAAGAAAGAGATAGGAGTGCACAGTCGCCGAATACTTGAGAACACACCGTGGCATCCTCACGTCTTGCTTGAAACAGCGGTGAAGCCAGAAAAGCTGAAGCTTTCAAGCTTAGGGAGGCGTTCACAACTGCGGATATGATTCTTTTCACGTGTTTCTGAGACGCCACGTCGAGCTCATGCCCCAGCAACCCGTGGGGAACGGCAGCCACGCATCCAAACTTTCTTTCCAGCGCTTCCTGAAGCATTGAGGGGAGAAAACTGCTTCCCACGTTTCTAAAGGGACCTGGATGAACGTGGGGGATTATCAGCAGCGCTTTGGTTGCAGACTCTGTTTCGAACTTGATGATGGAGACTTCGACGTCTTTTTCGACGCCTAACTGTTCGAACAAACGTTCTAGCGGCGTGTTAATGTTTTCAATCCAGTTGACTATAAAGGCTTTGAACAACGTGAAGGACGGGATACCGAGTTTTTTTAAGGCAAGCTTGTTGATGGGTTCAGTGAAGGCGTAAACTGCGGCTATGCTTATTGGAATACTTAACATTAGATAGGCAGCTATTCCCGGAACCAACGAGTTTCCCATAACAATCCAAACAGACAAAAGCAGAAGCAGAGCAACCGAGGGGGAGAGAAACGCGGCTGCTGTTCTTTTCCAGCTCGGAGCTATTGAAGTAGTATTCAACACTGTCAAGCGCAAAATAGTAACGGCGGAGAAACCGAAAAGCCACAGTTTAAGCCAGACTAGCGTGGAGTGAAAGGCAAAGGCTAACGCGTTTCCTAAAAGCATGAAAGGCAGCCACAAGGCAAAAGAGAAAATAGATAGTCCGAAACACCTACGAACCTTATACACCGCGTCAAATGTTAAGAACAGCTTGTTCGTTATTATATCTGAAACTAACGTGCACGCCAGAAGAGCTGCGCCGAAGGCAACGCCCAACGCTAGGTTTCGAGCCGATAAGTCTAGAAGGAACACGGAAAGGGTTCCGCTGAATAGACATAAAGCAGCAAGCAGCAATAACATTGTCTTTAGAGAGGGCAACGTGAAGAGCGAGGAATAATGTTTTACCGCTTTGTCGATAGTCTCATCGAAGGATTTTTTGTCTTTCATTTTCTCTTCACGTGACGATAAGGTTCTAATTTTAAGTTAGGAGCGAATATATGAGTTATGCGGAAACGCGTTTGTCTCTTACCTAAAGTAGCATAACTGTTTTAAGTGCGAACGCGTTTAGGTTAATTCTGCGGTAGTTATGTCTTCAAAACAAAGTTTACCGCTCTCCATCTTCCACATGCTAGAAAAGAATATAGGTCGAAAACTACTCGTCATACTGGACCCAGCCTACGGATTCGAAGGAGTTCTAACAGCGATAACGCGGGAGCCTCCGGGAATATGGCTTTCAAACGCGGAGGCGGTTATCCTTCGCTCAACAATCGCCCAGCCCATACCTCAGGTTGCAGCGCGAGAAGAAAGGAGTGAAATTTTCGTTAACTTGAACTCGGTTCAGCGTATAGAGGTTTTACATGAGAAGCGGTGAGCCTTCAAGCTAGAAGAAGGTGTAGGCGATTATCGAGATTATTATGAGTCCTACTGCGAAAACTATGAGAAGCTCGGGTCGCACTTTGACACCTTCTGTTTCCTCTTCGAAGAAACGCAGCAGCCCGGCGCTAGCAGAAGGCATAGGCGCTCTTCTTTCCTTCTTTTTCTTCCTTCGGCTCATAGCAAGCCTCCGTGAAAGAGTTATCACGCGAAAGTTGTGGATTCACCGTTATTAACCTTGCGTTTGTTCAGCAAGTTCAAAGAACTTTTATGCTAGGGCGTGGATAATGTGAAGCGAGGTGTGAACCTAGTGTCACGTGAGCATTATAACCGTATATTCGAGCTTTTACAGAAGCATCATCAATGGTTCCGAGAAGCCATACCGCTCATAGCAAGCGAAAACGTTCCAAGCCCCGCAGTGCGCGAAGTTTTAACAAGCGATTTTGGAAACCGCTACGCTGAAGGGTGGCCCGGGGAACGTGTCTACGCCGGGTGCACATACATAGACCGTGTGGAAAACATCTGCATCGAACTTATGAAGAAACTGTTTAGAGCTGAATTCGTGGACGTCCGCCCTATTTCCGGGGTTGTTTCGAACCTGGTTGTATACACGGCTTTCACCGAGCCAGGAGACACAATGATGGCGCTTTCCATTCCCTGCGGCGGACATATAACCATGGGTAAGAAGAAACTTGGAGGAACAGCGGGCGCGGTTCACGGGTTAAACGTGGAGTATTTGCCGCTTGACTATAAAGAACTAAACATCGATGTTGACCGGACAAAGGAAAGGTTGAAAAAGCTCGTAAACGAGGGAAAAACCCCTAAGCTCGTGATGTTCGGCGCCAGCGTGTTTCCGTTTCCACATCCCGTAAAAGAGCTTGCAGACGCTTTCCACGAGGTCGGAGCAACGGTTGGCTACGACGCTGCACACGTGGCTGGGCTAATCGGCTGCGGATGCTTCCAAGACCCGTTGCGGGAAGGCGCAGATGTAATGAGCCTAAGCACGCACAAAACGTTTTTCGGTCCTCAACATGGCTCGGTTGTTTCTTGGGAGAAACATGCGGACAAGATTAAACGCGCCACGTTTCCAGGCATGGTAAGCAACCATCATTTGCACGCGGTTGCCGGAGTAGCCGTAGCTTGTGCGGAGCTTCTCGAGTTCGGCGAACAATATGCTAGGCAGGTGATTAGGAACGCCAAGGCGCTCGCACAAGCACTATATGAACGAGGATTCAACGTGTTAGCTGAACATAAAGGGTTTACGGAGTCTCATGTAATTTTAATAGACGTAACCAAACAAGGCGACGGAGGCACGATAGAGCAGGAGCTGGAGAAAGCAAACATAATCATAAACCGGAACCTTTTGCCTTGGGACATTAAGGAAGGCAGACACTTTATGCATCCTGGAGGCATACGGCTGGGAACTTCTGAAGTAACGCGGCTTGGAATGAAAGAAAACGAGATGGAGGAAATCGCAGAGTTCATGAAACGTGTAGTATTGGACAAAGAAGCGCCGGAAAAAGTGAAGGCGGATGTAGCTGAATTCCGCAAAGACTTCCAGAAAGTGCATTACTGCTTCGAAAATGCCGTAGAAGCATACGAATACATAAAGATAAGATAAGACGCGTGGAGCAGCCTTAGCTCCACGAAACTGACATTCAAAAGATGGAAAAGAAGCCGCGAAAGTTGAAAGGCGAAGACCGCAAGACCGTTTTATGGACCATTGGGCATAGCAACCGTTCAAAGGAAGCTTTCCTAGAACTTTTGCGAGAACATGAAATCGAGGTTTTAGTAGATGTTCGAAGCTTTCCAACTTCGAAAATTGAGCATTTCAAACGTGAAGAAATGGAAAAGTGGCTTCCCGAAAACGGTGTAGAATACGTCTGGCTCGGCGAAGAGCTAGGAGGTTACCGAAAAGGCGGATACAAAAGGCACATGCGGACGAAGCTTTTCAGAGAAGGAATTAGACGTCTTCTAGAAATTGCACGTCAAAAGCGAACGTGCATAATGTGCATGGAGACAAACCCGAAATACTGCCACCGCCGCTACATCTCCGCCTACTTGGAAAAGCGAGGCGTCGAAGTGATTCACATACTGAAAAAGGGACAAACAAGTCTTTCCCAAATTTTAAAAGCGTCCAAACCGAACACATAGCGGTTTGGAAAGGAGGTAAACTCGACAATGCACATTAAGGAGTTCCAAGGGATGATGAGGAAAATCTATTTTCACAGAGACTCTAAACGAGGAATGAAGGGCACGTATAGCTGGCTTGTCGACGAGGTTCAAGAGCTGGGCGAAGCCCTAGAACAAGGTGATAAAAAAGCTGTAAGCGAAGAGTTCGCAGATGTAATTGCTTGGCTGGCTTCTCTTGCCAACGTCGTGGGAATTGACTTGGAAAAGGCTGCTTTAACCAAGTATGCAGGAAAATGTCCAAAATGCGGAAAACCCAGATGCGAATGCACGTTTTAATTTGCTAAACGTTTCTGTCCAAGCCCGGTCAGTTCCCAAACAAACCTTTTGCTGCCTTTTCGCCGCACTATTTCTTCCGCCTCTAACAATCGCAGATGATGCATCACTACGTTGTATGTGAGACCAGTCTTCTTCGCTATAGAAGAAGCTGTTCCAGAAGACTTTTCAAGCGTTTGAAGGATTTTAGTTCGACTCCTAAGCCCTTTACGGGTGTTCCGTATCGCCGTGAGAAACGCGTTAGGGTGATATTCAGCTTTTAGCATAAAGTTCTCCTATACCAGAATAAGGACGGTAGATTTAGAAAGAATTTTCGTCTAGGCAAAGTCCACGAGGCTTACTTGCCTCGGCTTTTTCCCCTCGAACAAGGAATTAATCTCTTCGCGGACAAGCATAATCCGCTGGGCATAATATTCGCCTAACCCGTATTTTTTGATAAGATGCTCAGCTGCATCTAGATATTTCTCTATACCACCGCGGTAAACCGTCAAAGTTAAAGGTCCGCCGCAAACAGGGCATTTCCCACGTAGTGGAACACGTCTAAAACGTTTGTTGCATGATTTGCATCGGAAGGCTTGGGTTGAAAAGGCTCGCAGATTTCCGGAAATGTCGCGCATAAAATGCGTCGTCAATACTTTGGATGCAACTTCATGGACGTCCACAGCGCGGATTTTTTCAGCTAGCTCGAGTTGGCTGTTCAGCTTCTCAAGCATTGTTGTTAATCGTTTATACATGGTTTGTCGAACACCAGAGTTAACGTTTGAAACCGGAGTGGTGTAGTGGAAGCCCTCCCATTGAGCCTCCGTGCCTAGCCTATGTTCGATAATGTCAATTATGTGGCTTACATCTTTGGACCGTGCATTTTCCCATGTTTTTCGGTAGAAATCTAGAGGATAAAATGCTGCGACGTCCACATCGTGTGCTTGCCGCTGAACTTCTTTCGGGTTAACCACCGGAATCAAGAGCAGAGGAGCATCCATGATTCCGCCTATCTGCGCCGGCAGATATTCACGTGAAAAGTTTAGGAAAGTGTCCAACGCGAGCATTAAGCTGTCTTCATCGCCGTCGCAGTCTCTCCGCTTTGCAGAATGCCAAACCGGATGCGCATAACATACATTTAAATCTGTGAAGCCAACGATTCTGCCTAGAATTCCCACGGAGGTGTGAGGAGCCAAACCAACAACAAGGTGCCCAATCAAATCTTCTTCAGACGACACGTTATAAAAGCTGGAAAGACCGTAGACTTTGGTTAGCAGCTCGTCGAGGAAGCCGGCTACACGAACGAAGTATTCGGCGCATTTCCGCGGGATGACGACGTCTTGAATTTTCAGTTCGCACACTTGATCTGGATTCTTCAAAGGCTCGCCTTCTACATCGTGGGAGTATCCGAGCTGTCGAAGCTTGCTGACGGAAACTCCTATTTCTCGAGGCGTAAAATGCGTTAACGGCGCATTGGTAGCGTCAAACCTTACGGTTCCATCCTTAAACACGAATAGTCCATACTTCGCTCTCAGAACCCCTTTTTCCAAAATTTCCGGAACCCGAGTTTTGTTCATCAGTTTTTTGACGCCTTTAACTATCTTCGGAGGGGAAACACGAAGTTTTTTGCATGCCTCACCGATAAGCACTCTGAAGTTTACTGGTTGACGGGTATACCCAACGGTTGGGATTTTACATGAAGGACAAACATCCTCGTTTACAGTTTTGCCGCATTGAGGACAAACCTTTTCGAGAATCGTTTCTTCACCGCATCTGGGACATTTCACGCGGTGCGTGTAAGTCCTGCAAGCAGGACATTTACGTTTCACAAGCTCCACGAATACGGGTTCGCCTTTTGAAGCAGCTACAACAAGATTGCGTTGAGCGCCACCAGCCATCCCCACCGGAAAAAGCACATGCACGGGAGGCTTCATAGCACGTTTCTTAGCTTTCTCCGGACGCCCCATCCGCGCCCCAACAACGGTAGGCGCTTTTACCCGCACTTCAATCCCACAGACCTTACGAATAAACTCTAGAACCGAACCGTTAAAGCTGGAGTTCAGCTCGGAAAGCGGTTCTGAGACGTGCCGCCCCAGACAGAAAGCAAACACATGCGCATCATCACCGCTTATAACAATTTTGTCACCCACAATCTTGTGAGGAACGCAAATCCGTTCAAGCATTTCCTTGACTTCAGCGTTGAAAACACCCGAAACCCTGCAAACTGTTTCTCCGTCTTCTTCGGTTTCAACTTCGGAGCCCAGCATCCATCGTCTGAGCGTGAGAAACTCTTCGATCGAATCTAGGTTTTCCCAGAAAAACGTGTACGCGGGGTGAAGGGGAATGTT
>Ga0116200_10000399_pt1 | contig 13887 bp, 7 predicted proteins | sample Mar14436cmmetaG_FD_94478 | JGI IMG/M metagenome (GOLD analysis project Ga0116200, IMG submission 94478) | Marine hydrothermal vent microbial communities from Guaymas Basin, Gulf of California to study Microbial Dark Matter (Phase II) - Marker... ... | reverse complement strand
GATATATCTTTACTGGGGGAAGATAGAAGAGGGCTTCTGGCGGGGGGTAAGGGACGACACTGTCCTCTACAGCCTCAACCATGGAGCTACCCAACAGCCCGCATTTCACCCACACCCCACCCTCTGCGACACCGACATGGATGGGGATCTGGACCTTATTATTGGGGAGAGGGAGGGGGATTTTGGTGCGGTCTCCTTCTACTACAACACCGGCAACCGACAGAGACCGGAGTTTGTGGATCTCTACCCCGCCATGTTCAATAACGTGCGCGGTGGGAGGTTTATCTCCCCCACCTTCGCCGACCTCCAGGATGATGGCCTGCCGGAGCTCGTACACGGATCTGAGGAGGGCTGGATAAGAATCTATAACAACACCGGCAACTCCTCCGCCGAAAGGCACGTCAATACCATGCAGCCCCTTGAGAACGGCACCTACAGGTTCTACTGGGACAAGGATGGTAATGACGGCCAGTATGTAATCAGAGGCTATCAGAGAAAGTTCGACGGCTACTACGTCCTTGCCACCCCTAAGGCCGGGCACGCTTCCATGACCTTCCTCAATAACTACCTGAATTACGTCCATAGAGACCGCTACTACGGAGACCTCTACCCTTGGGCAGGAGGTAACGTCTCCTATTACCCCTTTGTGCCCGAAGAGGATGGTTACGTTACCCGGGGAATTCTTATATCCTCCGCTTTCAAGACCTCCGACGGAGGGGGTATGGGTGCGGGGAGCTTCATCTCCCAGACGGGCACAGCCTCTGGCTTCATCCAGGTACCTCTGGAAGCCAGGACCTATCATACTGATTACGCCTTCCTGGCGGATTTGCCTTACGACGAGGGTGGAGAGCTCTACCGCCGTCAGGCAGCGCTCCTTTCAAATCCCATCGTGGTGGGGGGTTTTCTAAACATAGCGGTTAACTCTACATCGGTCCACATCAGCCCGGAGGTCCCTTCAAGCGAAGAGCCCTTCCGGGTCTCTTTCGGCCTTCTCAACCCCTCTTCAACCCCCTCCGGTGAGCTCGGGGTGAGGGTGGCTCTCCTCTGGCCCACAGGTGATACCCAGAACCCAATTGAAGAACAGAGAGTAGATATTGAGGGTCTGTCCGGAGGCGGGGAGAGGGTGGTGGAGGTGACCATGCAGCCGCCCATGATAGAAGGCCCCCTTCAGCTCTATATAGAGGTGGTACCCCTCTCCGACACCCCGGAGACGCGGGTGGAGGATAACGTCTGCCAGAATGTAATCTCCTTCTCCCCCCAACGGTTCACTGCGGATGATATCCAGCGGGCTTCAAGAGGGCCTTACAACTCGGTGAGCACCTATCTTGTTGAGGGGGAGGGCGGTACCACGCACCTTCTATTCTCAGAATATACGATCCTTGACAGATATGATCTCATGGACCGTTTGATACCTGCCGGCTCCGAGGGGAAAGGAGGAATTACTACGGTGAGGGAGGGGGGTCACATATGCGTTGACGGCGCTGGGGTGTACCGGAGAGGGGAAGGTCTTATCTCTCTCTACTCCTCTAATATAAACGAGCTCAATGATTACCTGAGGACCAGGCGCGCCATATACTACTGGAGCGAGAAGTTTGACCTCTGGGAGTCGGTGTGGGAGAGGGAGGGATGGGGCAGGACCCGGCAGGTCACCTCGGCGGAGGCTAGGAACGACAGCGACCAGGACCCCGCCCTCTTCCTTGTTGGAGAGGAGGTGTGGGCAACCTTCCGCCAGACCCACCTTGACCTCTACACCAACGGTCATCAGATGGACAACGTCCCCTTCCTTGATTACAGAATACTACTCCTAAAGAGGAACAACTCAGGCTGGGCAGATCCTTTCCCCATATTCTACGGAGAGGGGGCGGGTTGGTGGAGAGGGCCCCAAGGGGCTGCCTTGGGAGGGGCTCCTTCATGTGTCTTCGAATCCCGGGGAGGACAGGGAAATGTATGGGATATCTGGCTCGTCAGGTACATGAACGGTGAGATAATTAGCCGAAAACTCACGGACTCCCCTATGCCCCAGATACGCCCGGAGCTTGTCTCCTTCCCCCGAGGGGGTGTTGTGCTGTGGGAGGAGAGAAGGAGCAACGGCGGCTACACGGTATACCTTCAGCCAGTTGATGAGACTGGAGAGCCCACCTCCGATCCCATTCCCATCTCTGAAGGTCTTGAAGATGCCATTAAGGTGAGGGCCTGTGCAGGTGGGGGTGGGAAGGTGGTGGCGGCGGTTTATGAGGGGCTCGTAGATGGCCAGAAGGATATTTTCCTCTCTCTCTACGAGACTAGCAGAGGAGCCCTCTACGGGCCCTTCCGCTTGACCTCAACCCAAGAGAGCGAGGAAGAGCCCGATATCCTCATAAACAACAGAGGGGATGTAGTGGTGGCGTGGGAGAGAACAGATAGCGACAGGATAAGGAGGGTGTACTATACCACGCTTAAAGGGCCTGTGAGGGTCCTTGGAGGGGATGATGAGGTTGAGGCGGAAGGCGGAGGTGAGGTGGAGGTGAGGATTGAGATGGAGAACGCCCTTGGAGAGATTCTGGTCTCCCCGGTGGTAGAGGGTGCACCGCTTCGGCCGGTTGCGGGAAACCTCACCCTTCTTGAAGGGAGGCACACCTATCTGATACGCCTCCGTGCTGATGCACCCTTAAGGAGCGGGATGTACTCCGTTCAATTAAGGTTCCTCTCCCCTGAGATTCTTCTTCCCCCCAGCTTCTGCTTTACGCTCGTCGTGAGACCCCCCACCAACAACCCTCCGGAGATAGTCCGTGCTTCTGTTCCGGAGAAGGTTCTCCCCGGGGAGGAGGTATTGCTTGAGGTAGAGGCTAGAGACCCTGACGGCGATGAGATCTTCTTTAGCTGGTGGGCGGATAGGGGTAGCTTCCCCGGCGGAAGAGAGGGGCCTAGGGTCTCATGGAGGGCCCCTGAAAGGGAGGGGTGGGTGCAGATAGGTGTGAACGTAAGCGACCTTTGGGGCGGGAGGGAAGAGGAGATCTTCCGGGTGAGGGTGAGAGAGAACTCCCCGCCCTACATAGTATATTTTGAGCTGGCGGACAGAATGGTGAGGGTAGGAGAGGTCTTTGAGGTGCGCTGGGGTGCGGCAGACCCCGATGGCGACGATCTATCTATCTCCCTCCACCTATCCCCCACCCTAAAGATCCTTGAGAACACCACCTCCTCTGCCCGTCTTATCTCTACCGGACCGGGCACCTGCGAGATAACCCTTGTGGTGACCGACGAGATGGGTGCCTCCTGTAGCGATACCATCTCTTTCGAGGTGCTCCCGCCCCTTCTCAGACCGGAGGTGCTTACCGTAGAGGTACCGGCAGAGGCGCGCCCCGGACAACTTGTAAACGTATCTATTATTATCTCCTATGGGGGGGAGGTAGAGGAGCTCACGGTTAAGGTGCTCTTCCGGGGGAGGTGGTATTCGGCGGTTTTTGAGAGTCCTATCAATGAAACCGCATCCCTCTGGTCACTTCCGCTGAATCTGCCAGAGGATATTCCGGAAGGGAACTACTCCTTGAAGGTGAGGGTTTTGAGCCCTGAGGGAGAGGATGACGTTGAGGAGGTCTTCTTTAAGGTTGTGGCAGAGAGCTTGGAGCCTGGGGAAGGGGTCAAAGAGGAAGGCCTTCGGTCGCCATATTTCTATTTAGCTGCCCTCATCGCAGTGATCCTGGTGATTCTTGTGGGGTTTTATTTAATTAGAAGAAAAGGGATACACCCCCGGGGGAGGAGCGGAGGCGAATAATAGGAGGTGCGCGATATGAAAAGGAAGAACATAGAGGATGTCCCCGAAGAGGAGGTCACCATAGAGGGTGTGAAGAAGACCCGCATTCAGTGGATATGGACGAAGGCTGATGGTGCCCCCAACTTCGCCATGAGACGTTTCATCATGGAGCCTGGCGGGGAGATACCACTTCACAACCACCCCTGGGAGCACGAGATCTACGTGCTTTCGGGAGAGGGTGAGGTCTATACCGACAAGGAGAGGATAATTGCCCAGCCAGGGGACGCTCTCTTTGTCCCGCCGGACGAGCCCCACGGTTATGTAAACACTGGAGATGAGCCCTTCATCTTCCTCTGCATGATACCAAAGCCCGAGAGGGGCTGATGGTAGCTACAGTTAAAGAGGAAGGGGAAGAAAAAATAGGGGGGAGGGGGTGTCGGCTCAGTTCTCCCGGGGATAGTACCTCACCACCCTTCCCTTGCGGCTTTTCACTATCTTTCTCTCGTAGTAGAGGTTCCTCAGGTGGTAGGAGAGGGCCTGAGGGGATAGACCCGTTATCTGTGCCAGCTCCCTCTGAGTTGCCCCGGGGTGCTCATAGACTGCCTTGAGGACCTTCCTTGATGTTGCCATTGTGTCATCCTCCACGGGATGGTACCCTGCCGGGTAGAACCTCTTGTATGGCCCGTCCGACTCCTCCTTTACAAGCTCTTCCCTTTTGAGGACGTTCAGGTGGTATAGCAGCGCCCCAGTGTTCAGGTTCAGCTCCTTCTTTATTGTGCTGAAGTTAACACCAGGTCTCTTTCTTATGAACTCGTGTATTCTCTGCCTCAGCTCGTTGTTCAGTATCTCGTCCTCTTTCAGGCGTGAGTAGAGGGGGAGGAGTAGGGCCTTACTCCCCCATATAGCCCTCTCCCGGGCGGCCCCGGAGAAGAAACCCGGCTACGCCGCCCACTACCAGGGCGGCTACGGCAACGCCGGCCACTGCGGTGGTGGTGTACTCTCCTTTCTTCTCCTCCTTCTTCTCCTGTGGTTTCTCCTGAGCGCCTCCTAAAGGCAACACTCCGATCTTATAGTGCATTCCCGGCTTCAGGTGATATGTGCCGTCGGGGTTCAGGGCAAGTTCTTCTCCCTCATCTCCTGTTGCGATAACGACTACCACGGCGCCTTTAATTACATTCGGTGCCGTGTCGTCCTTTACCATCACCTTTATGGTGTAATTCCCCTCGCTGTAGAGTTTGAACTGGATCTCACCGCTTTCATTGGTTGTTCCCTTTCCAACGCCGTCTATGATAACAATTGCGCCCGTTATGGGGGTGTTGTTTCCGGAGTAAACCACCTTTATGCATATGGGATCCACGGGAATAGGTTCTATCCTGGGAACGAGGTAGAAAGGCTTGTAAACCTCTTCATCACAGGAGATGTCAACTGTGGCACTGGCCGGATAATATCCTGCTAGGTTCACCTTTATGATGTAAGTCCCCGCTGGAACGGTGAAGGAGTATAGTCCGTCTGGCCCCGTAGTTGTGGTGTCCACGGGGGTTGAAGGATCAGCGGTGGAGTATATGCTCACTGAGGCCCCTTCGGCGGGTGCGTAGGAGTATAGTTTGTAGATCTTACCGAATACCGTTCCGTTGCAGGGCTGTGTTTTGTTGTAATATATCTCCACCCAGAGTATTGATGAGGGCGGGAGGTTGAAGGTGAAGGAGGGGCTGTGTACGGTGGTGATACCGGAGGAACCCAGTATATGGTATTCTATTCTATCCAAAGTGAGGCCTGGCATGTCGGCGGTGAAAACCCAGTCCCATGACATTCCAAGGTAGTGGCAGAGCGGATGGAACTCGAAGTGCCCGTAGCCGTCTGTGTATCCATAGAAGCCGTAGGAGGGTGCGGAGGGCACGTCGGCCTTTACATAGACACCGGAGAGGGGATAGGAGGGATTGATGTATGCCATCCCCGCTATAGCAGAGCAGTTCTGAGGAGGTTTGTACTTTCTCAGATAGAAATCCACGTGGCGTACCTCTCCTGCCGAGACTGTATCACTCCACGGTGCCATGCCAGAAGATCCCGTATTGAAGTCATAGTAGATTATTGTACCCCCGCCTATCAAGATCGGGGTCACAGTGTACGCTCCCGGAGTCACGTAGAATAAGTACTTCCCGGAGGAATCCGTGACATCAGTTCCTCCGCCAGCAGGGTTGATGATTTTGATGGATTCTCCCGTCATAGGATAGAGTACTGGGTCGTAGAGGTAGCCCCATATAATGGCCTTGTTGTTGAGGTCGGTTTTGTTTATATATATGTTGATCCAGACTACAGTGTTTCCGTTCAGCGTGAAGGTAATCGGCAGGGTGGGGGAGGTGGTGGGTGCCCCTACAGTAGATGGGGTTATGGTGAAGTATTCAACATGGTCTAGCGTGTAGATGAAGGATGTGGCTCCCCCATCTGCCGTCCAGGTGACTGAGGTGGGTGTGAGTCCAATAAAGCTGAAATAACCTGTTCCGGACGCAATGCTACCCGACATCATTGTATAAGGTCCGGCGGATGATGTGTGGACTTTCACCTCAAAGTTATCCACTGGGTTTCCTGTGGAGAGGTCAATGACCTGCCCTGCTATGCTTCCGTATTTCTTGTCCGGGTCATCCTGATATCTGAGTATAAAGTCCACGCGCCTGCACTCCCCCGGGGAGATTGTCCCGCTCCATACCGACGATCCGTAAGAGGATGTGGCGTAGTCATAGCTGATGACGCCCCCGGGAAGGACTACGAGGGGCGTTGCTGAATAGGTGCCTGGAGTCACGGAGAAATAGTACATTCCCACCGTATTTGTAATATCAATGGGACCGAGTGGAGGCATAAGGAGCTTCACCGGAACCCCCGGCACCGGTGTTCCGCCAAGGGTCAGGTAATAGACATAGCCCCATAGGCACGTCTTGTTTTCACCCTCTCTCATCATGTAAAGATCCACGGTTACGAGGGAGGCGGAAGGAACAGTGAAGGTGGTCCCGGGAGAGTTAACAGGACCCCCATCAACTGTGAAGCCCGTGTAGGTGTATCCGCTTTTTGTGGGAGTGATGAGGTAGTCGGGCCCCGGGGTAACAACAGCGAAGTAGAAGAGGTTGGAGGTAGATGGGCAGGAAAAGACGCCGCCGTATCCCGTTGTGGGACTGGCGAAGTAGATGTTCGCACCGTTCACAGGGTTTGTAGTTCCGGTGTAGAGAACCTCTCCGACCACCAGGCTCTCTTTTCCTGAGTAGTTGCCGCTCTGCAAGTAGAAATCGTGTCTCATTATTGTGGCAGGCGGCACGGTTATATCGCTGAAAGCGGGGTAGTATCCTGGCGCCCATGCCCCCACAACGTGAGAACCATCTGTGGGGAAGCACGGGATGTAGTAGAGCCCGTCAATGCCGAAGAGGTCAGTGTAGACTACGACACCGAAGTCTGTGAAGACCTGGGCGGTGTTCAAGGGAATCCCATCTCCGAATACGAATCCCCAGAGGGCAGAGCAGATATCCTGGCCTGTTCCGTTAGGCTTCAGGACGATGTCCACGTACGTTACATGACCCCATGAGACAACACCCGTGCCTGAGCCGGGATTGTATCCAGGTGCCATTGCGACGACGATGTAGTTACCGGCCCAGGGTCCAGTGAAAAAGTAGAAGCCATCGCTATCAGTGAGTGTATAGAGGACATCACCGGTGTCCTCGTTGTAAGCCACAACAGTTGCCCCTGCGATTGGAGCCCCGGTGTCCGCGTTAGTAACATTGCCGGCGAGGCCGGAGTTGCTCATGTCCACATACTCAAGATAGAAATCGTGGTAGGTTACATTTCCCGCGGTCACGGTGATTGGACCGGAGTGTTCAACATGGTGTGAGTAGGCCCAGCACCAGAGATAGTATGTCCCAGCGGGGACTTCCACAACAAACTCACCCGTGTAGGGGTCAGAGGTATCCATCACGTCTATGATCTCCCCTGTGGGGGCAACACTGGGGGATTCAAAACCTATAATAGCATCGCCGGCGGTGTGCCCAGGAATTAACTGCTCCAGGAACACCTGCCCTTTTATATATCCTCCGGTCGTCGCGGGAAGAGGCGAGAGGCGTACATTGACCCTTGTTAGGTTATCCTTCAATGAAAAATGCTGCATCTTCGTCTGATAGCCTTCCTTATAAACGGTAAGGGTATGGTCTCCGAGTGGTACGTTCTCTATAGTAGCCACCCCTTGTTTATCTGTCTTCCAGAACTTCTCCTTGATGTATTCAAGAAAGATGGTTGCGCCCTCAATCGGACTCTGGTTCTCTGCGTCAAAAACGGTAACAATCACTGTCCCCTCCGGCACACCCTGGCCGGAGGAAAGGGCGGGTAGCAGCGACCCCACGACAAACAGGCTCACAAACAGGTACATCCCGTACCTTATCCAACCACTGCTTGATTCTTTCATTCGATCACCTCTTGAGCAATAAGCCCCCTAATTTAACTTGATTGCTGAAGTAGTTTTAATCATTATATAAACTTAACCTTCTCCTTCTTATTTTAACGGAATTAAAAGCCCCGAATCTCTTAACAGAGGCTGCATTTAAATGCTCCGGATAAACCAATTGAGGGGGACAAGTCCCTCTTCAAGACAAGAAAAGGGCAAATGATTTATAGGAAAGTCACTCTTTTCTTACTTATGATTGAAAAACCGCTATCGATAAGAGAGAAGAAGGTGCTCTGCGCTTCTCTGTGCTATCCGTACATGAAGGAAAAAGACATAGCCAGGATGCTCAACCTTAATCAATCTACATATAATGTGATAAAGAGAAGGCTGAAGAGGAGGGACCTTTACAAAAAGATAAGGGTGCCATGCCTCTTCAAAATGGGATTTGAGCTCTTCGGCGTTGTCCACGCGGACATCTCTCCCCTCTCAGAGATTGACGAAAAGAAAGCAGAGAGTCTCCTAAAGGAGATGCAGATGGGGTCCTTCTCTTTCCTCTCCCGAAGGCACCTCATCACCATGGGCTTTGTTCAGAATTACAGCACCGCCGTGAGCGAGCACATTCGGCTGAAAGAGTTTTTGAGAGAGGAGAGCGGGAGAGAGGAGGTGAAGACCCGTCTGAGTCTCTTTCCCAGCGAGCAGAGTGCGATACTCAACTTCTTCAACCTCGGCCCGTCACTTGCGGACCTCTGGGAGCTCACAAAATATAAGAAAAGGCCGGGTGCAGTCTGTGGAATGGAGGAGAGTGGCTCCCTCCCGAAAATCGGCGGTATGAGCTGGAAGGTATTCGGAGCCCTCCTTGCCTTTCCCGATTTAAGTGACAGTAAGATAGCGGATCATTTGAAAACCTCAAGACAGGTGGTTAACAAATACAAGAAGACCTTTGAAGATGGGGGGTTTATACATACGGTTGGCATCACAAATCCTCTTAAGTTGGGGATGGAGGTAATGTCAGCTAGGTGGATAAGATTTATTGACAGATCGGGTGGGAGCCACCTGGAGCGGCTGGAGGAGGTGTGTCTTAAGACATCACAGTATTTTATGGCAGCGGGCCCGGAGGAGATATTCACTTTATCCCTCTACCCCGACCTCACCACTCTAGAGGTGGATGAGTCTACCTTCCTGAGGGCGCTTCAGGAGCAGGGAATAGTGCCTTTTGAGACGAGCTACAGCCTTATTTCTCTCCCTGATTCCCTCCAGCCCACCTTCTTCAATTTCGAGAAGGCGGCTGAAATACTCGACAGAGGAACCATCAAGAAGTAGACCGGCGTGTGGGATAAGGATATATAAGGGCCTGTCATCTCTCTCAAGCAGGTGGTTCTATGACCGTTTATGAGAAGAAGATCACCTTCAAAACCGGCGGTGAGGTGGAGATGGTGGACCTAACAGGCAGAATAACATCCTCAGTGGAAGAGTCAGGAGTCCGAGAGGGTATAGGTCTAGTATTCGTTCCGGGGGCTACGGGGGCTATAGTAGCCATTGAATATGAAGAGGGGCTGTTGGAGGATTTTCCCCGGGCGCTTGAAAGACTTGTTCCGAGGGGGATAGAGTATAAGCATCACCTCAAATGGCATGACGATAATGGGCACTCACACGTGAGAGCATCGATCCTGGGACCAGACCTTTCCTTTCCCATTTCAGGTGGAAGACCCGTTCTGGGGACCTGGCAGCAGATTGTATTTGTTGAACTTGACACCAGGCCAAGGGAGAGAAAGATAATAGTGAAAATTATTGGGGAGTAGCTGTCCCCCGACGTCAACATCCCGCATCATAAAAGCCTTTGAGGCGACTTCAGCGGGAATGACCCGGCCGGGGGCTTGTTGGACGCCCGGGTTGGCCGGAAGGTCATTCCATGATGACACATCGGTGGTCCCCCCGGAACCCATGGGGCATCCTGTACCCCCACCCTTGCAGGGCGGCTCACTCTTCACCGCCCCCTTCGCAAGCGGGGGCAGGTGAAGTTTATCCTAACGACTATTTATGCTTTGTGTGGGAGCTCAGCGTCTTCTCCATCCCGGAACAACGGCGGGAACCCCTCTGAGCAAAGGGGTCCCCAGGGTAACATATAAATACTGAAAAGAAATCTTCTTAAAGAAAAATGCTCCTTTTGTTGGAGGGTTTGCTGGAGGGAAATGAATGAGGAAACACTACGCGATGTTTGGTTTTGTTTCTTTAATGTTGGTTGTGCTTCCCGTCTTTGCGCTGGGTACAAGAACGTTAGGGACCCCCCCAACGATAGAATCCTTCGTGGTCAGTCCGGAGGAGGTTTTCAACGACGGGGAGGGGAATCTCACCTTCACAATCACTGTGGGGGGAGGTGAGAACATCACCGATGTCATTCTGGACCTCACTCCCCTAGGCGGTGTTGAGGTGAGCCTTGAGGGGACCGGAGGCGTATATTCAACATATTATGTGGTCCCAAAGGACACCGCCCCCGGGGAGTACAACATAACCGTTACTGTGAGGGACAACGAGAGCGAGGAGGCCACGGCATGGGTCATAGTGACGGTTCTTCAATACAACAGGCCACCTGAGGTCTCGGCAGGATTCACAGGCGAGATAACCCTTCAGGAGGATTCAGGGGACTATCAGATGGCACTGGATGAGGTGTTCTATGACCCCGACGAGGACGAACTCTCCTATACGCTCTATTACGCTGGAGAGGAGAAGGGGGAGTCTTTCGGAACGGAGATCGCAGATGTGGCCCTCACAGGTGAGGGAAGAAATCTCACAATAACCCCGCGAGAGAACGCCTACGGCACTCTGAATTTCACGGTGAGGGCTAGTGACGGCGAGTACTACGTGGATGCGGACATAAACCTGACAGTGACCCCTGTAAACGACCCCCCCACAGCCTCCATAAATGAACTCCTTCTGCCCACGGAGGTGGAAACCGGAACATCAGTAGCCTTCCTGGGAAGCGGAGAGGACCCCGACGGGGATGAGCTTAATTTCACCTGGCAATCCTCCCTCCAGGGGGTTCTGGGATACGGCAGCAGCATACTGGCGGAGCTAACAGAAGTGGGCCTTCACAACATCACCCTGACGGTGAGTGATGGTGAATATGAAGCGAAGGATTGGGTTTATATTAACGTGACACCGAAGCCCTCCCTCTACTCCCTTACGGAAGGTGATGTGAACAAGGATTACACTGATCCAGAGGAGGACGAAATCTGGTGGGAGACCTCCGGCAGCGATTACATCTATCACAGAGATGGCAAGCCATCCTTTGACATCGTAAGGATAACCAGTACCAAAGAAGGGGACAACATGATGATCAGGGTGACATTTCGCGGAACACCGGAGGAAAACTCCACCGCATACACAGTATATTTCGTTAAACCTTCCTTCCGGGAGGAGGAATTTGACAAGTCTATTCCTGGCGAACCCATTCCCGATTTTGACGAGTACTTCTTTGCGGTAACAAAAGAAGAGTTTCCCTACCAGGTGGAGGGGAATGACATAGTTTTCACAATACCCCTCATAGACATAGAGTATAACGGGATCTCCAACGGAACTAGGTTTGAGCTCTTTGTAACGGCGTATGAAATGGAGGGTCTACTTGAGGGCGGTGTTCTCGACACGGCCGGATATGGTGCAATAGCCCACGAGGTTAAGGAAGGGGAGAGGCAGGAAAGCTTCATCGGGAGCCTCTTGGAGAGTTTAAGGAACCTTATCATTATCTGCGTAGCCGGCATTGTAATCGTGGTTCTGCTTATAGTGGTGGTGGTATTCGTGCTAAGGAAGAAGGGGGGTAGAGGAAGACCTACCTCACCAGAATATTCTCAACCTCCTTCAGAGGGCAGCGGGGCTCCTCCGGCACCCCCGGGGCCTCTCAACGAGACCGAGGGAAATGTATGGGAGTCCCCACCGCCGGAACAATCCGCTGGCCCGTCCTCATGAGCTCACCAGCCGCTAAAGGAGATAAAAGGCCTTCAGAGATATCAAATGACGGGGGGCCTAGGCAAGCCTCCAGACGGGGCCCTCTTTCGTATCCTCCACCACAATCCCCAGCTCCCTCAGTCGGTCCCTTATTCTGTCCGCTACCTCATAACGCCTCTCCCTTCTCATCTCCTCCCTGATCTGAAGGAGTAGTTCTATCAGTTCCCTCTCCCTTCCTGTGCTAGCTCTTCCCTTAGGGAAGGAAAGCCCAAAAATCCTCATGGCTGTGTTGAAAAACGCCCGTGCCCTCTTCCATTCCCTCTTTGAGACCCCCCTCTCCATATACCTCTTTACAAGGGAGTCCAATACAAAGATCTGGGCCATGGCGACCCGGGTGTTGAAGTCATCATCCATTGCAGCATAGAACTCACTCTCAATATTACTCAACTCCTTCAGGAACTCCTGGTCAACACTCCCGTCCCCTCCATTGTTCACGGCTATCTTAAGTGTTGAACTGAGGTTCTTAAGTCTCCCATAGGCCGATGAGGCCTCCTGCAGTTGGTCCCAAGAGAAATCTATAGGGCTGCGGTAGTGAGTATATATCAGAAAGAACCTCAAGACCATGGGCGGATATTTCTTGAGGATTTCCCTAATGGTGAAGTAGTTTCCTAAAGATTTGGACATCTTCTCTTTGTTTATTGTGACAAAGCCGTTGTGCAGCCAGTACTTCACCATGGGGCTCTTTCCGGTGTAGCACTCGCTCTGAAGGATCTCTGCCTCATGGTGCGGAAAAATTAGATCCCTACCGCCTCCGTGGATGTCGAACTGCTCGCCAAGGTATTTTGTGGACATGGTCGAGCACTCTATGTGCCACCCGGGTCTTCCTGGGCCCCACGGGCTGTCCCAGCTGGGCTCCCCCTCTTTAGCTGCCTTCCATAGTGCAAAATCTTTGGGGTTCTTCTTTCTGGGGTCTATCTCCACCCTAGCCCCATCCATCATTTCGTCAAGGCTCTGATGGGTGAGCTGGCCGAACTTGTCTCTTGCACTCTCCACGTCAAAATAGACGTTGCCATCTACCACATAAGCGTGTCCCTTCTCTATCAGCCCCTCTATGACCCTTATCATGTCAGCTATATGGTCTGTAGCCCGGGGATAGATGGTAGCAGGCTTGACCCGAAGACTTCTCATATCCTTCAGGAACTCCTTAATATACTTCTCTGCAACCTCCTCAGTGGTGGATCCCAGCTCCTTTGCCCTAGCTATGATCTTGTCGTCTACGTCTGTGAAATTCTGAATGTAGAGCACTCTGTAGCCCAAATGTTCCAGATACCTTCTTATCACATCAAAGGCCACATAGCTTCTGGCGTGTCCGACGTGCGCCATGTCATACACTGTAGGCCCGCACACATACATTCGGACGAGTCCCTCTTTGAGGGGCTCGAAGAGCTCTTTTTTTCCCGTCCGGGTGTTGTAAACCTTAAGCGTCATATAGGTCCGCCGGGTGATTACAAACAGGTTTTAAAAAATGTTGTGAATAAGATTATATAAAGAAACAGAGATATAGTGTAACAATGAGGGAACGCCTATCGATTTACAGCTTCACTTACGACCCCGAAACGGAAGAGATCGTGTTTGGAGAGGGGGTTTCGGGAGAATTTCCATTTAAAAAAGAGGACAGAGATGCTCCCAGAAGAAACCTTACAGCAGTTGTTGAGGAATTTCTCCGGGGAGAGACGAAGGAGACGGCCACCCTTCTGCCCGAACCCTTTTTGGAAGGCGGAGGTGAGGGACTGCTCTATCT
>Ga0116200_10000398_pt1 | contig 13893 bp, 14 predicted proteins | sample Mar14436cmmetaG_FD_94478 | JGI IMG/M metagenome (GOLD analysis project Ga0116200, IMG submission 94478) | Marine hydrothermal vent microbial communities from Guaymas Basin, Gulf of California to study Microbial Dark Matter (Phase II) - Marker... ... | reverse complement strand
AGTTCCTTATAATATCTAGAAAAAAAGCTTACTCCTCGCCTTCCAAAAACAGTCAAAAAGATATTCTGTCCCTTTTCTTTACTAGCTTTAATAAATTTTTCTGCTCTCAAAATAAGATTTGCATTAAAAGCACCACATAAACCCCTATCAGCTGTAAGCACTACTAGATGAATATTCTTTACCTCCTCCCTTTTCTGTAAGAGTGGAAAGGCACCTTCAGCAAGACCACCAGCAACTGCAGCCAACCTTGCCATTATTTCCTGATATTTACTCGCATAAACCCGAAATCCTTCCATGCGTAACTGCGTACTCCGCAATTTTGCCGCAGCTACCATGTTCATCGCACGTGTAATCTGTTCTGTCTTTTTAACCGCCTGAATCTTGCGTTTTATATCTCTTAAAGCCGGCATTTACCCTCTCCTTTATGAAAGGCCTTTTGCTCTCTTAAATTCTGCACCAAATTCTGTTAAAGCCTTCTTCATTAATTCGTCTGTCTCTTTGTCTATTTCTTTTTTCTCTTTAATACTGGCAAAAATCTGAGGATATTTTGCCTCTACAAATTTATATAATTCTTCTTCGTATTCTCTTAACACCTCTACAGGAAATTCATCTAAAAAGCCATTAACGCCTGCATAAATGATAGTTACTTGCTTTTCAAGAGGCAATGGTTGATACTGAGGTTGTTTCAATATCTCTACTAATCTTGCACCTCTCTCCAATTGCCTTTGTGTCGCTTTATCCAGTTCACTTCCAAATTGAGCAAAGGCAGCTAGTTCGCGGTATTGAGCTAGATCAAGACGTAAACTACCTGCTACCTGCTTCATAGCTTTAACTTGAGCAGCACCACCTACTCGTGAAACTGAAAGTCCTACATTGATAGCTGGACGAATACCTGCAAAGAAAAGACCTGGCTCTAAATAAACCTGACCATCTGTAATAGAAATAACATTGGTAGGAATGTATGCAGATACGTCACCTTGCTGGGTCTCTATTACAGGCAAAGCTGTAAGAGAACCTGCACCTTTTTCATCACTTAACTTAGCTGCACGTTCTAGTAACCGTGAATGGTTAAAAAAGATATCTCCAGGGTAAGCCTCACGACCAGGTGGCCTTCTTAAAAGTAAAGATACCTGACGATAAGCCCACGCCTGTTTTGTCAAATCATCATAAAGAATTAAAGCATGTCTCCCACTATCCCTAAAATACTCACCAACAGCGCAGCCAGAATAAGGTGCAATATATTGCAATGTAGCTGGATCACTAGCAGTTGCTGAAACCACAGTAGTATATTCCATTGCTCCATATTTTTGTAAAGTATCAATAATCATGGCTACAGTAGACCTCTTTTGACCTACCGCTACATAAATGCAATAAACATCAGTATCTTTTTGAGCCAAAATAGCATCAATAAGGATGGCTGTTTTCCCAATCTGCCGATCACCAATAATTAATTCACGCTGTCCACGACCAATGGGTGTCATAGCATCAATAGCTTTAAGTCCTGTATAGCAAGGTTCACACACTGGCTGTCTTTCAACTACCCCAGGGGCTTTCATCTCAATCCGACGAAATTCCTTTGCTTCTATTGGACCTTTACCATCTAAAGGCCTCCCAACAGGGTCTATCACACGCCCTAACACAGCTTCTCCTACTGGAATTTGCGCAATTCTTCCTGTACGTTTAACAATATCTCCCTCTTTAATATTTGTATCATCACCCATAATGGCCACACCAACATTGTCCTCTTCAAGATTTAATGCAAGACCATAAATATCTCCTGGAAACTCTATCAACTCCATAGACTCACAATTTTCTAATCCATAAACACGAGCGATACCATCACCAACAGAGATAACAATACCTGTCTCGCTGACATCAACCTCTTTCTCAAAACCTTTAATTTGCTGCTTAATAATTTGGCTAATTTCTTCTGCTCTAATCTGCATTTTATACCTCACCTCTCCTTATATTTTCTTTTAAAATATTTAATTGTGTCCTTACACTCCCATCATAAATTACATCTCCAATCTTTGTAATAATACCACCTATTAATTCTGGCCTTTCTTCCACTTCCAAAATTACTTCTTTCTTACCTGTAACTGCCTTCAATCTCTCTTTAATCTTCTCCATTACATCTTCTGTAAGAGGAACGGCTGATAACAGTTTTGCCCGACAAATTCCTCTATAACCATCCAAAAGTTGATTATAATACTCTAATATATCTGGAACAAATTTAAGCCTCTTTTTCTCAAATAGCAAAAGCAAAAAACGCTGCATGATCTCCGAAAATACCATTTTTTCCAAAATGGTATTTAACACCTGCTGCTGCAATGTTCTTTCTACAAGCGGTGTAACAAGATAAAATTTTATTTCTTTATCTGATTCCAAAAAATCATTAAATGCTTTTAATTCTTCAGCATATTTCTCTGCCTGCCCATCCTCTACACCTACCTTAAAAAGGGCTGTAGCATAACGTCTAGCAACTCCCCTTCCAATCAATTTTAACCTCCTATTTTTGCTAAATATTCCTCAATAAGCCTTTTTTGATCATCAGGTTGAAAATTCTTTTTGATTATTTCTTCAGCCATTTTTGTTGCCATCTCTGCTACTTCTGCTCTCAACCTCTCTTTTGCCTCTTTAGTCTCTTGTTCAGCAGCACGTTTAGCAGCTTCTTTTATCTGTTCTGCCATTTTTTTAGCATTTTCTAAAATCCTTTCCTTTTCTGCTTCTCCCAAAGCTATAAATTCTTGAATAATTTTTCCCTTCTCTTTATCTAACTGTGCTAATTTTGCTTCATACTCCAAATATTTCTGATGAGCAGCTTGTTTTTCTTTTTCCAATTCATCTAGCGTCCTATATACTTCCTCTGTTTTGGCACTTAATGCACCACGCACACGTTTGGCAACAGCCAAATAAATAATAGCTACAAACGCAAAAAAATTCAAGGCACGCCAAAGTAAATCCAAAAGTTGGGCCTTACCATAATGATGTTCTGCATGAGCCTCATGTCCCTCTTCAACCTCATGTTCGTGTGTAGTAGCATGATGAACTTCATGCTCAGCTGTGTAACTTGGTAATACATAAATCAAGCCACAAATAAGGGTAAGGACAAGAAGAAATGAGAATACTCTTAATCTATTCATGACTAATAGGCCTCCCCAAAATTTTTTGCGCAATATCTACCGCAATGACCTTTATTTCATCCTTTAATTTCTCTTCCGCTGCCTTTATATCTTGGCTGATTCTCGCCCGCATTTCATTTAAGTATTCTTCCATCTCTTCCCTTGCTTTATCCAATAAGCCCTTTTCTTCTTGACGAGCTGAATCTACAACACCTTCCTTACGCTTCATTCCCTCTCTTCTGGCTTCTTCTAATGCCATCTCAAACTCTTCAAGACGTCTCCGTGCTTCTGCATTCAAATGAGAAACTTCCTCTTCATCTTTTTTAATCCTTTCCTTTCTTTGCCTAATTGCCTCACGAATAGGTTTATAAAGGAGGGCATTTAGAATAAAAACAAGTACAATGAAATTAACAAGTTGTATCCAAAGAGATTTATTAAGGCTAATACTTATCACACCCTGCTTCCTCTATATATAATTCAATGTGTATAGTTCAACTGTCTTTTACAACATTTTAAAAAATTTGTCAAAGGTTTTTTTAAAAAATTATATAGAAGTCAAAAATCTATCTCTTGCCTACTTTTTCGGCTTGTGTTAATTTGCCTTTTCAGAAATATAAGGGAGGGAAAGATGGAAGTAAAAGAAAAAATTTTACAGATGGCTAAAGCATCAAAAATGGCTGTAAAGGTAATAGGTAGGGTAAATACAAATGTAAAAAATATTGCTTTAGAAGAAATAGCTAAAGGATTAAAGGAAAATTTATCCGAGTTATTAGAAGCCAATGCCAAAGATATAGATTATGCTAAAGAAAAAGGCCTTTCTAAGGCAATGATAGACCGTCTTACCCTTACAGAAAAGAGAATAGAAGGAATGATTAATAACATAAAGGAGGTTATTGCCCTTCCTGATCCTGTAGGTGTCATTGTTAAAATGTGGCAAAGACCAAATGGACTAAGGGTAGGAAAAATACGCGTTCCTCTGGGTGTAATTGCTATGGTATACGAGGCAAGACCAGATGCAACAATTGAAGCAGCCTCATTATGTCTTAAGGCAGGTAATACAGTCATTTTAAGAGGTGGTTCTGAAGCTATTAATTCCAATTTATGTCTTGGGGAAATTATGCAAAATGCTTTACATAAGGCAGGTTTACCAAAAGAAACAATACAGGTTGTACCTATTACAGACAGGGAAGCAGTCTTGGCCCTACTTGAAATGGAAGAATATATTGATTTGATTATTCCACGTGGAGGAGAAGGATTAATCAGATTTGTAACAGAACATGCAAGGGTACCTGTACTTAAACATTATAAAGGAGTATGCCATGTTTATGTAGATGATAATGCAGATCTTAAAAAGGCTGAAGAAATTTGTTTTAATGCGAAGGTACAAAGACCTGGTGTATGTAATGCCATGGAGACCATGTTAGTAAATGAAAAAATTGCAAAGATATTTTTGCCTAAAATGTTAGAACGTTTTGTTAATGCTGGTGTGGAGATCAGAGGATGTGATAAAACTTGTGCTATCTTCCCTAAAGCAAAACCTGCTACAGAGCAAGATTGGCCAGCAGAATACTTAGACTTGATTTTGGCAGTGAAAGTAGTAAAGGATATGGAAGAAGCCATAGCACATATTGCTTGTTATGGATCAAATCACACAGAGGCAATTGTTACTGAAGATTACTCTAAGGCATGGGAATTCTTAGAACGGGTAGATGCCTCTGTAGTTTTAGTAAATGCTTCAACACGTTTTAATGATGGGAACCAGTTAGGCCTTGGAGCAGAAATCGGAATAAGCACTTCTAAACTTCACGCTTATGGACCTATGGGGCTTGAGGAGCTTACAACTACTAAATTTATTGTTTTTGGACAAGGACAGGTGAGAACTTAAACGTGAAACTAGGAATTTTTGGAGGTACTTTTAACCCAATCCATTTGGGCCATCTCAGAGCAGCCGAAGAAGTTAGAGAAAAATTGGCTTTAGACAAAGTAGTTTTTATTCCTACAGGTATCCCTCCTCATCGCCCCCTAAGTGAAATAGTGCAATTTCCCCACCGTTATGAAATGGTAAAACGAGCTATTTCAAACAATCCTTATTTTGAAATATCAGATATAGAAGGAAAAAGAAAAAGTAAATCGTATACTGTAGATACCTTAAAGGTTTTAAACAAGGGAAAGGAATTATTTTTCATCATTGGTTTAGATGCCTTTATAAATTTAAATACTTGGAAAACACCTGAAAGACTTTTTCAACTTACCCATTTTGTGGTTATTCCACGCAAAAAATTCTTTAAAAAATTTGTAGAAAAAACCTTAAGACTATTCTTTCAAAGCATAGAAGTCAAAAGGAATTATTTCTACTTACCTACAGGGAAAAAAGTTTATTATTGTCCAATATCTTCTTTAAATATTTCTGCAACACACATTAGACGTCTGATTCTTAAAGGAAAATCTATTCGCTATCTTGTCCCCCCAAACGTAGAGGAGTACATATATGCTCATGGACTTTACCGAGGAAGAAATGAAAAATGTGATTAGTTTAAAGGCTGCCCTTGATAAAAAGGCTATAGACATAATTTTATTGGATTTACGCAATCTTTCAAGTATAACAAATTATTTTCTTATCATGAGTGCTAATTCAGACAGACATTCTCAAGCCATCGCAGAAGAGATTTTAAAAAGAATGGAAGAAAAAGGTTATAAACCATTAGGAGTAGAAGGATTTTCTCAAGGACATTGGATACTACTTGACTTTAGTGAGTTAATTATTCACATTTTTTATACTCCTATAAGACAATATTATGACCTTGAAGGACTTTGGATAGACGCCCCTCGTATAAATTGGGAAGAAAAATATGGGTTAAAGGATACTTAAATGACACCAGCCATTCTTATTATTCTTGATGGGTGGGGATTAAACCCCAAAAAAGAAGGAAATGCGGTTGCTCTTGCTCATACACCTGTAATGGATCATTTAATGACTACCTATCCTTGGACAATACTTAAAGCACATGGAGAAGCTGTAGGTTTACCTGAAGGAGTAATGGGCAACTCTGAAGTAGGGCATTTAAATCTTGGTGCTGGTCGGATAGTTTATCAAGAGGTTACACGTATTAGTAAAGCTATAAGAGAAGGTAGTTTTTTCAAAAATCCCATTTTGTTAGAGGCAATGAAAAAAACAAAAGAGAGAAAACTCCATTTATTAGGACTTATTTCTGATGGACGTGTCCATAGTTCCTTAGACCATCTCTACGCACTCTGTGAAATGGCCAAAAGGGAAGGATTAAAGGACGTATTTATCCATGCTTTTACAGACGGAAGAGATACACCACCAAAGAGTGCATTAAAGTATATTGATGAGGTAGAAAGAAATATTAAAAAAATAGGAATAGGAAAAATTGCTACTGTTTCAGGTAGATACTATGCTATGGATAGAGATAATAGATGGGAAAGGATTAAACTTGCTTATGATGCCATGGTATTGGGAAAGGGAGTTAAAGCAAAAAATGCTATAGAAGCGGTAAAAGATGCCTATGATAGAGGAGAAACAGATGAATTTATAAAGCCAACAGTGCTTGGTTTGGATCACGAGCCAACTACCATAGATGATGGAGATGTTGTTATTGTTTTTAATTTTAGAGCAGATAGGGTAAGAGAAATTACACGTGCTTTAACACAAAAAGATTTTAATTTCTTCCCCCGTGAAAAATGGCCACAATTAAACTATTTTGTCTGTATGACAGAATATGATATTAAATTCAATCTTCCTGTAGCCTTTCCACCTGAAGTCTTAAAAAATATATTAGGAGAAGTAATAAGCAAATACGGCTTAAAACAATTAAGGATTGCTGAAACAGAAAAATATGCTCATGTAACGTATTTTTTTAATGGAGGTAGAGAAATACCATTTGAAGGTGAAGAACGTTGTCTTATCCCTTCTCCTAAGGAGGTACCAACGTATGATTTAAAACCAGAGATGAGCGCACCAGAAGTCACTGCTGAATTACTTAAAAGAATAAAAACAAAAAGATATCAATTTATTGTTTTAAACTTTGCTAATGGCGATATGGTAGGACATACTGGAGTTTTAGAAGCAGCTATCAAGGCATGTGAAACAGTAGATAGATGCCTTGGTAAAATACTTGAGGAAATAAAAAGACAAAACGGCATTGCCTTTGTCACAGCAGATCATGGAAATGCAGAAGAGATGATAGATCAAAAAACAGGACAACCACATACTGCACATACCTTAAACCCTGTGCCTTTTATTGTAGTAAAGGACCCCATACTTAATATAAAGCTTCAACCTGGAATTTTAGGAGATGTAGCTCCAACTATCCTTCATTTAATTGGCTATCCTATTCCAACTGAGATGACAGGTAAAAGTTTGGTAAAATAAAATTTACATTCCAATAATTAGTCCTTCATAGATACGTTCAGCCAAGCGTTTAAGGATGCGCTCAAGAGCATTTTGGCGGTTGTCTCTTGTCTCGGAAGGACTATTAGCTACATGGTACTCCTCTTGTTCATATAGGGTTTTTTGCCAAAGGACTTTTCCTTCCTTGTTCCTAAGGATTGCTTTAATTGTTAAACTTACACGTCCAGTAGCTGTATATTCTCCTTTTGTGTAAGCAATGCCTGTAATTTTATAACCTGTAAGCTCACCTGAAAGAAAGGCATGTGCTTGTTGTTTATCAACAAGTTTAAACCCCTTCCTTGTGTTAAATTCGTAGACAAGGGCATTTAAAAAAAGAGTTTCCAATCCCCTTTCAGAAGTATGATTTTTAAAAAGTTGAATATAAATATTTTCTATCCCTAGTGGCTTAGACGGCATCTTCCCTCTGCGTGCATCTGTTAAACTAAAATGATAACCACAGGAGATAATAAATAAAAGAATAAATAAAAGAAAACGTTTCATTATACCACGATATTTATAATCTTTTTAGGAACCCAAATTATCTTTTTCACCTTTTTTCCTGAAAGCAATTGTTTTATTCTCTCATGTTCCAATGCCATTTCCTTTACCTTTTCTTCTGATATACTTGCAGGCACTTCCATCCTTGCCCTTACCTTCCCATTGATTTCAATCACTATAAAAATACTATCTTCCTTTATCGCTTCCTCATCCCATTTAGGCCAAGTTTGCTCTATAAGCCAATCCTTATGCCCTAAAGCCTTCCATAATTCTTCTGCTAGATGGGGTATAAAGGGTGAGGAAAGGATAATAAATGTATTAAAAGCTTCATACATTACAGCATAATCTGTTTTTTCCATTTTCTCCTTTTGCTGATATTCGGCCATTGTGTTTAAAAGCTCCATTAAGGCACTTATAGCAGTATTAAAATGAAATCTTTCTATATCTTCTGTTACCTTTTTTATTGTTTGATGCGTTTTCCTACGTAATGCCATTTGTTTTTTATTTAATTTCTTATATTCATAATGTTGATCCTTTAAAAAGGGCAAAAGTTCATTTGCCAATCGCCACACTTTTGTTAAAAAGCGATACGCACCTTCAATACCCTGGGCGCTCCATTCAAGGTCTCTTTCTGGTGGAGCTGCAAAAAGAATAAAAAGCCTCACAGTATCTGCTCCATATTGATCTACCATGAATTCTGGATCCACAATGTTTTTCTTTGATTTTGACATTTTTTCCAATCTTCCAACTTCTACTTTTTCTCCACAGTATTTACAAACCTTTACCTTTTCTTCTTCTTTCACCTCTTCATCCGGTATGAGATAACCGTGTTTTTTACAATAATATGTTTCTTTACAAACCATTCCCTGTGTAAGGAGACGAACAAATGGCTCATCTATCTTAAGCCAACCTAAGTCTCTTAATACCTTTGTAAAAAATCTTGCATAAAGTAAATGTAAAACCGCATGCTCAATCCCACCAATGTATTGATCTACAGGAAGCCAATATTTTACCCTTTTTTTATCTAAAGGCATGCTATCTTCATCAGGACAAGCATAACGGGCAAAATACCAGGAAGATTCAACAAATGTATCCATCGTGTCTGTCTCTCGCCTTGCCTTTGCTCCACAATATGGACAGTTAGTTTCATAAAATTTAGGATAATAAGAAAGAGGATTCCCCTTCCCTTCTATTTTAATCTCAAGAGGCAAAATCACAGGTAAATCTTTTTTAGGTACAGGTACTATGCCGCATTTTGGGCAATAAATAACAGGAATAGGTGCTCCCCAATAACGCTGCCTAGATATACCCCAATCTCTTAAACGATAACTAACTGTTTTTTTACCAAATCCTTTTTCAGTTAAATAGTTTGTGATAGCCTCCTTCGCCTTTTCGCTATTTAGTCCATCAAAAAGATCTGAGTTAACAAGAATACCTTCTTCTACATATGCAACCTCCATAGTCTCGGGATTTAATTCACTATCTGGTGGCTTAATAACTACAATAATAGGCAAATTATATTTTTTAGCAAACTCAAAATCCCGTTGGTCATGAGCAGGTACACCCATCACCGCACCTGTGCCATATTCCATAAGGACAAAATTAGCTACATAAATAGGAATCTTTCTATCTAATAAAGGGTGCCTACAATAGGCACCTATAAATATACCTTCCTTTTCTGCCTCTTTTGCCATCCTTTCAATCCGCGAAGTCTTTTTTATCCTTTCTACAAATTTTACCACTTCTTCTTCTTGTGGAGTACCTTTTGCCAATTTTAAAACCAAAGGATGTTCAGGGGCAAGAGACATAAAAGTCACACCATATAAAGTATCAGGGCGGGTAGTAAAAACTGTAAGATATCCATTATCTCCATCTAAGGGAAATTTTATCTGCACACCTTCGCTTTTACCAATCCAATTTTTTTGCATAATAAGCACTTTTTCTGGCCAGCCTTTTAATTTATCACAATATAAAAGCAATTCTTCCGCATAAGCTGTAATTCTAAAAAACCATTGTTCAAGTTCTTTTATCTCTACCTCACTACCACATCGCCAGCAGCAACCTTCTTCTACCTGCTCATTGGCTAAAACGGTCTTACAACCAGGGCACCAATTAACTGGTGCCTTTTTTCTATAAACAAGTCCTCTTTCATACATTTCTAAAAAAAATAACTGCTCCCATTTGTAATAGTTTGGATCACATGTGGCAAACTCCCTTCCCCAGTCATAACTAAAACCAAGTCGCTTCAATTGCTTTCGCATATAATCAATATTGTCATAAGTCCATTTTGCTGGGTGAATACCGTGTTCAATAGCAGCATTTTCAGCAGGAAGTCCAAAGGCATCCCATCCCATAGGATGAAGCACATTAAATCCTTGCATTCTTTTGTATCTAGACAAAACATCTCCAATACAATAATTACGGACATGTCCCATGTGAATGCGACCAGAGGGATAAGGAAACATTTCTAAGATATAATATTTAGCTTTTTGGGGATCTTCCTTTACTCTATAAAGATGTGCCCTTTCCCATTCCTCTTGCCATTTTTTTTCTATATCATGTGGTGAGTAATCTTTCATTTTTCACTCCTTTTTATAAGTTCCTTATGAAAAATCGCATCTAGAACTCCATTGATAAAACTGGCAGATGTTTTAGTACCATACTTTTTGGCTAACTCAATTGCTTCATTGATACTAACCTTTGGCGGCACATCTTCTATATAAAACATTTCATAAACAGCAAGTCGTAAAATATTACGTTCTATTAACGAAATACGCTCTATACTCCAACGAATGGTATATTTTTCAATAAGAACATCTATATAAGATAGATATTCATTTACACCTTTAACCAAATACCATGCATAATCTAAAGCAATAGCTGGTGGTTGATGGTGTTCACAAAATACTTTCCATACTGTCTCAATAGGTTCTTTAGTAATGTCTTTTTGATAAAGCACTTGCAACGCAATTTCACGTGCCTTTTTTCTTGCAGCTATAAGAGAAAAAGCAGATTCTATTTCCACTCTAAAGTTTTTTTCAAAATATTAGCCATCTCAATGGCTGCCATAGCTGCTTGCCATCCTTTGTTTCCTGCCTTTGAACCTGCTCTTTCAATAGCTTGCTCAATAGTATCTGAAGTAATTATACCAAAACCAATAGGAACACCTGTCTCAAGTTGAACTTGAGCAATTCCTTTTGTCACTTCAGTAGCTACATAGTCAAAATGAGGTGTAGCACCGCGTATTACTACACCTATAGCTATAATGGCATCATAACGTTTTGAATTGGCCATAACCTTTGCCATCAAAGGAATCTCAAATGCACCAGGAACACGCACAATCTCTATATCCTCTTCTTTTGCACCATGGCGAACAAGCGCATCTAATGCCCCTTCTAGCAATCGCTGTGTCATAAATTCATTAAAACGACTTACTACAATGCCAAACCTTATACCACTAGCTCCTAAATCTCCTTCCCATATCTTGGGCATGAGCTACTCCTTTTTACCCTTTATTTCTACCTCCTCTACGTCACCTACAATACTTAACATGTGACCCATTTTCTTCTTTTTAGTAAGAAGGTAAAATAAATTTTCTTTGCAAGGTGGTATCTCTATAGGCACACGCTCAACTACTTCAAGGCCATAACCTTGTAATCCTACGATTTTTTTAGGATTGTTTGTCATAAGTCGCATTTTCCTTACTCCTAAATCCCTTAAAATTTGGGCACCAACACCATAATTCCTTAAATCGGGTTTAAAACCCAATGCAATGTTTGCCTCTACTGTATCATAGCCTTTATCTTGAAGGGCATAAGCTTTCAGTTTATTTACAAAACCAATACCCCTACCTTCTTGGCGCATGTAAACAAAAACACCTTTGCCTTCTTTTTCTATCATCTTAAGTGATGTATGCAATTGAGAACCACAATCACATCTTAAAGAACCAAAAACATCCCCTGTCAAACATTGAGAATGCACTCGTACAAGCACAGGTTCATCTTCTCTTATTTCACCTTTTACTAAAGCAAGGTGATGATTTGGATCTACATCACTTTCATAAACAATAGCTCTGAACTCTCCTGCAATAGCAGTTGGTAAAACTGTTTCTGTTACTCTGCGTACAAGACAATCATGTTTTAAACGGTAAGAGATTAAATCTGCAATAGTAATAATTTTTAATCCATGTTTTTGGGCAAATTTTTCTAAATCTGGTAAACGTGCCATTGTACCGTCATCTTTCATAATTTCACAAATTACTGCAGCGGGTTTTAATCCTGCTAAACGAGCTAAATCTATTGAACCTTCGGTATGGCCTGCCCTTACCAAAACACCACCAGGACGTGCACGCAAGGGGAAAACATGACCTGGTGTTACCAAATCTTCTGGTTTAGCATCATCTGCGATAGCTGTAAGGATTGTTACAGCACGATCATGGGCAGAAATTCCTGTTGTTACCCCCTTTCTTGCCTCTATAGAAACTGTAAAGGCTGTACCATGGGGAGGACTTGGATGAGTATCAGTGGTCATTAGGGGGAGTTTTAATTGTTCCACCTTTTCAGCTGTTAAAGAAAGACAAATTAAACCCCGTGCATATTTTGCCATAAAATTGATAACTTCTGGTGTTACTTTTTCTGCTGCTATACACAAGTCTCCTTCATTTTCTCTATCTTCATCATCTACAAGAATTATCATTTTGCCTTCACGGATATCCTCAATAGCTTCTTCTATTGTCGCAATAGGCATCTTAAAACCCCCTCAAAAACAATAATTACATAATAATTTGCTTTATTTAGAAATGCAAGACTTGCAAAGAAATCAAATCAAGTAAAATATTAAATATGGGTGAGAAAAAATGGTATAAAGGAAAATGGCAAGTTAGTAAAGAAGTAGCCCCATTATTCATTCAATACCTTAATAAAATTATACAACGCGGGCTTGAAATTGTAAAAGAAGGAGAAATTTGGGAACTTTTAAGCTACCACCCCCTAAAACAGTGGGAAGAAGAAAAAAAATCTATTGAATCTTATGCCATTGTTCTACAAGCCCTCTTTCCAGATGCAACTATTGATTGTGAATGGGAATTGATATCTGAAAAAAGCTGGAAAATATGCTGGCAAACTTATTTTAAACCTCAACGCATTACTGATGATCTTATTATTATTCCAAAAGGATGGACATATAAACCTAAAATAGGTGAAATTGCAATAACGATAAAACCAGGGATGGCCTTTGGTACTGGTATGCATGAAACAACAAAATTGTGTCTTAAGGCAATGTCTGTGTTTTATGAAAAAGAATCACCCAAGAGTTTACTTGATGTAGGAACAGGGACAGGCATTTTAGCCATTTTTGGAGAAAAACTTGGAATAGAACATATTTTGGCTATAGATATAGATCCGCTTGCTATTGAAGAAGCCAAAGAAAATTTAAGTCTTAATCATGTAAAGAAGATAAAGCTTTTACATAGCAGTCTTGAAGGTATTAACGGGCTATTTGATTGGGTTGTAGCTAACCTTGAGGTAAAAACAATTTTACCTTTAAAGAATAAGTTAAAAAACATTTATCGCAAAAGTTTAATCCTTTCAGGTGTCTTGAAATCCGAAGTTGATGATATAAAAAGAACCATTGGTCTACCATGTCGCAGGATAATGAATGAAGGAGAATGGACATGTCTTATATTTTAAGACGTTTTTATATGCCTCCTGAAAGGATTCAAAAAAGAATTATTTTAGAAAAGGAAGAAAAACATCATTTAGATGTCTTAAGACTTAAAATAGGCGATGAGATAGAGATCATAGATGGAAAGGGTTGTATTTATTATGCAGAAATAATAAAAATAAGTAAAAGAGAGGCCATTCT
>Ga0116200_10000396_pt1 | contig 13900 bp, 16 predicted proteins | sample Mar14436cmmetaG_FD_94478 | JGI IMG/M metagenome (GOLD analysis project Ga0116200, IMG submission 94478) | Marine hydrothermal vent microbial communities from Guaymas Basin, Gulf of California to study Microbial Dark Matter (Phase II) - Marker... ... | reverse complement strand
GTAAGCTCACGGTACCATGCCTCAAACCATTTCAACGTTCTGTCTAAGGCGTTTTCTCTGTCGATCCTCTTGAAGTAATTAAACCGGTTCCTATAGAGCGTCTGCTCTCTAGGCGTTAACAGAGGTTTCAACCTCCTTTTCCCCTTTGACGTACACTTAACCTCTCTATTCAAATTGCGTTCTTAAATTTTTTAAATGTACTTCCAGTATGCCGATTAACTTTAAGGACTCTCCAAGTATGACCCGTAAAGAAAAAGATTTAAACCCAATAAAAAGAGGATTGATTCAGTGAAGGATTGAAAGATGAAGGTCTGTGCCGTCGTTTTAACTTTTTTAATTCTTTTAACGGTGTCTACTTCTGTGTACTCTTCGACTCTCTCTTCTACACAGGTCGAGGAAAGTTTTAAAAGTAAGCTTCTACAGATAGCCTCCCACTTCAAGTGGGAGAAGGGTAACGTCGACTTAATCTTAGATTCAAAGGCCTTTGTAGACGGCGACTATTCAGACCTTCTCTTCGATGAAGAGGAGAATAAGACAGTCTTAGAAGTACGCACTAGAGGAGCATTCTCCACCCCCTTCAAAGTCTGCTCGTTCGGAGTAAACGATATGGAGGTTAGGGTGAAATTTACCCTAGGAACGAAATCCATAACAAGTGAGGGTGAGATATCCCTTCTGGGCGTCAACGGCTCAGTCTACGGCATAAGGATTAGGTCAGATGGTTATTTAGCTACCTATGCGGGAGAAAACTTGAAAACCGATTACAGACGTTTCGAGGCTTTCAACATCTCTCAGTATAACGACTTCAGGATAGTTCGAAACGGAGATAGGTTCACGGTTTACATCAACGGCGTAGAATTCACCACCGACGTCGAGAAAGAGGCAGACGAACATCTAGTCTTGTCGATCAGGTTTATAAGGGATCATTTCTTCTTTCTCACCGCCAAAGATAGGGTGAGGATTAGCTGGATTAAATTTGACGGAGAGATATACGAGGACTTCACGTCCTCCAGGAAGGAAGCTGCCACGTTAAAGGCGTTCATCTCAAGTAAGGCGAATATAGACGACGAAGCCACCTCCATGCTCCTCTGGTTTACCGGAGACTCTCTGATGGAAGCTGGGGTTATCAGTAGAGAGGAATTAGAGGATTTCCACCATTACTTCCTCTATCTCGCATGTAAGAGCGACAACGCATGGCCGTACACAGACATGAGGGAATCCTTCTCTAAAAACTATCAACCCCTCCTCCACATACAATGGGTTCTAGGCGCTCTACAGTGGCTTGAGGAGAGAGGCGTAAAGGTAAACAAGGCATTGAAAGATTATCTGGGCTACCTCTCTATCGCGGCGATAGACCCCCGTACAGGCTACCAGATCAGTGGGCCTAGAGACGAGCATCCAGGTGGGTGGCCTGGTCCGGAGAAGTATCACGTGAAGCAGATGCAGAGCCTACCCTTCGTCTTTAGGTGGGCTCTAGAGAAGGGAGAGGAGGAGCTCATAGAGAGGGTTAGGAAGACCGTGGACTATAAGATTTCGACGTATATAACGGAAGACTGGGATGTGATATGTGAAGTAGGTCTCGTGGCGAGTCATGAGGCTATGGAGTTCACTCACGGAATATATCTAACTTGGCTCCTCGAGACGGATAAAGGCAGAAAAGACAGGTTGTGGAACGTTTTCTATAATCTAGTTAAGAGGTATATGACAGAGAACGTTTGGACGGTCTCTGTAGGGAACTTGAAGTTTGTTTGTTATAGGAAAGGAGAGCTGAACGCTTCCGACTCTTACGCCACTTGGCAGATAGTATTCAACGCGTATCTAGCGGGATTCAAAGTAGAAGATTTAGCTCCCTACATGGAGTTTATGTATCTATTCAGAGAGCGTAGCGAGGATCCTAGGGTAAACAACAGCTGGTACTACGGCTATAGAAAGTTAGATGGTGGCTGGCTAAGTTTTGGATCCAATACAAGCTATATTCTCCCTTACGCGATATACGCGCTGAATCTAACCGGATATAGACCGAGAGGAGATACGAAACCACCCGCTGTGAAGATAACCTATCCCGATGAAGGGGTAAAGGTCTCAGGAACTATTGAAATACGTTTTATCGCAAAGGACGACTTCGGAATATCTAGAGTAGAGTTCCTAGAGGACGGGAAACTTGTGGACTGGAGGACCAAAACAGGGTTACCTAAGGAGGTAAACCAGACTTGGAGTTGGGATACCTCGAGGCTTTCAGAAGGTAGCCACACGATCGAGGTAGTCGCTATCGATAAGGGAGGTAATCTAGGCTCACATAGAGTATCTGTGATCGTGGTGCACCATGTAGAGGAAAGTCCTGTCCCGACGGCAACCCCCACGGCTACTCCGACAGCTTCTCTGAAACCTATTTCCACCCCGTCGCCTTCACCTCCTCCATCTAAACCATACATCACCGAGCGTTATCTCTACCCACTCATCGGGACATCCGTCTTAATAGCGGTGACTGTGATATGTGTAGTACTCTTTAACAGAATCCGGAAAAGGATGAAGAGTCGATCATAAGAAAGAGGTTCAGCCCTTTAGAAAAGACTTTTTTCTTGGGCCCTGACAAGCTCTCTCGCACTTCCACGGTTGGATTTAGCATATTCGTATCCTCGAATTATGGCTGCGGGAATCCCTTCGTCCGCCTGTCCTATCACGAGCTCTGCGGCTGAAGCTAGCTCGTCTGCGATGGCTGTCCGTTTAACGCGTAGGGTGTATCCAAAAAGGTCTTTCTCCCCCCTTCTATCTCTGATAGGATTTAAGCCTGCTACTCCGATAGCGACGTTTATCTCACCCTCTCTAAACGGTCGACCATGGGTGTCGGAGATTATTACTGCTACGTCCTTACCCGTTAACTCGGCTATACGCCTCCTGATCCTTCTCGCAGAAGAGTCTGGATCTTTAGGAAGCAGAGCTACACAGGTCTCTCCTGGAACATTAGACTTGTCGACCCCAGAGTTCGCGCATACAAAGCCGTGTCTAGTCTCTGTTATGATCTTTCCTTGACCCATCCTAACTATCCTCCGCGACTCTCTTAAAACCACTTCAACGAGGGCAGGGTCTTTATCGAACTCCCTCGCGAAGTTGACGGCGAACTCTGAAGGTTCCACCTTCCTCAGGTCGACTACTTCTCCCTCAGCTCTTGAGACTACGACGTGTGTTACTACCAATATGTCCCCGTCCCTGAACGGTGTTCCCTGCTCGCTCGCAGCCCTACATAGAATCTCTGCTAGATCATCACCCTTCTGTATTATCGGAACTCCCTCGATTCCTATCACTTGAATAGCCTTCATAACCTCCCACAACCTTCAGTCGGTAGATATACGTTTGCTCCCACCATATAATAATTTAAACCTTTATGACCGGTTAAAACTCAAAAAGTTCTTGCTGGTTAGGGCTGATGATGGAGGTTCTTCGAGAAGACGTTAAACCGTTCTAAAATGCTTTAACGAATGTATGTTTGCGGGCAGCTCTGAGAGGAAACTTGCGAGCTGCAGTATAGGCACTACCGGAACGAAGTCGTGAAACTTCATAGGAGCCGGATAGAGGGAGATCACTAACGGAACGACTGCTATCTTAGAGGTCTCTTGGAGGCCTAGCTTATCCTTTAAATTCTCTAAGGCGTCCTTAAGAGCCTTCGTCCTCTGAACCTGTTTTTCGACGGCTTCTACCACGGCGGATCTACTTAACCTTCTCCAGCGTTTACAGTCTGCGGAAACTATGGTCTGTTTTTTCACGGCTAAAACGTCTATCTCCCACCTTCGTTTACCACATGAAAACCTAAAGTTTCTCTTCACATCGTAGCCGTTCAAAGAGAAGGCTGAAGTGACTATCCTCTCGAATTCTCTCCAGCCTACAAACCTACATACGCGCTCTATGTCTGCACCGTACTTCACGGCCTCTAGAGCGAGCTTAATTTTCTGTTCTAAGCTTACCTCAACCTTGGAAGCCTCGAGAAAGAGGAGGCCTTCTCTTTGAAGGTCCTTCAAGGTCTCGTTGATTATTTCGGTTGGAAGGAAGCATGCATTGTGGAGCTCCTTAACCGCTATCTCGTCTGACCTTCTCTCTAAGATGGCTAGGATAACCCTTCTATAAACTTCAGGCCTCGTTTTAAGCAAGCTTAGACCCCTTCGAGAGGAGCATGATAACCTTCTCTACCGAAGTTAAATGATGTTTAAGGCTTTCAGCCTCTCTGAGGGTAGGACGATGAAGACCTCCGGTAACGTTAGACCCCTTCAGTCCTAGGACATGGATGTTAAGCCGATTCCCTGTAGTAATATTCTTATTGCTTAAACTTTAATCTAACTGATAGAAGTGATTTGAGATGAAAAAGCTCGCGGATAGAATGGTTAGGATACCTCCCTCCGGTACGATAATGATGGCGGAGATCGCCAGAAAGATGGAAAGGGAAGGCAGAAAAGTCTATCACTTAGAGGTTGGGGAGCCGGACTTCGACACTCCAGAACATATCAAGCAAGCGGCCTACAAAGCCATTAAAGAGGGGTTCACACACTACACTTCAAGTAGGGGTATACCAGAACTAAGGGAGGCGGTAGCCGAATACCTGAAAAATAGGAGAAACATAGACGCAGACCCTGAAAAGGAGATTCTGATAACGCCTGGAACTAAACATGCGATCTACTGTTGCTGTCAAGCGACTATAGATGAGGGGGACGAAGTTCTGGTGCTATCGCCTATCTGGACCACCTTCTTCGCAGCGGTTAAGGCCGCGGGAGGAAAGCCTATAGAAGTACCTACAGACGAGAACTATGACGTCGACGAAGAGAACTTAAAGGGCTTAATCAGCGAGAAGACTAAGATGATAGTCATAAACTCGCCGAACAACCCTACAGGCGGAGTAGCCGGGGAAGACACTTTAAAGCTTTTGAGAGACCTAGCAGTCGAAAGAGACTTACTGGTGTTATCAGACGAGATATATGAAAGGTTCCTTTACGATGGGGTAGAGTCGCCGAGTATAGCGTCTTTCGACGGGATGAAGGAGCGAACAATAGTCGTGAACGGTTGGAGTAAAGCATATGCCATGACAGGGTGGAGACTCGGCTATGCAGTCGCCGAGAAGTCTATAATAGATGCTATGTTGAAGATCCAGCAGATGACCACGACATGCCCTTCAAGCTTCGTCCAGAAGGCTGGGCTAGAAGCATACAGAGGACCTCAAGAATGCGTCGAAGAAATGGTTAAGGAATACGATAAAAGAAGGAAAGCCATAGTCGATAGGTTAAACTCGATCAACGGGGTGAAATGCTCGACACCTAAAGGAGCCTTCTACGTCTTTCCAGACTTCACGAGCTTTAAAGAACCTTCAAACAAGATAGTCGAGAAATTACTCGTGAGTAAGGGTGTATGCGCGACCCCGGGAACAGCCTTCGGAGAAAAAGGTGAAGGACACATAAGGTTCTCCTACGCCACTAGCTTAAACGTGATAAACGAGGCGATGGACCTTCTAGCAGAGTTCGTGGAGGAAGAATTAACCTAAAGTTGGATAAAAGGTTTTTATACCCTTAAACCACCATATTTAAAGGTAGATTCTACGTTCTTTTAAATTAAGCCCGTAGGTTGAGTGTACCGTTAAATGATGACCGGTCGATTAGGTATATTACTGGGGTTTGCCCCTCTAGTCTTAAGCTGGATCCTGATCAGCCTAGTCCTGTTCATAGCGGGGCGGATAGTTTCAGGAAAGAAGGTAACCCTAGGCCAAGCCTTCATCATTTCACTTGTAGGGCCGTTTCTGATGGGAATCGCGATGTTGATCGCAAGAGTCTTTTTCGCTTCGATCATAGGTTTACTCATATCGTTTCTAGTTTGGATATGGGCTATTAAAACTGTGTTCAACGTAGGATGGGGTGCTGCTTTCTTAATCTCCATCGTAGCGTCCATCACATTAATGCTGATCCTACTCGGCCTATCTTCTATGCTTCTAGCGTTTCTTGAACTTGGAGAAGGGCAGACTATGTCTCCTGTATATCCTCTCCTATTTTACAGGTACTAGTTTTCTTGGTTTGGTGAATTATGACTTGAAAGAGAGAAGGATCATAATAGTTACTGGAACTCCTGGAGTAGGGAAATCCGCGGTTTCGAGAGCTTTATCTAAGGAACTGAAAGCTGAATATATAGACCTGACAAAGTTCGTCGAGAAACATGGTCTAATAGAGGGGTATGACGAGGATAGAGAGACTTTCATCGTGGACGAAGAGAAGGTATGCATACGTCTACAAGAATTCATAGAAGGCTTAAACGCACAGAACATAGTGATCGATGGACACTATGGTGTGTTCACGGTCTCTCCTGAGAAGGTTTACCGCGTCTTCGTTCTACGTAGACATCCAGCCGAGCTTAGAGAAGTCCTTTTAGCTAGGGGATATAGCGATAGGAAGATAGCCGAGAATCTAGCCTCTGAGATATTAGATGTATGTTTAATAGACGCTATCAAGCGGTGTGGCAGAGATAAAGTATGTGAAATCGACGTTACAGGCAAAGACGTAGGATGCGTCGTTAAGAAGATGGTTGAAAACCTTTCCGGGAGAAGACCCTGCGAGATAGGTATAGTCGACTGGTTAGGAGAACTAGAAAGGGAGGGTAGACTAGACGAGTTTCTAACGTTCTAACTCATCTAAGCTTTCTGAGGATCTCACTTCGCGTTATGAGTGTTATCCCCCTTCTTTTAGCATATGAGATTATATGTTCACCGAATTTCTCTGAGACTATTATGGGATTATATATTCCTACGTCGGCTGCGGAGACATCTAGCTTTATCGCCACGTTAACCCCGACCGTTCTTTTCCAGTCTTTAACAAGTACTAGACGTTCGTCGTTATCTTTCTTTAACTTAAGGTCGAATTTATAGCGGAGGCCTGAAGACCCTTGAAGGACGACGTCTCTCTCCACCTTATATCCTTTCCTCTTGAAGTATTTGATAGCAAGGTCTATCAAAGGAGTCTTCAATCTCCGCACCTTGAATCGTTTTGGTTTAACTAGGTTCTCCCTAATTCTAGACAACGTCGAGTTAATAACTATTTTTATCTGTTGAACGATAAAAAGTTAGTGATTCTTAGAATTTATGTTAGAAAAATAGATGGTAAAGTTTAGAGAGCTCTAACTTTTAGAATCCTCCGTTTCTCTAACCTCTGTATCGCGTCCAGAAACTCACTCTTCTGCTTCCCTCTAAACTTGAAGTGTTGAAGCATCTCCCTTACAGGGACCGCTATCCTCCCACACTTTTGAAATTGAAGCGAAAGATAATTCACCACCATACGTTCGATCTTACCACATTTCCACGTGGTGTTTCTGAGGAGAACAGCCATAGACTCCATCATTTTTCGAGTTCTTTCCTTAGAGCCCCTCAACCCTGACCGACCGATAAAAAATTTTAGCACCACACAAGATAAAAGTTTGTTTATAACCTATATTTATGTTCTTTCCTTTTTGTTGCAGGGTTTAGAACGCTCAGGGAGGTTCTCCAAGACCTTTCTATATACTTCTTTTATTCCGTTTAGCGGAGACCTTTCTCCAAAATAGAGTAGATGGCTTACACAACTCGATCTACAATCTGACGCGCCGAAACGAGGGAAAAGTACCTTACCTCCACAACTGTTCTTGATGGCTTGATTGATTATACACTCTAATCTTTGATCCGACCTTCTGGTGAAGAACGAGACTATCCTAGCTTCTTCTACCGCTAACAGCCAATCTATATGCCACTTTAATCGCTTAGCTTTGAGGATGTGCCTAGAGACCCTACCACCCAAACTTTGCGCACCGAAACCCATAGCGGAGCCGGTATAGGAGTAGAAGCCTGATGGGAAAGAGAACTTACCTAAAGATCCCACCTTAACGTTTTTACATTCGTTCAAGTAAATTAATAGGGTGTACACTCCTCTCAACCCACTCTATCCCACCCACCTATAGATAGAACATAGCAATTTAAATTTAGTCTCCAGAATCGGGTGGAACCAGAGGAGGTTTAAATATAGAGACCGATAACCACCATCCTGAAGTTAAAGAACGTTCCCTTCCGTTTAAACGTCTCGTGACTTTATGTAGTCAACTCGAAAGAGAGAGCAGTAAGAACTTAAAAATAAGCCTCGTCTCAAGATTCTTGAGGGACGTCCCCAAGAGGGATGTCAAGCAAGTCGTATACCTGCTTCTGGGCAGACCTTTCCCTAGGTGGGATGAAAGGACACTCGACGTGAGCTGGGCGATCGTGAGTTCGGTTATCAAGAAACTCGCTAGAGTAGACGATCACACATTGATCGAGGCTTTAAACAAGACCGGAGACCTCGGCGCCGCCGCAGAAGAAATTTTTAGAGAGAGGAAACTGAAGAAACAGGCTTCCCTGATAGATAAAGAGCTAACGATATCGGACGTAGCCCGTAGTTTAGAGAGCATAGCAGAATTGGTTGGAGAAGGAGCTAGAGAAAGGAAAGAGAGGGTTCTAGAAAGCATACTTGGCCAAGCAGACCCAGATGAAATAAAATATCTCGTGAAGATCCTGCTTGGAGAGATGAGGACGGGGTTTAACGAGGGGTTGATGGAGCTAGCCATCTCTAGGGCTTTTGGAGTAAACACGGAGGTTGTGAGAAGAGCCTCCATGCTTTCAGGCGACTTAGGCGAGGTCGCCGAAAACGCTAAACTCCACGGATCAGAGAGTCTGAGGAAGATGAGATTCAGGTTCTTCCGACCTATTAGGCCGATGCTTGCTCAAAACGCGGAGAGCCTTTCTGAAATATTGGAGACCCACGGCGGAAGGACGGCGCTGGAGTTTAAGCTAGATGGGATGAGAGTTCAGATACATAAGCTAGACGACAAAGTTAGAATTTTCAGTAGAAGGCTAACAGACGTTACTTCAAGCTTTCCTGAGGTAGAATCGACGGTTAAAAAAGGCCTTCAGGCAAGAGAAGCCGTTCTAGAGGGGGAGGTGATAGCCGTAGGAGAAGACGGTTCGCCCTTACCCTTTCAGTACCTGATGAGGAGGTTCCGTAGGATACGAGAGGCGGATGCTACATTAAGGGCTATACCGGTTAAACTATTCTTATTCGACTTGTTACTAGTCGACGGTGAAATATTAATCGATTCCCCCTATATCGAGAGGAGAGAAAGACTATCTGAAATCCACGGAGAAATCCCAGTCGTCGAACAGATAATCACCGAAGATATAGAACACGCTAAAAGTTTCTTTGAGAAAGCAATCGAGCAAGGACATGAAGGTATAATCGCAAAAAATCTTAACAGCACATATACCCCCGGAGTCAGGGGTAAAAACTGGCTTAAATTAAAGGAGGTTTTAGAACCCTTAGACCTCGTCATAGTAGCCGCGGAATACGGTCATGGAAGAAGACATAAATGGCTTTCCGACTATTACCTAGCCGCTAGAGACGGAGAGGAAGACAGGTTTTACGTCGTAGGTAAAACATTCAAAGGACTTACAGATGAAGAGATGAGCGAACTGACGGAAACCTTAGAAAAACTAGCGGTTAGAAGGGAGGGACGGAGAGTCCACGTTAAGCCAGAGGTAGTAGTCGAAGTCCTGTATAACGAGATTCAGAGGAGTCCTAAATACGAATGTGGTTTGGCGCTACGTTTCGCTAGGATATCGAGAATCCGATACGATAAGGATCCACGAGAATCGGATACTATTCAAAGAGTTAGGGAGATCTATGAAAAGCAATTTGAGAAGAAGTCTAGGTATCGGGTCGAAGACCGGTTTTAAAGCGCTTTAAACATCTCGTACCATCTCTTGTACAGAGGAATCATCTCTTTGGACACGCTAGGTTTACGTTCACGAATTATCTCGACGAAGTCACCCATCGTTATCGGCCTCAGCTTATTTCCTTTGTTCTCCGCTTTCCCAGATTCGAAGAACTCTCTAACCACTTTTATCTGAGCGGATTGGCAGATGTCTCTGATATCGCTTCCAGAATACCCCTCGGTTATCAACGCGAGCTCTGAAAGGTCTACCCCCTTAGCTAGCCTTAGGCGTGAGGTATACAACCTGAACATTTGTAGACGCGCCTCGTAATCTGGGAGGGGGACGTAGATCCTCTTCTGAAACCTCCGTATGAAAGGCCAGTCGAGTTCCCACGGTTTGTTGGTCGACCCTATTACATAGAGGTGAAGCCTCTTCCCCTTATCCATTATACCGTCCATCTCTTTCAGAAACTGGTTTCTCACCCTAGTCTCCCCGCCCACCTCTGTCGAATGCGTAGAAATCAGCGAGTCCAGCTCATCGATGAAGATGATTACCGCTCTACCTTCTTTCACATACTTTTTAGCGGTATTGAAGAGCTTCGCGACGTTCTTTTCGGCCTCTCCAAGCCATTTGGACATTATGGAAGCCGCGTCGACCGATATGAACACCGCATCTATCTCGTTAGCCACGGCTGCAGCCAGTAAAGTTTTTCCACATCCCGGAGGCCCAAAGAGAAGTATCCCTCTTGGCCATCCAAGCGGGAATAGGTCTGGACGTTTATACGGATATATTATGGACTCTTTTATCGCTATTTTTGCGTGTTTTAATCCTACGACGTCGCTCCACTTTACGTTTGGCTTCTCTCTCAAGATCAGATCGTCATCGGTCTTTATACTTACGTTATCGGCGGACGTATCGTTTAACCTGCCTTCACGCATCTCCTGTTGAAGGGAGCCTTGAAGGACTTCTATCCGTGCTTTGTATGCGTTCGCCCGCTGCAGGTACACCTTGTTTAAGTCATAGTCGGGGTTAAATTGCACAAGCTTTAAGAGTAGCTCGATGGCTTTCTGGTATGCGGAGATAGCCATCTCCTTAGAGCCTTGCTTATCGTACTTCACGGCTTCAGAGGCATAGTATGTAGCGGCCTTCATCAACTCTTCTGTGGCGTTCATCGCCTATCACGTTTGTATCTTGATCTTCCCTTTCAAGTGCAGCGATTCCAGAGCCTTAAGAACGTCCTTCGATAAGATGTTAAGCTCTGAAGCACATTTGTTTACGTCTATCTCACCCATATTCTTCTTTGCGTACCCTAAGACCCATTTCTCTATCAGGGGTGAAGAATAATCTGGTTTAAAAGAGTCCTTGAGAACGTCGCGAAACGTGTGGTTACTATTCTGCTCCTCAGCAGCCTTCTCTTCATAGGTTGCCGATACAGCTATAGGCTCCGCTCCTTTGATAGGCGCGGGTTTAGGTTCAGGAGTCTCAGGCGGCTCAGGTATGGTCGACATGAGTCTTTCTTCGGCCACCTTTACTGCATCGTTTAGGATAGCTTTCACTTCTTCGGTCTCCAACGCGACGGTCGTGATCGGTGGGTTCGAGCTTAGCACAGTCTCAGACAATACTTCAGATACTATATCGTTCATCTCAGATAGTTGAAGCGCCGCTTCTGGCATAACCTCCGACAGTTCGACCGCAACTTTCTGTGTTATATCCAAAACCGACCTTAAATCTCTGGTTACGGCTTCAACTTCTCTAAGCATCTCCAGCCTTAAGATAACCCTCTCGATAGCTAACTGTGCACTTTTAACCGTTTTAATGAGCTTTCTGAGCTCGGCTAGCTCGCAAGCGTAGACCATAGCTCTCGTCTTGTTACCTTTCCGGATCATCGATTCGCATTCGTTGAAGAGCGCCTTATCTCTAGACGAAAGCCTACCTAAAACCGCTTTAAGATACGCGTACTGCTTGCCGAGCTCTTGGAGAGCGACCGAGATAGTTTGAGAAACAGGCCTACGTCTAAATAACCTAACCATAGTTTACACCTCGCGTAGTGGCGGGGGACCTCCCCCGCCTTCTTTAATTTAGGTTAAGCGATGAAAGGGTTTAGATTATCCGTACTGTTATGGAAGACTCCTCTGTGGTTTGAGACTCTACTTTCTCTTCAACCTCCGACCTCTCTTGTTCTGTCGTCGCCTCTCTTTCTTCCTCCAACCTTTCAGGTTGAGGTTCTTCAGCTTCTTTTTCGTAAGGTTCGGCCTCTACGGTTTTCTCTCCTAACAGCAGGTTCGACAACCAGCTCCGCATCTTCTCTAAGTCTTCCCGCTCTTTCAAGGTGTTGTTTAGCTCGTTCACTATATCCTTTATCGAGAGCTCGTAGATCTCGTCTTTGATCTTCCCGATCGCGTATTCGATCTCCAAGTTTGTCTTCGACAGTTGAAGCTTCCTGAAACGCTCGTCGCAGGCTTTTTCTAGTTTCTCGATCTCCTCTATCGTCTTCTCAGCTTCCATTTTGAGTTTTTCTTTTGCTTTCTCGAACTCTTCATGGAATTCCTTATAAGTTTCATGAGGAATCTTCCCTTCCTTCAGGAGGTTTTCGAGGACACCGCACTTCTTCCAGATCAAGGGGATCTCATCGCATAGGGTCGCAGTCTTTAGTTTTATCTCCGTTAACAATATCGGTTCACCGTCTTCGTTTATCACTATCTGCTCCCTCGGGTAAGATGTGAACCTACCTTTAGCAGATACTAGAATCTCTTTTATTTCGCTGTTCGGCGCCGTCGTGACAGAAATTACCTTGCCTATCTCACGGTCATACTCGTCTTTCAGTATTTTTCCGATTATAGAAAAGAAGTCCTTATGGACTCCAGCCATCAGAACCTATACGCCCCTAATAGTTGAATGATGGTTCACCTTCCCTCGTCGAGACCTTGGTAGCTGAGGTGAGACCTGCAGGTAATTCGGGGAACTTCTCTTTCATCTTCTGCTCAGCCACAGCGGCTGCCTCAGCCAAAATCTTTCTAGCATCCTCGCTTACGCTCTCGAAGTTTAGCGTCATCCCTGAAGTCTGTCCGGCTTCCACGATTATCTCGTTTAATAAGTCTCCTACCTCACCTAGCTCTCTTTCAGCCGTAGGCATAATACCAGAGATTCCTTTTCTTATACTCTGTAGCACGCTAGTTGCGGGTGCCAGCGTGACTGCTATGTCGCCTAGCTCTGACACGGTTCGCAGTCTAAGGATCACCCTCTCCAGAGCGAGGCTTGAGTGCATCATGAACTTCTCCATCTTCCGTATTTCTGCTAGCTCGTTCGCAAAGACGTTTGCTCGCTGGAGGTCGTGCTCCGTGTACGCTTTCACTATCTTCTCGAAGAGGGCTCTATCACGCTCAGCTAGGCGGTTAGCCGCTTCATTCAGTTTCTGTATCTGTAACTCTACACGTCTTATAGCTAGGTTAATCTTTGGCTTTAAAGGAGTCTGAGGACGGATGACGTCCCTTATTCCTCTCCTGTTATCGTTAACCCACTTCTTAACAAATCCATTACTCGACATATTCCACCCTCGCATAGAAAGAGAGGTTATATAACTTATTTCTAGGTTGTTAATATGCTAGAATCTACATTCCATATAGAGAGAGATATACGGAAAACCGCGATACTGCTCAAAAAGTTAAAAGATAAAATAAAAAAACTAGAAGACTCTTAGAAATGATCTACAAGATCTTCCGAATTAAATTTTCGGATAGTTTATATTCTTTTAAATTTTTCACTCTCCACAAACCGATTTTCCACTCTTTTATGTTTATTAACTCTCAATAGCTTGGTCTATAGAATTAATATTTCGGTGAAGAAGTTAGATGAGTCCACGTATTAAAGTTCTCGGGGTATTCGCGATCCTAGGGTTCTTACTCGGCGAAGTCGCTTACGTGATGTACAACTGGGTGATTCCGGGACTGATAGCGCTGTTCCCAGTGATACTCGAACTTGAATGGCTCTACTGGGGGCTATTAGGCTCATTAACGACCGTGGTCGTTCTAGTGATCTGGGCGACTATCTCAAGCGTTAAATGACGGACAGATCCAGAGTCTTCCCTTTTTTCTCTAAACCTCCTATCGACAAGTTTTAATAGGGAGTTGGAAGCCTATTTTTGGCTACTATGAACTGCAAGTGAATAGTGAAGCC
>Ga0116200_10000395_pt1 | contig 13917 bp, 12 predicted proteins | sample Mar14436cmmetaG_FD_94478 | JGI IMG/M metagenome (GOLD analysis project Ga0116200, IMG submission 94478) | Marine hydrothermal vent microbial communities from Guaymas Basin, Gulf of California to study Microbial Dark Matter (Phase II) - Marker... ... | reverse complement strand
GCCTTAAAGAAGGGTGCAGATGAGGCTGAAGCCTTCGCGTATCAAGGTCTCACAACCAACGTTGTTATTGAGCGCGGTCAAATCGCAAAAAGTTCGCGAATAATTGATGTGGGGTTGGGTGTTAGAACCATAGTTAACAAAGCTGTTGGTTTCTCTTACACCAACATTTTGGATAATAAATCAGCCATTGAAGAGGCTATTGCTAGAGCAATAGGTTCTGCAAAAGCAAGCAAACCAGACAAAGATTGGCATGGACTTCCAGAAAAGAAAACTTACGAAGAAGCAAAGGGAGTTTACGATTCAAAAGTAGCAAATCTAGGCCCCGAAGACCTGGTAAATATCGCTTCAGCAATGTTGGAAGCAGCAGAAAAAACGGATAAGAGAGCCTTACCTATAGAGGGTGGAGCAGGAGCCTCCCAACTAATTATGGGTGTTGCCAACTCTAACGGAATTGTAGTTTTTGACCAGGGAACCGTCATTCAATGCACTCTAGAAACCATTGCACAAGAAAGCGGTGAAGTAACACCAGTATGTTTTGAATTTAACATAGAAAGAAACTATAACATTAATCCGGAATGGGTTGGCAAAGAAGCAACACGACTGGCAGTTTCAGCTTTAAAAGCTAAAAGAGTTGAAACGAAAAATCTTGATGTAATCTTCACACAGTTTGCCTTGCAACAGCTTCTATACTACACCATGATTAATGCGGTTAAGGCAGATTTTGTGCAAAGAAACCAGTCCGCATTCAAAGGCAAAATAGACCAAAAAGTGGCTTCAGAAAAAGTAACAATTTATGACAATGGACTACTTGAGGGCGGTATTCACACGTGGAAATTTGATGGCGAAGGAGTCCCTCACCAAAAAACCCCTATAATTGAAAATGGTGTTTTGCGAAACTTTCTTTACGACAATTACACAGCCAAAAAAGAGGGAAAAGTAAGCACTGGAAACGCGGCAAGAGCCGGATACCTGTCCACTCCAAAAATAGAAGCAACAAACTTTCACTTATTGCCTGGAAAGAAATCTCCAGAAGAACTCATCAATCAAGTGAAAGAAGGACTCATTGTGTATTTCTTACAAGGCGCCCATAGCAGCAATCCAGCTAGCGGAGAATTCTCTGTTGTCGCAACTCCCGCTTGGAAAATAGAGAATGGAAAAATTGCTTATGCAACAAAAGGAGCAATGCTGGCTGGCAACATTTTCCAAGTATTGAAGAACATTTCTGCTTTAGCTAACAATGAAAGAAAGATCGGGCAGCTTGTGGCTCCTTGGGTTCTTGTGGAAAACGTTAAAGTGGTCGGAAAATAAATAACTAAGACTTTCACTTACAACATGGAAGAGGCGAGAAATTGAAGGTGACCATCAAGCAAAAACTGCTTAAATTTAACACGCTAAGGAGAATCATACAATTCCTCTCTTTTATACTCTTCAGTGCAGCTATTTTTAACTTAAGCTCGCTGCCAATTTTACTTCCAGTTCTTTGGACATGGGGTTTGGAGCCGAACATAATAGGCGACGCTTTTACTGCTTTACAGTTAACGCTTTACAATGTTCTTTTTCCATGGCTTGCCTTGGCTTCGTTTCTGATAGTTGGCGTGTTGATTGGCAAGTCTTTATGCGGTTGGGTTTGTCCCTTCGGTTTTGTCCAAGATTTGGTGGGATTTATTAAGCGAAAGAAAATGGAGATTTCGCCTCAATCTCACAGAAGCTTTGTTTACGTAAAATATGGCGTTTTGGGTCTAGCATTATTCATTAGTGCAACATTTTCTGCCTCTAAATTTGCTGGAATCCACCGGGGATACGAAAATGCTTTAGGCATTTTTGCAAAGTTCCCCTTTACTGCTGTAAGCCCAGCGGAAACCTTGTTTGCAGTTTTGCCAAAAATGATTCAAAACGTTAGCGTTTCCCTTTCAAGCAGTGCGGATGTTGGGTCTTATTTTGCAAGCTTGTCTCCGCTCTTTTGGGTTCAACTCTTCATTTTAGTTGTTGTTTTGATTTTCGCAGCTTATGTTCCACGTGGCTGGTGTAAATATTTCTGTCCCATCGGCGCAATCATGGCACTTCTTAACAGATTCAGCTTTTTGGGTTTACGCCGAGACCTTGTTAAATGCGCAAAAGGCGAATGCCGCCTTTGCGTTGAAGCTTGTCCTATGCGAGTTCAGATTCTCGATTTGCCTTGGGAAAAAATCAGCGACCCAGAGTGCATTTACTGTCTTAAATGTGTGGATGCTTGTCCTAACGGCGCTATAAAAATTAAGTATCCATAACGTGCTTTAAGCCCAAAAACTCTTAGAATACTCTTTCAAAACAGTTTCATAAACATCTTTTGTTTGCTGAGCGATTAGGTTCCAATTGTATTTTTCGCGAACCCTTTTGTACGCGTTTTCTCTTAACCATTTCGCATGATCTTCGTCGGTTAAAACCCGCGTAATTCCCCAAGCCAATGACTCTGGATTGTCTGGAAAAACTTTAACGCCTGTAACGTCGTGCTCAACTATTTCTGATAAGCCTCCAGTGTCTGAAACCACAACGGGGCTTTTTGCTGCCATGGCTTCCAAAGCAACTATCCCGAAAGGCTCAAAAAGAGAAGGTACAACAGAAACATCCGCACATTTTTGCAGTTTTCTTAAAGTTTCGTCATCCACAAATCCTGTAAAAATTACTTTTTGAGCTAAGCCCATATAGTTTATTATGTTAGAAAGCTGCTCTTTCATATAGCCGTTGCCAACAACCACAAATTTTGCGTTTACCTTTTCCAATACTTTAGGTATGGCATTCACCAAAACGTGAACACCCTTCTCATAAACAAGTCTTCCAACAAAAAGCACAATTTTTTCATCTGGCATGGCAAACTTGCTTCTGAAACTAGATAAGTCTTCATTCTCAACTTTCCCGTAAGGTTCCACATCAACACCGTTTGGAACCATAACCAGCTTATCTGCCGGTAAACCGAAAGCCCATTGAACATGGGAAACCATATAGCCGCTGCAGCATATAACCTTCCAAGCCTCATAGGTAAGCCACGCCTCTGTTTCGTGAATCATCCTTTCATAGTCAAAGTGGATGCCGTTTCTACGCCCAATCTCAGTTGAATGCATAGTGGTTATGAGCGGCTTTCTAAAAACATGCTTTAAACCTATACTTGCCGTGGCAACAAGCCAGTCGTGAGCATGGAAAATGTCAACTTTTCCATCTAAACCGTTAACAAGAGCTGCCGCCTCCTTTTGCATGTTCACATTCATTAGATAAACCCATGCGGCAAAATCTGGAGAAGGATTCTTGTAAGAGTCTATTCGAAAAACTTCCACGCCATCAATAACCTCATGTTGAGGCGCACCTGGAAAATCACATGTTACCACGTAAACTTTTACACCATTTTTTGCAAGGCTTTTAGATAAATTGTAAACATGAGGCGATATACCGCCAATGATTCTGGGTGGAAATTCCCAAGTAAGCATCATAACGGTTAATTCACGACTCATAATCAACTCTCCCTTTCAGGCTTTTGTACGTTTCCAAAACCTCTTTTATCCAACCTGCAGATTTTGGCTGAATAACTTTCACTTTCTCTAGTGGAACCTTGTAGAGTCTTGAAACTTCATCGCGCATCCACTCTGACTTCACAATCAACTTTTCAGCCTCGTACATTCCCAACCATTCAATGCTTTTAATAGCCATGTTGAAAGGCGAATTTGCACCATGAGAACGATGTTCCTCCAGGCTTTCTACAGAATAGACAAAGGGTATGTTTAACGCCTTTTTTAGTGTAACCGCTGCAGGTATAAAATGCCAGTCGTGGGCATCTATCAAGTCTATGTGCTTGTTGGCGCCATAGTAAATGTTGGATGCCGCCCTTTCCACTTCCTGGTTTAAAGTTAAAACCCACGTTAAAACGCCTGTATGAGTGCGAACAGGATTTGCCACTCTAAAAGTCTTTATGCCTTCTGGCTCATTGTATAAGCCTGTTAAATAATCATGGTATGTTACAACATAAACTTCTACATTGTTTTTTACTAACTGAACACCTAACTCTTTCACATAATATGCAAGCTGCCCTACTATTCTCGGTGGATACTCCCAAGATAAAATTATTACACGCATCAGCTTTCACTACGTGAAAAGTGCGCAGACCTTTATTATTCCACGCCCAGTCAAATAGTACCGTTTTTTGCCTTCATTGTCTATGAAACTTTCTGTGAAGCCTTCACTTTTGTAATTGTCTAGGATTCTTTCAACTTCATTTACGTCTATTTGAAGAACCTGCGAAAGCTCTTCGCTTTTTCTGGCTAGGTCTGGAGCCGTAGCGCACAAGTTATGTAGTGTTTGTAAAATTTTTTCCGAAAGGGGAAGTTCCTCCCTCAACTTTTCCACCCGCACACTCTTATTGACATTTAATAGCCTCAAATTATAAAAGCCTAATACTTTCTGCTCAAAAATATTGAGTTGCAAGTTGCACTTGTTTGCTTAACTCGCTAAACCTTTTCCTAACTACTCTAACGATGGCTTTTCTAAGCTTTTCTCCCTTGAGTCTAGAAAGTCTTATCTCCTTTAACTGTTTTGCAAGTTTCTTGTCTTTGAGGGATTTTTCAGCCCACTTTTCAAGGTCTCGTCGTTTATTGTGGAATTCTAAGGATTTCACGCTGACTTTTCTGAGAGCTTTTATTAACCCTTTTAGGCTCCACGCCATTACCCCTGTATAGTGCTCTTCGCCTACGCCAGTGTAGAATAGAAAAGGCTCATTAGCTGTCACAGCTGCCAATTTAACCCTGTTTTCAAAGTCTAATATGGCTGTCTGCGCTGTCACAAAAGCGTCAACTGGAGAGTTGAAAGGACTGAAATACGCGTGAACTTCGCCTGGGGCTCCCCCCGACATGAACATATAATATAGGTGGTCGCTGGTTTGGAAATATCTCCATATTTTTAACAGTTCTTTATCGCTGGATTCTTTGACGATGTGCTCAAGTCTTCTAACGTTAGTGTAGTAAGCCCATTGCATAGTGTTTCCAAGCCAGCAACTAGCATCTCTTTCTAAATCAGCCCATGAAACTGTTCCGCCGAGTTCTGGAACATCCACCTCGCCTACTGGCGAATATTTCTCAACAACCTCGGAAGGCGTGGCCATGCGAAGGTGCCACCATTTTAAAATTTCTCTAGGCAAATGCCTCAGAAAATCGTGTATGCCTGTTTCTGGCCAATGGTGTTCGCCGAATGTTTCGTAGTCCGGAAAAATGTTTATGCAATGTCCATGGGTTTCAGCTAGCCAGCTGGAGTATTTGTCTGCTGTTAGAGGCCATTCGCTCCACCATCTTGCTGAGAATCTGAAGCCTATGTCGTCTGTGAGTTTGTAGTTTCGCAGCAAAAGTTTGATTTTGTTACAGCCTTTTGGTGTGTATAGGTAGTTGGGTGATTTTTCGTGTAGTATTCTTTCGGTGCCTTCCGTGAAGATGCCTTTATACCCTAATGCTTCCGCTGTTTTTGCTATGGCATTGTTGTAGAGTAATTCGGTGTTTTCAAAAACTTTTGGCGTATAACCAAGCAAATCTTTTGTTATCTGCTGGTGCATTTTCACCTGTTCAATGAACTCTTCTCTTTCAGGGTAGAGGCTTGCTAGTGAATGATAGTAAGTTTGACTTAGGAACTCCACACATCCAGTTTCTGCAAGTTGCTTAAAAGATTCCAGTAGGTCTTTGTTAAACATTTCACACTGCTCCAGAAAAACGCCAGAGATGCTAAAAGAGACTTTAACTTGTTTTTTCTCTTTCTTGTAAGTGTCGATGAGGTCGAGCAGTATTTGGTTAGATGGAAAATAGCATTTTTGGCATGCTCTATTGAGAACTTCTCTGTTTACTGCATGGTCAAAGTAATAGTTGAACAATTCTTTTTTGCTTAAGCGTTTGAAATTTTTGTTTTCCCAGAAAAAGTTCTTTTTTAATCTGTGAGGTTGGTGAACCTCAAAAACGAAAACTATGTCAGTCAATGTGATTAGCCTCCATTCTCCATTATTCGGATTAGCGTTTATTTTAGTTTGCTATGAGACATGTTGCGAGTTGATGAATTATGTTGAATTCTGATTTCGAATTCATAATTTATTTATCTGTTATACCCGCATCTTTTCTTAAAAGGTGAAAATACTGTGTCAATTGAAAAACTAAAAATTGAAAGCAACCAAGAACTAGAACAGATAATAACAAACGAAATAAACAAAATTGAAAAGGACTTAACAGTTATCTGCAGCAACGTTCCAATAAACGAAAAAGCGACACTAGACATTTTATGCCACGATAACAGGGGACAACTCGTCATAGTCCAATTAAGCGTCGATGAAGACGACATCATGCTTTTACACGGAATACAAAGCCTAGACTACGTTAACAAATTCAAATCCTTCCTAAAGGCCACCTACAACAAACACAAAATAAGCGACAAAGAAAAACCAAGACTAATCCTGATTGCACCATCCTTCTCAGACGCTCTACGCCTTGCTGTAGAAGGTATGAAAGGAATGCAAGTAGACCTGTACGAATGGGAATACTTAAAGCTTGGAGACCATAAAGGCCTCCGTCTTCAACCCATTTTTACCCACAAGCCAGAAGAAAAACCTAAAGAAAAGGAAGAAAAGCCGTCTGAGAAAAAACGGGAAGCAAAACCAGCAAAGAAAAAGGAAGCAAAACCCGAACCAAAACCTCTCCCAGAAGAAAAAGAAGAACCAAAGCCTCCTGAACCAAAACCACCGAAAGAACCGCCAACGCTACCGCCAGCAAAGGAAACCAAGGAGCCAACTGAAGAGAAAAAGGAAGAGCCACCGAAAAGGAAGCTAAAGCTATTCTAAAGCTTCTCAGACCCGCCAACTCTTTCCACTCGTTTACCAACTCTTTTCACATTGTTTATATAGGTTAAATGCTGTTGGATGGAGTTTTATTGAGAATAGGATTCTTTGTCTGGGAATACCCTCCTGCCCTCGTAGGCGGTCTAGGCACATACGCCGAGTATATAACCCGCGAATTTGTCGCCATGGGCAATGACGTAACAGTTTTCACGCTTAATCCCGGAAACTTGAAAACAAGAGAGATAATAAAGGGCGTAGAAGTTCACAGACCGTTAATTGCAGATGCAAGCAACATCTTTCCTATGTTCGTCATTGACGATTTAAAAAAGTGGGGCACCAACATTCGCTTGTTCAATGACATATTCATCTACAACATTTTGAGTGCCACAAAATTCATAAACAGCATGCTGAAAAAAGAAGGACGCAACTACGATGTTGTATGCGTTCACGATTGGCTTAGCAGCATAGCAGGCATAATAGTAAAAAACGAAACAAAAGTTCCACTGGTTTTTCATGTACACAGCACTGAATGGGGCAGAAGTGGAGGAAAAGGTTCAGAAGTAGTTTCTCATATGGAATGGGAAACTTCCCAAAGAGCAGATAAAATAATAACGGTAAGCCAGGCTATGCAAGAAGACCTTGTAAGGCATGGATGGCCTAAATCTAAAATAAGCGTAGTTTGGAACGGTGTAGACCCTGAACATTATAATCCTGAAAACTGTAAACCCGAAGAGGTAGAGGCTATTCGCAGCAAATACGGAATAAAGCCGGATGAAAAAATGCTTCTCTTCCTTGGAAGACTCACATGGGTTAAAGGCATCGGAAATCTTGTTCAAGCCATGCCCATGGTTTTAGAAGAATATCCTAAAACAAAGCTTGTAATTTTGGGCAAGGGAGAACAACAAAACGACATAACTGAAACTGCAAACAGACTTGGAATAAACAGTAAAATAGCTTGCAGATTCGAATTTGTCCCAGAAAAAGAACGCATCCTACACTACGCAGCCGCAGACGTCTGTATATTCCCATCCACCTACGAACCCTTCGGAATAGTAAGTCTAGAAGCCATGTCGATGGCTAAACCCCTAGTTGTCGGCGCACAAGGAGTAGTAGGTTTCAAGGAACAAGTAATTCCATCCGGACCTGATCAAAACGGTGTCCACGTAAATGGTGGAAACCCAGCGGACATAGCATGGGGCATAAAAGAGGTTCTTTGCGATTCGGACCGTGCCAAAAGATGGGGTGAAAACGGCAGAAAACGAGTATTACAGTATTTCACTTGGAGAAAAGCTGCAGAGCAAACTCTCCAAATATACGAGGCTCTTCAACATGCACAAGAGAACAGCGAGTATAAAGTAGTAGATTTGATGGAAAAATTAACCCACGAATAAAAAGAGATTACAAAAAAGTGGGAAGTTAAGCTTTCCGATCAGCCGCCTTTTTTAGAGCAGCAACCCCAGGCAATTTTTTACCCATTAAGAACTCTATTAAGGCTCCACCCGCCGTGCTCACATAAGAGATTTTGCTGGATAACCCAAGCTCTTGAAGCGCAGCTATGGTGTGCCCGCCTCCAGCGAGAGAGAAAGCCTTAGAGTTCGCGATTTCTCCAAAAACACCTTTTGTACCATGGACAAACTCGCTGTTTTCGTAGACGCCCATGGGTCCGCTGACCACAATGGATTTCGCGTTTCTAATAATTTTTGCATAAGCCTCAACGGTTTTGGCTCCAATATCAAATATCGGATAGTCAACAGGCATTTCTTCAACAGATACTTCTTTCCTTTTGCCATCAACTTCCACGGCAACATCCACAGGGGTCTTAATATTCTCTGGATATTTTTGCATGAGCTCTTTTATGCCTGGAACTAGACCCATCAGCTCCTTTTTCTCCAGAAAGTCCATGTTAGGCTTGCCCAGATTGACGCCCTTCGCAGCTAAGAAGACATGACCCACAACTCCGCCTGTTAACACGTAATCTGCTATATTGTTAGTTAACACGTATCTGGAAATTTCAAGTGAGTCGTCTGCCTTGGCGCCACCCAAAACGAAAACGCAGGGCTTTTCTGGATTCTCTAAAACTCTGCTTAAAGATTTTAGTTCCCTTTCCATTATTCTTCCCGCAGCGCTTGGCAAAACCGCTGTGAAGCCTACGATTGAAACGTGGGCTCTATGAGCTGCTGCAAAGGCATCGTTCACAAAAAGGTCAGCTAGTGGCGCAAGATTTTTGACAAACTCTGTTTCTGCATGTTCTTCTGGTGTTCCCTTTTTTGTTTCGCCATCAAATGTCCTAACGTTCTCTAGAACAAGAATTTCGCCGTTTTTCAAGCTTTTAATGGCGTTTTTTGCTTTTTCTCCGAAAACGTCATCTACATACTTCACTGGTTTGCCCAAAACCTTGCCAAGGATTTCCGCGTGTTGTTTTAAAGGTATAAAGTCTGGGTCGCCTTTTCTTCCTTGATGCGCCAAAACCACAACTTTTGCGCCTTTTTCTGCAAGCTCTTTTATGGTTGTTTCGCCATGCCTCTTAATCCTCGTGTAATCGAGTATCTTTTTCGTTTCCGGGTCTACAGGCGAGTTGAAGTCCACGCGCACTAGAACCGTTTTCCCTTCTAAAGCTACATCATCTAAGGTTAATAATTTGGACATATTTTTCATCTCCAAAAAAAGGAAAGGAAAATTTATGTGTTTCCTAACTGTTTATTTTGCCATTCTACAGATTTTTTCTATCATCCGCACCATTTTTACAGAGTAGCCCCACTCGTTATCGTACCAAGCAAGCACCTTAACCAAGTTTCCGATGGCTATCGTAGAGAGACCGTCTACTATCGCTGAGTAAGGATTGTGTATAAAATCTGACGAAACCACCGGCTCTTCGGTGTAGCCTAGAATTCCTTTAAGTGGTCCTTCAGCCGCTTCTTTGAAAGCTGCGTTAACCTCTTCTTTAGTAACATCTCTTTCCAATTGTGCAGTGAAGTCTACTATGGAAACGTCTGGTGTGGGAACACGTAGGGCAAGCCCCGTCATTCTTCCTTGAAGTTCTGGCACGGTCAAAGTCGCAGCTTCCGCCGCTCCTGTAGTTGTGGGGATAATGTTAAATGCCGCTGACCTCGCCCGCCGCAAATCTCTGTGCTGCATGTCTAGAAGACGTTGATCATTAGTAACGGAGTGAACAGTGGTCATTATACCAGCTTTCACACCAAACTTGTCGTTTAGCACTTTAGCCACTGGCGACACACAGTTCGTTGTGCACGACGCTAGGGAGATTATGTGATGCTTTTCTGGATCATACTTATCGTCGTTCACACCGTAAACCACTGTTAGGTCTGCGCTGGTGGCTGGACGCATAGGCGCAGAAACCAACACTTTTTTGGCTCCTGCCTGTAGATGTTTTGCAGCGTCTTCCCTCTTTCTAAACCTTCCAGTTGATTCAACAGCCAAGTAGACTCCCATCTCTCCCCAAGGCAGCTTCGCCGGGTCTGGTTGTGCCAGAACCTTCAATCTTTGTTTGACAACACCGTCTTTCTTAATAACAATAGTGTCTCCCTCGGCTTTCGCTTCAAAAGGTAACGGTCCATGCACGGTGTCATGTTCTAGGAGGAAAGCTAGAGTCTTCGCGTCTGTTAGGTCGTTAACCACAGCGAAATCTATTTCCGTGCCTGTTTCTAAGGCTGCTCTGTATAAGAGGCGCCCTATCCTTCCAAATCCGTTAATGGCTACTTTCATTGCCAATTCTAATCACCATGCTTCATCATTTATTCTGAAATTCCACTAATTAATCTTATCATACCAAAAACTTAACGTAGCTTTCTTAGAGCAATTTCAGCAGCAAGCACCATAGGCTCCCATGTTTCGTTCAGCGGCGGCGCATAGGCAGTATCCGCTTTAGCTAAATCTCTCACAGTCATTTGTTTCTGTATGGCAAAGGACAACGCATTTACACGTTGAGTTACCTGTTCGCCTCCAATCATTTGTACCCCAACTATTCTTTCAGTCTCCTTCTCTACAACAAGTTTAATCTTGATTGGTAACCCTCCAGGATAATATTCTGGTCTAGTTTTGGAAGTTATTGTTCCTGTGACAGTTTCAAGTCCAACTCTTTTTCCGAAAAACTCTGTCAATCCTGTAACACCTATTTCTGTATCGAAAAATTTCGTGACTGCAGAACCTAACACTCCTGGGAAGATCGCATACCCACCAGCTGCGTTTGTTCCAGCCACTTTTGCTTGTCTAACAGCAGTTGTTCCGAGCTGAGAGAGAGTTGGTCGCCCTGTAACCAGGTGAACGGATTCTGCACAGTCTCCCGCCGCGTAGACGTCTTTGACGCTGGTCTCCATACGCATATTTGTCTTTATCCCCCTAGTCTCGCCTATGGTGATACCAGCATTTTTAGCAAGCTCTGTGTTTGCCCTCACGCCTGTAGCCACAACCACCATGTCGCAGGGAATTTGCTCGCCTGCAACGGAAACACCTGTTACTTTTTCTTCTCCCAGGATTTCGTCAACTGCGTGTCCAGTTATTATTCGCATGCCTTTCTCTTCAAGCATATTCTGAACAATCTTCGCCATGTCCGCATCTAGCATAGCCGGAAGAACTTGTGGTAAAAGTTCAACCACCGTGGTTTTCAAACCGCGTTCAACAAACGCCACAGCTGTTTCTAAACCTATTAGTCCAGCTCCCACAACTACTGCAGACTTTGAGTTTTCGATTGCTTGATCTATCTTTTTTCCGTCTTCAATTGTTTTTAAAACGTACACTCCCTGTTTTTCTCGTCCTTTGATTGGAGGTACAAAGGGATAAGAACCCGTTGTTAATATTAGGCTGTCGTATTCAAGAGTTTTCTGTGTTCCTGTTTTATCTTGTATCTCAACAGTTTTGGCTTTTGTATCTATGTTTGTTGCTGTCGTTTCCAGCATGAGGTTGAGTTTCATCATTTGAAAGTAGGATTGTGGAAAGACTATGAGTTTGTCGAAGCTTGGTATGTGTCTGCCCAAAACAAACGGGATTCCACACGGCGAATAACCAGCCTGTCTCTGTTTAGTTATGAGTGTTATCTCAGCTGTGCGGTCGGTTTTTCTCGCGGCAGAAGCAGCGTCCACACCTGCGGCGTGGGCACCAATTATCACTATACGTCTAGGCATCTGTTTATTCCTTCTATTTTATGAGACTTTTATGCCATTCAACAGCCTTGTTAAAGTCCATCAGATTGGCTAGTTCAGCTTGCAGGTTTGAGGGTTTAATGATTAGGAGCCAGCCTTTTTCATAGGGGTCTTCGTTCAGAATTTCTGGTTTCGACTGAACTTCAGTGTTCACTTCTTCAATTGTTCCGCTTACTGGTGCAACAAGGTCTGAAACTGCTTTTACGGATTCCACTGTGCCATAAGGTTCATTTTGTTTTATTGTTGTTCCTGGGCTTGGAAGCTCAGCGTAAACAATTTCGCGGAGTTGTTTTTGGGCATAGTCTGTTATGCCTACGCGAACCTTGTCGCCTTCGATTTTTATCCATTCAAAATCCTTTGAATAGTATAGTCCTTCGGGTACTTCATATCCGTCAACTTTCACCATATTTACTCACCTTGTGTAGTTGTTATTCTTTCACGTTTTAACCTTTAAAATTAACTGTTATTTTGCGGCATAGTTAAAGTAAAATGTTTGTTTTCACCGTTTGGCAAATCGGGAAATGGAGAACACGGAAAGGTTCTATCTTTCACGCTTCCCTGCAATAAAGTCTTCAACCCACTCTCTAGCCACTGAGTCTGGAACCTGCAAGGGCGGATGTTTAAAAGCATAAGAAGATACGCTGATCAGTGGACCAGCTATTCTGCGGTCTAAAGCCAGTTTAACCGCTCTTATAACATCTATTACTACACCCGCACTGTTAGGCGAATCTTCCACTTCAAGCTTCACGCTGATTGTTAAAGGTCTATCGCCAAATTTTCTACCCTTAAGCCAAATATAGCATATTTTCTTGTTCTCGAGAAAAGGAACAAAGTCTGAAGGCCCGATTCTTGTGGGCACATTATATGGTACAAGGCTTTTCACGGCTTCTGTTTTGCTTATGCGCTTAGTTTTTAAGCGTTCTTCAACGGTCATGTTTTGGAAGTCTGTGTCGCCGCCGATGTTCAGCTGGTAGGTTTCGTCCACTATTACGCCTCTGTCTACGCAGAGTCTAACTAAATTTCGATGAAGAATTGTTGCGCCTAACTGGCTTTTTATGTCGTCGCCTGCTATGGGCAGCCCTTTCTCTTCAAATTTTCCACTCCAAGCGGGGTCTGAAGCTATAAATTCAGGTATGCAGTTTATGAAGGCGCATCCAGCGTTTAAGGCTGCTTGGGCGTAGAAGCGTGTTGCGTTGCGACTTCCAACGGGTAGATAGTTGATAAGGATTTCTGCGTTAGATTCTTCCAGAACTTTTACTACATCATTAACGGTTTTGGTTTCTTCATCATTGTAGACGTTGAAAGTTTCTTTCATATGCGCTGCAACACCATCCAAAACCGGGCCGGGTGAAACTTTAACTCCCAAGGGCGGAACATGTGCGAATTTGGCTACACAGTTTGGTTCTGTAAATATGGCTTCTGACAAGTCTTTTCCAATCTTTTTCTTGTTTACATCGAAGGCAGCGACAAATTTAACATCCCGTATGTGGTAGCCTCCAAAATTTACATGCATAAGCCCTGACACGTTTTCATTTTCCTTTGCGTTCTTGTAGTATTCTACTCCTTGAACAAGAGCGGAGGCACTGTTGCCTACGCCCACTATTGCTACACGGATTTCTGGCAAGTCAAACTCCTCTATGTGATTGTTGGTCAAGCTTAGAAAGGCTCTACTGTATAACTTTTTCTAAGATTATGACAAAGTTAAAAAGGAACTTAAGTGCAGAAGGCATTAATGAACGGTGAAAAACATGAGTGAAAGCGAAGTAGCTGTAAAATTTGAATCTTTTAAAGAAATTGTAATCATGGAGCGCAACTTTTTCTCAAGCCCCGAGGACCTAGCGCGGTTTACTTCAGTGGTTGCTGGTGGCAAACTTGCCGGTTTATACTGGGCTGAAGGCGTGGTTTTTCTTTATTTTCCTCTTCCAGTATCCACTG
>Ga0116200_10000393_pt1 | contig 13940 bp, 12 predicted proteins | sample Mar14436cmmetaG_FD_94478 | JGI IMG/M metagenome (GOLD analysis project Ga0116200, IMG submission 94478) | Marine hydrothermal vent microbial communities from Guaymas Basin, Gulf of California to study Microbial Dark Matter (Phase II) - Marker... ... | reverse complement strand
GTTGATTTATTCTCTCTTCAAGCATCCCTACGGCATTTAAGATTATACTCACTAGCCCTGTTATTATCTCTGCAAGCTGCTTGAGTTTCTTACTTTCCCCAAAATCTATCATAAACTCTATTTCATCGCTCAAAGGCACCGTCTCCTGTGAGCTTAAAGGATACTTTACCCTCAACTCTAATAAACTTTTTCGAGAATATGTTTGAACGAGCTTTGACAAGCACCAGCCTCCTTTAACGTTTAAATTTTTTGCATGGTTATACGTGAATAAATTTAGGAGGCGAATGTAATAGAGATCCATGTTCAACAGAGAGGAGGTAGTAAGTGGTTTAATTTGTAAGAAGCCCGTCGGAAGGCTAGCTAGTTGGCACGACGAGCCTGAATTGCAGCATTAATGATGAGGGTGTTGAAGAGTGGGTGAGTCTGAGATGAAGCTTCCTTACGGTGGATTAACCGTGAAGATTAGGATTCCTTACCCCATGTTTGAAGTGAGCGTTAACCCGGTGGAAGGAGTTAGGGATCCTGAGGTGGTTATTAGGGATTGTTTACGGCAACCTTTAGGCTTGGATGAGCTTTCAGGATTAGTTAAGAAGGGAAGTAAGGTTACCATATGCTTTGAGGGTGTACATGTTCCTGGCGGTTATAGGAGGCATGTCCTAAGAATTCTCCTCCAAGAGCTGCAAAGGGCTGGCGTTAGGAAAGAAGATGTAACTCTGGTGGCTGCCACGGGGGTTTACAGGAAGCCAAGCTTCAAGGAGTTAAGTAGAATGATCGGTGCGGATGTGGCTGGCAGGCATACCCTAATCATTCATGACTGTGAGAATCAAAAAACTATGGTGAGGATTGGAGAGACGCCCTTTGGAGACCCTTTAGAGGTTAACAAGTGGGTGGTTGAATCGGACCTAACCATTATCTTAGCTAAAGTGATTCCTTGGAGTTTCTGGGGTGGTTACAATTCAGGTTCAAGGGTTTTATCTCTTGACCTGACTTCCATAAGAACGGCAGAGCAGTACTATGACTTTGACGTTGTCAGTAATGCCGCATGCAATGGCGATCCTTACCGGAACCCACTTCAGAGGGCATGCTGGAAAACGGTTAACATTGTGGAGGACGAGAAAGGCTCTCCCTTATTCTTCGTTGAAATAGTCTCCTCGATCAAGGGGGCACTACTGGCGGCTAAGGCGGGAAGGCAGAGCGAGGTGGAGAAAACATGCTGGCGTGAAGCAGATAGGCAATACCTTGCAAGAGTTAGAGAGAGAGGGGGGCTTTTAGTCCTAGGTGTTCCAGAGGTGACGTTTCTCGGGGAGACGGGGAGGGATCCCATTGCACTGCTTCACGCTTTAACTTACGCTTTCAGAAATTACAGGAATAAGCCTTCCATCCTGAGGGATGGGATCGTGTTGACGGCGGCAGAATGCAGTGAGCCGGTGGGAAGGGGCGGCGCCGCTGAAGCGTTTAAAATGCTACTTAAGGTAGAATCCATCGAAGAGCTCAGAAAGCACCATGAACTTCAGAGGAAACCAGCCTTAATTAAGGCGTATAGGGAGGGAGAGGCATCCCACCCACTCTACCAGTTTTTCACCTTATACCCTGCATCGTTCATCTTAGATTACGTGGATGACATTCTTATTTTTGGATGTAAGTCTCATCGTGCTGCGAAAGCGATAAGAGGGACGCCAATACAAAAAGAAAGCGAGGCATTCAAGATCATTGAGGAACAGCTTGGACCGGACCCCTTAACCATCGCCTCCCCAGACTACTTCGTTAAAGGACCTGCCATACAAGCCACTTAAATGGGGCCGCGTAGTAACAAATGAGGAGGCGAAGAAAGTTACTTCTTCAATGCCGAGTTAGCCATGTTTTCTAGTACGTTTTTAGGGTCCTTTGCCTTAACGACCCCTGATGCTAGTAGCACACCTTCAGTTCCGAGTTTGAGCGCTGCCAGCACATCATCCCCGGTAGTTATTCCAGCGCCACATAAAGGTATAACCTTTGGGTTGACTCTTCTTATGACTTCCACCGCTCGCGTTACCACTTCAGGCTCAGCCGTCGAGACGCTTATACCGGTTCCTATGAGGCGTGGAGGCTCGTACGCGCAGAAGTCAGGGTTTAGAGCTGCTACGGCGGCGCTTACCTCGATGTTGTTTGAGCAAACCACTGTTTTCAGCCCAACCTCCCTTGCTCTCCTAACAGCTTCGTCTATGTCTGCTAGGACTAGCCTGTGCTCACTGTGATTTATCAGGGTTCCTACAGCCCCAGACTCGGCTACTGCTTCGGGGAGAACGTAACCGGTGCGTGAGCCAGGCTTTATGGGGTCTATGTGCTGTGCAAATACCGGTATTTCCACCGATTCAGCTATCATCCTTAAGTCTGAATGTTGGGGGGCTACTGCTATACAGACACCTGTCTCCTTGCTTACCTCCTCCGCAGCCTTAGCTATTTCCAATCCTTTCCCACCCACACTTTCAGAGTATGTCTTATAATTTACGAGTATTATCGGGGTCTTAACCTCCATGTGCACCACCAACTAAACCCTCACCATTCAGCATTTCAACTTTTCCCCTTTTGGAAGACGGAGAACCACGTTTCCGCCCTTTGGAACCCCTATACACTCGGCTACGGGCGTACATTTCGTCCTTAAGAGAAAGTAGACATCGCATGGATGCTCGACTTCCGTCATGGACTCGAAGTTTCCCATCCCCTTAGCAACTATTACGTCAGCCTTCTGGTACTCCTCAAGGAACTCGCTGGAGCACTCGTGGAGGAACAAACCTATGCAGTCCGTACCCGTCGTCACGACGTTATCAGCCACCTTGTGCATTTCTGCTTCTAAGGCGTCCGCCATGGTTGCATCATTCATTACAGGGCCTCCTTTAACCGCAACTGTGACCCTCGCGCCCACGCGCTTTAACTCTCTAACCAAGACCGTATCAAAAACGATTTCCCCAGCGTTATCCGTTAAGTAAAGGACGGAGCTCCCTTTAACTGCTTTATACAATTTCTCTGTGTCATCTATCACTAACTCGTCCTCCGCTTTCACGACGGCTTCCGTAACATCTTCAAGTCTAAACTCGTGCCCTAACACGTCGAACTCTATTATGTTGCCTGCCACCGCCAAGAGGCAGGCTTGCCTAAATTTTTCAAACCCGTCTTTGTCCTTCAAACTTTTAGACACGTTTGAAAGAACGTTTAACGCAACCCTGTTGGACTCAGCCTTAATCTTAGCGAACGGGTCATCAACTCCGATGACTTCACGTATCACGCGCTCTCTTACCGTCCCAAGGTAAGCTGGTACAAGGTGGAACGGGTGGTCTTCATGGTTAATCTCCCTGTTGATGGCTTCAACTACTGCCTTGACAGCTTTCATCCTAGCGTCGACGTCGCCGGTCAACCGCTCAACTTCTTTATAAGCTCTCGATATCAAGCAAACAATGCAGATCGGCTTAATTTTCATCCTGAAGCCCCTTTTACATTGTTTCTAAGGGTATCTTATTTATGCTCTTTCCCCCTTCCTCCCTCACCACGACGGTGTTTTCAACACGTATACCGCCAAACCTAGGAATGTAAATTGCCGGTTTAATGCTGAAAACCATGCCAGCCCTAACCGGCTCATTGTTATTTAGCGATATTATAGGGGGCTCCTTAATGTCGAGGCCGACGCCGTGACCCGTAGGATATATGAAGAACTCTTCGTATCCCCCTTCCTTGACCGTCTTCCTTGCTGCTTGGTCCACGTTTCCCAGCGGGGATCCGGGTTTCAACTCGCTGACCGCGCTTTGAAAAGCACGATTAACGATGCCGAATATTTCCTTATGCTTCTCCTTGGGCTTGCCCGTGTAAAGGGTTCTTGAGAGGCGTGCATGATACCCATTATATGCGGCGCTTACAACTATAACTACGATTTCGTTTTCCCCTATCTTTTTGTTGCTTGCTTTCTCGTATGGGTAAGCCGACCTCTCCCCCGAGACGATGCTGCTTTCAACGTCCTCGCCTTGAGAGCCGGCCTTCATCATGGTGCTTTCGACTTCGGAGAGCACCTCCACCTCGGAGACTCCAGGGTTAATCATTTCAAGAGCAGTTCTAAGCCCCTTTTCAGCTATTTCAGCGGCTTTTTGGATGTTATCGATTTCAGCCATATCCTTTGTAGACCGGATCCTCCAGAAACCAGATGAAACGTCTTTGAATCCTGTTTTGGGTAGCTCCTTCTTCATTTCCTCAAAAAGGTAGACTTTCATATCGTAAAACTCGACGCCAATAAGCTTATCAAGCAGGTTCTTCTCTTCAAGAAGCTTCCTCAGCACGTCTATGATTCCGCCAACTCTCTCCCCATCCATACGGATTGGATACGGACTGTAATACCTTATGTCCTTAATCCACGAAAACTCTGCTGCCCTATCGAATTCATACCGGGGAACTATCAAAACGGGATCATCGTCTAGAGGGGTGAGAAACGCGCTAACTTCACTTAAGCGAGGCTTAACGAAACCGGTTAAATAGTAGATGTTTTTAGGGTTGAACGTTAAAATGGCGTCAACCTCCATGCTTCTCATAAGACCATAAACCTTCTCGATCCTTGTGGAGATACTCCGCAAAGCGGCCACCCCGCCAATAACACTTAAACTTTAAACCCTTAAAAGGCATATAAAAAGATGTCCTCACACGGGTAAGTGAAGCAAACACTTTAGAACTTTAAGTCATTTCCCAGAAAAGTAGCTGTGTAATATGAAGATGACACTAAGAATTATAAAGTCCCTCTCTCTAAACCGAGAAACATCATTCAGAAGAGGTTCTAGTTTTGACGGATGTAACCATATCTCTTAAGGTGCCAAGGGAAATATTGCACTTCCTAGACGAGAAAGTTGGGCAAGGAAGAAGATCTGAGTTCATAAGGCAAGCTATAATAGAGAAGCTTAAAATGAGCAATGAGGACGCTAGAGACCCTATCATCAAAGAAATAGACAGTTTGAAGAGGAAAGTGGAGGAGTTGGAAAGAATACTCCGTGTGCATAAGCTGGGGGAAGGAGGGAGAAAGCAGCACCCACTATATAGGATATGTAGAGATGAAAACGACAGGAAGATAGTTGAATACTTACTTAGGGAGGGGGGAGCTACCACTAAGGAGCTAGAAAAAGTGGTGGGATTAAAGAGAAGGCAGATCTTGAACCGAATGAAATATCTTTCAGAAAAGGCCGAGAAGGAGCTTGGAAGAGGCACTTTAAGGTATATACGTTCACGAGTTAAAGGTAAGAGACAGGCGTGGTGGTTGAAGGACGGGCATTAAATAGAAAATGAAGGTGGCATGGCTCTCCTTATGGAAGCTATTCTTTCGGTATCCAGTACCTTGACCCGTTGAACAAGCGGAATCCGTCTTCTTGGCCGAATTCCTTACAGTGACGTGAAGAAACGTGAAGATTGATAAAATTTATTTGTTTGAGCTTTAATCTATTTAAGTGGCGGGTCTGTGGCCTAGCCAGGATAGGGCGTCGGCCTCCGGAGCCGATAGTCGAGAGCGCTTGTGCGCCGGTAAGGTTCAAAACCGTTGGTTGGGGAAAGTCCCTCCAGACCCGCCACACTTAATTTGTATTTCCGTCTTTTTCTTTTCTGGTGATACAGGTGAGCGGCTATGATCTTAAAGGTTAAATCGGAAATAGCGGATGCGCTTTGGTGCGCCTTAGAGGCCTTAGATTTCGCTTCTGCAACCTCGAAAAGCGAGGTTTCGCAGCTTTCAGAGACGCCTGATCCTAAGTTAGGTGATATTGCCTCCTCGATCCCGCTTAAGCTTGCGAAGCCTCTCAGTAGGAAGCCCATGGAGATAGCTGAAAGCATAGTTGCGTGTATAAAGATGCCTCCATTGGTTAGGAGGGTTGAGGCTGCAGCGCCAGGCTACGTAAACTTTTTCCTAGATGATGAGAGGCTTACAGCTGAGCTGATAAAGCATGTTATGGAGGAAGGGGAAAGCTACGGATCCTCTGATTTAGGGAGAGGTAGGAAAGTGATAGTGGAGCACACGGCGGTTAATCCGACTAAGCCTCTTCACATAGGACATCTCAGAAACGCCGTTCTAGGCGATGTTGTGGCGAACCTTTATAGGGCGTGTGGCTGGGACGTTGAGGTTCAAAACTACATTGACGACTTAGGACGCCAGATGGGAGTTTTAGTCTGGGCTTTTATGAACAACGTACACTTGGATGTTCCAAGGGAGAAGGATATGAAGCTTGACTTCTGGTACGGGCTAGTCTACGCTAAGGCAGCTCAGATATTGAAGGATAAGCCTGAACTGGAAGGGGATGTTGACAGGGTAATGAGGGAGATGGCTGCTGGCGAAGGGGAAGCCTCCCTTTTTAGCAGGCAGCTTGCGGAGAAATGTGTTGAGTCAAACCTAGAAACGACTTCTAGGGTTGGCATCACCTATGACTTGCTGGTCTGGGAGAGCGACGTGGCAAGGGCGCGGCTCTGGGAGAACACCATGAAGATCCTTGAAAAGTCAGAACATTTCGTATGGGAGACAGAGGGGGAGTATAAAGGCTGCTTTGTAGCTAAGCTGAGCCATCTTGAAGAATTTAAAGACAAGAAGAACCCTGACAAGGTTCTCGTACGTTCGAACATGGTTCCGACCTACGTGGCTCACGATATAGCATACCAGCTCTGGAAGTTCGGCCTTCTAGAAGTGGACATGAGTTACAGGCCGTGGCATAAGCAGTTTAATGGCAGAGTCCTCTGGACTACGACTCCTATCTTAGGTGTTTCATCAGATAGCTTTGCAAAAGCGGATAGAGTGATAAACGTTATAGGCTACGAGCAGGAATACCTACAGAAAACCATCAAGGTATGCTTAAAGCTTCTAGGGCACTTGGAGCAAGCGAAGAACTCTATCCACTTATCATATAAGCACGTGCAGCTTTTAGGGGAACGCTTCTCGGGCCGGGAGGGGAACTGGGTTGGCTACCATGCAGACGCGGTCATCAACCAAACTCTGCTTTGCGCCTACGAGCAAGTTGACAAGAACTTCCCCGGCCTCCCTGAGATCGAGAAAAGACAAATAGCAGAGATTATAGCAGTCGGAGCCGTAAGATACTGGCTTACAAAATTCAGCACAGAGCAAACTATAATTTTTGACTACGGGAAGGTAGCCAACTTTGACGGTGAAACCGGGCCTTACATCCAGTATGCAGCTGTAAGGGCGAAGAGCATACTTGAGAAAGCGGGGGAGACGCCTAAGCCAGACATCAACCCTGCGAAGCTTAAAGGCCAGAGGGAGGTAGAGCTGATTAAACACATAGCAAAGTTCCCTGAAGCTGTTAAATCGTCAGCTGAGCAGTTAAAGCCAAACCTCCTTGCGGAATATACCTACCGGCTAGCTAACAAGTTTAGCAAATTCTATGAAGAATGCCCCGTCCTAACCGCAGAAGACCCTGAAACAAGGGAAGCCCGCCTCGCCCTAGTCCAAGTCACCTTTCAAACGCTAAAAAACGCATTGAAACTGCTTGGAATAGAAATCCCCCCAAAAATGTAGACTAACACGCAAAAGGACGTTGCAAGCGATGAAATGAAAGAAAAGTTTATAGATAAACGGGGTAATCTTAAGATTTGAGGGCCCCTCGCCCAGCCAGGATTATTCCTGAAAGGGCGCTAACGGTAAGGTGCGTAAGCCTGCGGAGCTAGTGGTCGCAAGAGGAGAGGGAGACCCTCCTCTGGCTAAGGGTTCAAATGGGGTTCCAGAATAAATCCCGCGGGGCCCGCCATCAACCTTTATTTAAACGGGTGGAACTGTCTTCTTCTTTCAGGTGATTTTTATGAGTGTAGGGTTGATCTATCATGAGGATTACGGGTCTCTCCATGTGCCCTTTTTCCCTAAGCCTTGGATGGAGGGGTTTGAATGCCCCGAAAGGGCCTCCTTAACCATGCGCCGCCTTGAAGAGGTAGGCCTCCTAAGTGAGGTTGAAAGGTTTACGCCACATCAGGCTTCTAAAGGGGATTTGCTAAAAGTTCACAGCCCATACCTTTACGATGTAGTTAAGGAGCTATCCAAGTTTGAGAGGGGGGAAGTGGGCTCCTCAAGCCTTACCTCTAAGGACACGTTTAAGCTTGCATGCTTAGCAGATGGGGGAGCCGTGAAGGCGGTGGAAGTTGTCGCCGAGGGAAAATGCCGTCAGTCCATTGCATTGGTTCGCCCTCCTGGCCATCATGCTGGTTGGGGGTGTGCTTCAGGCCTGTGCTTCTTTAATAATGTGGCAGTAGCCGTGAGAAGGCTACAAGACATGGACGTCAGGAGAGTGCTAATTTTGGATGTTGATAGCCACCCGGGCGATGGAACAGCTCAAATATTCTACTCTGACCCGGACGTTTTCGTACTATCCTTCCATGAGTACGACTTGGAGGTTGCGGGTAGAGGGTGGATTGGCGAGGAAGGGGATGGAAATGGACGAGGGGCCACGTTGAATGTCCCGTTACCGCCGGGGACCAACGGTCGAACCTACATTTGGGCCTTTGAAAGGGTTTTCTTCAACGTGGCAGACTTCTTTAAGCCGGAGTTCATAGTGGTTTCCCTCGGACTGGATGCACACTATGCTGATCCTGTTGGGAACATGCGCCTGCAGGCTTTAGACTACAACGAGATTGCTGGACAGATAGTTTCCGTGGCGGAGGAATACTGCAAAGGGCGGGTCGCCTTCATTTTAGAAGGGGGATATAACCTTCTCGCTCTCCCACTCTCGGTAGCCGCGGTTCTCTCCCGATTAACGGAGCGGAGAGTTGAGTACTACGATAGGATTGAGGTGGAAGGAAAGCCGCCTAGCTCCGTTAAGCAACTCGTCAACATGCTGTTAGACAGGTTTCCTTAATGAGTACGCGACGGGGAATGTGGGAGTAGTGAGGGCTATGCTTCGCGTCTTCCTAACTCGGCGGCTATCCCTTCGGCAAGCTTACACGTGTTTCTAATGACTTCCTCTATGTCCTCTCTGGAGGCACCATCTATGTGGACGCCACCTACCACAACAACCCTTTTACCTGTTTTCTTAGACACCTTCTCGGCCAGTAGCCTAGTTAGAACATTATCTCTGTGGGAGGGGATAGTAAACGTTGAAGTGGATACCGCCCACCTTCCCCCTTCTTTCCTGTAAGGTAGGGATATTGAAACTGCACCTATGTGAGGCTTATCCCCCCCGCCTACACATAGGATTATATCATCCCCGATCCATACGGGGATACACCACACCCTTCGCCGCCCCTCTCCCTCCACTCTCCTGGCGAACTCCTTCACCCTATAGCCCCCATCTTCCTCGCAATCCGTGTTAGCTTCAGCTCCCTAATTTTCTCTTCGGTTGGAGTTCCAGTCTCAGGATCCCATCCTCTCTCTAAGTAGTAATCGTCGAGCAGTTTCTCGGCGTCCTTAAGCCCTATACGCCTAACTTTATAGTAGTCGGTTAGCACTAACTGGGTTCCACATCCCGTAAGCGGCTCTTTAAGCCATCGTTCAGGGAAAATATCGTCTTTTCTAGAGAAGCCCTCCCGCACGTTAAGCAGCTTTAAAAGGTTCCAGCTTCTCTCCCCGGCCCTTAGTAGCTCCCTTGAAGACCGCTTAACCCCCGTAGCTAACGTGTAGAGGTCAGCCAAGTCCATTACCGAGTAGCTTTGAGCCACCTGTTGCCGGCAGCACACCCCCAGGGAGGTGAGGGTTGCATACCAGTCCTCCACGTATCTGGTCATCTTAGCAACGTTAAACGATGGCATAAAAATGCGGTTCAATGCTTCAGGGGGAACGCCTATCTTAACACAGAACTTTCTAAGCTTGCTTACGCTGGAGCCAAACGCTAAGGTTGGTGAAAGGCCGGATATGTAGTGTCCCCCCATAGGGCTGACGACTTCCTCGAAAGCCTCGGTTCCAAAGATAAAGCGGCCATCTATCTGCGGATCCATACCCTTAACGTGGATCACCCTCTCCACGAGGCCGCCGCCGAGCTTTCTCGCCGCGAAAACCGGTCCCTCCGCTAAAACATCACCTAACCCTTCCCTTGAAGAGATCATCTTAATCAAGCTCACAGTTTCCTCGAAGCCACTACTTCCATCAACGTCCACTTTAAGCACGTGTCTCTCCCTTAGAAGCCTAACCAGTTCAACGGTGGAAGCCAGTGTAACATAATCTAAACCATACTTGTTTGCAAGGTAGTAGCAATAGGAAATCTCCTTGCCTCCTCCAACCTGACAGCGCACTCCAAACGCGTAGGCAGGCCCAAGAAACTGGTGCATGCAGATTTCTCCGCACTCCTCAACGTTAACGGTGAGCCTGTCACCAACCGGGCATGATGGACATGCAAAAACACGCTTCCTCACCCTTTCAATGAAAACCTTGGGTCCAAACTTGGACTCCGCCTCCTTCTCGGACATAAGCCTTCTCCAATTATCATAAGGCAAGCCACCAATCATTCCAGTTCTAAATTCCCATCCAAGCATGGAGCCAAACTTAATCCATGACTTGTACATGCGTCCACTACGTATCCGGTCGATAAGAGAAAGGGCCTTCTCGAGGAACCTTCGATCAGCCACTTCTACGCCTTTCTCCCCCCTCGCAACGATGGCTTTAAGGTTTTTCGCCCCTAAGACAGCGCCAAGCCCCCCTCTCCCAAGGCTCGAGCAACTATCCATGACCGCAACAGAGAAACGTACAAGCTTCTCCCCGGCCTTGCCAATAGCTAGAACACCACATGAACCATGCATCCTACGGAGCGCATTGGTAGTTTGGTAAACGTCCATCCCCCAGAGGTCTGATGCATCATACAAGTCGACGTTGCCGTCAAGGATCCCGAGATAAACGGGCTTCCTAGCTCTCCCCGTAACGACTACATGGTCGTATCCCGCAGCCTTCATCATCACGCTAAAGAAGCCGCCACTGGAAGCAAAGCCAAAAGTCTCAGTAAGAGGAAAACGGCATACAACCGATATCTTAGAGGAGCCAGGGGCAAGCGTCCCCACTAGGGGGCCGACCCCCAAGGCCACGTAGCTTCTAGGCGAGAATGGATTAACCCATGGTTCAGACAACTCCGCCACGAGCTTAACATTCCCCCCAAAACCCCCTATGAAATCGTTAATGATGGACTTATCTAGGTCAACAACCTTCACTGTTCCCGAGGAAAGATCCACAAAAAGGAGTTTTCCAGCATAACCGTACAACCCGTTCTCACCTCAAGGCACCATAACAGCACACCTCAACACATTTGCCGCACCCTTCACAATCCCTCGAGAAAGCAGCCCTAAGCACTCCCTTCTCACGTACAATCCTCAGCTTAGCCTTAAAAACATTGAAAGAACCCGAATGAATGAAAGAGCAGATCAACATACAAAGCATACATTCACTACACTTCTCCGCGTCAAACTCAACCAACCCATCCCACCGCCAACCTAAACCTTCACCTAAAACAAATGGAAACCCTAAAAAAGAGTTTTTCCAGAGAAACTGAGCGCAACCGCCGAGTAAAAGGTGCAGCATAAAGAGTTCCAGCTGATGCCACCGTTTTAACTACAAAGAGAAACCTTAAAATAGCTGGATTTCATCCAGAGAAAATAGGGCCCCTAGCTCAGCTCGGTAGAGCTTGTGGCGCTGAGAGCACCCGGTTCGCACCCGGGAGGCCGCGGGAACCCTTGGAGGGTCGCGAATTCAAAACCTGAAGGGTGGACAAGTCCCGCGGGGTCCACCATCCATTACCTCCCTAAAAGAACAGGTTCTTCTTGAGGTTTTAATAAGTAGAGTTGATTAGATTGACTCTGCTTTTTTACGGGCCGTTTTCCCTCTTCCTAGTCTTTCGTGTGCTTCTGCCAGATGACCTGCAGCCAATGCCGCTATGAGGGACACCTCCCCAGCCAGCGCGGCTGAGCAGGCTATCTCAGCGAACTTTTTGGCAAGCGTTCCTGGAGGGGCACCTTTCACAAAACCGCCTCCACAACCCATAATAGATAATGCCTCTTGGTATTGGGGTAGCCACATGCCTCCACCGATTGTTCCACAGATCATTGATGGAATAGTGAGTGAAATGTATAGGTTTCCGTCTCCAAGCACTTCAGCTGTTACTATGCCCATGGAGCTTTCTCCTATGTGTGCAGCGTCTTGCCCGGTGGCGAGCCACATGGCGGCTATTATGTTTGCTACGTGGGCGTTTAACCCGTAGGCCGCCGCCTGCCCTGTTCCAAGGTAAAGCTTCCTGTAGACTACTTCAACCATGTCTTCAGGAGTCGTCTTTAAAACTTTTTCAATGTACTCTCTTTTAAGTACAGCTTCCGCCTGAACCGTTTTCCCTCTGCCTAGTATGTAGTTAAGGGCTGACGGCTTCTTGTCAACACACATGTTCCCGCTGAGGGCTACGGTCTTAGCCCATGGAAATTGTTCTTCTATGAAGCGGCAAGCTTTATCGCTTGCGCTAGTCGCCATGTTCATCCCCATAGCATCTCCTGTCTCGGCGGTGAATCGCAGGTAAACGTTTCGTCCTATAATCCAGTGTTGGATGCCGGTGAGTTTTAAGAATGGATCGTCCCCTTCAAAGACTTTCCTTATTTCATCATAGTTTTCTTTTACCCAGTTTACGAGTTTTACAGCGTGTTCCGTGTCTGGGACTACTATGCATGGGGCTCTTGTTATACCTGACTTTAAGACCTTTGCTTTAGCCCCTCCGCTGGCGGTTATGGCGGTGCATCCTCTGTTGACGCTGGCGACCAATGCGCCCTCGGTTGTTGCTAGTGGAATGTAGTACTCGCCGTCTGCCACTTCTCCTTTAACTTTGAGGGGGCCTGCAACTCCTAATGGGATTTGCTGTGCACCTATTGGGTTTTCTATGTTTCTCGAGGCTGTTTCTTCAAGGTTTATTGAGTAGCTTCCTATGTGTTTGAGCTCTCTGCCAATTACCTTCTCTATGGCTTTTCTTCTGATTTTTGCTGCTGCGTCGACGCTTCCGACGTATTTTTCAATCTGGTGGAGTTTTATTTCGCCTTTGACCAATTTTTCAACAAGTTCTTCTTCCGAAAATTCTTCTTTTGTGAGTGACATTTTTTCATGCTCCTTTCCTTTTTTCAACCTCAATTATTCCCTTTTCAGAGTTCACCCTAACCCAGTCCCCAGTCTCTATGACTGTGAGGGGGTCGGGGATTGCTTTATGTATTAAGGGGATTTCGGCTACGACTGCTCCTATCAGGGTTACAGTGTCTGCTTCCCTTTGGATTATGGCTTTGGGCGCGAGGCCCTTCTCTGCAAGGTTTATCAGGACGTATGTCCCGACGGTTGACCCGACTCCCACCGGGAAAACTAGGACTTTGCCTGATATGCTGGCTCCCTCTAAAGCGTGGTTTTGAATTATTCCAGTGTTTGGGTTCACGTTTCCCAAGAAGGATATGGGGTCTGTGGAGACCAGGGCTTCACCCTCGGCGACAGGCGACTTCAACCCTTTTAGGCCGAGCCCCTTTAAGACAAGCTTCCCCACGGCTTAGGCCTCCAGAGCGGTTTTCACACATTCTTCTATTGGAAGAAGTGCGGAGGAAACCTTGTTCATTGATGGGGCATAATGGGCTGCCTTAACCGAGTCTGTCAGCATTGTTTTGAATCCTTTTAAGGGCGCAACTATTGGGCAAGTGTCACAAAGAACTTTACCGCCTGCTTTTTCGATTTTCTGGACGAAGCCCATCCGTTCACCTAGTAGCTTAACTTGGCGGGACGTGAAAACCCAGAAGGATAAGCGCTTCGACACCTTCCCATTTAGCATCTCGGAAACCATTTTCAGCTCGTAGATGGAATAGTGGGGGCAGCCCAACACGATGAGGTCTGGCTTATCAGTTAAGCTAAATGAGTTAAATACTTCGTTGAGCTGGTGGTCGTCGATTTCCACTATTTCCTCTATGGTTGGGGACTTGATGTGATCTCTCTCCCAGTAGTAGAGGGAGACCGCGCCTGAAGCAGCTATAGC
>Ga0116200_10000392_pt1 | contig 13953 bp, 10 predicted proteins | sample Mar14436cmmetaG_FD_94478 | JGI IMG/M metagenome (GOLD analysis project Ga0116200, IMG submission 94478) | Marine hydrothermal vent microbial communities from Guaymas Basin, Gulf of California to study Microbial Dark Matter (Phase II) - Marker... ... | reverse complement strand
ATCCGGACCTTGGAATGGGTGTCGTACTGGAAATAATGAATCACAATAAGGCAAGAGTTTTTTTCAAAAAAAGGGGAATCAGAACTATTGACCTTAAGTCCGTGAAGGATGGTCAAGGGGTAGTATGAGGGGAGTCACGAAAATATCTGTTTGAAATTTAAAAGGGTATCAGGTAAAAGAGTGTAAACAGCCAGGTTCCCTGTGGGATTAAAAGGGAAGGAAGTGCGAATCTTCCGCATGTTGGCCGGTGCTGTGATCGGGGACGAAAGCTTCATTATGCCACTGCTGGTCACTCGGCTTTAAGAGTATTTTTGCGATTGTTGAAAAGAGTGCCCGATGGGAAGGCGAAGTGAGTTCTGCTGGCCTGAATTTGAACCAGCGGAACAAGTAGGATGATCCGTAAGCCAGAAGACCTGCCTGGTTGGTAGATGGGTACGCCATAATCCCCATCTTGGTTCTGAAGGTGAGGTTTACTCTCAGAGCTGAGATGGGTTTTTTTTATTAGAGGGATCACATGAAAGCTATAATGCTCGTGGAACCGGGTAAACTGGAAGTTATAAATATTCCTGAGCCGGTCTGCCCTGAAAATGGAATGCTTGTGAAGATTGCCTTCTGCGCAATTTGCAGCACGGATGTTTACATGTTCAGACGGGGGCATCGAGCTCTCAAATACCCAGTGGTCCCGGGACATGAGATCTCGGGAACAGTTATCAAAGTGTCACATGAAAGTAATGAGTTTAAGGTGGGTGACCGGGTCATAGTGGGGCCAGGAATAAATTGCGGAGCGTGCCAGTACTGCCTGTCAGCGCGGGAAAACCTGTGCCCTGAGATAAAAATTCTTGGGTTTAATCATCCGGGTGGTATGGCGGAATATCTGGCCGTACCTGCCAGGATGATTGATGCGGGATGGATACGGAAAATTCCCGATAACGTAACTCTTGAAGAAGCAACCCTTGCCGAGCCTCTTGCCTGTTGCATAAACGGAATTGAAAAGCTGGACATAGCGAGACGGAGCAAAGTTCTCATAATTGGCGGAGGTCCCATCGGATGCCTTTTCGCCTGGTTGCTCAGGGGAGACAATTGCAAGCAGGTGATCATAGCTGAAAAAGACCCCCGAAGAAGGAGCATGGTGGAAGAGTTGAGAGCAGCGCATGAAACAATTGACGATTTGAAAGAAATAGATACCTTCGATGTATTGATCCTAGCCTGCAGGTATTTCCCTGACGCTAAGTGGCTAAGCACAGGTCTGGCAAAAGAGGGGCAAATTCTACTTTTTTCGGGGACAGAAGAAGAATTTCTTAACACTTCATGGATCAGGCTGGTTCATTATAACGAGTGGAAAGTTTTTGGAGCCTACGGTTGCAGACCTTCGCAGCTCGAGAAAGCGCTGGTTTTGATGAAAGAGGGTCTCGTCCCTGCTAGGAAACTGATTGGTAATTGTTTTTCACCAGAAGACATAAATGAGGTTTTTGGCTTGGTAGAAAGTAATAACTGTCTAAAAGTTTTAATAAAGTTTTAAAGGGGTTAGCGTGTATGAGATTTAAAGAAAACGATCTGAGGGAATTCGGAAGTTTGATCGAGAAAATTCTTGCCGGCGATGATCTTTCTGAACAACAGGCTTATGAGGCCTTTGTTCAGGTCTTGTCTGAGAGGCAGCCTGAACTTAACCAGGGAGCATTTCTCGCGGCGTTAAGGGCCAAAGGAGAAAATGTCGATGAGATTGCAGGTTGCTGGAGAGCCATAATGGATCTGGATACTGTAAACGTGGAAATCAATAGTGGTAAAATGTTGGTGGAAAATTGTGGTACAGGAATGGACAGGATTAAAACATTTAACATCAGCACAGCCTCGGCAATTGTGGCTTCTTCTCTTGGTGTACCGATGGCACGCCACGGTGCAAGAGCAATTACTTCTAATTCCGGGACTGTGGACATGGCAGAAGCGCTGGGTGTGGATGTTGAGTGCAGCGTGGAGGTTGTCAAGCAGAGTATTGAGAAGTCTAATATCGGGTTGTTCAATGGTATGAGTGTCAATGTGCATCCCGGTGGATTGTTCAGGATACTGAAACATATTCGGTTCGGATCGATCTTAAATATTGCGGCTTCTCTTGCAAATCCCGCTTCTCCCAGGGTTGGAGTTCGTGGTGTGTATGATGATAGCCTTCTGGATAGCGTGGCATCGCTCATGAACAAACTGGGATATGAAAAAGGAATTGTTTACACGGGCTTCGATTCAGTGTGTAAAAATTCTATGGACGAAGTTTCAACGATGGGAATAACGCGTGTAGTTGAATTCGATAATGGAGATCGGTCTTCTTACACGCTTAGTCCTGAAGATATGAAAATCCCCCTGGACACTTATGAGGATATAAAGCCCCTTCAAAATTTTGAAGACGAGATCGCGGAGTTTCTGAAGGCATTTACAGATCCTTCTCATAGCAGCCGTGTAAATGCCATATGCGCGAATACTGCACCGATTCTCTATGTGTGTGGCAGGTCCGGGGACTATGTCGAAGGAGCAGCTATGGCAAGGGACGCCATTATGAGCGGTAAAGCTCTGGAACAACTTAAGCTCTGGGTTATGACTCAGAATCGGGATCCGGAAAAGGGAATCAGAATATTGGAAAAACGTCTCGCTAGCATTTAAGAAGACTGGCTGGCAAGAGCAATGATTCACGTGCCAGCCAGTTTTTCAAATACTATTTTTTCATACCCTTCATGAAGGACTGTTCACATTTATCTGCCATTGCTTCAGCCCTGTCTGCTGCTTTTTCAGCTCTAATGGCGCTGTCTTCAGCAGCCTTAGCTGCTGCATTTGCCTGATCTACAGCATTCTGGGCCTTGGCCAGTGCCTCGTTGGTTTGTGCCTGCAGTTTTTCAATTTCTTGAGTGGTAGCGCATGCTGAAACTAAAACCATTAAAAGTCCAAGTACGCAAATTAATGCTAGTACTCTTTTCATGACGTCTCCCTCCTACAGAATTTTAAAATAATAAGAACCAATAAAAACTAACCATTATCAGATTTGTTTTACCACCTCCTTTCCCGTTTACAGGTCAGTGTCATTCTTGAAGAATGACGCTGTTGGTTGTAGTGAAACATCTTTGTGGTTGTCCTCGTCTATGGATCGTGATATTCGAGCCGGTACTCCGTTTTGTTCCTTTATAACGAGGTTGAATAATTTTGCGTCAATCAGGTGTAGGAGTCCCATGTCTTCCAGCTTCTGAAGGGCGTAGTGTTTGAGATCAGGTATTTTGTCATAAACGTCAGGGTGTACTTCCATGTAAACGTGAGTGTCTGATTTGCACACTTTGACTGGTTCATAAATAATTTCCACTCTGGTTCCTATAGGAACCCGGTAAAACAGAACCTCAATATCTTCAGGGTAAAGTCTTATACACCCGTGGCTGACCAACCTGCCGACGCCCCAGGGTGAATTGGTTCCGTGGATTCCGTATCCTCTTATGGACAATCCCATCCAGTAATCTCCCAAAGGGTTCTCAGGCCCGGGTGGTATTGATTTCACCTTATACTTATCCCATAAAGACTTCGGAATATGCCACGTAGGGTGTTTTCTCTTTTCAATAATTCGGGCTGTCCCTATCGGCGTTTCCCAACCTTCATCCCCTATCCCAAGAGGGAATGTATATACTCTCTTTTCTTTTTTATAAAAATAATAAAGTCTGAGCTCGGGTATGTTTATAATAATTTGCTTGTATTTGGACGGGGGTACTATCCAGAGTGTAGGCACCAGATACACCCTTTCCCTGGGAGGCAACCAGGGATCCACTCCCTTGTAATAGAGGCTGATTTCATTGTACCCCAGATCAAATCGCCGAGCTATGTCCAGTAACGTTTCTTTATTCTTTAAAAAATACGTCTTCATGCCCCCGATTAAGAAGGGGGAATCCAAGGAATCTTTGCCCCATTTCTCCAGCGGAAAATCTGCCGAATAACAAGTGGTAACAGCAAAATAGAGTGCAGGTAGAATCAAAAGCAGCGACCAGCATTTACCTTTATTACCATTTCGCTTCTTCGTGTCAAAATCCAACGGGAAATCACTCTTGCTTCTTTATAAGTCAATGAATTGTCTATGTTGCAGATTACATGCCTATTTTCGCACTAATACTGGGTGGAAGTCAATAAGGATATTGTGATATTGTTGGTTTTTTGAGGTAAAATCATCGAATTAGCCCCTTTCCAGAATAATTTTTTCCACTCTGGCCAGGTCATCTTCTGTATCCACACCGTATGAATCCACTTCGCTGATTATAACCTTTATTTTATACCCGTTTTCCAGAGCCCTCAGTTGTTCCAATTTTTCAAGGTTCTCTAGATGCCCCTGTGGGAGTTGGGTAAATACTTTGAGAAACCTCACAGGGTATATGTAAAACCCTAGATGCTTTAGAAAAGAAATTCCATCTGTACTTGTTTCCCTTGTGTGGGGTATGGGGGCTCTTGAAAAATATAACGCATTACCATCTCTGTCAGTAACGACCTTAACAACGTTTGCGTTGTTGAATTCTTCGTAGTCGGTTGCTTTGTATGCAAGAGTTCCCATACTTGCATTGATACCTGTTTTAAAAGTGTGAACCAGGGCTTTGATGGATTTGTAAGGAAGAAGGGGTTCGTCACCCTGGATATTAACTACCAGGTCATTATCGTCCAGCTTCAATAAGTCACAAGCTTCAGCGATTCTGTCAGTACCACTGGAGTGGTCCCTGGAAGTAATGAGTGCAATGCCACCGGCGTTTTCGATCACTTCTTTTATACGCTGGTCATCTGTGGCGACAACGAGTTGATTCCAGCATTGAGCCTTCAGCGCTCTCTCGTAGACCCGTAAAACCATTGGTTTCCCGCAAATGAGTCTCAATGGTTTTCCAGGTAACCTCGATGAAGCATATCTCGCAGGAATAATACCGAAGACTTTCATGCACACAATCCTTCAAAATTTTGATTTATTAGCTCGCTCTGCGTAACAAAGGAACTCCCTATCTAGACAAATAATTTCCGTACATGAGCATAAATCGTGATCAGCAATCGATGCGTCGTGCTTAATGAAGTGGCCATGTACAGACTATCGTGGTACCTTTATTAATTACGCTTTCAATATGGAAATCACCTTTTAAGAACTTTGTTCTTTCCTTCATGCTTGCAAGACCGAATCCGCCCCTTAAGTTTCCTTTTAGCCTCGTTTTGTTAACATCAAATCCCTTTCCGTTGTCCTTAATTAGCAACTTTATCTCTCTGTCATTTTGCTCAAGTTCTATACTTACATAATTTGCTTTACTATGTTTGGCAATGTTGTTAAGAGCTTCCTGGATAACTCGGAAAATGTTAGTTTTCAAAATTTCGGGGATTTCTGTTTCCCTTAGATTAATCTTACGTTCAATTTGTATATCGGTGTGAATTTTGTTGAATTCACGACAAAGCCATGAAATTGTTGCAACAATTCCCAAATCGTCAAGCATAGAAGGTCTGAGCCCCATAGATGTTTTTCTAACTTCATCAATTGCATTTTGTACCATTAAAACCATATTTTGCAGTGTTCGAGTCGCCATCGTACTTTTCTTCTTCTCAAGCAGCTCAAGAACATTTTCAATGCCAAATTTAATTGCCGTTAAAGATTGCCCAAGCCCATCGTGCAATTCCCAAGCGATTCTTTTTCGTTCTTCTTCTTGGGCCATAAGGAGTTTGGAGTAGAGCATCTTAAGTTCAGATTCTGATCTTCTGAGAGCTTCTTCCATTTTTCTTCGTTTGGTTATTTCTACTACGTTTCCGAGAATAGCCTGTTCTCCGTTGTAGCAAATACAAGTATTTCTCATCTTGACCCAGATCATTTCTCCCGTTTTCTTAACCCCGGCAACTTCATACGATAGCGGGACATTTGTACCGGCTAACCTCTTATATCTAATATCTTCTACCATTTTTCTAAATTCAGGGTGTATTAGTCTACTCTTAGGTATTCCAATGAGTTCCTGTTTCGAATACCCAAATATCTCGGCAAATTTACAATTTGCGTATAATATCCTGCCTTCTTTATTGCTGATGTATATCCCGGTCAGTGAATTTTCAACAAGAGCACTGTATTTTCTTTCGGATTGTCTTAGAGCTTCTGCGGCTTTTACCTCCTCTGTTATGTCTCTCTTGATTGCGGCGTAATTTATCACTTTTCCAATTTTGTTACGAATGGGAAATACTATGACATTTTCGTGATAAGTTGTTCCGTCCCTTCGTTTATTCACAAGTGTTCCTTTCCACAGGTTCCCGTGAGAGATGGTCTCCCAGAGCTTGTGAATCCCGGCTTCCTTAATATCTTGACTGATCAGAGTGCAAAAATTCTTACCGAGAAGTTCTTCTTTGTTGTATCCACTGGTCTTCTCAAAAAATGGATTAACATAGATAATTTTTCCTCTTGTATCCGTAATTGCTATGGACTCGCTTGCCTGTTCAATTACTGATGCCAGTCGAATAATTTCGGTCTCTGCTCTTTTTCTTTCGCTGATGTCACGCGTAACCCCAAGAAAACCCTTAATTTGGCCATCGGAATCACGAATAAGGCTCACGTTGATTTCTGTCCAAACTGAAGACCCATCTTTGCGCTTTAGTTCGAGCTCAAGGGTTTTTGACCAAGAATGGTTTGCAAAAATTGTTTCTTTTTTCGAATACTCTTCCTCAATTAACTCTTTTACCAGAACCAGAGACGACGGAGTAAGCACATCTTGCAAGCGTTGTTTCATCACCTCTTCGACGTCGTATCCCCTCAGATATTTTACAGATGGGCTGACGTAAGTATACCGGAATCTGGTATCCATTGTCCAAATGACGTCTCTCACATTCTCAGCGAGCAATCGATACTTTTTTTCACTATCTTCCAAAGCTTTTTCTCTCTGTTTGCGTTTGGTTATATCTCTGACAATGGCAAGCAGCCAGTCTTTTTCATCTATTGTAATTTTCTTCAGGTTGACTTCTACCCAGAATAAACGCCCGTTTTTCCTTCTGGCTAACCATTCAAAAAGCTTTGGTTTACCTCTAGAAACTTCCCGTATCAGCTCCAGTGCTCTCTCTTTTGTATAGGGTGCAGTACCTGAACTCAGATCACCGACAGTCAATCTCAGTGCTTCATCGCGCTCATATCCGTACATTTCACACATTCTTTGATTTACATCTACTATCGACCCGTCATGACAATTATGCAAGAAAATTGCATCATCTGCGGCATCGAATATAGCTCTGTACGTCTTGTCCGAAATTAGCTCTGCATATCTTCGGGTATTCATCAGTTTCTTTCTCCAAATTAACTCTGGAAGAAAGGGATCTCAAATGGTTTCCTCTCATCGTATCCTTTTCTTCCGCTGTTACTATCAGTCTTAAACTAAGGACCCTAATAATTAGTTTGCCCGAAATTCTGAGAAACTGTTTTATGATTTCGAGCGCCGGTCAGGTCAGAAGTAAGCTGGATCCAGCGCTCCAGAATTACTCTCGATTGCGCTCCCCGAGGTGCTGTTTATATTGTAATTGGGGCGATGTTCCTTGACATGCGACTTCGCCATTACTCGCCTCTCGACTCGAAATATATTTTAGATTGGTTGGAATATGTAAACTTATGGCCCCGACACTGAGACGTCGAAGAACATTCTCTATTGGTACAATTTCAAACATTCGGTTGTCAGTATCTGCCAGAGGTCACGGAATCTCCAAAAGAAGGTCAGTAGACGGTGGAATCAAATGTTCATTGTTCGGAAACTAGACCCTTTTCAATAGCATACGATGTAAGCGCGGTTGCGCTGTGAAGATCCAATTTTTTCATAAGGTTCGAGCGATGTTTCTCCACCGTTTTAACACTGATGCAAAGACACTCAGCTATCTCCTTGTTCTTATGCCCTTCCGCAATTAGCTTCAATACCTGGCGTTCTCTAAGTGTCAGTAAGTCTAACCTGGAGTAAGGTTTTTCAATTTTCTTCCCTTTAAGGTATCCTTCTATAACTTTTCCGGATATACTGGGACTTAAGTATGGCCTTCCAGCAAGCACGCTGTTAATTGCAAGAAGTAACTCTTCTCTGGTAGCATCTTTGAGGATATAACCATCTGCACCTGCCTCTAACGCTGCAAGTACATATTCCTCTGCCCTGTGTACTGTGAGTACCAGTATTTTGGTGTTTGACATTTTCTTTATTTCTTTTATTGTTTCTATTCCATTCATTCTGGGCATTGAAAGATCAATTAGAATAAGATCAGGGTTTAGATCCGAGACGCGTTGTAGAGCTTCATAGCCATCCTTTGCTTCGCCGATAATTTCAAAATTCGGGTTCGAAGACAGTAGTACTTTCAAGCCCTCTCTAAGAATTGTGTGATCTTCAGCAATTACTATGCCCTTTTTTTGTTTCATGACAATCCTGCAATTATGCCGAGTTTACACGATACAACTATTACTTCTTTTTCCTGCCAATCGAGCTGTCCCAGAGATGTGAGCCACTTCAAATTCCCTTTATATTTAACTATTTATCATGCAATTTCATCCTAGTAAAGAATTCCCATTAGAAATTTTTGGATGAGTAAAGTATCTTGCGCATGAGAAGACTTGAAAATATGAATTCTACTTTCAAAATACAGTGTTTCTCTCTTTAAAATACAGCATTTACCCCATTTACAGTATTTTTTGCGATTGCTAGTTTAGCGCAAGGTTAGAGAGGGAAAACTCGAATCAGGTTGTTTTGCATCTGGGTATTTTAAGTATCTAGGTTTGACAAGTATTTAATGCACAAGGCACCCAAGATTGCGGTATAAATTGCAGTCTTAGGTTCTAATGCCAGCTATGGCTGCATGGTTAGGTAGCAGATCCGCTTCGTAGAGACTCTTAGGCACTAAGTACATGCAGTGTTGTGTATTAGTATCATACGGTGGTGCTTTAGCGCAGAAAGGGGAGTTTCATTGAGGGCATCTTCATAGAATAGTTTAATTAATCATGGAGGGGGAAGATGGGCTCGCTCAGAGAATTTCGATCAAGTGATGGGATTGGAAACACAGGGGGAATTACAACAGTTCATGGGCGATCTGGGCTAGGTAGGGGGGTGGATCAAAAGTCGTACTTCCAGGAGAGTATTTTAAGGAAGATTACAGTGACAGAAGGTCGAAGGATACTGGTTGTAGATGACGAGCAGGAAATCCTGACAGTGGTTACTCGTGTTTTTGAAAGCCAAGGTTACAAAGTTATAAAAGCCACCAGCGGAGAGATGGCTATTGAACTTCTGGAAAAGATGGATGTCGATATTGTGATTACGGATCTATATATGAAGGATATAAGTGGAATTGAAGTCCTTAGACATGTGAAAGAGAAAAATCCGCATATCTATGTCATAATATTGACAGCTAGCCGTGACGTGGAAGCAGCTGTGACAGCCATACGTTACGGGGTGGATGACTATTTGTTAAAGCCATGTGATCTGAAAGAATTGTACAGTAGTATCAATAGATGTTTAAGAAAGCAAAAAAGTAGAAAGTATCCTCCATATCAATTGTCGAAAAGGTGTCCCTATTGCGATGAGACCAGAGACTTATTAATAAGTGCGTCCCATGACCTGAGAGCTTCCATAGTGGCACTGGCGGCGATGATCAAGCTGATATTGAAGGGTTCATATGGTTTCTTTGACAAAATAGTTGGGCAGAAATTGGCTGAACTCTACGAGAAAACGATCTCATTAATGGAATTGACAGAAGATTTTTTCTCAGAAGCATATTTCTTGCATAAAAACGGAAAGACAGAGAAAGAAAAACTTGAGATAAAAAAGGATGTAATCTGGCCTGTTTTGGCGGAGCTGAATAAGGAATTTAGAGAGGCAAATGCCAGTGCCGAAAGTGTCCTTACAGGCTTTCCCGACAGACCACTTTACATAAACGCTAATAGGGTTTGGTTGAAGATGATTTTTCGAAATTTAATTATGAATGCCCTTAAACATGGTGGCAAAGGGTGTAGAATTGAAGTGGGAGTGAAAGACTTAGGGACAGTATACGAATTTTTGATCTTTAATAGCGGAAGAGCACTACCAGCTGAGAACAAAGAAAAGATCTTTGAAAAGTTTACCACTGGAGTAAACGAAATGTGTGACGAAACTACCGGGCTGGGGTTAGGACTTTACCTCGTGAAAAATGTTATTGGAAAATTTGGTGGAGACATCCACTACGAACCTACTGAAGGTGGATCAAAATTTGTCTTTACGTTACCGAAAGAATAAGTTCTTTTACATATAAGCATTGTTTGGACCTACTTAGCATCTTACTTTCAAGCTCCGAGGAAGGAACATCAATGGCTAAAAACTTCACTATCAATGCGAGACATTACAACGGTAGCATTTCGCTAGATCTCAATGGAGATTTTGATGGGATTTCTGCTTTCGAGTTGCTAAATTTCATAAAGGACCAATGCCTGAATTGCTCTCAAGTATTTGTTAATACCGAAGGGTTGAAGAAAATTTTCTATTTTGGAGTGGAGATATGGGAAAAACATTTATGGATGATTGAAAGATTGAATGATCGAATTACTTTCCTGGGTCCGAATGCGCAATTTTTCTCGACCAAAAAAAAACACGACTCGGGAAAAAGGTTTTGCAAATAATTCCAGGGACCGTCTGTTAGGACTGACGAATAGTGTTGATTTCTAATCATGTTTTAGATTCCGATGCCAGTTGTCGACCAGTTTTGTTAGTTTTTCTTTTTCACCGCTCTTAATACCCATGGGATCGAACCTGTAGCGATAATGAAGCCTTAATATTTGTTGAAGGTCTCCGTTTTCGTTTTCCAGAGGCGGTGAACTGCCGATCTTATCAATCCACTCCTTCATACTTTCCCATGGGTGCCTTTCGTATCCAAGTTCGATTAATGTTTCAACTATCGTGTAGAAATCGGAATCTATTCCCTGGTGGGTTACCGGTTTTAGTTTTCTTTTTTTGCCTTTCAGGGAAATCTGTCGTACCAGCCCTTTTCGGGAATATAGCCTTATTATCAGGAAAAGAGAAAGGGGTAGAATGATCCATAAAATCACGTGCCCCGAAATCAAACTTTTTCTATCGCCCCACTTCCACTTGTAATACACAAACACTACCTTTGACCACAGGTCATAAAGTGGTTCCCAGTCCGGAGACAACGATTTTTCCTGAAGGTACCACGCTTGGGGAGTGGTATCGAGGTTCTGCCATCTTCCATTAAGATAAACCAGCGTCCATGCGTGTGCGTGCCGCTGTCGCACGACGAACATCTTTTCCATACGGCTATATTCTCGAACGACATAGCCAGTGGCATACCTGGCCGGGATACCGATTTTTCTTAGCAACAAAACTGTTGCTGTCGCAAAATATTCACAGTGTCCGCTGTGTCCCTTGAGCAGAAAATATGTAAGTGGAGATAAGCCTTTGCGCTCTAAGGATGGATTCATGGAGTATATAAATCTTGATCGAAAGAAGGTATCAACCCTTTCTACAGCCTTGGCAGGTGACATAGAGTAAAGCCCCAGTTCTTGTGCTATTCTAGAAAGGGCTTCGTCTTCGTTCTGAGGTACTTTGAGATCATTTGGATTTGGAAGTGGATCCCCTGTTAATTTACGAGAGTAGAATGCGTCATAGGATATGAGATCTGGGCCCTCTTCTACCTTTAAAGTACCGAGCCTGTTTATCTGGGCCCTGGAGACAAAAAGGTTTGCTATCCTGTACGTGCCGGGTGGTATTGGCAGTATCCCGGTGCCACCGTCAAGATAATAATAAATGGTGGCTTCTCTGGGTTTTCCCGGTGAGGTTGCAATCTTCCAGCTCTTGCTTTTGGAATCGAACAGGACCGGCCTGAAATATGGGCTTGAGTCAAACCATACCGATGTTCTGAAAATATTATATGTAGCGGTACGAAGAAACCTCGGAGGTTTTTCTCCTTCCCGTGGCTTTACCCTCGCTATGATCTGGCTGGAATGTTTGAGCTCGAGAATATCACCCATGGACGTGGTACTTTTGTAAGGGCCAGTTCCTATACCAATGAGTTCAGTGAACCACTTTGTGAAGGTTTCTTCTAATTGTCTTTGTAAATAATGAAGGCTCACATGCCCGCAATATCCAAGTACTGTCACAACTACGATCAGCATAATCCATGAAATGCTGGAATACCTTTTTGATCTGAAGGAAAGCAGTGCCCACGCGCATAAGGCGCAGAAAGTGACGTAAAAGGTGATAGACCTGTTGTTTGCTATGCTTGCGGAGAGGACGCATATGGCCATGTATGGATAGGCAACATCAACCTTTCTTTTCAGTATTTCCGGTTTGTTATTTTTGTTCTTACGATAAATCCAGAGTAAGGAACCTAGTTCAATTCCCCTCGACGTGCTCAATGACTGGAAAAACACGAGGGGATAAAGAGGCAGAGGTAACCATTTGATGATAAGGAGCAATGTCTTTGCAGATCTATTGGATGCTACTATGTAAATTATCATTGCAACCAGTAGAATGCTGCAAAAATCGGAAATATAACTGAAATCCTTGTTACTGAAGTCGCATTTCCATTTTAAGAGACGTGTCCCTTCCGCGAGCACGGCTAGAACGGCAGCTATAAATGTTATCTGAAGCTGCCACCCCCAGAACAAAATGGTTGCACCGAGTAAAAAAAGTGGTGTACTCATAATTGAGACAGCCCTTCTGCTATCTTACCAACCTTTAACCGATGAAACTTTTCTACCTTTCCTCTGAAAGAGTCGGAATCAATTAAGTCTCCGGAATCTGAATCAGTAATTATCAGTACTATTAACGGGATGTTGTAATTTGCAAGTTTTTCCACCAGGTCTTTTCGTTGTTCATCCCAATTTATAAAAACACAGATGCAGCTGCTCAGCAGCGAAACTCGCTCCAGTATGGAACTTTTTAACGTTTCAAAAGATTTATCCGTACAGGTTTGTACCGTGGCTAGTATTTGCAAAATTTTTTCAACCTGGGAAATTCCGCGTCCGGTTGTAAAGCAGTAGATTTGGGGGCCAACGAACATCAGATCCAGGATAGCGTCCTGGGTTTTGTACGATAGTGCGATGGAGGAGGTAACAGAGACCGCTTCTTCGAACTTCTGGCAATAGTCGGTATTAGTAAAGGTGTCCAGGACAATTGCATGCCTTACAAAATATTCGTCTTGATATTCTTTTACCACAGGTTTTCCTACCTTTGCCCAGCTTCTCCAGTGAATGCGGCGAAGCGAGTCACCGAGCTGATAGTCTCTTAATGCGATGAACTCTTCTGACTCTCCCACTGAGGTGGCCAGTTTCATTCCTCCAGGCTGGTACTTGGCGCCTTCCGGTAAGTTCAGAACGGGTATCGGGTAAAGTTTTGGCAGGACAAGAACCGTATCTGGCAAAGGAACATCTTTAAAAGCTTTGAAAAGGCCAAAAGGATCGGGCCTAGCCACGCTAACTGATGTCAGGGTCATATATCCCCTTTTTATGGGTAATATTTCCATTTCTTTTTCTATCTCACCCCTAGGAGATATGGGCGGGAGCGGTATTTCTTTTGTCCTTGCCTTTATATTTTTTGCGGTTAACCCGATCCACTTGGGGTACCCGAGAAGCCGATCCAGCCAGTTACGTTCCTTTTCACCGGGAACTTTCACCTCCAGAAATTCTTCATAGGTGGGAGCCGGATCAGCAAGGTTGTCTTTGATAAATAAACCGGTCTGCTTCCTGTTTGTCTTGTTTCTGATAACGATTTTATATCTCAACGGTTCCCCAACGGTAGCATACCTGGAAATCCTGCGTTTCACAGCCACATCTAGGCGATAAGATATGCTGCACACAAGGGATACAAGAACCAGAAAAAACAGAAAGGAAAATACCTGATATGCTACAGTCTGGTAGGTGTTGAGACCAATCATTGCGAAAATTGCTAGAGTTACGAGAACGAACTGGCCGGCTATGGTGAAGCGCCTTTTTAGCCAGTGTTTGGT
>Ga0116200_10000389_pt1 | contig 13956 bp, 9 predicted proteins | sample Mar14436cmmetaG_FD_94478 | JGI IMG/M metagenome (GOLD analysis project Ga0116200, IMG submission 94478) | Marine hydrothermal vent microbial communities from Guaymas Basin, Gulf of California to study Microbial Dark Matter (Phase II) - Marker... ... | reverse complement strand
TCCTTATACAGTGCTTTCTCAATTAATTTCATCGACTTCATTAGTAATACTTCTCATGAGAGATGAAGAAAACTCTCTATCTCCTGTCATTTATTCATTATGCAAACTTATAGAGGAGTACATAGAGATACTCTCTGAAGCTGAGCCAGATGCCCTTATGGTCCTTGAACCAGTCGGATGCTTCTTTAATCCTACAGTTTTCAGAGAGTATTTCTCAGACCCCTTAAGATCTATATCTAACTATATCAGAAAGATGGGTGTATACCCACTTCTCCATATCTGCGGAGACTCTTCATCCATAGTGGGAGAGATGGCGAAAACTGGATATCTCTCCCTAAGTCTAGACTCCCCTGTTGACCTGAAGGAGGCTAAGAAATATGGATGCTCGGTATGGGGGAATCTTGATACTGGCCTTTTATTGGAGGCTTCTCCTCAAGAAATAGAGGCAAAGACCCTAGACCTGTTAGAAAGAACCAAGGGTACTGGTCATATACTCTCTAGTGGATGTGACGTACGGCCCGGCACATCTCCAGAAAATATTTATGCAATGGTTAAGGGTGCCGAGAAGTTCTCTTCACATCTCCACCATTAAATTAATTAGCGGGTATTTGGGGTAGTTTAAGGAGGAGATTTATCTCCTTCCCCCTCGAGAGTGACGACAATAATGAGTACAGTGAACTGGTATACTCTGAGTGCTAAGGATGTTCTAGAGAGACTTAAAACTAATTACAACGGCCTCTCAGAGAGCAAAGCTGAGGCACGGCTTGAGATATTCGGACCAAACGAGATAGCGGAATTCAGACGGAGAACAAAACTAGAGATTTTACTCTCTCAATTCAAAAGTATTCTCATATATCTGCTCCTTTTCGCCATCCTGATCTCATTTCTTATAGGAGAGATGTTAGATGCCTTTGTGATTCTAGCTATAGTAATTCTAAACGCTCTACTGGGATTCTATCAGGAGTACAAATCGGAATCTGCCCTTGAAGCCCTCAAAAGGATGGCCGCACCTAAGGCCAAAGTAGTCAGAGATGGTGTAGTTAAGAGTATCTATGCCCGAGAGCTTGTTCCCGGCGACATAGTCATAGTGGAGACTGGAGACCGTGTTCCTGCAGATGGAAGGGTAATTGAAGCCATAAATCTTCGCGTAGATGAGTCAATCCTCACCGGTGAATCACATCCTGTAGATAAATTCCCTGACCCTCTGCCAGAGAATACTCCTCTAGCCGATAGGAGGAATATGCTCTATTCCTCTACGCATGTTGTGTATGGAAGGGGACGTATGGTTGTAACCTCCACAGGTATGAATACAGAGTTCGGTAGGATTGCTGAGCAGATACAGAGTGCTGTGGAAGAGGAGACTCCTCTGCAGAAGAGATTAGAAGACCTCGGCAAAACCCTTGGCGGAATTGTAATTCTCCTAACTGGATTGGGTTTTCTATTGGGTTATCTTCGTGGTATACCCCTCCTAGAGATGTTGATGACTTCAATTTCTCTTGCTGTATCTGCTGTTCCTGAAGGGTTGCCTGCTGTTGTGACTATTGCCCTTAGTATTGGTGTCCAGAAGATGGCAAAGAGGAATGCAATTGTGAAACGTTTATCCTCTGTTGAAACGTTAGGCTCTGTGACAGTGATATGTACGGACAAAACAGGTACTTTAACACGTAATGAGATGACTGTTAAAGAGATACGAACTCTAAAGAGAATATATAATGTCACAGGGTCTGGCTATCGTCCTGAGGGTGGCTTTTATAGTGATGGAAAAGAAATAAAGAATGATAAAGACTTAGAGCTTCTACTTACTGCAGGTGTCTTATGTAATACTAGTGAGCTAATAAAGGAGGGTGATGAATGGAGAATATTTGGAGACCCAACTGAGGGGGCTCTCTTAGTGGCTGGGGCGAAATATGGTCTTTGGAGAAATCTTCTTAAAGAGAAGTTTGAATACATCTCTGAGATACCTTTCGACTCAGCCAGAAAGAGGATGTCCAGCATATATAGAACTGGAAACAGGATAATAGCCTTTATAAAGGGTGCCCCCGAGACTCTGCTTCCACTTTCGAAGTTCGCTCTCATAGATGGTGAAGTAAAGAAACTAAGTTCATCTGAAAAGGAAGAACTATTTAATACAGCGAGCGAGATGGCGAATCAAGCTCTCCGCGTTCTTGCAATAGCATACCGTGAACTCCCAGAAAATTATGCCAATGAAGATGTGGAAAGGGACATCATATTCGTAGGGTTAGTCGGGATGATTGATCCTCCTCGGGAGGGTGTTAAGGAAGCGATCTCTGTCTGTAAAAAAGCTGGCATAAAACCTGTTATGGTCACAGGAGACCATAAACTCACTGCAGTAGCAATTGCTAGAATGATTGGATTAATTGAGGAAGGCGATTTCGTCGTCTCTGGTCCTGAGCTGGATAAAATGAGTGATAAACAACTTCTGGAAGAGATAGAGAGAATATCTGTCTTTGCCAGAGTTTCCCCAGGACATAAATTGAGGATTATCCGAGCATATAAGGCAAAGGGTCACATTATAGCGATGACTGGTGATGGTGTGAACGACGCACCGGCAGTCAAATCTGCTGATGTAGGTATTGCAATGGGTCAGAGAGGCTCCGATGTGACGAGAGAGGCTGCGGACATAGTGCTGTCTGATGACAATTTTGTAACTATCGTTAATGCAGTAGAGGAGGGGCGAGGAATTTACTGCAATATAAGGAAATTTGTTCGTTTTCTCTTATCCTGTAACTTTGATGAGATCGCCATAATTGCATCATCCATACTTCTTGGGCTTCCTGTCCCCCTCACACCAATTCAAATCCTCTGGATAAATATCGTTACAGATGGTGCTCCTGCTCTTGCACTTGGCGTAGATCCACCTGATCCTGATTTAATGGAGAGACCTCCCCGAGATCCCAAGGAGGGGATTTTAAATGGTATGTGGCGGTTTTTCGTTGCAGCCTTCATTCTTCAGACTTTAGGAACAATAAGTATCTTTTACTATGCCCTGCAGGAATACAGTCTCGCAGAGGCGAGAACCATGGCCTTCACTACAGCAGTCTTCTTCGAGTTAGCAGTTGTCTTCAACTGTCGCTCAGAGCGGTATAACCCCTTCAAAATAGGTTTTTCAACAAATAGAAAACTTCTATTCTCAGTCTTCTTATCTGTGTTCTTCCAAATAATGGTGATTTATCTGCCATTCTTACAAATTCTCTTCGATACAGCCCCATTGAGTCTGGAGGAGTTCATTATGTGTATTCTTGTAGGATTCCTCCCTGGATTGATGCTGATTCCTGAAATTTTTATAGCAGGCGAGAAGAGGAAATAAAGAAAATGTTTATAAAGCCACAAGGGGGTGCGTATCTCACACAAGTGAGCATAATTGAGTGGGTATGTTAAGATAGGTGATTTAACACCCAGAAGTAGGCGCGTGAATTTGGTCTCAAAGGTTGTTTCTGTTGGAGAACCCCGTGAGGTAGTATCAAGATTTGATGGAACCACACATAAGGTGTCTGAGGTAGTAATCGGGGATGAAACAGGTACAATAATCCTAACTTTGTGGGATGACAATATTGAGAGGGTCTCAGAAGGCGACAATATTGAGATCGTCAACGGATATGTCTCCCTGTTTAGGGGGAATATGAGGCTGAATGTAGGTCGATATGGCGAGCTAAAATCCAGCGACTCAAACATAGAGTACGTAAATAACTCCAATAATATGTCTGAGAAAACATTCAATATGTCTCCACGCAGAAGATATAGAAGACGTTAAATAGGTTGGAAGGAGACTACGCTGAAGATCCTCTAAGAATAGTGGTAATCATCTAACCCTTCCTTAAGCTCCCTAATGAGATCTCTCACATCGAGCTCTATTCCTATAAGCGTACGTAGGACATCTATTCCACGAGGTTTATCCCCCAGCCTCCAAAGGCTCCTCAGAAATTCTCCTGCCCTCCTGTTGTGATACCATTCGCTTCCGTACTCCTCCTGGAGAAACCTCTTTAATGTTGCCTCCATCATCCATGCTCTGAGATATTGTGCTGAATAGAATAAATCATCAATATCCCTTAGGTAATGTATCCCTGGGTGTCTAAAACCCAGCTCATCCTCCATTATAGTTGTATAGAGCTCCCTCCCTCTAGCTAACTTTTCTGAGTGGAGCTCAATTTCATACCTCAATTTTGCAGAGTATCTTCGGAGGAAGAAAAGCTTGTAGAGATATTGATAGCCCAAAAACCTGCTGAGGCTACTTCTTTCCATGTCTGTATGAAGCATCAGCCAAGATGGGTTATGTGTAAGATACTCCATGAGGAATGCATATGTTTCAGTTACTGCCATATCTCCAATCCTCTTATACTCCACTTCAAGCCCTGGATCCGTATACCCATAGTGGAGACTGTGCCCAGCCTCATGAAATAACGCCATCCAGTCATCTACACCACCCTGAGGCTTTATCACCAACATAATCTCCTCAGGGATTACGATGGGTGCACAGAATGCTCTCGGAGTCTTACTTGCCCTCTCCTCCAGATCTATCTTTATTCTGCCTCCTGCCTCTGGATCTATATCCATCGACTTTAAGGTATTGAAGTATGCCTTTAATGATCCTTCCTTTGGAAAGAACTTATCGAACTCCACTGCTCTGAAAAGCCTCGCCACATCATGTTTCTCCGCCTCCTGTAGAGGTACTCCAATATTCCTCCGGAGTGCGTCATCCATCCTCTCAAAGTATATCTCCCTCGTCTCAATGCTGAGCCTATCCGTCAGTTCTCTAACATAAAATAGGTCAACACCCAATATGTCCGCTGAGAGCTCCCTATAATTCCTATATCCCAGCCTTTCCACAGTACTGTGGAGTTTCATCATCCTCTCCTCAAGTATGGGGTTTATCTCCCAATCCAATATCTTATTCATCTCATGATAGATCCAGGATCTCTTCTCCCTCTCCGGGGTGTTTCTCATAATCACAGAAACCATTCTATATGGAATTCTCTCATCTCCTACTCTCACTTCTATTTTGCTCTCTAGGGTTTCATATCTGTCTGTCAGCTCCTTAACCTCATTGTCCAGATACCCTCCGACAGAAAAGGAATAAAACCTCCAGTAGGCTTCATTTTTCTCTCTTAAGAGAGCAAGCTTCTTGATGAGCTCAAGCCCAAAAAGCTCTCTGTATCTCTCAAATATTCCCTCAGTGTGAAGTTCCTTGCTTATTCCGGCCCAATTATTATAGTACTCCCTCTCTATCTCTCTGTAGAAGCTCTCCATTTGGGTTCGTAAGCTCTCTAAATCCATCGTTCTACACTATACCTTCATATATTCTGCTCCTGCAGCTCCAAGAAGGCTCTGAAACCTCTTTCTTATAAGCTCGTATCTCGTCATATCCTCCTTAGTAAGGCTGGGCGGAATTCTTCTCATAGCCTCCTTAAAATGCCTCATCTCCACCTTGGTAGGACCACCCTTCTCCCTTAGTGCTATAATCGCTGCCTCCCTGCATAATGCCTCAATATCCGCACCTGTATAATTCTCAGTCATCTCAGCTAATTTATCCAAGTTAACATCATCTGCGAGGGGCATCTTCTTAGTATGTACCTTGAAGATCTCTACTCTGGATTCCTTATCAGGTGGTGGAACGTAAATCACCCTATCGAACCTCCCTGGCCTGACTAACGCTGTGTCAAGTATATCTGGCCTATTAGTCGCACCAATAACTATAACATTTTCAAGCCTAGTTATTCCATCCATCTCTGTCAGCAACTGGTTGACAACTCTCTCTGTGACTCCTGAATCTCCATATCTCCTTCCCCTCTCAGGTGCAATCGCATCTATCTCATCGAAGAATATTATACATGGTGCGACCTGTTTAGCCCTCCTAAAGATCTCCCTCACCGCTCTCTCACTTTCTCCAACCCACTTGCTCAACACCTCAGGACCCTTAACTGTTATGAAATTAGCCTGGCTCTCTGTGGCAACTGCCTTTGCCAACAATGTCTTCCCACATCCAGGAGGACCATATAGGAGGGTTCCCTTGGGTGGAGTAATTCCCATCTCCTCAAAGTATTCAGGATGCACAAGAGGCCATTCAACTGCCTCCCTCAGTCTCTCCTTAACATCATTCAATCCTCCAATATCCTCCCAATGTACCTCAGGCACCTCAACAAGAACCTCTCTCATAGCTGATGGCTGAACCTCTCTCATAGCCTCCTGGAAATCTTCCTTAGTTACCTTCAGCTCCTTCAATATATGACTTGGGACACCCTCATCTACGTTTATCTTGGGGAGAAATCGCCGTAGTGCATGCATGGCTGCCTCTCTACATATTGCAGCAAGGTCTGCACCTGAATAGCCATAAGTTACACTAGCTATCTCCTCAAGATCCACATCTTCTGCTAGTGGCATATTCCTCGAATGAATCTGTAGGATCTCAAGTCTCGCCTTTCTATCTGGTATCCCAATACTTATCTCTCTGTCGAATCTTCCAGGCCTCCTCAGAGCTGGGTCAACAGCCTCAGGCCTGTTGGTCGCGGCAATTACAATAACCTGTCCCCTTTTCTTTAGTCCATCCATAAGGGCAAGAAGCTGTGCAACAACCCTCCTCTCCACCTCTCCTGTTACTTCACTTCTCCGAGGCGCTATCGCATCCACTTCATCTATGAATATTATGCTAGGTGCGTTCTCCTCAGCCTCCTGAAAAATCTCTCTTAGCCTAGCCTCACTCTCGCCATAATACTTACTCATTATCTCAGGTCCATTGATTGATATGAAGTGTGCGCCTGTTTCAGTGGCTACTGCCTTCGCTAGTAGTGTCTTCCCACATCCAGGTGGACCATGCAGAAGTATCCCCTTAGGTGGCTCAATACCCAGATGTCTAAATAGTTCAGGAGCCTTCATTGGAAGCTCCACCATCTCCCTTATCCTCTGCTTCGCCTCCTCCAAATCTCCAATGTCTTCATAAGTTACTCCAGTTCCTGCTATCTCAACTTCCTTAACTGGTTTCTCCTTTATCAAAACCTCCGTGTCTACACTCACAAATATTGAGGCTGAAGGCTGTGTGTTCACTACAATGAAGGGGATGGCCATGCCAAGGACAGGTATCTGAACCATATCTCCCTTCCTGAGTGGTTTACCCTCCAGCTGATCCTTCACATACTCCGGGAAATCCTCCCTATATCTTATGGGTTCAAGAGGGGCCAGTACGACCTTCTTACCACTCTTAACCTCTGCCTCCCTCACCTTAACGTAATCTCCAATAGAGACTCCCGCATTCCTCCGTAGGATACCATCCATACGGATTATTCCCTTTCCCTCATCCTCTGCATATCCAGGCCAGACAATACCAAGTGTGGTCTTTTCTCCAATTATCTCCACAAAACTGCCCGGAGTTAACCCCAGGCTATTCATAGTCTCCCTATCAATCCTTACAATATTTCTTCCCACATCCCTCGACTTCGCCTCAGCCACCCTTAATTCAATATCCTCCTTCTTCTCCTTACTCAACCTGCTTCAAATAATCTCCTCTTGCCCTTCCTATTTGAGTCTTTCTCATGTATACCTTACCCTGAAAGTATTTTCCTTCCTATCTTGAAATATTATCCTAAAATTTCTCTGATTCAGAGTTTCCTCCTTCTTTCATTCTTCATCAAACCATTTTTCATATCCTTTCATGACAAACAATAAATTATGATTCCTATAGAATCCCTCCTGGAATACCTCTCTTATGCTACAATAATTCTAATTATCTCCTCCCTCCCGCTTATTCTATACGTCCCCCTCTCCAGCATATTAGCTCCTCCGTCTGTGATGGAGGAAAAACCTCCTGCGGCGGAAGGCTTCATTCAACTTCCACAGCCGAGATATCAGAGTGAGGTGTCACTTGAGGAGGCGATTCTCAAGAGAAGAAGCAGAAGAGAGTGGTCCAGCAAACCCTTAACATTAACTGCAGTATCACAGATCCTCTGGGCCGCACAGGGTATAACTGACCCCTCACGGGACTTCAGGGCAGCTCCCTCCGCAGGTGCCACCTATCCCCTAGAAATATATGTAGTAGTTAAGAGCGGTGGAGTGGAGAATCTAGAGGCGGGGATCTACCATTACATCCCCTCCCATCACATGCTGAAGCTAGTGAAGAAAGGTGACTACAGTGATGAACTTGAGTCTGCTGCACTGGGTCAGAGATGGGTCGGCTCAGCTCCAGTAAACTTCGTGATTATGGCTGCTTATGAGAGGACAACAAGGATATATGGCGAGAGAGGATATAGATATGTCCACATTGAGGTTGGTCACGTCGGCCAGAACATATACTTGCAGGCAGTAGCCCTAGATCTGGGAACCGTAGCAGTTGGTGCGTTCTATGATCAGCAAGTGTCGGAGATAATAGGTGTAACTAATCTCCATCCTCTTTACATAATGCCAGTTGGACATCCAGGGGGGTGAGAAAAATTGTTAGACCACTGTACTGCAGCAAATATTACGATGATCCTTCTCGTACTAACTATGCTCTCAGGTTCACTCTACATTCTCAGAAAACCCAGACGTCTCTCCACGAGAGTTCTCTTACTCCTACATATCCTCCTCTCTCTATTCCTCTACATATTCTTCCTCTACACCTGGCTCATAATGTACTACTAACTCATGTTTTCTCAAGGATCCTCTTCAGATGTTCCACATCTCTCATAAGTATCTCCAGCTCTCTTCCCTTATACTTTCCTAGTGATTCATCCTCCACGCATAAGTCCCAGTCATACCCATTATCCCTGAGTATGTCCACGATTCTGCCCAGGTCTATATCTCCCTCATAAAGGGGGGAGACATAGGTTGAGTACATGTATCCCAGCTCCCTCTTCCTATCCCTCAGCTCCTCAGGATACCCTATATTCTTCATATGGGTGTGTACTGTTCTGGGTGCAAGCTCCTCCACCATGGAGTAAACCTCTGAGAGGGGTTTCCCACTCCAGTAGATGTTGGCTACATCGAGAGTGTACCCCACATTCTCCGACCTAACTTCCTCCACAACCCTCTTCAGAAATGTCAATTCATTTCCTATTCTCCCATGATTCTCTATACCTATCCTCACATCAGAGGCATCTGCCGCCTCCCTCAAGTATCTTACAATATTTTTAATGGTATCCTCCATGCTTGCTTCATCGCATATGGGATCTACTCTAATTGCCCTTGCACTCAGCTCCTCAGCCAACCTCAATCCCTCAAATAAATATCTCCTCTCCCAACTTTCATCCCTACAGAACCTATTGACTTCAAGTATGCAGGTGGCTTTAAATCCGCTGTTCCTCCACTCCTCCAGGAATCTCTCTCTGTCTCTTCGTATTTCTACTATGTCACCGCTGGGAAGGAATCCCTTATACTCCCTATCGAACCTCAGTTCTATCCCTTTTACTCCGAGTTTTTTCATGACTTTCGAAATATTTTTGTCTGCATGTATAATTATTGCATCCCGAACCGAGATAAACATAAAATATAGAAGAAAACCATCAATATTTAACATCTTTTCCTGATTTCCATATATCCTCTAGAGATCGGTTTCAGCGTCTTTAGCAATTTTTATATAATTACAACCTACTAGGTTGCTCGAATTGTCCTCCGTAAGTGAGGTCTCCAGGAGACTTCTCACATATACCTCAAATATAATTCATACTTTTACAGATAAGTGTTCCCAAATAACTTCTCAATCCCTCCTTAATACTTATCTCCATTCCCTCAACTATGATGATGCAGTAAACTTCGGCAGAGACTTCTTTGGCGAGGGCAACTTCAGAGCTATAGGTATAGATGGCAGTATGGAGAGTGATGAAGTACTCGGTGTCCTTATCTTCTATGTCAATGCCTCTGGCTTCCAAGTCTCCTTCACCGTAGGTGACGAAATCTCCTTCAACTGGTCCACCCTCTCTAGAAATGACTACCTCTCCCTCTCCACCGCAATTCCCCTATGGAGGGAAGATGTGGGAGAATTAAATAGCGAGTCCGCGGATGATTCCTTCTACATTGAGAGGACATCGAGTGGTATATTGTTCTCAGCTATGACCATGACAGAGCTATACATAGCATACAGAGCATCCCTCATGGATGATGCTAAAATCATCTTCCTGGATAGACCTCTCTCCACCTCCATGCCTGTAATGAGGCGGGATGTAAGGAGGCTCTTATCATATCCCGACTTCCCCCTCCTTCATCTTGTTGATGGCCTCACCCACAGTGATATTGTCCTTGCAATGATGTATGGTCCTTCTCTCTGGCCTCTCCCAAAGAGGGATGTCTACCTAAAATATGTGGCATACAAGTTTCTCCTGGAGCATGGGGAGACTTCTCCTCAGACATTGGCCAGAGAGCTAGAGTTGGATGAAGAACAGCTGAAAAGCCTCAGAATCAGCTTTAAGAGATGGAATGAAAGGAATAACGGTGAACTATTCCTATCCCTCGAACCATATTTCATACCCAATCTTGAAAGAAGAGCCTTCTGGGATAGAATAGAATCCTTATTGCAGGTTATGAGAAATAGGCTCTTTGAGAGTTCTGAAACCCACCCCCTCAGGGTAGGCGACAAATGGTTAAGTAGCCTGGAACTCAACGCTGTAAACCTCTTCCTCCTTTATAAGTTGGTGAAGGAATGCCTTGAACGTAGAATCCTACTAATTGGAATAGCTAAGGACACCAATTCTTCAGAATTCACCCGCGCCGTGCTGCCCTACCTCTCCGAGAGGGATGGTGCTTCCCTTCCTCTCCCCTTCAGAAACGACCGTGTATACCTCACAATATCTTCTGCGAGAATGAATAGAGAGGCTCCATGGCGGACGCTGAGCTATGATGCAGTATTTACAACACTAAATTATGTGAATGGCCGTTTCAAGGCTGCACGCGGGGCAGTTCCTCCAGAGAGACACTTCATCAGAGGGTACTATCAGCTTAGAACTATCACAACAGAGGATGGCGAAGTTAGATATCGTTCTCCAGTCTTCCTGTATGACCGCCCCATATATCCTCCTTTTGACAATGCAGAAATTATACCTCTCACCGTTGAGATACGTAATAAGAGTAGAGAAATAAATGCCTTCCTCGAACGGGGAGAAAATAAAGTAGACAATTTAGTATTATACATTCTCTCACTAACTGATGTGGGTGATGTTTTTGAGGAGATGGGTCACAACAGGCTCCTATACTTGGCGGATAAAGATGTAAAGAGATATGTTAAATTGATGAAAGGTACTTTAAAAGGTGTGGTAAGCAGCTCCATGAACCCAACCATAATAAGAGAACGTTTCTATATTATAGCGAGACGTTTCCGAGAGCTGAGAAGCCTAACCGAAAGATCTAGGAGGCGTTGAAGATGTCGGAGATACGTGAAGAATATTTGATTCCGATGAATGCACGCCTAAAAAGCTTCGAACCAATCTCTCAAAAAGTCTCCTTCCACGGAACTACCTTGACAGCAGTCTCCCATATCGCAGTTATTGAGTCTCAATTTAATCTGGATCTGTTTGACAGGTTACATGATCCCTCCTTCCTCGCCACAGAACGGCTAACTGCCTCCGGAGAGTCGGCATATATCATACTTGAGGTTCTCTTCGCCGAGCCTAAGCACTTTGAGATGCCGACAATATCCCCTGATGTCCCCGTCCTCTTGAGGAGAGAACTTCTCACGAGAATAGATGAGAGTTGGGTTAGAGAAGAAATGGGTGATAAATGGATCAACATAAGAGCTGTACCAACAGGGTACCTCATGAGAAGAGAGGGCAATCGTTGGGTGTTTGAAAGGAGACGCTTTTCTCCAATGGTCGGCTCAAGAGTTCATATATTATCTTCGAGGGCAGTTGAAGACTTTCTATGTGTGCAAGATGGTATAGAAATTGGGCAAATTCAAGGTTTTGATATTCCACTAAGCATAGACTTGGAGAAACTTGTACGTTATCATGCAGGGATGTTCGGGTTCACCGGAACTGGTAAATCAAATCTAACCTCCTTCCTCATAAGACGTGTACTCGATTCCCTTCCAGAAATACGTGTATTCATCATGGATATAAGTGGCGAGTATATCTCAAACCTTCTTGATCTTTTCATAGATCCCAAGTTCCCGACATGGATCTTCTCAACAGAGGACTTTGAAAATAATGCCTCCAGACTTATGGAGTCACAGGCTATTCCTGAAACCCTCTGGACTCTCTTCGAGGAGAATAATCTACAGCTGGAAGACATCTTTCCACTAGTTCTTGAGGGAAGCTCTATCCGAACCTTCTCCTCTCAAGACTTTGACTACACCATCCAATTCCTTATAGACATCCTCAGAAGCCAAGAATCATCCTCCTACTACTCTGTAGCTATTAGAGGCGCCCTCGTAAGGCTTCAAAACCTACTTAGCAGTAGTAATATAGAACCCCTCACCCCCATCCGTGTGCTCGAAGAGGATCAGAAAAGATCTCTCCTGGAGATCCTGGAATACCTTCTCTCAAATATCTCAGAGAAATCCTCCCTCAGCCGACAGATCCTTCTCTTGCGGGAAGAATGTATCAATCCTCCTCCTCTTCCCACCAATAGGACTACCATAAATGAGATTGTCAATCAAATATTTGAGAGCAGACTGACAGTATTTTATGCTCCAGAACCCTATGACGCGAGGAAAATAGTCTCCTCGATAATTAATCGACTTCTCTATCTGAAGAAGAGTAGGGGATACAGGACACCGGTGCTCTTCGTGTTGGATGAGGCACAGGAGTACATTCCCTACAATGTTCGTAAGGAGGACTTTACTGCTGCCTCCAGCGAGAGTGTGGAGAGACTTTTACGGCAGGGAAGGAAATATAGGGCACATTGTTGGCTGGCCACACAGAGGGTCGCCCACCTCAATACCAACGCCATCCAACAGCTCCACAGCTACTTTGTAAGCGTGTTACCTAGAACCTATGATCGAGCCGTCATTTCAGATGCATTTAGCATAGACTACAGCTTTCTGGAGCGGGTTGCATATCTGGAAACAGGCCAATGGCTCTTCGTCTCCTATGTTGCATCTAGACAGAAAAATGTCCCCATATTCATAAAGACACCGAACAATGAAGAAATAATTGTAAGTAATGTAAGACAAGTCTTGCACTCCAGATATCGCTCTTAATCTACAATCTTCGTTATCCTCTCTATGTCTGGGTCGAGAAATATGTCCTTTTCATCTATGCTTCTCGTAGAGAACTCTGAGACAATTGCTCCACGTGGACCTGCCTGAAACCAGTGCCAAGTATCTGGGGGCAACGTATACTGGTCTCCAGGCCTTAATATTACTTCATGCCATACTGTAAAATACTTCAACCGATCTTTCGGTATTCTAGCCTTAGGTCTCTCAGTTTTTGGTCCTGGAACATACAAATATACTGTCCCCCATCTGCATCGGAATGTCTCTTCTTTCCCAGGGTAGTTCCCAACAGGAGGGTGTCTGTGCTGGGGACATATCTGTCGGGGGAACATAACAAGCTCTTTTGCACAAACCCTCTCCGTATTCACATATACAAGTATCTCCAGTCCATAGTGCTTCAGATCACCTAAGCCGAAGTCAGCGACCTCAATCCTCTCAGCTTCATCCCTCCTAACTGCTATCTTTGCATTCCTCAAATATTTTAATGCCATCCGTCTTGCCTTCTCATACTCCTTCCTAGTGATGGCCATTTTTCCATTTTCATTTAAAACCAAATTTTATAAAACTCTTCCCTCCCTCATTTGAGGGGCAAAAGTGAAGAATAAGGAAATAATTTCATTCCTAGTTTTATTGTCTTTAGTTTTTCTACAACCTGTCTATATGCAGAATGAATGGATAGGTGAAAAAGCTCCTGATTTCAAACTTGAAAGAATTGGTGGGGGATACATAAAACTATCAGCCTTAAGGAGGAATATAGTCCTCCTAGATTTCTGGGCAACCTGGTGTGGTCCCTGTAAGATGCAACTTGGAGCCCTAGAAGAGATATATAG
>Ga0116200_10000388_pt1 | contig 13963 bp, 20 predicted proteins | sample Mar14436cmmetaG_FD_94478 | JGI IMG/M metagenome (GOLD analysis project Ga0116200, IMG submission 94478) | Marine hydrothermal vent microbial communities from Guaymas Basin, Gulf of California to study Microbial Dark Matter (Phase II) - Marker... ... | reverse complement strand
GTTCATCACAACTCCTCCTAAAAGGGTTTCTGTTGCCGCCGCCCTGCTCGTCAGCCCCCGCGACGGCGGCGGCGGTGCGGGGGGACGCCCCCGTAAGGGGGCGTTTCGCTTCACCGTTAGTTCCTCCTCTAAAGTTTACATCACAACTTTTTAAGTGTCAACTAATAACTCATTTTTAAGCAAGAAACCTACGAATACTCGTCGCGATACCTGAACCAAACCTTAGGGTTCTGCTCAAGTTTTTGCCTCAACGGCTGTTTGCTTCTTACTTCCTTAAGAAATTCCTCTACAGAATCGTAACTCTCACCTAAAAGTTCCTGCAGCACAGGTTCCTTGTCATGATGTTTCATGTTCTTGACAATCAACTTCCGCAACAGAACTACATCGTCAAGGTTAAGGCTACAAAGATACGGATAAGTAGTGGCAACCAACGCACTAAAGGCACCATCTTTCGTCAGATGGTGCAATGATATCATAGCACCTTCAACATAGTTTCTCCTTTCGCCAGGTGTCATTTTTTCCCTCCTAACAAGTTAGTGGGGTCAAACCCAAGGGCTGCCAAGTAACGGTGCCCTCTCTGAGTGGCATAAGCATTTCTACCGTCCCGCGTAGGAACAATATAAAACTCATCTGCAACCCGACATCTCCCATCAGGGAGCAATTCAACGGCTTCCACTTTTACGCGTCCATCTGGATACTCCAAGTTCTCGCGCTCATTGACGATTTCCAGAAAATACTCTCTGCCTTCGCACTTAAACCCAATGTAAGCGTTTGCCGCCTTTAAGCGGCGCAACACCTTATCAACACTTTCTGCACAACTCCAACCCATCACAACTCCTCCTAAAAGGGGTTCTGTTGCCGCCGCCCTGCTCATCAGCCCCCGCGACGGCGGCGGCGATGCGGGGGGACGCCCCCTCACGGGGGCGTTTCGCGTCACTTGCCTGATTCTACGAGACGGTCAACTATCTTTTTCGCGTCTTCCAATGCGCGTTCTTGCTCATAGTATCCGTAACAACTGTCCACAATTTCATATGAATCTTCACGCCGAATCTGAAAACCGTAAACCTCTCCTTGCAGATACGCGCTGTATGTTTTTACCTCACCTTCCAATACTTCCAAGGCTCGGCGTATTGTTTCCTGGTTAACCTCACCATATTCCTGTTTGATTCTTTCATGTGTAACATAAATGATGCCAACCATCCCCCAGTCCCATCCTTGGGGGTCAACATAGGAAAACCCAGAAGTGTTCATCCACAAACCGCCATGGTCTAACAAGTAAAGAGGCAGGTATTCTACATCTTTTCGTTCCATCAACTTCTTAATTTCTTCAGGGCTGGCTTGTTCGTCACCCAAGTTATAACGCGAGTGACAACAAACCATTGTGCCGAAGTTGTCCCACTCGCGTGGGTCAATAGGGTCTAAGTCAAGGTGCAACTCAATCACATAACCTTTGTAGTGCTCCTCGTCCAACCAAGAAGGAGAACGCTCACCGCAAAAAGGACAATACTTTGGCATAGCAACTCCTCCTAAAAGGGTTTCTGTTGCCGCCGCCCTGCTCGTCAGCCCCCGCGACGGCGGCGGCGATGCGGGGGGACGCCCCCTCACGGGGGCGTTTCGCGAATGAATAGGAAGGTGCCTTGCTATGCGATGTTTTCAGTGATGTGCAGTATGTGTTTGACTCTTTTTACAACCGATTGCAAGTGGTCTTTGTCGCCACCTGTGAGGTTCAGGGGCATCATAAGAATAATTCTATCATCATACTCACTCGCACTGATTCGCAAGGCACCTTCATAAACGGTTATGCCCTCTGCTTCACTGGATGTCGTTGAGACTGGCGTTATGCAAATTTCAGGGCGACTGTAATGGCTGGTAGGCTTTATCAAATCCCATATCTTTTTGAGCAGTATCGGGTTAACCCCGAAGACGAATAAATCGCCTTGCGCTACTGCATATTTAGGTTTGTCGTGCTTGGTCATCCTGAACAACATCTTGCCATAAAATGCACGGCCCGAAGAAATCTGTGATTCCAAAGACCAAGCAAGACTGCATTCCTCTTCTTTGTGGTCAAACACCAGAAGAAGTGACTGTAGAGAATCGGTTGAACGCAATGAGTCAAGAAATTCTATGAAGTCTTCGGTTCTTAACACATCCGTAAAGTCCCATCCACGAAAAACATAAGTATAAGGATAATGTGTGAGATTAGGGTCAAGTAGTGCTTTGTATTCTGACAAATCGGGCCAACGCTTATCTCCGTGTTGTTCACATTTGAAGTAGTCACCTGTGCGCTGTTTGAAGAACACACCTTCGTCTTTAAACTCAATGCCACATATTGTTAGGTCGGCATTCTTCAAGGCTTCTTTCACCTCATTAGCATCAATGAGGTGCTGATTCTTTGTTACCTTCTCATCTACCAGACCTTCATCTACAGGGATGTCTACGAGTGCGCTTCCATTAGTTGCCTGCACTCTGAATTTGCCCTTTGGTGTGAGGTAAAACCTCACACAATCTAAATCCCATTTGCAATTTGAAGACTCCTTCCATGAGGAAGGCACGGTGAACCTTAAGAGTTTGAGCAACTGGCTCCTCATACTACGCATGAGACCTCCTCCTAAAAGGGTTTCTGTTGCCGCCGCCCTGCTCGTCAGCCCCCGCGACGGCGGCGGCGGTGCGGGGGGACGCCCCCATAAGGGGGCGTTTCGCTACTGGTTTGTTTCTCGTAATTTGTCACGCAACTTGTCATTTTGGTTTTTAAGATACTCCATGTCTTGTTTCAGCGTATTAATGTAGTTGGTTAAGTTTCTTATAGCCGTTTGGAGTTCTCTTAAGTAACCATCTACATTTTCCAACAGCACTATCGTTGTTTGATAGTCTTTGTGCAATGCGCGAAGCATTTGGTGCAGCAACTGTTCGCGGAATTTGAAGTGCTGAATAACCATTCCGACCAAGACACCCGCTTCAGAACAACTTCTTCCAAGATTATCAATTACTTCCATCGCGAGACCTCCTCAAAGGTTTTGAAGGTTTTGTTTCGTCATATTCAGAGAATAGAAACGGTGTATCATCAGTTTTCGCTTCTTCAACGACAAAGTCTGCGACTCTGACTCCTTGTTTCCACTGCTTTCTTTCGCAGTGGAGCGGCACCAACTCCAGGTGGCGTTCACCTGGAAAAGTAATGTAGGCTACAAGTCCACGCCTTAGCCGTTCTTTCGCTTCTCCGCTGATTGGGATAGGTAGGGTAGTTGACCCTACCCAACGAGACCTCAGAACTCTGAGCAAGAAGTCTTCCTCGCTTTCGTGTGCCCCCCGATAAAACGGGCGCACAGAAGGAATCGGACCACGCTTCCACTCAAGAGCAATGATACCATACAGCATAACACCTCCTCCAAAAAGTTCCTGTTGCCGCCGCCCTGCTCATCAGCCCCCGCGACGGCGGCGGCGGTGCGGGGGGACGCCCCCTCACGGGGGCGTTTCGCGTCACTCCTCATCTAACTCTTCCAGTTCGTTAGTAATCTCCCAAAGCCTTTTGAAACACTCCGCGGCTTTTTCACCTTCTGTTTTCCGTAGATGTTCTACATAGGCATCCCAGTGGCTAAGGTGGGGATATTCAGCACCACCATATGTGCACGCCACACCAATAAAACCTTGCATAAGTAACCGTATACTGTTCGCAAGGTCAGCCCATTTCATTCTTTTTCCTCCAACACAACCTCATAAGGAGCAAGCAAGCGGAAAAACTTCCTCTTCGCTTTCTTGTCGTGGAAAGTAATCGTTCCAAAGATAGGACATTGCGGGCTTGGAAACGCATCAAGAACTATTGGACACACCAACTCTGAATTATGGCTTGCCTGGTTAATCACGCCCGCAAGTGTGTCTCTGTCCAGTTCATACAAGGTCGTATGCGTGTTCTCCTCAACCGCCAAGATACAGACACGGTCTTTGGCGCCTTCTTTAGGCACCAGAGCCACCTTTTTGACCTTGTCTACATCAATTTTTCTGCGACCCATCACAACACCTCCTAAAAGGGTTCTGTGTGCCTCGCCCCGTGCTCATCAGGGGTGCCCAGAAGGGCGAGGCGACGGGCACCCGACGCCCGCCACAGGCGGGCGTTTCGCGTTATGCGTTTGTCATAATTTGCCAATAGGTTATCCGAAAACCTATCACTTTATAAATGATGTCAAAAGCATCCGCCCAGTGGTGTTCATTGCCGTCACTGGACAGCATAAGGTCTGGTCCCAGCACCAGTTTGGCTATGGCTAAGAAGGTAATGACTGCCAGGTCATAAGGTTTGAATGCAGTTTTGCAGAAGTTCGTATACCAACCTGGGTGCTCCGATTTATGGTAATCATCTTCTATGCGCGGAAAGCAAAAGGATTCATGCGAGCAATCACCATCACAGGTTCGTGCTGTAACCAGCCGTCCCCCAAACCATGTGCCGTCAAGTGCTCCTTCCTCTTCTATGCCGCGGGCTTTGGTAGCGGGCCAGGTTATGTATAACTCCCGCTTTGCGTGCCCGCAATTCGCGTCACCATTAAAGCACACTTCTTCATCGGTTATTATAGGGTCTCCTGTGCCATCTGGTCCTTTCAGAACCACTCCCATATCAGTCAAAACAGGATAAGCCTTTTTGAAAAGCCCCACAATACGCAGGAAATCTTCTTTCGGGATTTCCTTACGCCGCCACCAATAATGTGTGTAACCCATCACAACTCCTCCTAAAAAGGTTCCCTGCCGCCGCCCTGCTCGTCAGCCCCCGCGACGGCGGCGGCGGTGCGGGGGGACGCCCCCGTAAGGGGGCGTTTCGCGGTCAAGTTGGAATATCACCTTGAAATACTGCAAGTGCATCGCGTGCTTTGGCGTCAAATTCATTTAACATTTCACGCAGTTCATTGAACACTGACTTACAATCGTCCAGCAAATCTCCTAACTTGTTAATAGCACGCTCAATCGCTTCCAACGAATTTTGAACTTTTGTTAACCCGTCGTCCAACTTAGAATTTTCGGGGCAAACTTCAGCCAGTTTTTCAAACGCATGCCACAGGTTGCTAAGCAAGTCTTCCAGTTCTGCCCTTTTTTTTTGGCTTTCCTCAATCCATTCTTGCAACTGGTTCATAAAACTTCCTCCTACAAAGGTTCTTAAGCCCCTGCCCTGCTCGTCAGGGGGCTGCGACGGCAGGGGCGGTGCAGCCCCGACGCGGCGGCGCGTGGGCGGGCAACCACGCTTTAAGCCCGACGGCGAATTTTACGCCGTCCCCGTCTTGGCACCGCCGCGTTTCACTACCTCAACTCCAATTCCTCTCCAGGCTGAAGAGCAAGTATAGCGTCAAGATTGCGCTCAAGCAAATCGTCGGGGATACTGCGGATTACATCTTCCAGACCGCCTTTTTCAAGCAGGTAGTGCGCTCCTCTGTCTTCTCCGTGTAGCGCGTATTCTTCAGTTTTGCCCTGATACAAAACAGGATGCTCAAAACGGCTAACCGTGTAACGCATCACAACACCTCCTAAAAGGGTTCTCTGTGCCTCGCCCCGTCCTCATCAGGGGTGCCCAGAAGGGCGAGGCGATGGGCACCCAACGCCCCTGCGAAAGCAGGGGCGTTTCGGCGGGTTAGGTAGGGAGTGGATGGTTGTCCTTCTTTTTATCGGCAGGAAGTGGCGAGGTGTTAAGTTTTTTGTCGCTTGCACTATAATATACGCCCTGTGTCCTTGCGTGTCAACTAATAATCCATTTTTAGCCGATTTTTTCCCGAATTTTTTTCTTGCATCCCGACCAGCAACTGGTATGATAGCGTGCACCCCGCTACAGGAGACCTCATATGACATTGAGCATTGCCGTTGCTGGAAAGAAAAAAAGTCAATTGAAGCAAAAAGGGCTGCCAGTTGGGCAGCCCTTTTTGCGTAACCCTTTTAGGAGGAGTTGTGATGACTCAAACAGAACTTTTCTCCCTTCTCAAGTCTAATCACACGGAGGTGGTTTGTCAACTTAAAACGCGGCATTTACGCAAAATCCGTCGCCCGTTCATTGCGGTGTCTTACGATGTTTACCAATTCCTTGCACCCGTTCCTGACGCTCTCGCCGTGTATATGGCGTTCTGTGCGCACACCAAAGATGGCTATGTCACCACTCCCGTGACACAGATGATTGAGTTCTGCGGCTTGCCGCGCAAACGCTTTTACACCGCCTTGCGATTCCTGCGGGTTGTTGGGCTGGTGATGACGGCAGAGGAGTATCTTGTGCAGACAGGACGCCCGCAGGCAGTCGCAAGCAAGCGGCACTGGGTCGTGCTGGACTTAACCGCGCAGGACTTAAGAACTATAATGCAGTCAATTGCAGTTAAAAAACAGTCCACTGTAGAAACACCGCCACTGTTTCCGACGGCACCTGTTCAATTCAACGCAGCGGCGATGCGCGAGAAAGTAAAGGTTGTGTCACCAAACGGTCAAAACTTACAACGACAGCCGTCAACTGTTTCCACGGTGAAACAAATGGTGTTTCACCGTGGAAACAAAAAGTGTTTCAACGGTGAAACAAATTCTCGTGCAAAATCGCAGGTTGAACCAAAGAAGTCGTGCGCTTCTATATATAATATACATAAGCAAACACATAGAAGATACGCAGCCACAAGGACTGTCCGTCACATTCTTCAAAATTTACCCTTGACAATCACAAATGACCGTTTACAATCAAGGCTAACAGGTGTTGGGAGACTTGCTTATGACCCGCAAGGCGATACCTCAAGAGGTCAAAGACTTTGTTCTTGCTCTGTGGGACCAAGGGCTGTCTCGCAAGGAGATAGCCGAACAGGTTCGTGAACAGTTTGGCTACTCCAAAAGCGAATTCAACGCAAGGAATGTTCATGGGATTCTGTTAAGTTCAGGCATTAAGGAGTCATCTTCCTCCTGCGATTTACCTTCTCCGTCTTTTTTGCAGGACAAGGAGAAGGAAAAGGAGGCGGTTATATCCGCAGTGGAAGCGGGAAAACAAGCGTTTAAAGAAGGCATTGAGGCTGCCACACAACAGACAAAAGCAGTAGCCGAAACAGCCAATATACTTGCTGACACGGCAAAGAAGGTTGTGGAAACTCAAGTAACTCTCAACCAACAACCAGAAAAAAAAGGCGACGAGGTCTCTCCCACTCAACTCGTAGAACTCATCAAACAATTTCAATCCAGGGACGACGGGCAGGCGTGGGCGGTAATCGCCGCCGTCCTGCAGAATTTGGGGCAACAGTTCACCGCAATAATGCAAGCCATGCAGGGCAAAAACGAAGCCATCATCACCAACCTTAAGGAGATGGCGGCTAATGCTATGAAACAGCAAGAAGAGGTGCGTAAGGCAGAGGAGAACCGCGTTAGAACTTTCTACGAAAACATGGCTAACATGATGAAAGAAACCATGCAGATGCAAGGCGAAATGGTTAAGGAACGCCTCCAGATGGTGGACAACAACATGAAAATACACATGGAAAGCATAAAGACTTTTCAAAACTTCGTCAAGGAGAGCCTTGAAAGGGAAAGAAAGCACCTTGAAGAACTCAAGAAACTCATACGAGAGGCTAAAGGAGGGGGAAGCGAGGAGCCTAAGGAAGAAACTCCCTGGTGGAAGGATATTGTTACCGCGTTGGTGACGAGAGGAATAACAACCTTTGAGAATGCGATGGCACGCGCACAGCAGAATGCCATGCAGCAAGCAATGGCAGGTTACCAGGTTCCTGCTTTGCAGGCTGCACCGCAAGCATCACAGGGAGAAGCATTACAGGGAGAAGCAGTAGGAGGAACAGATATGGGATTGTTCGGGTTCAACCTCAAAGGATTGCTTGGCAAGGCTATTCCTCAAGAACTGAAGGACCTGGCAGTTGGTATGCTGGACAATGTTATACGCAAAGCCAAGAACAACATTCCGCCTGAAGAAACCTTATCTGACATAGTAAATGCTATAGACCTCTTGGAAGGGCAGCCACGGGTTGCACGAACCTTTGACCTAATTGTGAAGCAGGCGGTTTTGTATCGCTTTGACGAGTTGCTAACAGTATGTGAAAAGTTAGGCATTGAGGTGGGTGACCTGCGAAGCCAAGTTGATGAGAAAGTGATAGCATATTGGGAGAAAGTAAGAGTTCTTTACCGCGATTTCTTGCACAGACGGGTGCAAGAAGTAAAACGAATCTTGGAGACTGCGCAGCAGCAACAAGTGCCACCGCAACAAGCAACTGGAAGTGAAAAATCAGAATAAAGGTCTCCTGACGGCGGGGATGGCGGGGAGCCTGTCTGCCACTGATGGCAGACAGGCTTTATTTTTGGAAGATTTGTTGCATAAATAACCTCTTTGACATAAAAATTCCGATTTTGGTCTTGATTTAGCGTGTATATTCGTTGTTGTTATAGTGAGGGTTGAGAAAAGGTTGGGCGCTGCGTGTGCTCAACCTTTCTCTTTTTGCGCCCAACCGACACGCAGCGCCCGACAAAATAGGAGCGCAGAGATGTCGGTAGACTTTTATCTCCAAAGCCCTTTGGCTAACGCTCCTGATGTTGCACGATACATTTTCTCTGAAAAAGAGTGGAGCAGTCTTCTTGACAAATGGCGTGATAAAATGGTCGCAATTTACGGGATAACCACACCTCTTTTCCAAGGTTTTCCAGAACCCGTGCGCAGCCAAGGTAAATGGCCCCCACCATTTGTTGTTCACCCTGGAATCATTTTTCATATAAGAGAAGAGGAAGAGGCAAGGCAGAAAGGATTGGCAATACACCCGTCATCCACCAGTTACTTGTATGACTGGCTTGCTGACTGGTGGTATATCCCCCTTGCAAAATTCGTTGATGCTGTAGTGCAGGGTAGAGTCCCGCCCGAAAAAGCGTATGCAGTTCTTAAAGCATTACCTTCTGATTTGACTATGTTTGTTCCCATTGAGTCTGCGTGGGAACATGTCAAAAAACAATTAATTATACGCCATCTGTTGGGCGCTGGTGTTGCTTTAGGATGCGTGTTGGTTTTTGCATTTTGGCGGAGGGCAAAGTAATGGCATATTTTCCCCCTGAATGGCTTGGTGAAGAAGAAAAAGCCCCAGAACTTCCCGCACCGCCTGCACCGTCTGCGCCATCCGTGCCTCGGCATAGAGGTTACGGATGGCTGTGGACCTTGGGAGCGGTAGCCCTGTTAGGGCTTGTGATAGCGTTGATATTGCGAGGGAAGTGAAGTGGATAAGTTGGTTGTCCATGCGTTGGCTGCTTTGGCGGTAGGGGTTATCGTTCACGCGATTCAGGCGTGGAAACAACGGCATAAAAAAGTAAGCCGCTTACCCTGGTATGTAGTTGTGAGGTATCCTTGATGCATCCTGTAGTTGCGAAATTGTTGGGATTAGGTCACTACGGAGTGCCTGCACCGCCTGCCAGAGGCACAGCACGCCGCACTCCTATTCCTGACAACATGGAAGGCATCGCGTTTGAAATACTCAATATGAAAAACTATGTGCTTCATTTCTCAGGTGACCCGTTAATCATTCAGGTGGCACGCAAACTCGTCGCTATGTGTCCTCCCAAAGACCTCCGCTGTGAACAAAAAACCATCTTTGAATGGCTGAAAGCAAACACACGCTATGTGCTTGACCCGCGTTACAAGGAAGTTCTCGTTACACCACGCAAACTGATAGAAGAGATACTGGCAGGTGAAGTCGCTCAAGAAGATTGTGATGGTCTCGCCACTCTACTTGCCACGATGCTACATGCCTTAGGGCATCGCGTTCGTTTCCGTTTCGGCGGCACAAAAGGTGTAGGCTATCATCATGTGTGGGTTCAGGCGTGGAATGGCTCACGATGGGTTGACATGGACCTGGCTGAACAGTTGAACTACGGAAGACACCGATTCTTTGACTTCTATATGGAGGAAGAAATATGAATGAACTGGGGCAAATGACTGTGGAAGAGTGGGCTTTGCATTGGGCAGAACCTGTTGAGGAAATCAAACCTGAGCCAGAAAAGAAGAAGAGTTTCTGGGAAGGGCTTGGCGACGCGTTCTTGTCAGGGATAAACTTTCTTGGCAAAACGATAGGCGACATTATAGGCGCGGGGACAGACATTATCAAAGGGGTGGCAAGCACGGCTGCAAAAGCCCCTGAAACCGTAATGCGAACAGTTCTGGGAGTGCTGGCAGGACGAAGTCTGAAAAAGGTGTATGCAGGTATGGGATACGAAGGATTTGTGGACGACAAAACCAAGAATGCACAAATGGAGGCTGCCTACAAGAACATGGAACTGATGCTTGAGGAAATGAAAAAGCAGAACGCTGAAGCGATAAAGGAGGCTTATGATTACATAGACCAGCGGCTCAACCAGATGGTGCAACAAGGGCTTATATCTCCCACGGACCCAGCCTATCTGGCTATTAAAGAGGAACTGGCAAAGGAAAAGGCTGAATTAAAGCCTGCGTGGTTCTGGCCCGTTGTTATTGGAATACCAGCGGCAGCAGCGGCTATCATAGCACTTATGTGGGCTCGCAAATAAGTTGGAGGGTATGTTATGGGAAGGTCAAAGACGAAGACCAGCGCGACCAAGAAGGCGCGGAAGTCGGCTGGCGTGCGCGGCACGACAAGAAGCACCGTGAGCGCAGCGTCAATTGCGAATGCTGTTAGCAAGGCGGTCAGTTCAGCGTTGCGGCAGTTGGGGCAGATTCATGTCCGCGCTTATGAGCGAAAGCCGCCTCCCTGGGCAAAGACAAAAGAGCCTGTAAAAGTGAGGGCATACGAAAGGAAACCTCCGCGCTGGCTTTGGGAACTGTGGTGCAGGAAGTATCCTGCGGAAGCGCGGAAACGCGGGCTTACATGCCCACCTCCGCTTACAGGCGCGAGCACAAACGAAATAGGAGAGGCGCTTATGGCTACGGAACTCGTTGAGTTGGGGAAGGAGAAGGTGATTAAAAAGTCCGCAATCAAGCGGGCTACCACGCCAGAAGAGTGCGAGGCTGCTGGCGGTTTCTGGCGTGAGCGCGGCGGACGCACATGGATGAAAGAACCTGGAGAGTGCATGACACCGCCTTCCTGGCTCATTGACCTCTGGAGGCGCAAAGGCATTGAGGTTACTGTTCTGGAAGGGCTGTGCGAAATGGGCGACTCTGCTGCCTGCTCGCTCTGCGGCATTGAGTCGTCAGGAATGGGCTACTTTATCCGCCCCGAGGAGTCGTGCCCTGCTGGCTATGTCAAGGTGAAGACAAAGCACCCGCTTTGGAAACGGGGCGAGTTCTACATGTGCGTCCATCCGTCAGCAGTTGAGCGTCTGCGTGCTCAGGGACTCGTAGGACTTGGGCGCTTCTTCCCTGCCGCGCCGAGACCTGAAAGCGTGCTGTATGGCGTGCTGGCAGGTTCATTTGCCACAAGTCTTGGCAGGGCTATGCTGCCCCGACTGGTGCCGAGGGTTAAGGCTTATGCGCCTTACATAAATTACGGTCTGGCGGCGGCATTTGCCGCAGCGCATCTGTTCGTCAAGACTGATTTCACCTTCGGCATGTTCCTCGGGTCAATTGGTCCTGCCATAGAGGCGCTGGCTGAGCAGATTGCAGACTTGCTGACACCTGCTGCGCCGACGCCTGCGCCGACGCCTGCGCCCAAGGCGCCTGCCAAGCCTGAAGAAGCAGCCGCGGCTAAAGGCTATCGTGTCGGGCAGGGAACGCCTGAGGAGTTGGAGCGTCTGCGTAAGAAACTGCAGTTCTCATTTGCGCCAACAGGCGGGCAGACGCGCGTCGTTGGCGCACAGGTCGGCTACTGGCCTGAGCCTGTGAAAACAAGAATCTATTCTTATTAACAGGAAAAGGAACCTTTGAGGAGGTGTGTCATGGGACTTTATGACATCAACTATCCGAAGGCGGAGGAGGACCTGCGGGTTGTGTGCTACGACCCATTTGAGACGGGCAAGGTTTACGAAGGGCGACTTGAGAAGGGCGACAGAATTTTCCACGCTAAGTGGGTCAAGGCGAACAGCACAATTGTAGACTTCTTTGACAGCAAGCAAGGTGTCAGCGACTGGCTGGGTAACTTCCATGGCGACCAGTCGCTTGTGGCTGAACGGCAGTTCTTTGTCGCCCATGGGTTGGTGTTGCGTGTGTTGCCCTTAAGGTGGAACGAGACCAACAAAAACTTTGAATACTGGTCCGAGGTTATACCTTTCATAGACATGAGGGTGGTTGCTGAGGGGCTGGTTGAGATTCACCGCGCAAACAAGGTCGTTTACAAAGGCAAAATCCGCGACATTCTTGACCCGATGCTCCTGCAGCCGCAGAACATTGGAACTGCTTGGGATGCTGGTAATAACCAGCCTAAGTGGGAGTATGTCCACACGAACTACAGCCCGACTTCACGGCGCGACTACTGGCCCCTGGTGCCGCCTATCCCATTCGCTGGTGGACGAATCATCAAATTGCAATTGAAATGGGACCCCCCACTTGCTCTTTCAGTGGGAAGTGGCTTGCCTGCTGCTGAGAACGGCTTGATGATTGAAGTCGGGCTGGTTGGTCTGGTGGCGAGCGTGACGGCATAGAGGTAACAAGACATGATGCAGCCAGGGAAAAACCACATAGCAAGCAAACATATAACGCTTGCAGCCAATGGCGGAACGGGCACCTTAAAGTTCAGCGTCACTTACAAAGCGGCTTGGTTTGAAGTGGACCGCATCAATGCAGTGGCGCTGGACCCCAACAAAAATCCGCAATCATATAAAGTATTTGTAACAGGTGCCCGTGTAAGACGAACAGGTGGGAAGGGGGCGCCTGACCTTTTTATGTCAGGTGACCCCTTCCCTCTGGAACTGCTAACAGGGACGAACAACGGGCTGCCAGGGCTGTTCAAGGGGATAGAACAGTTTGACTTGCCGCTTAATGTTGAGATAGACCTTGTCAATCAGCATACAGAGGACCTGGATGTTTATGCTGTGCTTATTGGCACAATTCTATCCCCTGAGGAACGCCCTGTCGCCCCGACTGTTCGCGAGATGTAACGAGGGCGAGCCATGGCTAACGACCTTGGCGGTCTCCCGCAGGACCTTGAAGCCCTGCGTGAGCCTAAAGGTGTATACCGTTTTGTTGAAGCATGGATGGAAGGAACCGCAAAAGCGCTTCAGGAAGTCATGCGGAAATACGGCTGGGAACTGGAGCGCGAATGGTTCCTGCCAGACCATGCCGATAAGCCTTTTCGTAAAGAAGTGCTTCACCCTATCCAACCACAGTCATGCCTTGTTGTTGAGTTTAAAGCCCCTAAAGGCGTGCAACTTTTTCTGAACAAAATCATTGTCACTCCTGCCGACACAACGACAGCCAAATGGATGTCTATCACACTTGTCCGTGACAACCTTAAGACCTCCACGCCTCCTTCCTTCCAAACTGCTACAGAAGAATCTGGTGAAGGAGGCACTATCTCTGTTAACGAGTCTTTTACATGGCAGAAAATGTTGATATCTCCAGGCAAAAATTTGACCTTCAGAGTGTGCAATAAAGCAGCGGTAGCCGTTATTCTGGTTAAGATGATGGTTGAAGGATGGCAGGTGGCTCTTAAGAGGGCGCCAGAATGAACCGATGGATGGCAAAGTTGTTGGGGGTAGACAAGGTTGCCACTACCGCTGAAGAGGAACGCCGTGCACCAGAATCCGCTGCACGGCGAATAGTCAGGAAGGGAACGCGCTCTCTTATCGTGGAAAGACAATACCAGGGTGTGCTGCTTACCGATATGAAAACAGGGCACCAACTTTTCCTGCATCGTGACGGAGTTGTAGAGGTTGTCTTCCCACGCATCCTCTGTGACGAGCGTTCTTTTCGTGTTCTGAAAATCCCGTCAAGGAAGGTTCCAGGTAAAAAAGTGGTTCACCTTTTCTGCTGCATTAAAGGGCACTGGGACGACGAGAAGAAGAGGTGCGAACGGGGATTTTTCCTTTCGCATACAATAGCGCACCCTGTTGAGTTGATGCCGATTGTTCTTGACGAGTTTTTGACTGG
>Ga0116200_10000382_pt1 | contig 14045 bp, 3 predicted proteins | sample Mar14436cmmetaG_FD_94478 | JGI IMG/M metagenome (GOLD analysis project Ga0116200, IMG submission 94478) | Marine hydrothermal vent microbial communities from Guaymas Basin, Gulf of California to study Microbial Dark Matter (Phase II) - Marker... ... | reverse complement strand
CACCGATGAGTTCGGGCAGCCACACTATACGCCCATTGGTGGACCGACATATATAAGTGATGTCACGCCAATATGGCTGAACGCAACGGATGATGCATCTGGTGTCAATGCCACATACTATCGTATTCATTACAATGGAATGTGGCATCCGCAGAATGTTACAGATGGATACGGGGGGAACACCAACATCACCGATATGAACGGGACATGCTGGTATGTGTATCGCTCGTACAATGGCAGCAGTCCGGTGGATTTTGGCCCTCTGTATCTGGAAGACAACTGCAATCATACACTTGCGTATTTTTCAGTTGACAATGACAGCAACATGGAAGAGGTGAAAACCACAATTTATTACGTTGACCCCACGCCGCCCGATACGTGGATAGTGGTCGATGACCCGAAGTGGCCACCAGATGCATTCAATGCCACCCATGTGACCACCGCAACCAACATCCACATCATGCACAAGGACGATATGGCAGAGTGCAACGTGGGAACAAAATATGTGCACTATCGTGTATGGAACGGCACTGCATGGAATCCCGACTGGACCGCCGTCAGCGTGGGAACGGAAGACGCCATTCTCACGTTTAATGAAAGCTGCACCCACTATGTGGAATTCTACGGTGAGGACCAGCTGGGCAATACCGGTGAGGTGCAAAACAGGACATTCTACGTTGACGAATCGCCACCCACCATCACCAAGGAATACGGGCAGCCCTTTTACAATGACACCATCCATGACTTCATCACTTCACAAACGCCCATTTATCTCAATGCATCTGATGCCAGTGCGGAGTGTGATGTGGGAAACTACACCATCCATTACAGGATATGGAACAATGAGAGCGGATGGAGCCCCTGGATGAATGGTTCCAGAAATGAGAATGTCACCTTTTACATTGGCGAGGAATGCATGCACTATATCGAATTTTATGCGGTGGATGATCTGAATAACACGTCGCCCCCGGGCAACCAGACGGTCTATGTGGATAACACGCCACCGGCGATCGACAAAACAGTGGGAGAACCCAGCATGCCCCTGGCTGTGGCTGATGGTTACTATGTGACCACATCCACCAATATCACCATAGATGCTCACGATGAGGGGTGCAACGGCGGTGCCGGTGTGTACAAGATAGAGTACCGGATATGGTACAATGGCACTTGGACAAACTGGACCGAAATTACCGGCGGGGAAAACATTTCATTTGATGAAGAATGTCTTCACTATCTCGAAATAAGGGTGACGGATAATGTCGGGAATGTGGCCACCGACAATGAAACATTCCTCGTGGACGACACACCACCGGAAACAATCAAAGAAATTGGCGAGCCGCAGTACGACAACGGCACATGGGTAACAACCTCAACTTCCATATGGCTGAACGCAACCGATTATGGATGCAATGGTGGCGTGGGCGTTGCACGGTTGAGAGTTCGGGTTAAATGGGACAGCAACAATGACGGCATCTGGGAGACCAACTGGACAGACGTGTTCTCCGGTGACGTGTATGATAATGACTACTATGATCTGGATAACCGTACCGGGTATATCTCGGTGAAGATTACCTTCAACGAGGAGTGCAAGCACAAGCTGAGATGGAAGGCCTGGGATTACCTCGACAATGAGGAAAGCAAGCATACCCAGATACACTATGTGGATGACTCCGCTCCATATCTCATCAAAACCCATCCCGATCACGGATATTATGACCCGGGAGAGGTGCTGTACCTTCATCCACTGGAACCGATAGACCCGTTATTGTATCCGTTTCCCGGAGATTTACTCATTTCCACAATGTGGCATGAATTGTGGCCAGAATTCTGCAATATGTATCACTATACCAACTGGTACGATGATAACAGCGACGGCAGGCTGAGTGCATGTGACAATATAGAAATGGAGGATGAACTGGGCCATATGAGATGGTACCACGTGGAAAATATGACCATCACCCTGTACCTGGAGAATACCACCAACCCAGACGATACCATGTATATTGAACTCACCATGCCGCAGGACCCGATGATGTGGTCCTTGGTCATGTCGGATCCCATAGGAACGCTGTGGCATGAGGTGTGGCCTGATTTCTGCACCAATTACACGCTCACCAGCTGGCTGGATGATACCACACAGGGTCCGCCCGATGGCAAGCTCGGTTACTGGGATGTGCTCGACTTCACGGAGGAAGGAACGGAAAATGTCACATGGTGGCACATTGTGGATGTGAGCGTTGATTTGATGGTAAAGGAAGAACCGTATCTCAAGGCATGTGCGCCAATCATAATCGATGCATATGACCTGCCGAGAGATAAGTGGATAGATCAGGAAGATCCATATGATGGCTGGGTATGGATGGACTGGTCAAACTTCCTGGATGATGTCACCCAGCCCCCGCTGTGGGATGCCCAGAGTTTCAAACCCAATGCAAGCATACTGGATGCGGTGCAGCTCTATCTCCAAATATATGAGGAGCTGGAGGTGACGGTGACCATCATCAACAGCAGCAACGTGTCACTGGGCCACTCCACACTGCATTTAACACCCTATGACAGTGGATGGGTGCAGTTCCATTTCGAACCTCCCATTTCGCTTACTCCGAATGCCACCTACTACATTGCCGCATCCACCGATACGCCGCCCGTGTATAATGGCACAGAGTGGCCCATAGGGGGTGTTCTCTGGGGTATGGATAAAGTGGATACCAACTACACACGTGGAACCGGATGGTTCAACGGAACCGCTTATGGCAAAGATTACGCATTCAAGACGGAATATTACACTGGCAACGAAGGGGAATGTGCCTCCGGGGTGGATGCCATATTCTGGAGATACGAGTGGAACGGAACATCCTATCCATTGCCGGAGGAAGCGGGAGCAATAAGCGGCTGGGAACTTTACACTCTCTATGGCTATGATGACCCGGATATTATCGAGTTCTGGTGGTATGTCACCTATGGCAACACCACAGAGGTTCATCTGACAGGGGATTGCCTGCACAAGCTCTACTACTGGGCAAAGGACAACCTTGGTCACAAAACGCCGGTACATATGCAGAAATACCATGTGGATGCCACACCACCGATAATCATAAAGGAGCATCCGGAGGAGGGATATTACCAGGAAGGCTGGGAGTATGTGGCCATATTCAAGGATGTCGACCCGTGGGGCCTCACCAGCAATGAGGATGTCCTCAATTCATATGGCATTCCCTATGTGGTGTACAATTCCTCGGATATGGGTATTGTCAACCTGAGCATGTTCACAAAGGTCATCATCGCCAGCGACCAGCCCCAGGCATTCTATGACGCAATTGCGGCAAACCAGATGTGGTTTGAAAACTATTCGTCAATGGGCGGAATTCTTGAGATTCATGCCGCCGATAATGGATGGGGTATAGGCAACTGGACGGTAATGCCGGGTGGCTTCACACACAATATGAGTTTTCAGGAGATGGTTTCCATCGCCATGCCCGGGCATCCCCTGCTCATGACACCCAATGTCATCACAGACGACGAGCTTGATAACTGGTCCTACTCGCTCCACGGATATTATCTCGGCAGCCTGCCGGCTGGAAGCCAGGTTGTCCTCACCAATGAGTCCGGTGAACCGGTGTTTGTCATAACCCCATGGGGAGACGGATATATCCTCATTACCACCCAGACACTTGAGTGGGGTTATTATGGTGGGTCACAGGGAAATCATCCGAGCTCTCCATTCCTTGAGAATGTGATTCTCTATCTTTCGAGCAGAACGGGCAAGCAGTACATTAGATGCAACGAGACCATCTCGCTCACCGCTGTGGACCCGGAGCCATGCGCTTCTGGAGTGGAAAATCTGTTCTGGCGATATGAGTGGAACGGGACATACTATCCGTATGAGGGGGAGTATGGCGCAATTAATGGAAGCGAACTCGAAGTTCTCTACGGTTACACAGACCCGAACATCACTGGATACTGGTGGTATGTTGCCTATGATTACGCCGAGATCCAATTTACAGAGGAATGCCAGCATGAGCTGTACTACTTTGCAAAGGACAATGTGTGCAACCCCTCGGAGATTCATCACCAGACATATTATGTGGACAACACACCACCTGAAACAACCATAGGATTTGGCAATCCGATGTACGAGCAGTATTATGAGGTTTATTTGATAGACAACGAAACCTTCAATGATGCGGGTTTGCCGCCGGGATGGGTTGCCTATGACCAGGATGGCAATGGTATTAACTGGACTAAAGTTCCAGTTGGTCATACCGCGGATGGTTCAGGTGCAGCAGCAGTGGATGAGCAATCAACAGATGTCAGTGATCCTGTAAATGATATTCTCTACACGCCAATGATAAGCGGTACATCAACAGGAAATTACACACTTACCTTCTGGCTAAGGGCTAAAAATGCAAGCGAGCAACTGAAGATTCAATGGGACGCCGACCAGAATCTTGGAGGAGGAACACTCATTGGAACTGCAACGGTCACCAATGCAAATGAGTGGCAGTACTTCACCTTCACTTTTGCACCGCCGGCAGAGAGTTTCTACTTGAGATTTAAATATAACGGGCACAGCAAGATGAAAATTGATGAAGTCACTCTTACCCAGGAGCGCTATCACACCTTCATTACCGGAGATACGCCAATTTATCTCAATGCCACCGATTACGGTGAGTGTGCCTCCGGTATCTATAAGATTTATTACCGCATATGGTACGACGGCTCGTGGCATGAGTTCGAAGGCGAGGAAGGGGAGAATGTATGCATCACATTGAATGATCTGGACCTTGGAAATGACTGTGTCCACCATATTCAGTACTATGCAGTGGACAATGTAGGCAACACCGAAATGGTGCACAACATGACAGTATATGTTGACAACACCCCGCCAGTTGTTACCAAGGAAGTGGGTGAGCCAAAGGTACCGATACCGGACACATTCGATTATTACATCACTTCAGAAACACCCATCTGGATTAACGCCACCGACAGCGGCATAGAACCGTGTATTGTGGGAAGTTATCACATTTTCTGGGAGATTTATGATGCAACAGGAATGCTTGTTGCCTCCAACCATACGGAGAATGAGAATGCAACCATTTATATCGGAGAACAGTGTGAACACACACTGGTATACTGGGTGGAGGATGACCTCGGCAACACCTACTACGGTGAAATAGAAACATTTTATGTCGACAACACACCGCCTGTCACCCATAAAACACATGACGATACCGTGATTTACAACGCCACAGAGGACGTGTGGTATATCAAACCATGCACGGCAATAATACTGACTCCAGATGACCATGAAGATGAGGGACTCTGTGCGGTGGATAACAGCACCACTTACTGGGGATTCTACTTCTGTGGAATACATTGGCATCCAGAAAATGAAACAGATGGATACGGCGACTACGGACCCGGGGACATCGTGGATACCATTGCATTGTTCGGCGAGCCAATGTACGGGCATCAATACTGGTTCAGATATGACCCGGAGAGGCCCGTTCACTGGCAGGAAGAATGCTGTCACGTGCTGTGGTATTTCAGTGTTGACGAGCTCGGAAATGTTGAAGGAAAGGAGGAGTGCGACAATGACGGAAACACCACCTATTTCATGAAGCCCGGATTCCGATATGGTCCGGACAGACAGAACGGAACTGACGATGACGACACCTACAGGATAAACCAGCTGTTAGGCCCAAATGGCATTGATGACGATCCACCAGGTCCCGGCGGCGGCGATGATGCCTTCGGCCCGGACGGTGGACCGGGTAAGGCAGGTGTTGATGACGACTGGGACCATGTGGACACAGACGGTGATGGTTACTGTGATGGTCAGGAAGTGAGGGATGGAACAGACCCGAATAATGCAAGTGATTTCCCATCGGGAGCACCAGAAAACTTCGACAACTGGATTGATGAATGGGATGAAACGGCATGGCCGGGGAGTGATGATGGGCCATGGGGTGCATCATGGTGTGCCCCCTCGGCCACAGCATCATGCCTGTGGTGGTTCGCTGACTGGTATCACATGCCCCAGCTCAAAGACAATGCTGCAAACATATCTCACTTGGCTGATATTCTGGGCAACTACATGCACACCGACCGGAGAAACGGAACAACAAGCGCGGAGCAACTAAAAGGATTGAGGGAATACATCAATGATGTGGGTCTTGGAGGACGAATAGTGGTCAGCAACAAGTCAAATCCCACATACGACGATCTTGTTGAAAATCTCACATCCTGCCAGGATGTGCTGTTTTGCACGCCCGGTCATGTGATGGTGGCCACATCCATTGGACTCGTGCCAAATGCCACCACCGGATGGGTTAAAATTGATCTGATGGATCCATGGGAAGGGGATTACATAGACACATGGTTCAACGCATCAAACAACAGTATATGGTATGGTGGAAGATGGCAGGCATTTGACGAGATAATGACCATCTGCCCACGAACCTATCAGACATATCGCGTTGACGGAACTCCGCCAGATGTCACAAAGATGGTGGGAGGGCCCAACATCACACTTGAACCCGATCTGGAATATATTATCGCCCCGGAGACACCCATCTGGATTAATGCAACTGATCTTGGTCTGGGCGAATGCGTGGTTGGCTCGGTCATACTTCATTACCGGGTATGGTACAACGGAGAGTGGACCGACTGGATGAACGTGAGCGTTGAATCGGGATCACTCAACCACACCATATATTTACTTGGAAACTGCACCCACTATCTTGAATTCTGGGTTGAAGACGATCTGGGCAACAGATTGCCACTGGAAGGTTATGACAATGAGACATTCCATGTCGACAATGCACCCCCTCACATAGATAAAACGGTGGGAGAACCGGGCATGCAATACAATGACATATGGTACGTGCATAGCGATACAGAAATAGGTATTGACGCCTGGGATATGGGATGCGGAGAAAACAGCAGCGGTTTGCAGTTGCTGCGCTACCGTATATGGAACATGAGCGAAGGATGGGGTGAATGGAATATCCTGTATAATGAAACCATAGATATAATCCCGTACACCTTCACCTTCGGAGAAGAGTGCAAGCATTACCTCGAAATCGAGGCAACGGACGTTTTCGGACACACCACTCTTGACAATGAAACATTCTATGTGGATGATCATGCGCCAACCTCATGGTATGTGGTGGATGAGCCTCACTGGGGAGGGAATGCAACAACCACCATCAATGTGAGCACCATCACTGAAATCTGCCTCACCGCAAAGGATATTGGGTGCATAGGGCAGTGGCGCATACACTACAACCTCAGTTCCGATGACCTTGGCTGGCGTGTCGGTGGCTGGAACTCCGACACCTGTTTCTACCTGCCGCCGGGTATTCACACGGTATGGTGGTATGCGGAGGACGGATTCAATACTGAAACGCCGATACATAATGTGACGTTCACCGTCATCGGTTACCCGTATGCAGATTTTACCTGGATACCTGACAACCGCAGTCTGTACCCGCTTGACGTCATCACATTTATCGCCAATGCATTGCCCGATGAGGGTGTGATACACTATTCATGGGACTTTGGCGATGGCAACGGCACTGCAGGATCGGGCATGGACTACAGAATTGTCACCCACAGTTACGAGGACGTGGGAAACAAGACGGTGACCCTCACCATCACGGCCTTTGGAGGACTCCTCACCGGTTCATGGTCGCATGGCATCATTATCTGCACACCCCACACCTCTCCAGGTACGCCGCCTGATGCTGATTTCTACTGGACACCTGAATATCCAATCACCTATGAAAACATCACATTCCACGACAATTCCACAACCCATGAGGGGAAACATATAGAATACTATGTGTGGGAATTCGGCGATGGAGATGTTTCGTATGATGCGAATCCGGTGCACTATTATGAAAACAACGGTACCTACACAGTGAGTTTGATCGTCTATGACAACATGAGTGCATTCGATAAAATCTCATACAACATCACGGTGGGGAACCGTCCCCCCGAGGCGTTATTCTCCTTTAGCCCGCCCACACCGGACCAGAACGAGACCGTGACCTTCAATGCAAGTGCAAGCTATGATATGGACGGCACCATCGTCAACTACACATGGGACTTTGGCGATGGGAACATTGGCTATGGAATGGTGGTCACCCACAGCTATCCAGATAAGGGAATTTACACGGTTATCCTGCTCGTGACAGATGATGACGGGGCAATGAATTTCACCACCCATGATGTGTATGTCAACATTACCTTCCCCGAGGCCATTTTCACCTACACACCACCCACACCGACACCCGACGATGTGGTTACCTTCAATGCAAGTGACTCCCATGACCCGGACGGCACCATCGTCAACTGGACCTGGGATTTCGGCGACGGCCATATGGGATATGGTGAGGTGGTCACGCACCAGTATCTCACGGGAGGAGTGTACCCCGTGACGCTCACCGTGAGGGACAATAACGGTGCGGAGAATAGCACCAGCCAGAATGTCACTGTCTACGGAAAAATCGACTTCACCTTCACGCTGTACCCGGGATGGAACTACATCACCATTCCCGTCCAGAACTCGTTCACCGCCTCCTCGCTGGTGGCAGCCATCGGAGGATGGGATGTGGTCTGGCAGGTAAGCCGCTATAACTCCACACCCAATATGGGCAGTTACGATGACTACTGGGAGGGCGGTGCCGGTGAGGTCTGGGACTTCCCCATTGAAGACGGTGTGGGATACTGGATTTACATCAACAACAGCAGAGGAATCGTAAACTTCACGGTGAATGGATACCCGATATTCAATGTGTCTGTCGACCTGGATACATCTCCACTCATCAAATTCACCTCCATTGGCTGGTTCAAACTGGCAAACATAAATGCGAGTGATTTACTCCATATACTCACCAACACCACTGAGGAATTCGAAAATTCATCCACCAGCATATGGATCAACAACGGAAGTTACTACGGCTGGAAGACATATCAGCCCGACACACCCTTCGAAGATTATGTTATTGAGACGGGAATGGGTGTCATGGTCTGGCTTCCCACAGGGAACAAATGGGAAGAGACACAGTTCTACTAACCACCAATCTTTCTCCCCCTTTTTCTTTTAGTGTGAAAAAATGAGATATGCGAAGGTGCTGCTGGCAATCATATGCATGCTTTCCCTCATTCCGCTGCAGGCAGAGGCCCAGCCCCACACGGTGTGGGGATACTGTTACTATGACGACGCAACTCCTGCTGAAGGAGTTCTCATCACCGCAATAAACGAGGATACCGGCGAAACACTGGCCAACGTCACCACCACCAATGAGGAGGGTTTTTACTTTTTCAACACGGGTCATCCCACCCCCGGCTGGGATTATGAGAGCAATATCACCGTTGTGGCCACCGCCACCGGTGACCATCGGGGATGGAAAGGTGAAGTGCACCTCACCAAGGAGTATGTGCCCAATCAGCAGGCAGACGATATTCATCTGGTGCCCCCTGCTCCCGAAACACCGGCTCAGCCATCCGGGACAACAGAGGGGATGGTGGGGATGATCTACACGTACACCACGGTTGCCACCGATCCATATGAGTACAATATTTCCTATGGCTGGGACTGGGACGGGGATGGCACGGTTGATGAGTGGGATGACAACGGTGGAAATTATTATCCATCGGGTGAAAACATCACCGCTTCACATGCATGGGGGGACCCTGGCGAATATGAGATAAAGGTGCGTGCAAAAAATGAGTGGAATGTCACAGGGGACTGGTCACCTCCATTGAATGTCACGATTGAGGCGGATACGGTACCGCCCAACACGTTCATTATCAGCGGTCCCAGCGGCACGGTCACCGTGAGCACCGTCTCATTTTCATGGAGTGGTGATGATGACATAACCGGTGCGGGAAATCTGGTTTACTCCTACAAACTGGAGGGGTATGACACCGGGTGGTCTTCATGGACTTCCTCCACAACCACGGTCTATGAGAACCTGCCAAACGGTGCATATGTATTCAAGGTGAAGGCAAAGGATGAAGCGGGCAACACGGACAATATTCCTGCCACAAGAGAATTCACGGTGAAAAAGGATGTGAACCCACCAGACACCAGAATTATTCAGGCTCCTCCGTCTGAGACGCAGCAGAGAGGCTCTCTCTTTATCTGGACAGGCAACGATGATGTCACTCCAGTGAACAAACTGCAGTACTCCTACACACTGGAGGGATTTCAGTCTTCATGGTCCAACTGGAGTTCTGAAACAACGGTGACATTCTCCTCTCTTCCCAACGGCAATTATACCTTCAAGGTGAAGGCGAAGGACGAGGCGGGCAACATGGACGAGACACCCGCCACGCATCAATTCACTGTCAATGTTTCTTCAGATGATGTCACACCGCCGGTGGTGCACATTGTTTCACCATCGGACGTGAATGTATCGGGAACGGTAACCCTCCAGTGGCAGGTCACTGACGATGATACGAATATTGTCATTTCGATATACTACAGCAGCGATAACGGCACCACTTGGCATACGCTGGTGGAAAATGAAAGCGGCATTTCCTCATATGAATGGAATACCAACGACATGAAAAACGGAGCATACATTGTGGCGGTGTATGCAACCGATTCAGCAGGAAATGTGGGATTCGAAAAGAAGACCTACACGGTGGACAACAGAAAGACACTAGGTCTCGGGATACCGGCAATGGTGGTGGCATACCTTTTCATTGCCTTTGCACTCAAAAGAAAACGACAGTAAAAACCACTAACTATTTATTTCACGAGGCAATGCAGGTGCATGATAACACCCTCCGAGAGAACCAGAGGGATATCGTATGCCATACGGGAAGTGGTGGTATACGCCAAACAGCTGGAGGCAAAGGGCATACACGTGTTGAAGATGAACATTGGCGACCCGATAGCCTATGATTTTGATACTCCTAAACATATGAAAGATGCACTGTACAGAGCGGCTCTGGAGGGTCACAACGGTTATGCACCTTCAGAAGGCTATCAGGAACTGCGGGAAGAAATTGCAAAAAGGGAAAGAAGAAGAAACGGTATGGACTACCGCACAGATGACATATGCATCACTACAGGCGTTACAGAATCGTTGCAGATGTTTCTCTCGGCCACCCTCAATGAAGGGGATGAACTGCTCGTACCCGGTCCCACCTATCCACCGTATAACCTCATCACTGCCTTCAATGGTGCGAAGTCGATTCCCTATGCAACCCTCGAAGAGGAGGGATGGCAGCCGGATATCGATGACATCCGGAAAAAGATAACAGAGAAAACAAAGGCAGTGGTGATAATCAATCCCAACAATCCCACCGGGGCCCTCTATTCTGCGAAGGTGGTGAAGGAAATCGTGGACATTGCAGCGGAGCACCACATTGTGGTGGTTTCTGATGAGATTTATGATGACATCGTGTTTGACGGGAAGCATCACGCAACGGCTTCTCTGGCAAAGGATGTGCCCATGATAACATTCAATGGTTTCTCAAAGGTGTATCTGGTACCTGGATGGAGGGTGGGATATGCGCTGTTCAACAATCCCAATGGTGAACTGGACAGACTGCAGGATGCATTCATGCGCATTGCCCGGGCGCGACTGTGCGCCAACTCCGTCTGCCAGCTTGCCATGGTGGACGCGCTGCGGGGTGACCAGAGCCATATCCCCCAGATGGTGGAAAAACTGCGAAAGCGACGGGACTATGCATACAAGAGAATAAACGAGATAGAGGGTCTCTCAACGGCAAGGCCACAGGGCGCCTTCTACATATTTCCCAGAATCGAGCGGAGCATATGGAAGGACGATAAGGAATTTGTGCTGGATGTGCTCAATGAGGCACATGTGCTGCTGGTGCACGGCTCCGGGTTCTGCTCCACCTTTGGCAGGAATCACTTCAGGGCGGTGATACTCCCACCCATTGAATTGATGGAAAAAGCATTTAATAAGCTTGATGCATTTATGAAAAAGAGGTTGTCACAATGAAAGAGGTAACAAAAGGACTGATTGCACTGGTGGTTGTCGTGGCAATCGCCAGCGGGATATATGGATATGAGAAACTGGACGAGGGAACACTCAAGGAAGGGGATTTTGCAGAAATATACTACATCGGATATTTAAAAAATAACTCGGTGTTCAGTTCATCATTTCAGGAGAACGTTTCGTATGATACACCCTTTGACGATCATCTCTATAATCTCACCCCTCTGAAGCTTTTTATGGGGGACACCATCCCCACGAAATATCCCGACGGGTGGACCTACGGAGATCTCGGATTCATAGAGGGTATGAGGCCATACGAATTTCCACCGCTCTATGAAGCACTGAAGGGGATGAAGAAGGGAGAGGAAAAAACAGTGAATGTTGATGCGAAGGACGCCTTTGGCATGCCCGTGGAAAACGGAACCGTATTCAACACCTCAATGATATTTGGTTTCAATGCCACCTTCGAAATCACATCCATTGGTGGGGTCACGGTTGATATACGGTGGCTTCCCGAGGAGGGGCAGATAATCACCATGCCCCAGTACTGGTACGACACGCCCGTGCAGGACCCTCACTGGCTCTGGGAGAATGCCACAAAGGTTGTTTCCTTCAATAACACGCATGTGACACTGGAAACAACGCCCAATAAGCTCGACAACATCACCCTGTACCCGTGGTGGGAGGGGGACAGCACCGTACATTACAACGACACCACCATAAGCATTGTCACCACCCCGCCCTTGGACAATTTCACCATTTCCTACATGGGCTACACCATATACGGGAGGGTGCTGAATGTCACCGATGATAAAATACGAATAGAGTACTATGCCGGCAACGAGACCGTGCAGGACGAGCTGAACCGCACGCTGGAATTCACCCGTCAGATTGACATGCCCCGTGTGTTCAACAATGTGCAGAAGGCCTACATCGAGGATGAGCTGAAACAGCAGGGTTACAGCTTCCATGAACTTGCGGGAAATGGAGTCACGTTCAGAATAAAACTCCTCCGAATCTACCGCGTGAGCTGATTTTTTATCTCGGCATCAAACATATGCAGGAACTGCTCTTCCATACCCTTTGGTATGAGCGCTCCGGCGGCCGCGCGGTGCCCGCCGCCATCACCCCCGAGCATCTGTGCCGTGTGCTTCATGGCGAGCGAGAGATTGAGTCCTTTTTGGACGAGGGGATAAGGGGCCCGCGCTGATACCTTGATGCCTTCATCGTTTTCGGCGAATGCGAGCAGGGGGCCCGCGAAATCTTCGTCTCTCAGAAGCATGCCGGCAATGGTGCCCACCACCGTATCGATGATGTAGGTGCCACCGTGAAAGTAGTAGAGTTCGCCATAGCCGTCCAGCCTGCTTTTTGCATAGGCAATGTATTTGCGTATCCGGTTACGGTGTTTGCGCCGTATGGCCTCGCCATCAAATTTTTCCTCAATACACATGGCAACGGCGCTCTCACCCTCTCCATACTTTCCTATCGAATTGAGGAGGGTGGCATGGTTTCGGATGTCCTCGCCATCCATCTCATACACCTCCCCGAACAGTCGCTCCGCATGGTGATAGCCGAACCCGCGCTCCAGAAGGATTTTCACGAGGGCTGAAAACAGTGTTTTTCTCTCCTCATGCGTGCATTCCACCCAGCTCTTTTTGTAATCAATGCCGAGGTGCGTCAGAAAGCCAATGGCGCTTCTGTCTCTTTTGAAAAGGCCGGGAATGGCAGGATCGCTCGCATAGGCAATCATACGGAAAAGCGGCTGGTTTCTGCCGTACATGCGCAAATCCTTCTTTGCATCAATGCGTGAGTTACGGAGAAGCACTCGGTTAAGTCCCACAAGCCGGCGGTGCTGCACGTCCTGGAGGTCGCCGATGGCGCCGATGATTGCCAGTGTGGCATCAATGTCAGCAATGCGGGATGCCACCATATGGGCGAGTCCCGCACCGGAAACCTGCGTCTCCCCGTCCACGCCAAAATAAAAGGGATTCAGCGAGTACTCATAATATTCATTTGAAAAATGATGGTCGGTGATGACGGTCTGACCTTTTTTAATGT
>Ga0116200_10000380_pt1 | contig 14054 bp, 12 predicted proteins | sample Mar14436cmmetaG_FD_94478 | JGI IMG/M metagenome (GOLD analysis project Ga0116200, IMG submission 94478) | Marine hydrothermal vent microbial communities from Guaymas Basin, Gulf of California to study Microbial Dark Matter (Phase II) - Marker... ... | reverse complement strand
GCCGTGGTGAGGTCCCCGGCCAGCAGAATAACGTCTGGGCCCTCCTCTGCCAGCGCCGGCAGGACAGCCTCTGGCCTGTCGTGCAGATCTACGGCTGCCAGTATCCTCAGCGTCCTGACCATACGGCCTGACTGTATAAGGGAGTCGATATATTCTCCTCGGTCGGCGGCGGGCGCGTGGGCAGGGCGCTGGTGCGAATTCCAGAGGACGCGGCCGTCCCACTGGTCGGGACCGTCGCCTTCGGCCTGATTGACAGGGGGACCTCGCTCATCCAGGTAAGGCCGTCGAGCACGTGCGCCCTGTCCTGCGTATTCTGCTCTACGGACGCGGGTCCAAAGAGTAGGACGAGGTTGGCCGAGTACATCGTGGATCTAGACTACCTGCTGCAGTGGTTCGATGAGATAGCTGCATACAAGGGGATAGACGGCATAGAGGCGCACGTGGACACGGTCGGAGATCCCTTTACGTATCCGAGGATATACGAACTGTTCAGGAGGCTAAAGGAGAGACCTCAAGTGTCGGTAGTCTCCGTGCAGACCCACGGAACCACTTTAGGGCCAGAGGACGTACCTAAGCTGGAGGAGTCTGGCTTGGACCGCGTGAACCTGAGTATAGACAGCTTAAACCCAGAGAAGGCGAGGGCCCTTGCCGACACTCCATCCTACGACGTTGAGAGAGTGAAGGAGTTCGCTAAGAGAGTGGCTGAGAGCGAGGTGGACCTGTTGATAGCGCCAGTCTGGGTGCCTGGTCTCAACGACGAGGACATCCCCCAGATCATAGAGTTCGCTCTGGACATAGGAGCTGGCAAGAGGTGGCCGCCTCTAGGAATACAGAAGTACGAGGCTCACCGACACGGGAGGAGGCCGCCCGGGGTGAAGCCCATGTCCTGGGCCCGCTTCTACTCTGCCCTCAGGAGGTGGGAGGAGGAGTACGGCGTCAAGCTGGTACTCACCAGGGAAGACTTTGGCATAAGGCCAGCTAGGAGCATACCAAAGACCATGAGGGTAGGTGAGAAGGTCACCGCGAAGATAGTCGCCCCCGGCTGGAGGAAGGGCGAGGCCCTGGGCGTAGCCAGAGGAAGGTCCGTGACTCTCGTCAACGCGGAGGGATACCCGCTTGGCTCTGAGGTAAGAGCCGTCGTGCTGAGGGACAAGGATAACGTGTACGTACTGAGGCCAGCCCCATGAGCGACAGGATTATGACCCACCAAGCCCCCATAGTCACGAGAGTTGAAGAGGACAGGGGAGGCCCTACTACCGCTCCACGTCGGAAAGGCTCCACGTTGGCTCTTCGTGAGGATGAAGAAGCTCGCCGGGTTGATAGCTGAGGCCATAGTTGGTGAGTACGGGAGGGCCGAGCTCCTCAGGAGGCTGTCCGACCCCGTCTGGTTCCAGGCCTTTGGGTGCGCCTTGGGCTACGACTGGCACTCCTCCGGAGTCACGACCGTCGTTACGGCAGCCCTCAGGGAGGCCCTAGAGGAGAGGGAACTCGGCGTCGCAGTCCTCGGAGGGAAGGGAAAGGCCTCCACGAAGATACCGGGGGACATCCACAGGGTGGTCAGGAGGCTGGGCCTCGGAGATAGCGAGGCTCAGAGGCTCTTGAGGGCCAGCAGGATGTCCGCCAAGGTGGACAACGCAGTCCTACAAGATGGCTACCAGATATACCACCACGCCCTGATCATCACGGAAGACGGCCTGTGGGCAGTCATCCAGCAGGGAATGAATCCAGAGAGGAGGCTAGCCAGGAGGTACCACTGGCTGGGTGAGAACGTGTCAAGTTTCGTCGTAGAGCCTCACGCCGGGATCGTGGGGGAGAGGAAGGAGCCAGCGGTGCTGGACATGACGGCTAGAGAGAGCGAGGAAGCTAGAAAGGCCTCGGTCGACTTGGTGGCAGAGGGCCCGGAGAGGCTCTCCAGGATGATCAGGGAGGCGGTCAGGGGTCCTCTCTCACCTTACCTCGGCGAGGAGGGAGGGATCCCGATTCTCGTGATGCCCAGGAGGGTCGACTGGGCGGCGCTGAGGAGGGCGTATGAGGCCGGTGTCTCGAACTACGAGGAACTGGTCGAGATAAGAGGGGTAGGCCCCGCGACGGTTCGGGCGCTTGCTCTCCTCGCTGAGCTCATTGAAGGAGCAGAGCCCAGTCGCAGAGACCCGATCAGGTACTCCTTCGCCTTCGGCGGCAAGGACGGCGTGCCGTTCCCAGTAGACGTGAGGAGGATGGATCAGGTGATTTCATTCCTCTCAGAGCTGGTGAGAGGCTCCGACCTGCCGGAGAGCGAGAAGAGGCGTATACTGAAGAGGCTGAGTGGTTTGATGGAGGGTGGCCCCAAAGCTTAATTAAGTGCTGGAGGCAGGCCCGACCGCTGGGGGAGGAGGCGATGCCCTGCCAATTTACAAGCGCCTGACCTGCCTGCTCCATCGGCTAGTGGGCAGTCTGGCGTGGCCTATCCTCTTGAGCCCACCTCGTCTGCGCCTCCCCGGCCGCATTGCTGATTCTGGAGGTGATTTCGGGTGACTAGAGAGGTATCTGTCACAGAGGGCGAGCTGCGCCTAATTCGTCTCCTAGCTTCTAGAGGAGGGAGGGCTGACGTCGACAAGATACCCATGGAGAGGAGCTCTGCCCTTGCTCTAGCGTCTCTACTAGCAGACAAGGGGCTGGTTCTAGTAGAGAGGCGTACCAGGAAGGTACTGCGCCTCACGGAGAGAGGGAAGGATGCGGTGAACAGGGGCCTGCCAGAGGAGAGGCTGCTGGACCTATTGAGGACGAGCGGAGGATCCATCCCCCTATCGAGAGTCAGGGAGAGCGATCTGTTCTCAGACAAGGCTGAGCTAGACGCCGCGCTCGGCGAGGCCAGGAGGGCTGGCTGGATCTCATTCAGGAAGTCTGACGGCGAGACTATTGTCGAACTGGTCTCAGCTCCTGAGAGATCGCCCCTCGGGGAGGCGCTGAGATCAGTCGCTTCAGGTGTTCAAGAGATACCTGCTGAGGCTGCGTCTAGGCTGAGGGCCAGAGGCCTCGTTGAAGAGGACGAGATAGCGGAGTTCACGCTGGCCCTGACTCCCCTAGGCGTGGAAGTTGCCCACGGTAGGGTTCCGGTGGTCATGGAGGTTGCCAAGCTGAACAGAGAGCTTATTGAAAGCGGGGCGTGGAGGAAGGTCAGGCTCAAGGCCTACGACGTAACGCTACCGCCTCCAACGGTCTACCCGGGCAAGTCGCACCCCTACGTCCAGTTCCTCGAGGAGGTCAGGGAGATACTCATCGGCATGGGGTTCGAGGAGGTCAAGAGCCCCATCGTGGAGGCGGAGTTCTGGAACTTCGATGTGCTGTTTCAGGCTCAGGATCACCCAGCCAGGGAGGTTCACGACTCCTACGCTCTGGCGTACCCGGCCACAGCCCCCGTGCCACCTGACCCAGATCTCGTTGAGAGGGTGAGGAGGACGCACGAAGACGGCTGGATAACAGGCTCCAAGGGTTGGGGGTACAAGTGGAGCTTCGAGACTGCCATGAGGCTCATGTTGAGGTCTCAGACCACTTCCGCATCTGCCAGAACTCTAGCCAGCAGGAAGGACCTCCCGCTGAAGATATTCGTCATCGACAGGGTGTTCAGGCCCGAGGCGCTAGACAAGACGCACTCGATGGAGTTCCACCAGTGCGAGGGCGTGGTGCTCGCGGAGGGTCTCAACGTGAGGCACCTGCTGGGATACCTGAAGGAGTTCGCCAACAAGCTTGGCTTCGAGGAGGTCGCCTTCAGGCCGGCTTACTTCCCGTTCACGGAGCCGAGCGTTGAGGCTTACGTCAAGCACCCAGAGATAGGGTGGATAGAGATAGCGGGCTCCGGCCTCTTCAGGCCTGAGGTGATGATCCCGCTTGGCTACGACTACCCGAAGGTTCAGGCGCTGGCCTGGGGTATAGGGATAGGCAGGCTAGCGATGGTCCGGCTGGGTCTCGATGACATTAGGGACCTACACAGCCAGGATCTCCAGTTCTTGAGGGAGTTCCCGGCGAGGTGGTGAGCGTGCCCGTTATCACGGTCGACTACTCGGACCTGTGCAGGCTGGTTGGAGAGGAGATCCCCGAGGATAGGCTCGCGGATCTCCTAGCCCGCATCAAGGTTAGCTTGGAGGGAGAGGAAGACGGAGAGCTTGAGCTAGAGATCACCGCAGATAGGCTGGATCTCGTCACTGTGGAGGGCCTAGCCAGGGCTCTCCGCGGTTTCTTAGGGAAAGAGGTTGGCCTGCCCAACTACGAGGTCTTCGACTCTGGCTGGGAGGTCAAGGTTGATCCGTCGGTTAAGGCGGTTAGGCCCTACTTCGTCGGCGCGCTGATCGAGGGGATCGAGCTGGACGAGACGGCTCTTGTCGCGATCATGAGGGCGCAAGAGAAGCTCCACCAGACCTTGGGCAGAGACAGGCGCAAGATGTCTATGGGTCTCCACAACGCCGACGTGCTGGAGCCTCCGATAACATACGCGGCCGAGCCCTCCGACAGCGTGAGGTTCGTGCCCCTGGGCGAGACGGAGGAGATGACCGCTGCTGAGATGCTGAGGAGGACCGAGAAGGGAAGGGAATACGCGCACCTTGTTGGAGACGGCTCGGTGGTGCCAGTGCTTAGAGACTCGGAGGGGGGCGTGCTCTCGGTACCGCCCATACTCAACGGAGAGCTGACTAGGGTCACTTCCTCCACTCGGAACATCTTCCTTGACGTCACCGGCCCCGACATGAGGGCAATAAGCCAGGCGCTGGTGCTGATGGCGACGGCGCTGGCCGAGAGGGGAGGAAGGATTGGAACGGTCGTCATCAGCTACCCTGAGGGCCCCATAGTGACTCCCGACCTCTCGGTCTCTGAGATGACCGTCGAGCTCGATTACGTCAACTCGATGATGGGTCTGAACCTCTCGGCGCAGGACGTCGTGAACCTGCTGGAGAAGGCTAGGCTGGGGGCTGAGGCAAAGGGGAACGTGATAAAGGTCAGGATACCGGCCTACAGGAGCGACTTCCTCCACCCGGTGGATGTGGTCGAGGAGGTCGCTCAGTCGCTCGGCTACGACTACTTGACCCCAGAGCTGCCCATGCACGTGACGACGTTTGGCAAGAGGCACCCCGTGGAGAAGGCGTCTGCGCTGGTCAGGTCTCTGATGATCGGCCTGGGGTATCAAGAGGTGCTCAACTACGTCATGACTAGCAGGGAGGTTCTCTTCCGCAGGGTCAACAGGCCCGAGTCGCCGGTGGTCGAGGTGGCCAACCCGGTGACGGCCTCTTACACCGTGCTCCGGGACTCCCTGCTCCCAGGACTCATAGCGTTCCTGTCGAGGAACACCGGGGCCCCGCTGCCTCAGAGGATCTTCGAGGTCGGCGACGTCGTCATCCCCGACGAGACGGCTGAGACCGGAGCCAGAGATGAGAGGAGGCTGGCCGCAGCCGTAGCCGACAGCGAGGTGGGCTTCGAGGACATACAGGCCGATCTGTATGCCCTCTTGAGGAACCTGAACGTGAGCTTCGAGCTGAGGCCTGCAGAGCACCCGTCGCTGCTCAGAGGCCGCACCGCAGAGGTCTTGGTCGACGGCGTGAGCGCCGGAGTCGTGGGAGAAGTTCACCCTGAGGTCCTGGAGCTGAACAAGATCAAGACGCCAGTGGCCGTTTTTGAGCTATCCCTGGAGAGACTCGAGGTGATAGAATGAGAGTGGAGAAGACGGGCTTCGGCTACATAGTGGTGGACGGCAAGACATACAAGCACGACGTAGTGCTCACGGACGAGATTAGCGCCAGGAGGAAGGAGCTGTCGGCAGGCATGCGGGGGAGGTTCGGGCACACGCCGCTGACGGGCAAGGAGATCCGCGAGTACTTCTCCGTCTACAGGCCGGAGATCATCGTCGTTGGCACCGGCCAGTTCGGAGCGCTCCCCCTGGTCGGGGTGGAGGAGGCGGCCAAGGAGCTGGGCGCCGAACTCGTGGTGAAGAGGACGCCCTCTGCAATCGATGCCTACAACAAATTGAAGGAAGAGGGGAGGAGGGTGGCGGCGGTCTTTCACGTGACCTGCTAGCTGGACTCTGCGTAGGCGAGCGCGTACTCGGCTAGGAGCATGCTATTGAAGACGACGTCTCTGAGGTCCACCATCTCGACTCCGCTGTGCATGTACCTGTTGGGTATTGATGAGAGAGCGGTCTTCACTCCTCCCCTGGCTATCTGGATAGCCCACGTGTCAGTACCGGCCCCCCTCGGGTCTGCCTCCCTCTGATACGGTATCTCCTTTTCTTCGGCTAGCTCTATGAGCCTGTCGACGACGTCCGGGTGATATATCGGCCCAATAGAGATTGCCGGACCCTTGCCCAGCTCGATCTGCACCTTCCCCTGTGGGACCCCCGGCGAAGTCGCGAACGTCACGTCGACCACGAGAGCAACGTCAGGCTTGAGCTCGTAGCCTACCATGTAGGCGCCTCTAAGCCCTATCTCCTCCTGCACGGTCGCGACGATGTGCACAGCTACGTCCCTCAGCTCAGATTTCCTCTCCCAGATTCTCTTCGCCGCCAGGAAGATAGTCGCCACGCCGGACTTGTCGTCGAAGCCAGCCCCCACAACCCTGTACTTGGTGAGCTCCCTATATGGAGCATCTACCACGACGTAGTCGCCGACTCTCACGCCCATCTCCTCGGCCTCCTTCTTGCTGTCGGCGCCTATGTCTATTGCGAGTTCGTCGAATTCAGGCGGCTTCTCGGCCTTCTCCTTCTTCAGCAGGTGCGGAGGGACCGTTCCGATGACCCCGTAGACGGGGCCGCTCTTCGTCAGCACCTTCACTCTGCACCCGTAGGGAACCTTTGGATCCCACCCGCCGACCGGAGCGAACTTCAGGTATCCCTTGTCATCTATGGACCTAACGATGAAGCCGATCTGGTCTATGTGAGCTACCATCATGATGCTCTTGCTTCCCTCGGGGTTTATCGTGCCCACGTAGTTTGCCCAGCCAGTTACTCTCAACTCGTCAACATACGGCCCCAAGAGTTCCCTGACCACACCCTCGGCCGACCTCTCCATTCCCGTCACGGTGGGCGTGGAGATCAGTCGCTCGAGGAACTGAGAGGCCAGCAGCCTATCTTCTTCCGGAATCTCAATCTTCTTCTCCTCTTTCTCCTCAGGCAAACGAGTCACCGCCTCTCGCCAAGTTTGAGATTCCAAAAACTTTGTTGCACGGTCAAAGCGACTCTCAAGCTCTGCTTACTTCGAGGAGACTGCTCCTCAAGGACAGTGCAGGTCGCTAAGGAGGCTAGACTCCTCGCGTGGCAGTAGGCAGTCACCCCACTGGACCGAGGGGTGCCAAGGTGCTCCATACCCCCTTTCTGAGAGGAGATACACTAGGAGACCTAAGGTCGCCGTTAAAGCAGCTTCGACGCCTGACACCACTAAGTATTCGGAATTCGGATCATATAGAGAAGAATCAGGGTCACCGAGTAGACCAAGGCTGAGAGCGTCAAGGAATGGCAAGAGACTCTCCAGAGCTTTGAGGCGCAGCAGTTGAACTGCTACATGAAGTAAGACAAACAGCGCATTTACACTCGAGTAAGTTATGCGGAGAAGCGGAGAAGTGAATGGAGCGCCTCTGCCGCATCGACCAGGCCGCGGGAACTGCTGGGCGTCAGCACCACCACGCTCAGGCGCTGGATCTACGCCGGCAAGGTCAGGGCGGTCAGGACGCAGGAAGGCCACTTCAGGATACCGGAGTCAGAGGTCAAGAGGCTGCTCGGCGGTGTGAAGGAGGTCAGGGCCGCTATATACGCCAGGGTGAGCAGGGATCAGCTAGAAGACCTGAAGAGACAGGTGGAGAGGCTAGAGGACTACTGCTCCGCTAAAGGATACAGGGTCGTAGCCACCTGATTTATCTTCCAGATAAAGACGGAAGAGCGCTCGATAAGGATCGCGTACTTCCTCAAGCGCAGGCGGATACGGTCTGCCCTAAAGGTTGGAAGATGAGGGAGAGGCTCCTGGCGAAGTATAGGAGGAGGGAGCGCAATCGGGTGAAGGACATCTACCACAAGCTGGTCCTCTGGATAGTCGGGAGGGCCCTCCAGCTTGGGGTCTCAACAGTCGCGCTGGAGGATCTGAAGGGCATAAGGCGCAGGATCAGGTACTCCAGGGAGATGAACGGGCGGCTGCACAGGTGGAGCTTCCGCAGGTTCCAGCAGATACTCGAGTACAAGGCCAAGCTCCAGGGCCTGAGCGTAATATATGTGAACCCAAGGGGCACCTCCTCGCGGTGCCCGATATGTAGGGGCAAGCTGAGCCCGAATGGGCACCGCGGGTTGAGATGCCTCAGCTGAGGCTTCGAGGGCGACCGGGACGTGATCGGCGCCCTCAACATCGTGTTGAAAGCCCACGAGATGTGGGGAGCTTCCGTTCCCCCCGAAGGCCCCCGCAAGCCCCTAGTGGCGAACGGGGGGAGATCCTCGCCTCGTTTGAGCGCATTCGGCTCTAACGTGGGCGAGGGTCAGAACGGCCTATAATCGGTTAGGCCTCTTGGCGGAGGCTGACTTCTCCCGTTCAAATCATTATTTTACGTAACTGCAGAGGAGGCGGAGTGGGTGCGAGATAAGATGACCGACTTTCTAATCGAGGAAGTCAGAGCGATGGAGATTCTGGACTCTAGGGGCAATCCAACCGTGAAGACGTGGGTCAGGACTTCGGGAGGCTTCGTCGGATCCTTCTCAGTCCCTGCCGGGGCTTCCAAGGGGGTGCACGAGGCGGTCGAGCTGAGGGACGGAGGGAAGAGGCTCGGAGGGAAGGGAGTTCTCACAGCTGTTTCGAACGTCGAGGGACCCCTCGCCTCTGTGGTGATAGGTAGAGACGCTAGGATGCAGAGGGAAGTCGATCTGGCTATGATAGAGGCAGACGGCACCCCAAACAAGTCCAGGTTCGGAGCGAACGCCATCCTATCGATATCGATGGCGGTCGCGAGAGCGGCTTCCGTGGGCCTCAGGATGCCCCTCTACCGGTATGTTGGCGGGGTGAATGCGCACGTGCTTCCCGTGCCGTTGCTTAATGTGCTCAATGGCGGGCTGCATGCCGGGAGCGACTTGGCAATTCAGGAGTTCATGATCGTGCCGGCGGCATTCAACTCATTCCGAGACGCTTTGTACGCCGCCGTGGAAGTATACAAGGAGCTCGGCAAGATCCTAGTTGAGAGGTACGGGAAGTCTGCCAGGAACCTGGGTGACGAGGGAGGATACGCTCCTCCCATGAGGAACACTAGGGAGGCGCTTGATGCGCTGATGTCTGCAATAGAAGCGGCGGGTCACGACGGTAAGGTATTCCTAGCCTTGGATGCGGCCGCTAGCAGCTTCTACGTCGATGGAGTCTACAGGATCGATGGAAGAGAGCTGTCTCCAGAGACGCTCCTCGACTTCTACGAGAGGCTGATTGAGGAGTACCCCATCATCAGTATAGAAGACCCCTTCTACGAGGAGGACCTAGAGACCCTTGCTAGGATGACGAGAGAGCTGGGCGACAGAGTTCAGATAGTGGGCGACGACCACTTCACGACGAACGTATCTAGGTTGAAGATGGGGATATCGAGGGGAGCGGCGAACGCACTCCTCTGGAAGATAAATCAGGTGGGAACCCTGACCGAGGCGCTCGATGCAGCCAGGTTGGCTCAGACTTCGGGGTACGCAGTCATCGTGAGCCACAGGTCGGGCGAGACGATCGACACCAGCATAGCGGACTTGGCCGTGGCCCTCAACGCTGGCCAGATAAAGACTGGCGCACCCGCCAGGGGAGAGAGGATCGCCAAGTACAACAGGCTGCTGGAGATAGAGGAAGATCTGGGGCCAGCAGGAGTTTACCCAGGATTGTCAGTCTTCAGGGGGCACTAGACGCTCGGCGAAGAAGTCCCTACGCCTTCTGAGGAACTCTCCAAGGAAGGGAAGGAGGTCATCCCACCCAGGAAAGTCGCTGTCGTCTTGGAGCAAGATCCTGGGCTCAGATCCTCTGAGCAGCTTTGGCAGGATCGACTCGACGCCAGAGGTTAGCTCCTCCACAACATCCCTCAGGCTTGTTAGCCTCCTGGCCTTGAACGCCACCCAGCGCGAGCCCTCTATGAATGGACCACCGAGCGTGTCTCTTGCTCCAAGATGCTTCTTGAGAAAGCCGGCTTCCCCAGGCCCTCCGACCTCTGGCCCAACCCTCTTCTCAACCACTGGGAGGACCGCTCTCTCAACTTCGAGAACGAGAGCAATCCTCGACGTCTCGTCCGTCCACCCCTCGGCCTGCAGGGGATTGAAACCTGCCTCTTCAAGGGCTCGCTTCAGTCTGAAAGCCCCTGAAATCGCCTGAGACCATAGAGTGTCAGGTGGTTCGGCGAGTCCCTCGTATAGCACCAGCAGGAGGGTAGTCCCCCTATCCTTCAACATGCGCGCCAGCTCCTGCCTACTCACAGGCGGCAGAGTCTTCTCTGTAAAGAATTCCCTGCTCGGTTGCTTTAAAAAAGCAGAACAGGCGCTTCTGAAGCGATTGAGCTGTGTCTCAGTAACCGCAGAGGCCACGTTCCTCCTGGGATCTACGGGATCGACGAAAATCAAGGGGGACTCGCTCTCTGCCACCCAGTCGGGGGGCTCCCCCTCTAGGGTGAGGGACACGGGAGGCCGCCAGGCGGAGGCGCTCTTCACCAAGTCTAGGAACGACCCATACTTGAGGATCAGAAGCTCCGCCAGGTACCCGCTGAACCCTCCAACGGCGAGTTCGGCCCCATAAGCTCCTATCCCCCTCAGAAAGGCTTTGAGCAGTCTGATCTCACTTCGCATCCTGTCGTTCAACCTCTCGAGCAGGAAGCGATTATGGAGCGGAGTTCTGTCGACTGGAGACCGCAGTTCCGTGTAGTTAGAGATGCGGTAAGCTGGCACGACGTCGATCTCAAATCCGTTCAACTCCACCACGGCGTACGGGTGGCTCGCATACCTCAGCTTGTACGCACCAAATGCTCTCTCAGCTGCCGCGAGAGTAGCTGGGCCTAACTCGTCAGACGGATAGTCCAGAGGGAACAGTAGAAAGATGTCTATGTCTGCCTTACCTGGCAGCCACGTATCTCTGACGGCAGAACCCACTGGCGTTGGCTCGGCCGGGAGCCCAAGGTCGGCCAAGGCAGACTTGAGGCGGCCTACTGCCTCGGAGATTGTCCCCTTGACTAGAACTCTCTCTTCAGGAGAGGGTGTGAGCTCCTCCTTTAGCTCCTCTATGATGTCACGGATCTCAACGTCGCCGCTCACCGGGATTCGGTAAACCTAGATGCGCGATCATAATTATCGTTAGCAGGCTCTTGCTCAGGATGACGAAAAAGGTCGCCCTCAGGATTGCGTATCTCGGGGATGGGTTCTTCGGGTTCTCGAAACAGCCAGGTCTCCGGACCGTCCAATCGACGCTCGAGGACTGCCTAATCAGACTGGGCCTGATGGATCCAGACGGCTCTGTGCAGTCCTCAAGCCGGACTGATAGAGGAGTTTCTGCCCTGGACAACGTCGTGAGTTTCAGCTGCACAGGAACGGTGTCCCTCTCGAGACTTAACGCAGATCTGCCAGAAGACTTAGTTGCCTGGGCGATCGCGAGTCCAGCGCCAGATTTCAACCCTAGGAAGGCATGTAGAGAGAAGGTCTATCTGTACGTCTGTCCAGAGCTCTCCATGATCACTCCTGAGCGTTTGAGGTCGGCGATTAAACTAGCTAGAAGTATGGGGGGCCCAGCCTTCTGCAGGGAGGGGAGCGCTGAGTTTCCCGAGGTTAGGTTGCTAGACTTTCCTCCTTTCTTCAGAGGGCTTCTCTTCATTGGCAGACGCTTCTGCTGGGAGATGATAAGGAGGATAGTGGGTTTCGTGATAGAGTACGCGCTCTACGACCACAGGGTGGTGAGGCCAGCTCCTCCCGGTGGACTTGTCTTACTGAAGACTGTATGTGAGGGTGTTGGCTTCACGCCTGAACTTAAGTGGCTCCGTAACTTCGCTAAAAGATGGTTAACCCTCTCTTCTGCTTGGGTGGGGCAGTCAATTCTCATATCTGCATCCGCGCGGGCTCTCGACTGTCAGGAACTCATCTCTTCGTTGCTATCACGGTCTGAGTCTCTATGACGTACCACCTGACCTTGTCCCTAAACCACCTCCAGAACTTCGCGTAAGCATCCATGCTGTCACACTCTAGCATCAGAAATCCGTTATATGGGGTTCCCCAAGCGTGGTCGTAGACCCCGACGAGCCTGACCTCTGGGGGCCACTCAGCCATCATCTCTTCCCACTCTCTTCGGGCGCGCTCCTCTTCCTCGTCGGTCATCTCCTTCAACTTGTAGTAGACTATGTACACGTAGGTCGGCATGCGATCACCCGGCAAGAGCCCGGCACGTCATTCTATATTAAGAGTGAGCGGGCGCTGAGCAGACTCCGCAGCCCCAGCAGCCGACGTCGCAGCTCGGCGTGGGCAATCCCTCCTTAGCCCTCTCTAGCTCTGCGGAGAGCGCATCCTCCCTGACGCCAGTGTCAACGACATCTCTCCAAGGAGCGTCCCTCCAGGAGTAGAGAATCGACTCTGGGTTTATCCCTGAGCTCCTGAACGCCTCAAAGTAGTTGGACGCGTTGTACCCCCCACTGGAGGCCCTGATCACCGCCTCAGAGGACCCCACGCCCCCCAAGGAGATGAGTCCTTGAATGGCTGCTCTGCCCGGGTGCACAGCCTTCACTCTAACCCCTGAGGCCCTCCTCAAGGCTCTGACTGCCGATCTGTACCAGTCTGGCCTGGCCATCGGAACTCTCTGAAACGGAGTGTGCGGCTTTGGCACGAACTGACTCACAGACAGCTCGACCTTGAGCCCAGCCTCTTTCACGGAGATCGCAAGCTCCGCGGAAGCTTTAATGTCTTCTTTAGTTTCCCACGGGAGCCCCGCCATGAGGTATAGCTTCACCTCATTCACTCCAGCCTTGGCCAACTCTGAGGCAGCATTTACGACTTTCTCGAGAACCACACATTTGTTGATCGCTAGGCTAAGTCTGCGGCTCCCGGTTTCAGGCGCCAACGACACCTTTCTGAGACCAGCTTCGGCAATTACCTCAACGAGCTCTTGAGTGACCTCATCTGCCCTCAGAGACGGCAGAGAGAGTCTAAGTCCCTCATCTAGTATCTTCTTTAGCACATCTACCGCGCGCGGATGCCCCAGCACGTCGCTCCCAATCACGTACACCTTGTCAAATCCAAGATCTCTGGCTAGCTCAACCTGCTCCAGCAACTGGGAAAGAGGTCTATCCCTCCTCGGTCTCTGCGTCCACCCCAAGAGGCAGAACCTGCAACCATGAGAGCAGCCCCTCGATATCTCCAAGAGGAAGGGGTTCGTCTCTCCGCTCTTAGTAGTTGCCTTAATCTGACGAGGAGGCAGGTAGGAGAGGGGAGACCTCCTAAACCTGGTCTTAGAGCCGGGGAGGAAGACGCCCTCCACGTCAGCCAGATCGGCTACAGACCCTCCCTCAGCCAACGTCCCCAGGACGGCTTCAACGGCACCCTCACCGTCACCGACAACGACGGCGTCGGCGAACCTCATCATAGGAAGAGGGTTGGCGGTAATTGGACCTCCTACGACGAGGGGCTGTCTCCTCTTCTCCTTCTCTGGAGGGATGCCTGCCTCTCTGAGCATGTTGAGGAGTACGTGAACCTGCCCCTCGTAGTGAAGTGAGGCCAGGATGACGTCAAACGCCTTGAGTTCAGCGCCGCTCTCGATCGATCCCAAGGAATCAGTAGTAAATCGTTCTACTAGGACTCCCTCTGCAGAGTTACCTAGGAAGTACACGATCTGATGGCCTAACGAGTTTATCGCGGCCTCATAGGGTCCTGGGTAGACCAAGGCCGCCCTTATCCTGAACTCCCTGGGGTCTCTGTCGTAATACCCGCCCTCCTCCTTGATTACCCTGGACATCTACCAGACCTCGCTCCTCGCCAAATAGTTTGGTGGGCCGGGTGGGACTCGAACCCACGACCTCCGCCTCGTAAGGGCGGCGTCATAGCCACTAGACCACCGGCCCACGGGTGGCGCCGGGGGTGGGAT
>Ga0116200_10000379_pt1 | contig 14090 bp, 15 predicted proteins | sample Mar14436cmmetaG_FD_94478 | JGI IMG/M metagenome (GOLD analysis project Ga0116200, IMG submission 94478) | Marine hydrothermal vent microbial communities from Guaymas Basin, Gulf of California to study Microbial Dark Matter (Phase II) - Marker... ... | reverse complement strand
GATCACGAGCGTTCCGCAAGCTGCAGCTTCGATAGCAACTATTCCGAATCCTTCCTTTACTGACGGAACAACGAGCACCCATGCTTTTTTTAAGAGCTCAATTTTTTCTTTTTCAGAAACATACCCATGAAAGATAACAGCGTTCTGTAACCCTAATTTTTGCGTTTGTTTTTCTAGGGCTGCTCTGTAGTCTCCTTCTCCCACTACGGATAACTTCGCCTCGGGCTTCTCTTTAACTACGTAACGCATGGCTCGTATCAAGTGATGTATGCCCTTGTATTTCTTTAGTCTTCCAACGTATAGTATTAAAGGATATTTTTCTTTTTTTTCGGGAACATAGCCGTATTTTTCCACGTCTATGCCTGGAGGAACAATCGTAATGTTTCCCTCTGGAAGGCCGTGTTTAATTAGTTCCTCTTTTACGCTTTGGGAAACTGTAACCAAAGGTATGCGCCGGTACATTCTTAACGTAATTTTTTCAACTATGTAGATTACGGTAGCCAATAGTTTATTCAGTTCCTTGAACAAGGCTTGATTTGTTGTTTGATGGATGAAGGCAAGCTTTGGCGCTTTCACGTAAAGAGGAGTGAGCCATGGTATGGCATTTATCTCGTCGATAACTATGTCATAGGCGCTTCCAAGTTTTTCTTTCAGAATTTTTAATGGTGCTTTAATGTACACGGTGTACCGATTGCCGAATCGTAGAATGTTAACCCCGTCAATAATTTCACGTTTTTTCCCTCTCGGATAGTTAGCGCACATCAAGGTGACTCTGTGTCCTTTTTCAACAAGATGTTTTGCAATTCTATGTGTGTAATATGTCCCCCCTCCAGCTCGAGGATTCGTTATGTCTTTCCAGTTTAGTATCAAGACGGAAAGAGTTTTTCCCTTAGCTGCTTTTCCTTGTTGCATAGTACTGTCCACAGCGCTTGGAGACTTGTCAAGCTGTATCAGTATTAGTGTTTTTTAAATGTGTTAATGTGAATTAAGAAGGGTTTTTATGGGGCGATTGCTTCTTATGCGGAGACGAGTTTTTTGGTTTTGAGGTGTTCTATGTATTTCCTGTCTGCTTCTATTGCGCCTTGAAGTAGTGGTGCTTCTCCTAGGGTTGCCAAATATCGTATGTCTTTTGGTAGGCATTCGCCTTTTATTCCATCTCGTGCTTCTAAGAGTTCCACATTCCATTTGGTGTTGGCGCTTTCTCTTACTTCCTTGAATGGTATGTTGTGTTTTTCGCATAGGAGGCGGAGTTGTTCCACGAAGGCTATTTGTACGAACCTGTATGCGTTTTCTGTTATTTTTGCCATTTCGGCTACTTCGAGGCTTGATACTGGGTATAGTGGTATGCCCATAGATTCGTAGAAGTTTTTGGCTTTAACCATGCTTTCATGGTCTAGAGCGCCGATTACTCTAACTTGTTTTACTCCGTGCTTGTGCGGGTCTCCTGCCCAGAATCTGTGAGGGACATGCGCTAAATATACCTCATCAAACATCTCTGCAACTTTTCTGCATGTGCCTACTGCAACTGTGCTTTCGATGCATATGAGAGGTTTTACCTTATTTTTTTCAGCTATTTTCTGGCAAGCGTCGAAAACATTTGACATGTCCGGTTTTCCATTTTTCCATCCTGTGTTGACGCATACAACGTAAATGTTGCATTCTGGCACTTTTTCCCATTCGCAAAACGCGGTTATAGGGTTAATTTGCGATGTTTTTTGGGGGTCTATATCATAACCATACACGAGGTATCCGTTTTCGTGAATGTAAGAAGCTGTAGGGTGTCCCACATTACCTAACCCTACTACACATACCTTAAGGGAATTCGAATTAACTACCAACTGTGTGCCCTCCTCCTCTTATGGGTTCGAACTCTTTCCATTCATCTTCTCTTGACAATTGTTTATTCCCTTTTACTGACTTAACTTTTTCCTCTTTATTTTAGTCCTATTTAAAAGTGTTGCGAAAATGGGCTGAGTTTTTCAGTGTTTTGTCATGGTTCGTCTGGTTTTTCGTCTGTAGTAGGCAAGGGGGTGTCTTATTTTTTTGCATGTTTCGTCTTGGGATGGGCATATTCCGTGGGTTTGTAGTGTTTGGCATTTTGGCGGTATGTATTTGGTTCTGGAGCCTTTTGTTCCTGCTATGTGTTCTACTTGGTATCGGGTCATTTTTTCGTTGAAGTCTGTGGCTTGGCGGAATAGGTTGATGACGTTTTCGGTTGTCATGCCTACGTTTAGGAGGAACGCTGTTAGTGCGAATCTTCCTATGTGGGATAAGTGTTTTCCTGCTAGTGCGTCTTGGTAGAGTTTTTTCATGCATGGGGGAAATGCTTCGATTACTGTTTTTTTGGGTAGTTCTTCGAGTTTTAGTTTTGTTTTGTGTTTTATGAGGGTTTGTTTGAGTTTTTCTATGCGTTGGGCTATTTTGGGTGGCAAGGCTATTTTTTGGGTTTTTAGCTTTTTTTCGATGTGTCGGCGTATTTCTTCTTGGAGTAGTCGGCACACCTGTCTTTTTGTTAGGTGTACTTCGCCTTTTTGCAGTGGTGTGTTTACGAGTTTCCATTCGGGTTCGTGGAAGTTTTTTGTGTTTCTGAGGTAGTCTGTGAAGTGGAGTGCGAAGCGTCTGCTTAGGTCTTCTGTAGACGGTAGAAGCCTTATTTTCCAATCGAAGTGTTTGGCTATTTCGAGGATTTTCTGGTCGTCTTCTTGTTGTAGGTTGGCGTGTATAGTTTTTGCTTCGGCGAGGGCGTATCGTTTTTTTAAGTACTCGTCTCCTATTGCTGTTATTATCATTCTTGCGATGGGGTAGGATGGGATTTCTATCTCATTTCTTGCGGGTTTTCCAGTTTGCCCGTATAGAACGGCGTTTTTTACGCGTTTTTCAGCTCTTTCAATTATAGGTGCGTATTCTGGGTTTTCTAGCTCTTTTATATCGAGGTCTAGCATTCTGATATATTGGGTTGCTTGGGGTAAAAAGGGATATTTCGCGAAGTCGTCTCGGGTAAACTCTACTCGGGTGTGCTGTTTTTGCATTGTCTTGTCGCTGAGCATGCGTTTTATTCGGTTTCTATTCTTGGCGCTAGGTAAAAGGTTAGTTTTCCTTCTTGGGATTGTTGGAAGTCTATTTTTATAGGCATGTCTGTGGAGAACTCGAGCGTGGCTATGTCTGATGAGGCTCCCCCGGTTTTTATTATTTCCGAAAGGTAGCTTAGGCTGAATGTTGCTTTGGACGGTTCTGTTACTTCGAGGTCTAGGAGCGCGTCGCTTCCTTTTTTCAGCTCTATGGTTGCGCCCATGAGGTCTCCAGAGGCTTGCATTACGAGTTTTTCTGGGTCGGCTTCGAATTTTACGTGGTCGCTGACGAGTTCGGCGTCTGTTATTGCGTCGCGTATTCCGTCCGTGGTGACTTTTGCTTTGACGTTAAATGTCAGTTTCGGCGTGGGCACTTCTTCCTCTGCGGCTTCGAGGGTTGGCATCTGGAATATGCGCGTGTATTTTCCGAGGATGGTGATTTTGAGTTTTCCCGTTTGCTGGTCGAGGGAAAGTTCTACTGACTCGTTTTTTCCAGCTCGTTTTAAAAGCTTCAAGAGTTCGCCTACGTTTATGCACATTTTTGTCGGTTGCATGCACGTGTACTCGTCGAACACTGTTTTCGGCCATTCGAAGTCCACCATAGCTACGCGGGATGGGTCCATGGCTCGAAGTTTTATTCCGTCGGGCTCAATGCGGAATGTGGCTTCGTCTACTAGTATAGCGATTGCTGATATCATGTCGCGGAGAAGCTTTGAATCTGAGACTTTCAACTTGAACATTTAGGATTCTCCCTTCTCAATTCTATGCGTTAACCGAATATTTCTGCTTCAGTATTATAAAAGGTTTTGAGGATTGTCTAAAGACGAAGCTGGTTTTCCGGCTTTGGAATGCGGGTTCAATAATTGTTTATAAACACAAAGGGCGTTTAAGATATTTTACAAAGTTCTGGGGAAGCGGCGTTGCCTGAGGAACTGCGGAGAACAAAGTATGACATCTACGCAGACGTAATACGAACTATCGCCAAGAAGGGAACATGCTCCTTAACTAGAATTTCTTACGGGGCAAACATGCCGGTAGACAGAACCAAGAAAGTTCTCGAATTCCTTGTTTCTCACGGCTTTATAAGGGAGGAAAGGGTAGGGGAATTTCGGAAATACCGAGTGACAAAATGGGGAATGGAGTTTCTAAAAACCTATGAACGCATGAAAAAGTTCTTCGCGGCGCTAGAAGAAGGCGAACAGTAACAAATTGTGATTACAAACAGTGTTCTCCCGATGTGCGTCGACCTTTTAGAATAGACCAGCCTACCTCTTCTGCTGAAGAGGTGAAGAAAATGAACAAAACTCGTAATGTAAAAAATAAGCTCGAATACACGCTGTTCCTCGGTGCCTTATACACGTGGAAGCTGACATGCCGTTGACGCGCATATTAGAATGTAAGATAGTCACAAGTTGTGCGTTTAGCTTTAAAAAGCTCCAGATAATTCATGTAAGAGGCGAATTACTCGATGAGTGATGATGTTCGTGTTACCCGAAAAGGCGTAATGGAGTTAGAATTCGTCGATGGAAACCTGACGCTTGAAAGCCGCGCGACAGTAAAGGGAAAGGGGGCTCCTCAGAAGATAACCGTTTCCGGAACGGTTTACTGCGAAGGAAACAACACGTTCTACGGCGCCGTAATAGCGAACAACTTCGAAGCCGAAGACAACGTTGTTATTCACGGAGACCTGATGGTGAAAAACCGTGTTGAAGTAAAAGATGGGCGGCTCGAAGTTTACGGCAAAATGGCTGCAAAACGTGTGGATGTGGATGAGGCTTTATACGTAGAAGGCGACTTGGAAGCTGAAGATGTTGATGTTGGTGGAAGCCTTAAAGTTAACGGCGGAGTGAAAGCTGAAGACATAGACATAGGCGGCGGCTTCGCCGCTAAGGGAAGGGTCGACGCTGATAAAATCGATGTAGGCGGCAAAGTAACGGTTGAATCAGAAGTTGACATTAGAACTTTGAAAGTTGGCGGCTCGGCGAGAGTTGCTGGCGGAAAAATTCGAAACGTGGATGTAGGCGGCAGCTTCATGTCTGACGGCTCATTAGAATTCGAGAGCATAGATGTTGGAGGAACGGTTAAGCTTTCGGACCAGAACAGGGGCGGTGACATCGAAGTCGGCGGAGTACTGAAGGTTGAAGGTAGTTTAGAGTTCAGAAACATCGAGGTCGGCGGCAAAGTGAAGATAACTGGGTCGGCTGAAGGTTTCGAAATAGACGTAGGCGGCAAGTTGGAAATGGGCGGGTCGCTGAAGCTTTCCGGAACTCTTGAGGTCGGCGGCAAAGCGGTAGTCGACGGTGAAATCTCGGCGGAAACCATCGAGGTTGGCGGAGTGCTACGTTCAAAAAAAGCGGAAGCTGAAAACCGCATTGAAGTCGGCGGTTCCATAACCACGGATAACGGCGCGGTTGCACGTGTTATTGAGATAGGGCGTAGGGGAAATGTTCACGGCTTTTTAAAGGCGGAAAAAGTTGTTGTTAATCGAGATGCGCGGGTAGAGGACATTTATGGCGGGCAAGTCTTCCTAAGGCGTGGGGTTCACGCTGAAAATGTATACGGCGAAAACATAGTTATCGAGTCAGGATGCCAAATACACGGCGAAGTGCTATATACCCAAGAGCTTAGAATAAGCGAAGACGTCTGGTTAGCTCAGCCAGCGAAAAAGGTAGATAAGCTTCCATCTCCATCTTGAAACGCTGTTGTTCTAGCTGTATTCTCTAAACGTGTAGCCGCATTTGGTGCATCGGAAGAACTGTGTCGACGACTCGTCGCTTCCTCTTGTTTGAACCTGCCACACATACGCCAAGTGGTTTCCGCATTTTGGGCATTCTATCCTTGCGGTTGGCATGGTTCGTAGCTTCTGTTCGTCTTTACCTATTACGGCGACGAGTTTTTCCGGCTTGTGTTGTATAATCTTGGCGACTTTCGGTGGGGCTTCTCCGCTTGAAATGTTCTTTTTATATCCGCATTTCGGACAGCAAAGCATTATCGTCGTGTTTGATTTTTTCCCCTTCTTTTTCGTTGGCACGAGTCTCGTTCCACATTTTGGACAAAATTCCATAAGAGTTCCACCGCAATGTCCGTTTCCTTCTCCTTAACATCGTCTCTTTTAAACCTTTTCTTGTAACATGCAGTATTAACACCTAGGCGTACGCTTGAACAAACTTTAGTGCTTTGTAAGCTGCGTTATTCCCGAAGCGATTAGGTGCGCAACTCGAAGCGGTTCAGGAATATTGCTTCTAGTGGAGGTTATCCGAACTATTTTCCGCGCGTCTTTCTCGTTTAATCCAGCCAGCTGAACGTATATGGAGCTACCGGTGTTTCTCACGTTTACTTCTAAGAGTTTCCCCGCGTTTTCTATCATTTTCCAACGCTTTTCCTTGTGGGGCAGCTTTTCCAACGCTTTCTTTATCTCATCGAGGTTTGGTTTTTCCCGCGAAACAACTATTACTGGAAGCCCTGTTTCGCCGTATAGCCTTTTTATGTCTACTATGTTGAATCCGGCGAAGGTTAACCCGTTGAGCATGATTACCCTTAGCTGAGCGTAATGTGGCGAACTCTTTATCATAGACGCAATTTTCTCCGTCGCGTCCAGCCCGTCAACCTCTATTTCCGTGTGCATAACTCCATCGAGCCACAAACCTCCTCGATAAACAACTCCGACAATGAGGGCTTTTCCCCTCTTCTGAGGGACAAAAACCCCGTCGTCAACCCCTAAGACGCGAATCTCCCTTTTCACAGAGCGAAACCGCTTCTCCTCCATCTAGCTTCCTCTCATTCCACAAGGTAAAATGCGGGAAACTGCTATAAAACTTGACTTGACTAAGAATATCAAATGCCGAGATGATGAAATTGTTTCCTTTCGTTGAAAAATTCCGAAGCTTGGAGGAGGTTATGGCTGACCATAAGCTTGCCGCGTTGGGAGACGCGTTTGTCAATTTCGTGTATTCCCTCGCGCTTTCCAAAAAGGAAAACCGCCCTCTAGGCATCCGAGTAAAGGGCTCCGTGCTGTCCAAAAGCCTCAAAGCAGCTGAACTTCGAGGATTTCTCCCGTCCAGAATTGACAGCCACGCCCAAGCAGACGCCGCGGAAGCGTTGATAGTTTACGCATGGATGCGGAACATCATATCGATAAACGAGGCGATTTCCATACTGAGCGAAGCTGACACCGCAACAGAAGCCTTTACTCGTCTGTTAAGGGTCATAGCGGAAAGAATCAAGAAAAAGGAACGAAAGGGATTATTTTAGAGCTTTCTCGAAGGCTTTTCTGAATTCCTTGTTTTGCTTCTGTATTTGCTTTACAGCTTCCTCTAAGATTTTTCTGGGTTTCGCTTTTTCCTTTGTTCTCACGAAGATTATCGCCTTTGAAGTTAAGGGGTGGGGAACATCGTAGCCCGCTATGTCCACTTTTTCGTTTTTGAGCAGCTCTTTCTGTAGCAGATTGCAGAGCGTGTGTCCAACTTCTTCGATTTCAAGTTTTAATTCGTTTTCTGTTTCCTTTAATATTTTTATTCTCAATTTTTCTTCTCCTATAAGATGACATCTCCGTAGTCTAAAGCTGTTTTTCGTTTTTCAGTTTTTCCACATCTTGGACAAATTAGTTTTTGTTTTTGTTTCTCCAGCATGGCTCCGCATTGGGAGCAGAAGGCGTAAACGACGCCTAGACGCCGGTCATTCGTGGTTAAGTGGTAGGTTCGGTTTAACTCGCTCACGACTTTTCCGCGAAGTATGTCGCTAGGCTTGCAAACTTCGTACATCGTTTCTGTATAACCTCTTGAAACGTCGGAAATGTGTAAAACTCCCGTAAAGAAGCCAGAAATTTTACGACGCCCAACCTTGAAAAGGCGTACGATTGCTGTTTTACTGGTAACACCTGTCACTTGCCCCATCACAGTGCTTCCAACTCGGGGAACGCTGGTGACCCGTGTTGAAGGATAAACGTAAACCTTCTTGTTCAACATGTCGAGTAGCGCTGTGCCCACGATTTTCGCGTAGATAGTTCCATCTTTTACGTAAGTTCCCGCCCCGGGAGTGAACTCTTCGATGACCCCTAGCTTTTCTCCGGGCGTAACGAACAACCCGCTTCTTCTTTGAGTCATACAGTGAAACCTCCTTTTATAGAGTTTGACCATCCTACTCTAGGAGCATTTGGAAATCAGTCATATTCCCGAAAGTTCCATATGTTCTTCGTTTCGCTGCTCAATAAACCTTTTGATTCTTCTTTCTCCCTCTTTAAGCTTAAATACTGCTTCATTAATTAGTTCTAAAGTATGTGGATTGAAGAGTTCTTGAACAATTTAGCTGCCAACGTTGCGGATATGCTTCCTAGAATCGCTGGGGCAGTAATCGCTTTAGTAATCGGCTGGATTGCCGGTAGAGCCTTGGGAAAAGCCGTTTCGAAGCTTCTGGACAAGGTAGGGGTCGACGATGCGCTGCGGAAGACTTTGGTGGGCAAAACCCTTGAGCGTTCAGGCATCACGTGCGTTCACTTCTTCGACATAATTGTCCGCTGGTTCGTTTACCTCATAGCGATATTTGCAGCCGTGGACATACTGCAGATAGAAGTTCTCAGCTACTACATGAACATGGTCGTGGCTTATCTCCCAAACTTCATCGCTGGTATAGTGATTTTCGTAGCGGGGTTCATCATAATTGACTACGTTGCTGACTTCATCAGAAGGCTGGGTGAAGAAGCGCAGATAGCCTATTCAAGGATATTCGCCGATGGACTGCGACTGTTTCTCTACGGCGTCGTCACGATACTAGCGCTTTCACAGATGAAAATAGACGTCAGCATCCTCTACATATTCGCTAACGCCTTAGCGTGGGGTCTCGCCATAGGACTATGCGTTGGGCTCGGCATAGCATTGGGATGGGGCTTCAAAGATGCTATAGCTGAAAACTCTAAGAAATGGATTAAATCATGGACTGAAGCCGTTGAAAGAGTAGACGCGGCACGGTCTAAACCTTCTAGCGAAGGAAAGGGAACAGCAGCTGAAGAATAGACAGCGAACCTTAAGTTCCCCTATTTTTCTATTACATATAAGTCCACTAGAAACCGGTGTTTTGGTTTCTTGTGGAATTCAAACATGTATGGAATTGTCATTTGCATGGGGATGATTGCTTTTATTTTGCCGCCGTGGTTCGAGATGAACCGCGTTAGGAATGAACGTGGCGAAACCTCGGTTCTCGACGGTTTCTCTTTCCCTCTTTTATGAAGTGAATAAACCATTTTTCCAAGCTCTAGGGCTTTCTTCAAGAATTTTGTGTCGGCTTTTCTTTTTTGCACGCCGAAAGGCGGATTTTGTATTACGGTGTCGAATTTTCCTCTTACCGCTTCTATATCCGCTGCAATCCACCGTGTTTTTTCCTTGAAACCTAGTTTTTCCGCGTTTTTCTTCGCCGTTTCAACCGCTGTTTTGTCTATGTCCACGCCTATTGCTTGTTTTGCTCCTAGAAAGGCTGCTCCTATCGCGAGTCTTCCGGTTCCGCATCCTAGGTCGAGAACATTTTTTCCAATTATGCTGTTGTAGGTGTAAGCAGCTAAATAGAGGATTTCTGCCGCCGTGTCTGGTGGAATCGTGTATTGTTCTAGGCTGGCTTTAGGCGACGGATGGGGCTCTACCTCGGTAAGCAGTTTCTCTAGGTCTAGTTTCCGAACCATCCTCCGCTGCATAGTTTTTCCCAGGATTTTTCGCCGAGCATCACGGCTAACTCTTCAGGTGTGAGAACGGGTTTGAGGAATTTCGAGGCTTCGTCGAACCCGACTCTTGGGCATGCGGTATTAACGTAGGCCTCTAATGTTGGAAATTGCATCAGCGTTTCAGGAGTTATTTCCCTCAAGGCTAAAAGAAACGCGTTTTTTCCAGCTTTAACCAGTTTTTCCTTGATTTTTTCGGCTTCTTCTGTTCTTTTTTGTCCTGTTTTTAAGCCTATGATTATTCCGATGTTTTTCGCTTCTTTTGCTTCTTCTATTGCTGCCCATCTCTGGCTGATTATTCGTTTCGTTTCCTTCTCTACAGTGAATGTGCGTTTCTCGTAGGGGTCTGCTACCACTGTTGGTTTACCTGACGCCAGTTCAACGCCTATTGCGTGGAAGTGTCCTCCGCCTAGGAAGAGGAAGGCTTCAACCTCCTTTTCTACGGCTTTCACGTTGCTGTAGTTGCATCCCGTTACTTGTCCAGCATAGGGCAAGTATCCCGCGTCCCCTACAGCCACGGTTTTATCCGCTTCTAGAAGGAGTTCTTTAGCGTTTTCTAACATGTGGATGTGCTGAACCGTTGTGGCTAATCCTATTTTCTTGTAATCTTTGAGCAGTGCTAGGGCTTTCTTTACGGGTTTTTCGATGTTCAAGTTTGCTCTGGCTTCTATGTATAGTGTGGGGATTCTCTCGTGTTTCAGCATTTTTGTGTGTCCAAAGTGAACGATTAGGTCGGCTCCCAACGCTTCAGCGTCTTGTAACGCGAGGTCGCATGCGCCGTAGCATGGGTCTGCGGAGATTATGGGCATGGCACCTAGTTTCTGAATGAGCTTTGCCAAGCGTGGGGCTTCGGGTTTTAATCCTTCTGGAAGCTGCAACAGAACCTTTTTCGCTTCGAGTTTCATGATTTCTCGTTTTAGTTTTTCCTCTTCAAGGTCGAAAATTCTCATAAGGGTTCATTCCCCTTCAAGGCGGAAAGCTATAGAGTTTGAGAAGGGCAGGGTTCATCGTGAACTGTTTATTCCCATTTGGGAGTCCATTCCCCGTCTTGTCCTGGCTTCTTGTTTTTCTGTCCAAGGCAGCGTTCACGTATTTCCGCTATCTGTTCTAGCAGTAGTTTCTGTTCTATGCTTGCCACGAGTTTTCTCGTGTTTACGACGGCGTCCGCGTTTACTGATATGCTGTCTATTCCGCAGCGTACGAGGAACTCTGTGAAGTCCGGTAGGTTTGATGGTCCTTCGCCGCATATGGAAACGGTGCATCCTTTTTCGTGAGCTACCCGTATTAGGTGTGCGATTATCCGTTTTACCGCTGGGTCTCTTTCGTCGAAGTATCCCATCTGTCCCAGACGTTCGGAGTCACGGTCTATCATTAAGACTCCTTGCGTCATGTCGTTGGAGCCTATGGAGAAGCCGTCGCAAAGCTCGGAGAATTTGTCTGCTAAAATCGCTATCGAAGGTGTTTCAGCCATGAACCATACTTTGAAGTCTCTGCTGCGTTCCAACCCTTCCTCCCGCATTATTTCGAGGCATCTCTTTGCTTCCCACAAGGTTCGAACCATGGGAAGCATGACCCAAACGTTTTTCAGACGCCACTCTTCGCGGCACTTCCTTATGGCTTGACATTCCAGTCTAAACGCTTTTTCATACCATTCGCTTATGTAGCGGCTTGCCCCTCTCCATCCCAGCATGGGGTTTGCCTCTTCGATTTCGTATTTTTCTCCGCCTTTGAGTTCGCGGTACTCGTTGGTTTTGAAGTCGCTGAACCTAACCACCACGGGGCGGGGTTGGATGGCTCTGGCTACCGTGGCGATTCCCTCGGCGAGCTTGTCCACGAATTTTTGAGCCTGCCCGGTTTCCAAGAGGTAGAGCGGGTGTTCTCCGATGTAGCTGGCGAGTATGAACTCGATCCGCATCAGTCCTATTCCGTCGAAAGGCAGGTGTTTGTAATCTTCAATTTTTTCGGGAACGCCTAGGTTCATCAGTATTTTCGTGGCGGTTACTGGCGCTGACTGAACAACGCTTGTTGCCGTGGCTGTGGGCGCTGGTGCGGCGGTCGAGGTTATTGTGGGTATTAGTCCCTCGTAGACTACTCCGCTTCGGGCGTCCACCGTGTATTCCTTCCCAGTCTGCATGGTTTTAGTCGCTGTTTCGGTGCCTACCACGCATGGAATTCCAAGTTCGCGGCTTACGATGGCTGCGTGGCATGTTACTCCACCCTTGTCGGTAACAATGGCGCTTGCCATTTTCATAAATGGAACAAAGTCCGGGTTTGTCATAGGCGTTACGAGGATGTCGCCTTTCTCCATCACTTTGCCCGCGTCTACTGGAGAAAAGACAACTTTTGCTTTGCCTACGCCTATGTCTCGTTTCCCAGCAGCTATGCCCCTAGCCACGACTTTCAGTTCTGCGGCTGGCTTGAAACTTACCTCTTCCGGTTTTCCCACTTCTGGCTTTTTCATGCTCCAAACAGTTTCGGGTCTTGACTGAACTATGAATATGTTTTCTGGAAAGTTTGCGTCTCGTTCAATTGCCCATTCGATGTCTTGAGGATGTCCGTAGTGTTCTTCGATTCGTTTACCTAGCTCGGCAAGTTTGATTACTTCTTCATCGGTCAAACATGGCTGCGCTTGTCTTTCCGGAGAAACCTCGAGATGAACGGTTTGTCCAGTCTCAGGGTCTCGGACGTATTCAACTGTTTTCTTGCCTATGCGTTTCTCAACTATCTGCAACGTCTGTTTGTCAACTATATAGTCGTCGGGTGTCACCGCGCCGGAAACAACTGATTCACCTAGCCCATAGTTTGCTTCAATCACTATCTTGTCCGGTTCTCCGGTAACGGGGTTTATGGTGAACATTACGCCGGCGGCTCTCGAGTTAACCATTTTTTGGACGCCTACGCTTATCAAGACCTTTTCATGTGGGAATCCTTTCTGGGTTCGGTAAAATATGGCTCGGGGAGTGAATAGGCTAGACCAGCACTTCACCGTCTTTTTTAGCAGCTCGTCTATACCCTTCACGTTTAAGTATGTTTCTTGCTGTCCAGCGAACGAAGCGTCAGGCAGGTCTTCAGCTGTAGCGCTGGAACGAACAGCTACGAACGTGTCATTCGTGTTTGTTCTTCTATTCAGTTCTGCATAGGCGTTTCTGATGGCTTCTTCGATTTCTTGAGGCATAGGCGTGGACTCAACGAGTTCGCGGATTCTTCTAGAGGCTTCTTCATATTGGTTCGGGTCATTTATGTCTGTGACTGTTTCGTTGATTATATCGTAGATTTTCTGGGCTATTCCGTTTTCCTCTATAAACTTTTTATACGCGTAGGCTGTTATGGCGAATCCCGGTGGAACGGGTATTCCAGCCTTTATCATTTCGCCCAGATTAGCGTTTTTTCCACCAACAAGAGCCACGTCTTCTTTTCCGAGGTGTTCAAACCATATTACTAAATCTCTTCTTTCTTCAACCATTTTCTGTTTACTCCTTCTTTTTCATGCTTAAGCGAGCCTAATCTGGCGGAAGCTTTTCCACCACTATTCTGCATGGAATAGGAAGCTTAGCTTTCCCGCGTTTCAAAGCTTCCTTCGCGGTTTCTATCTGTTCGCTGTTCACGTTAACAGTGATTATGGTTTGATTCGGCTTCACGCGGGCTGCGGTTCCTATTGGTTTGCCGAAAGCCCGCCGCATTCCGTCTTGAAGCCGGTCTGCGTGAGCTCCAAAAATCATCTTGTTTTCCCTAAGAATTGTATGCGGGTAAGGTAAAATGCGTAGGCAGTACTCTTTTCCGAGATGTCTGCTTAAGTGCCTGTTTACGGCTACTCGCGCGGCTTCCAGCGCGTTGTGGCGAATTTGAGCTTTTTCCAAAGCTACTAGCCGAAGCTGGTATTCATATTTGGCTGTGGGGTTGCCCATGGTGAATTTTGTGATTTTCGGCATAGGCAAGCTTTTAACATACTCTTTCCTAGTGTACGGCTGCCCTTTCACCGCTCGGTAATTACGTGCACGCATTTGCTTTCCCTCTTCTGCAATGCAAAATTGCAGTATTTAAGGAGTTCGTTTGTTGAAAAGCCTAATTACAATTATGAACCCTAAATACATCTTCCAGATACAACTTCGCGTTTACGTGAGCCGTTTATTGCTGAACCATGTTTTAGCTAGCTCCTCGTAGTTCGGGAACACTTCCCTTAGTATGGGAATATACATTTGAATCTCCTCTCGAGTCATGTACTGAAACTGGTATGGTCCAGTATACGGCGATGGGGCGCCTTCTCTGGTTTCGAATTCTATGTGCATGAAGGGGTCGCCGCGTCTGATGGTTATGGGCTT
>Ga0116200_10000377_pt1 | contig 14102 bp, 13 predicted proteins | sample Mar14436cmmetaG_FD_94478 | JGI IMG/M metagenome (GOLD analysis project Ga0116200, IMG submission 94478) | Marine hydrothermal vent microbial communities from Guaymas Basin, Gulf of California to study Microbial Dark Matter (Phase II) - Marker... ... | reverse complement strand
CCACAATGAGCCGGGATGAGCAGCAGCAATTGCGGCGATGGTAGGCAGGTTGGGGCTGATAGTCACCTGGTCGGGGTCGTAAGGGTCGGAACCCGCTTTGAACCTGACCAGTTGGGCATAGGTCAGCCGGTCGGAGTGGGGCGGATTGATGTTGCTTCCCCAGTCTGTGTACCAACCCGCGTGCAATAGGGCAACGTCGTAGTTGGTGATGGGATCGTTGCTCAGGCTATCGAAACCAAAACGGTCACGCGGGTTGGGGTAAGGGGGCAGAAAGAGATGGCCGCTGTCGAGGGTGCGGGGCATTGTCTCAGTTAACTCAGTGGCGGCAGTGCTGGCAACCCCCGTTGTCGTATGCGGAGGGGTAGACTGGGCTTGCGCCAGCAGGATGCTGGTTGCCAACAGAAAAGTCAGCGTCAGTACTCCGCGCAACCACATTGGAGTCAGTTGCCCGACCTGGCTTCCAATTGCTCTATTCTGAAACAATGTCATTTCTATCTTATCCTTATTTTTCTGCTTCCCGCATACACTACTCGACATTTTGCCCCTCCCGCAGGTATTGATGTAATTTTCAAACCTGCGAGAGGGTCACCGCCCGGCATCTCAGATAGTGAAATCCCTGGTCAGTCCTGTGCGAGCGTTAAATTCTTCGATCAGGGCATCAATCTCCGCGATCTGTCCGTGGATGTCGCTCCAGTAATCGGGGGAGTACCACTGGGTCTGGATCTCCTCGTAGGTCTTATCCTGTTGCTCGACCCAGGTATAGTATTTGAGGTTGTGGATGCGACGCCGATCCCAGTATCCCAATTCCTCGACGTAATCTACCGTGCATCCCAGCAGGTAACGATGGTAGTCGGCAGCAGCGTCCACCTCGGTGTATTCGCCATGTTCCTCGCGCAGATCACGCAGACGGCTCTGATACAACTCCATCGAATCGGTCCACACAGTCAGCACAATATCGTGTTCTCCCAGCTCATACCACTTGGCGAACTTGATGCTGGAGAGCACATTAGCAATACTGGAGATGCCCAGCAGGTCGAGCTGCGCAACCAGCGACTCTGGCACACCTTGTTTGATCAGGTAAGTTCGGCCAGCCGGTTCGTTGAACAGACGCACCAGGTTCATACAGGCTTCATCATCAATCGCCATCACCATATCGGTGTTCTTAAGGTTGTGAATCCAGGGAACGTGTTTATCGCCGATCCCCTCGATGCGGTGCCCGCCGAACCCGTTGAGGAGTAAGGTGGGACACTGGAGGGCCTCGCTGGCGGCCACCTTGCTGGTGGGGAAAATTTCCTTCAGGTAGTCACCGCAACCGATAGTGCCAGCCGATCCGGTCGTCAGCACAACACCCTGATATGTATCCTGAGGCCCCATTTCCTGTTGGAGCACTTCTTCCATCGCATGGCCAGTCACGTCGTAGTGCCACAGATGATTACCGAATTCGTCGAACTGGTTGAAGATTATGATGTCGTCGCGGGTCTTCCGCAACTCCCAACATTTGTCAAAGATCTCCTTGACGTTGCTTTCACAGCCGGGTGTCGCTATGACCTCACCGGATACTTTGGAAAGCCATTCGAATCGCTCACGGCTCATTTCTTCCGGCAGGATGGCGATGGATTCGCATCCCAACAGCGTGGAGTCGTAGGCACCGCCCCGACAGTAGTTGCCGGTGGAAGGCCAAACGGCTTTATGGCTAGTCGGGTCAAACTGGCCGGTGACCAGGCGGGGGACGAGACATCCGAAAGTAGCACCGACTTTGTGTGCACCAGTGGGGAACCACTTGCCCACCAGGCAAATGATGCGGGCAGGTACGCCGGTTAACTCCGGTGGCAGCTCGATGTAGTTGACGCCACCGAAGCCACCGCCGTAGGCCGTCGGTTCGTTCTTCCAGGTGATGCGGAAGAGGTTAGTGGAATTAATGTCCCACAGGCCTATGTTTCGCAGTCGAGCCTTGATTTCGTCGGGTATCAAATCCGGATTCTTCATTTGGGCAAAGGTGGGAATGATGATGTCCCGTTCTCGCGCCCGTTGGACTGTGCGCTCCAATTGTTCTTCGTGAATCGTCAAATCTATCATTGAAATCTCCTTACGTTCATTTTGGATTGTATGTTGGTGATGAGAGCAGGGACAAGAGTGCCTATGGCCGTGCCGACGGTATTGAGTACAAAGTCGCTGATAGCGCTGGACCGGCTGGGCAGAGCGATCTGCACCAGTTCGATGATCATACTCAGACCAGCCCCGGCGGCTACTGCCAGCAACAGCCGCCGAGTAGGTGGGTGATCGCGTAGAGCGAGCGACATAGCCAGCCCCAGGGGGACGAAAACAACTACGTTGCCGGCCAGTTCGATCAGCACATAGGGAGAAATTCCATAGGTAACAGCCGGTGTAGTCAGAACCGTTAATTCGTCGGCCACGACCTGACCAGGGCGCAAGGCCATCCACAGCAGCCAGATGGCAACGGCGACCGCCATCCCCCACCAGACACCTGTATACTTGATATCCTTCATGGATTCATAGTCTTCCTTACACAGAGTTCGCCAGGATCACCAAGGCCTGGAAAGCTCTATAGACGGTGGGCATATCCATGCCTTCCCACTCGACGGTTAGGCCATCCGTTCGGCGGCTGCCGGGGAGCAATTCAGCTACATCGGCCCGCAGGGTGTTGCGGATGTTACGTGATCCCAATTCGCCACTCCGGATATACCTTCCATATCTACTGAGATAAACAGAGTAGTCGTAGTTTTCCTCTCTCGGCATTGGCCTAAAGTCATTGACATAAAGTAACTGCTCAGGCTACTTCTTTAGCGATTGAAATCGCCCCTACCTAGAGGGCTTGCAGCCGAGCGTCTACCTGCGTGGACAGGCAGTTTTAGCTCCTCAGGCGCGATTTCAACCGCTGGCCTGAGGAGTAACAGCATAAATAACATTCTACCATAGGAGGTTGTGGGGAACAAGTATTGTGATTATTCTGACAACCACAATACTTGATAATCTCGGTGGTAGGGCAGCCTTTCCAGGCTGCTGGCAGGCTAAAAACCCTGTTCCACAGCTCAGTAGTACTGATGATTGCTAACATACTATCGGCCATCTCGGCATACTACGCCACTCCGGTGTAGGGAGTTAAGAAAAAATGCGACGCACCTCCAACAGGTGAGGCGCGTCGCACTTCGTATCTAAAGCGTTCGGATCACACCCAGCCGCGCAGCTTGCAGGCTTCAGCTACCCGCGAGACAGACACGATGTAGGCGCCCATCCGGTTATGGACGTTGTATTTCTGCGCCGTCTCGTGAACCGCGTGGAAGGCAGCCGTCATCTTCTTATCCAGGCGCTCGTGGACAGTCTCCAAATCCCAGTAGTAATCGTAGGCGTTCTGCACCTGCTCAAAGTAGGAGACGGTCACCCCACCGGCATTGCACAAGAAATCGGGAATCACGTATACACCGTTTTTGTAGAGGATCTCATCTGCTTCCGGCGTGGTGGGACCATTGGCCAATTCGGCCACGACCTTGGCCTTGATGTTCCCAGCATTGGCTGCGGTGATCTGGTTTTCCAACGCGGCAGGGAAGAGCACCATTACGTCCGACTCTAACAGCTCAGCATTGGAAATATTCTGCGCGCCGGGGAAATTCACCACGGAACCGGTCTCTTTCTTATGTGCAATGACCGCTTCTCCATCCAGCCCATCGGGATTGTAGATGCCTCCCTTGGAGTCAGAAACGGCCACGATCTTCATCCCTAGGATCTCCGCGGCAAGGAGGTGGGCGAACTTCCCGGCGTTCCCATATCCTTGGACAGCCGCCGTCGCTCCCTTCAGTCCGAGGCCCAACACCTTGCCGGCCTCACGCACACAGTAGATGCCACCCCGGGCCGTTGCATCCCCCCGGCCCTGCGAGCCGCCCAATGGAATCGGCTTGCCGGTGATCACGCCAGGCACGTTGTAGCCCCGCATAAAGGAATACTCATCCATCATCCAGGCCATAATCTGCGGTGTGGTGTAGACATCCGGCGCCGGCACGTCAATTTCCTCACCGATGATCTTGCCGACTTGACGAATATAAGCCCGGCTCAGACGCTCCAGCTCCCCGGCAGACATTTCTTTGGGGTTGCAAATAATGCCCCCCTTACCGCCACCCAATGGAATATCCACCACGGCGGTCTTCCATGTCATCCAGGCTGCCAGTGCGCGGACAGTATCAATGGTCTCGTCGGGGTGGTAACGGATGCCGCCCTTCGTTGGACCGCGTGAGTCATTGTACTGCACACGAAAACCGTGGAACACCTTGACACTGCCGTCATCCATCTTAACAGGGAGTGTGACGTGCAGCTCACGCAACGGCCAGCGCAACAATTCGTGCGTGGCAGGATCCAGGCCCATAATCTCCGCCGCCTGATCCAATTGTTGTTGTGCGATGGCAAAGGGATTCAACTTTTCTGACATTCTATTCCTCCATAAATGATTTAGAAACGAACTCCAGAACCGGGTTGATACAAAGCTCCGGCGACTGCTTATTGACATATTAACCTAACATCGCTCTCCATTATACCCTTCCCCACTGCTTTCATCCAGTGACACCCAACACGTATTCGGTATGACAACCTTCGACTACTTCCTTACCTCTCTCTCACACAACGTTGTATTCCAGGATCTGTCGCCCCTCACGGAAGCGCTCGAAACACAATGGAGAGATGTCCAAGGTGTGCGCGGCGCCATCCACAATTGCTTCGGCTAGCAATAAGCCAGCCGCTGGCCCATGCTGAAATCCATGGCCGCTGAAACCAGCAATGGAGTAGAATCCCTCGACATCAGAGATCGGCCCCAGGATCGGATGAGCGTCGGGCGTGTTCTCATACAGACCAGCCCAGCGACTGGCTAAACGCGCTTTTTCCAGTACCGGCAAACGCGCCATAGCCGCCTCCAAATGGACCAGTTCCCAGTCATAGTCTACCTGCTGGTTGAAGCTCACCGGTTCGTCGTGGTTGGACATCCCCGTTAAAATGCCACGCCCCTCGCGATGGAAGTAGAGAGAGGGCGCAAAGTCAATTGTAAAGGGAAAATCGTCCGGTACGTCCGGCAAAGGGTCGGTGACAACGATCTGACGGCGGACCGGCACGATTGGCAGATCCACACCTGCCATCCGCCCGACCTGGGCAGCCCAGGGACCGGCGGCGTTGACGACTGTGTTGGTCGTCACAGTGCCCTGATTGGTGACCACACCCTGTATCCGTCCTCCTGTGACCAGGATGTCCGTTACCTCTACATCGTTCAACAGATGTGCCCCCAGGCGGCGTGCACCGGATACGTAGCCCTGTACAACCCCGTTCGGATCGGCCAGGCCATCCCCGGAATGAAACGTTCCGGCGATCACGCCTTCCAGATTGAGCAGCGGAACCCGCTCGGCAATCTGCGCGGGGGATAGCCACTCGGTCTGTACGCCCAACCGATGCTGCATCTCGACATTGCGCTGAAAAGCCACCACATCCTGCTCGCGCGTCAGCAAAAACAGATAGCCGCAATATCGCAGGTCTATCGGCTGGCCCAATTCTTCCTCAAAACGGTCCAACATCGGCAGACTGAGCAAAGAGAGGCGCACGTTGATCTCAGTACCGAATTGATAGCGAATTCCACCGGCGCACTTGCCCGTCGCCTCCATACCAAAGAAGGGCTGTCGTTCCAACAACAGCACGTCTCGGCATCCCTTCAATGCCAGATGGTAGGCTGTGCTGACTCCCATCACCCCGCCTCCCACGATTACTACGTCGGCTGTAACGGGTAGATTGGCCATTATGCATTCCTCGTAATCTTGTCTACTGGACTTCACTCACCCACGCCGGAGAGCGCGGGGGCCTCCGGAAAAGGCTGCCCGTTGCAGGATCACAACAGCGATCAGGACGAGGCCGGCTCCCAACAGTTGGGGCCATTCCAGGCGTTCGTCCATAAACGCCCATCCCAACAGTGTGGCAATCACCGGCTCTAACGTTGCCACGATACTGGCGCTGCTGGCCGGAATCCGGCGCAGCGCCGCGTTGAAGGCCACTCCACCGATCAAAGTAGGCACGAGGCCCATCGCCATTATCCCCAGGAAGACCCCGGGGGTCGAAACGGCCCGTGCCAGTTCGTCACAAGACTGGAACGGCAGCAGGAAGGCAGCCCCCAGGCCCAAGCCGTAGGCCAGCGTCGTCCAAGCTGTATACCGCTGTTGGGCGATCTTGCTGAAGAGCGTATATAGCCCGTAGGCCAACCCGGATCCCAACCCGGCTAGAAGGCCCACCAAGTTCAGTTGTGTACCGCCCAGGTCATACACGCGCCCAATCAGGACACAGCCGCCAAAGGCCAGAGCCACCGCCAGGACTATAGGACCATTTAACGGGTCGTGAAACAAAAAAGCGCTCAAGATGGTCACCCAGGCAGGCGCCGTGTACATCAGGACCGAGGCTACCCCCATACCGATGCGAGCAATCGCCTGGATATACACAGCGTAAAAAGCGGCTACTCCGATCAATCCAAAAGCAAGAAACAACGGCCAATCCTGCCTCGCCAGCCGCAAATCGTCACGCCGTTTCCAGGCCAGGAAAATGAAAAGCGTTACTGCGGCCACAGCAGCCCGATAAAAGACTATGGTCATCCGCGAGAAGCCGCCCGACTCCAGCGCGGTGTAGAACAACCCCAGGGTAGCCCAAAGAGAAGCGGCTACGAGGGCAAGTCCGTAGCCGCGTAGACGCTCATTGTCCACTACAATGTTGCCTCAACCCCTAGCCCCTCTGCCTGTGCCGTCTCCAGGACAGCGTTGGCAGCGGCCACGTCTTGTACGGCAACACCCACAGACTTGAAGAAGGTGATCTCGTCCGTCGAGGCACGCCCGACTCGAACCCCGGCCGCGATCTCTCCCAATTCAGCATAGATGTGCTCCGCGGTCATCCGGCCCTGCTGAATGGGGATCAACAGATCGCCGGCCTCGGCCAGACTGGCTTCGCGTTGATCAACGACCACTTTGGCCCGCAACACCGTTTCCACCGGTATCTCCTGCATTTCGGGGGTATACGCCCCCACGGCGTTGATGTGGGTCCCTGGGCGGATATCCTCATCGTCACAGACCGGCGTTGTGGAGGTAGTGGCTGTGCAGATGACGTCAGCCTGCCGTACCGCTTCCGATGGCGTAGTGGCCGTTTTCACCGGGATGGAGAGCATCCGGTGCATCTCATCAGCATACACTGCTGCCCGCTCCGGCGAAAGATCGTATACCCATACGGCCCGGATGGGTCGCACTGCACAGACGGCCTCCAACTGTGTCCGTCCCTGGACACCGGCGCCAATGATTGCGACCGTCTCGGCATCGGGGCGCGCCAGCAGATCGGTGGCCACACCGGAGGTTGCACCGGTGCGCAGAGCAGTGAGCGTCGTGCCATCCATCACCGCTATGGGAGCGCCGGTCTCGGCGTCCAGCACCACGACCAGCGCGTGGATCAATGGCAGCCCCCGGGTTGGATTGTCGTTGAATACCGAGACGATCTTCACCGCCATCTGGTCCGCTTTTGACAAATAACCTGGCATACAGAGCGTCACCCCCTGATGCCGAGGGACGTTTAGCGTCACACGCACCGGGACGTCGGCCTGACCGGTGGAAAGCTGTGCAAAGGCCGAGCGAACCGCGGCGATGGCTTTCGCCATCGGCAATGCCCGACGAACATCCTCCCGAGAGAGTAACCGTAGCTTCATTCTGATAGCACCTACCCTTTTTTCTTCATAAACAATGGCAGCATCACTGCTCACCCAGGTAAGCTTTCCGCACTCGTTCATCCTGCAACAAGTCCCGCGCAGAGCCAGAGAGCACCATCCGTCCGGCCTCCAGGACGTATCCGCGATGTGCGATCTTGAGCGCTACCCGTGCGTTCTGCTCAACCAACAGTACGGTAACACCGCGAGCGTTGATCTCTTGAATGATGTCGAAGATTGTCTTGACCAGCATCGGAGCCAACCCCAGGGATGGCTCATCCAACAATAACAGACGTGGATGGGCCATCAACGCTCGCCCGATGGTCAACATCTGTTGTTCGCCACCGGAAAGGGTTCCCCCAAGCTGATCCTTGCGTTCCTCCAGCCGAGGGAACAAGTCAAATACCCGTCTCCGGTTCTCCTCGATGGCTGCCTTGTTGGATCCCAGGGAGTAGGCCCCCATGTTCAGGTTCTCGTTGACCGTCAAGGTGGTGAATATCTGTCGTCCCTCCGGTGCATGGGAGATGCCCAACTCCACAATACGGTGAGCCGGCATTTCGTTGATCTCCTGTTCGTTGAAGATGATGCGTCCCGTCCGAGGCCGGATCAAACCGGAAATGGTGCGCAGCGTCGTCGTTTTTCCGGCCCCGTTAGCACCGATCAGGGTCACGATCTCTCCCTCGGAGATCTCCAGGCTGATTCCCTTGAGGGCCTCGATGCGACCGTAGTACGTATGTAGGTCTTCGATCTTCAGCAATGCCATCGGTCACACCTCCTCACCGACACCGGTTCGTCCAGGTTCCTCAGCCCCCCACCCTCTTCATCCTCTTCGCTCTCTCCCAAATAGGCCTCGATCACCCGAGGGTCGTTCTGAATCTGCGCCGGGGAGCCTTCAGCGATCTTCTTGCCGTAGTCCAGGACGACGATCCGCTCACAGATGCTCATCACCACCTTCATATCGTGCTCAATCAACAGCACGGTGACCCCGGAGGCGCGGATCTGGCGGATCAGCGCCATTAGTTCGATGCTTTCCTGTTCGTTCAAACCGGCAGCCGGCTCATCCAGGATCAACAAGGAAGGCTCCGTCGCCAGAGCGCGGGCGATCTCCAATCTACGTTGATGACCATAGGGCAAATTCTTGGCCAGCTCGTCTCGATACTCCTGCAATCCCATAAACGTCAGATACCGTTCGGCCTCGGCAACGATGAATACTTCCTCTTCTCGCTGCTTCGGTGGGCGAAAGAGCGCTCCCCACACACCGGATCGGGTGCGATGATGAGGACCGGCCATCACGTTTTCCAGGACGGTCAGGTTGTTGAACAGACGAATGGTTTGAAACGTACGGGCGATACCGCGTTCGGTGATCTCGTGGGGACAGAGGGTACGTATCTCATCCCATTGTTCTCGAATGGCTCCAATAGGGAGCCAACTCAACCACCAGACCGGCGTTGTGAGTCGCTTCCGCCAGGTCAAAGAGGGATGAGCAATACGTTGGCCCTGAAAGTAGATCTGTCCACCCGTCGGGGGATAGATCCCGGTTACCATATTGAAGATGGTTGTCTTACCAGCCCCGTTCGGGCCAATCAACCCCAGAATCTCCCCCGTCTGAATTTCAAAATTCACCTGGTTAACAGCAGTCAAACCACCAAACCGTTTAGTCAGGTTCTGGATCTCCAATAATGCCATCAGCGCCCCCTCGCTAATCCGTTGATGTCGCCTGCTCGGCGTGGATCTCCATCTGCACCCGACGACTAGGCCATAGTCCCTCCGGGCGGAGAATCATCATCGCTACCATAACAATGCCCAACCAGGCATCACGCCAATCCTTGAGTGGGCGGAACAGCTCCGGTAACGTCACCATCCCGATTGTACCCACGAAGACCCCTGGAATGGAGCCGACACCTCCCAGAACCACGACACAGAACATAATCACCGATTCCAGAAACTTTGCCATATCGGGCGCGATGACGGTCAGCTTGCCGGCGTAGAGTGCCCCGGCCAGGCCGGCCCACCCGGAGCCTAGAACGAAAGCTAGCAGTTTGACCCGTGTGGTGTCAATACCCATGGCCTCGGCAGCCACTTCATCCTCGCGCACATACATCCAGGCTCGGCCCAATCGGGAGTTTTCCAAACGGTGTACTGCCACGATTGTCACGATGAGAAAGATGAGCATCAAATAGTAATGATAGATTGGCTCACGCAGCACCAAGCCAAAGAGCACCGGACGGTCTATGCCGCTCAATCCGTTGGCTCCCCCGGTAATACCAAACAGATTGTTCACCAGGATCAGCCGCACCACTTCGCCAAACGCAATGGTCACGATACACAGATAATCTCCACGCAAGTGCAAAATGGGCCGCGTGATAAGGAACCCCAGAGAGGCAGCCAGCAATACGGCGGCCGGGAAAGTTAATAAGAGCGGCACCCCCAGATACAGATTAAGCAAGCCGGCTGTGTAGGCACCAACCGCATAAAAGGCTGCATGCCCCAACTGAAACAACCCCGCATATCCCAGGATGATGTTCAAACTCAGTCCCAGCATCGCGTACAGGCCGGTACGCCACAGGACTGTGCGGTAATAATCACCCATCGGCAGGGGAAGTAGAATGGCCAGGGCCAACAACCCGATTTGCCACCAGCGAGTCGGCACCTGACGAAGGCGAGTGATCGTATTCTCCATCGCTGTCATTTTGCTCGCCTCCTCACAGCTTTTCTGCCACCCGTTCACCCAACAGGCCGGTTGGACGGAAGATCAAAATCAGGATCAAAATTGTGTAGGCGATCACGTCCTTCCATTGAGGGGACATATAGCCAGATCCCAATGTTTCGATGATACCCAAAAGCATGCCCCCGATCATCGCGCCGGGGATGTTCCCGATTCCCCCCAGGATAGCCGCAATGAACGCTTTCAATCCGTAGATCCACCCCAGAGTGAAGTCGAATGAACCATAATATAGCGCCACGATTACGCCGGTCACACCGCCCAAACCAGGTCCGATCAGAAAGACAATGGTGATGATCCGATCCACATCAATTCCCATCAAGCGGGACGTGTCGTGGTCCAGGGAAACGGCCCGCATCGCTGTGCCGATGCGAGTGCGCTGTATGAAGAGATAGAGAGCGGCCATCAAAACGAATGAAACGATAAGCACGATGACCTGCATAATACTGATATGCACGTTCCCGAAGAAAGTAAAGCCGCCGGTTGGAGTAATATCGGTCGGATAGGTCTTGTAACTGGCTCCATACACATTGCGGGCCAGGCTTTCCAGAACGAAAGCCACACCAAGAGCCGAGATGACAGGGGCCAATCGGCCAGCAGAGCGAAGAGGTCGGTAAGCGACTCGCTCCACTACAGCCCCCGCCAAAGCAACGATAACCATAACAAAGACCATCACGGGTAAAACCACCCAAGCTCCCGCCGGCAACGCCACAGCCAGCGCTACTATGATACCACTCAATCCCAGGTAGGCCCCCCACATAAAAAGATCACCGTGGGCAAAATTGATCAGCTTCAATACACCGTACACCATCGTGTATCCCAAAGCTACCAACGCATAGAACGACCCAATGGTGACCCCATTGATCAGTTGCTGAATCAGTTGTTGGATAGAGGCAGGCATCCGTTTGGTCTCCCATCTACGTTATGTTTGTTCACTTTGCGCTTCGCGTATCCATTCAATCCTCCCTTCCGCAGGAGAATGAACAGAGAATGAACAGTGACACTTCGGAGATGGTTCATCATTGGTTGACACTTTGCGTTACGTACCGGATGCCGCCCGATTGAAATCGGCCTCTTTGGGCGCTTTGCGCCGCGCGTCGGCCTACGCCGACGCGCTGGTCGGCGCAGGCCGACCACTGGCCGCAGGCCCTACAGGCTGACTTCCAGTCAGCGCAGGCAGCCGATTTCTTGAGGCAGCCCAAAGTGTAAACCAATTCCCAGGAGAAAATGAACCATCCCCACGTTGGCATAAGTTTATTTTCGGGGTATGGCCCTCACTCCTACCTCCACTGCCTTCTTACTTCCCACAAGCGGAAGAGGGCCAGTGAGAGCAGAGGGCATTACCCTCGGGTACCCGGTGAGATTTTCGGAACAGAAAGGAGGAAATGATGCGGATTGGCATATTGACCGGCGGTGGGGATGTCCCCGGTTTGAACCCATGCATCAAGGCGCTTGTCTATCGCGCCATAGACGAAGGACACGAACCCCTGGGAATTCGTCGTGGGTGGTATGGGTTGTTGTCCTACAACCCGGATTACCCGACAAACCATGCTGAATCTATCATATCGCTTACGAAATTGATGGTGCGCACCATTGACCGGACCGGCGGCACGTTTCTGCACACCTCGCGCACCAATCCCAGCCGGGTACCTCTCTTGAAGGTTCCTCCATTTTTGCGACCGGAGGAGGGAGAAGAGAAAAAAGGACCGGAGTCGGTGTGTGATTTTACGCCTCATATCCTGAAGGTGCTGGAGCATTTGCGCCTCGACGTGTTGATTCCCATCGGCGGCGAGGATACCCTGGGATACGCCGCACGCATCCATCGGGAGGGGTTCCCCATCATCAGCATCCCCAAAACAATGGACAACGACGTGTTTGGCACGGACTTCTGCATCGGATTTTCGACCGCCGTGACCCGAAGCGTGGAATTCATCCATCAACTGCGCTCGACCGCAGCTTCCCACGAGCGGATTGGCATCGTGGAGCTGTTCGGCCGCCATTCTGGCGAGACTTCCCTGATTGCGGCCTATCTCTCCGGAGCGGATCGAGCTATCATCTCTGAGGTGCCCTTCGACATTGAGAGATTGGCCGAACTGTTGCTCCGCGACCGGGAAGACAATCCCAGCCACTACGCAATGATGACGATCTCGGAAGGAGCTAGAGAAATCGGCGGCGAGGTGATCCAGACTGGCGTGGCCGACCCGTACGGCCACAAAAAGCTTGGCGGGATCGGCGCGGTGACCGCCGAAAAGTTGGAACGGATCACCGAGACCAAGACGATGTGCCAGGAAGTGGCCTACCTGATGCGCTCCGGTGCGCCGGATGCCTTGGATACGATGGTGGCGGTCAACTATGCCAACACGGCGTTGGACCTGCTGTCCATTGGTAAACTGGGGCGCATGGTAGCGTTGCGTGATGGGCGCTACACCGATGTCTCGGCCGAATCCCCCACGTTGGGAGTCAAGCAAGTGGATGTGCGTTCTCTCTATGATGTGGATGAGTACCGGCCCAAGGTGTGGCACGTATTGAGCAAACCGATGTTCTTGTATTGATCCGCATCACAGGTTAAAGGAGGAGACGATGAAACGGATCGGCGTGTTAACCAGTGGAGGGGATAACCCTGGCCTGAACCCGTGTATTCGGGCAGTCGTGCGGGCCGGACTCCACAAGGGACTGGAGGTAATGGGTATTCGGCGTGGGTATGCCGGACTGTTGGGTGGTGAAGTCAGAGAAATGAACGCCCGTTCCGTTGGAGGGATCATCGGACGGGGAGGCACCATCCTGGGGACCGCTCGCTGTCCGGAGTTCTACGAGCCGAAAGGCCGCAAGGATGCCCTGCGGAGCCTCAACCGGTTTGGTATAGATGGGCTGGTAGTGATCGGAGGAAACGGCTCGTTGAGCGGCGCTTTGGAATTGTGGCGCTTGGGCTTCCCGGTGCTGGGGATCCCCAGCACGATTGATAATGACGTCAACGGTACCGACATCTCCATCGGCGTGGACACGGCCTTGAACACGATCTTAGACGCCATTGACAAGATCAAGGACACGGCGACTTCCCATAATCGGGCCTTCCTGATCGAGACGATGGGCCGGAATTCCGGCTATCTGGCGGTGGCCAGTGGGATCGCCGGGGGAGCGGAATTGGTCTTGTGTCCAGAGGTCGAAACGTCTTTGAAAAAGATTGAACACATCATCGAGGATGCCTATGTGCGAGGAAAAACTCACTGCATCATCATTGTCGCCGAGGGATGGAAACCGGGCACCCAAGAGCTGGCGCACTATCTGCTGGAGCGACAAGACGGGTTAGGCTTTTCGGTGCGCGTGACCCAACTGGGATACGTTCAACGTGGCGGTGCTCCCAGTGCATTTGACCGCTTGTTGGCCACCCGGTTGGGGGCGGCCGCTGTGGAGGCATTGGTAGATGGAAAGGCCGGCAACATGATTGGCTGGGTCAAGAGCAGCTTCCAATTGACCCCTCTGGAGCAGGCCGTTGCTTTCGATAAACAGATCAGTCCCCAGTTATTGGAACTGGCGGAGATTATGGAAAAATAGGAGGTACTACTCAGGTCACCCGGCGATTGAAATCGCCTACTTCACTACCCGACATATTGATCGGTAACCCTCCCGCAGGTTTGAAATTGTTCTGAACCTGCGGGAGGGTCGAAATGT
>Ga0116200_10000375_pt1 | contig 14118 bp, 9 predicted proteins | sample Mar14436cmmetaG_FD_94478 | JGI IMG/M metagenome (GOLD analysis project Ga0116200, IMG submission 94478) | Marine hydrothermal vent microbial communities from Guaymas Basin, Gulf of California to study Microbial Dark Matter (Phase II) - Marker... ... | reverse complement strand
GCCTTTTCCAGAAATTTTATTTTTAAAGCCAACAAAAATGGGATGTTAGGTAATAAACCTGCATTCATAAATAGGTGAATAGCTAATGGCATCTACTAGACAGAAGGCACTAGTGGCGCTTCTTCTATTAGGGCTTCTCCTAGGAGCCGGAGCAGGATACTATGTTATAACGTCCATTAACCAACAGGGAGGATTATTCAACCAAGCATTAGGATTCATTTTTCCAAACTATTTCCACCATATACCTTATGCTTACGCCTCACCGCTCACTTTGCAGCTCGACATGAACTGGCTGGAACAAATATTCAAGAATATTCCTAAGGACTTTAAGATACCTGAAGAACTGCAAAATGTACCGGTCGATTATATACCACCCATCCATCAGTTCTCCGCTGGACTGATCGACCCTGAAGCCACCGTTATGATCGTAATACCACATGATCCTAACTACCCTCATCAGTACTGGAAAGTTTCAACTTTTGACTACTATGGCGAAGGGGACTGGTATAAAACACAGTTGAACACTTACCCCATAAGTATTACGGCTCCCTCCTCTCTTCCTCCAAATGCGCAATTCTTCACTATAATAATGAATATAACCCACGACGTTTCATCCTCAACCGCACTTCCAGTATTGTATCCCGACCCGTACTTCACTACAGAAATATCTTCATCCCAAGGAGACCTTAACGACGCGGAAATTGAACGTGACGAATACAATAATTCGCGAGTAAACCTTTTCTTCACGGATAAAGGAGTGTCAGAAATAAGTTATGATGTCGCAGGAGTACCCCCCGACACTGACTGGGTCTCCAGCAATGCTATGCCCGCAACATATACTCCGCCAGCAATACGCGACGTCTATACTCAGCTACCTTCAAGCCTAGCAAATGACCCAACATTCAAAAGCTTCGCCGATAGCTTTTCGGGTGTAGGCAACAACGCATATGAGGTAGCTCAAGCGGTTCAAGCGGAGCTGCTCTCAGGGAAGTACATAAACAATATAACACGCTTAACCGAGGGTGCTCCGTTGACGGACGAGGACCCGGTGGTAAGATTCCTGAAGGAAAAAGAAGGGACATGCATAGATTTTGCTTCAACGTTCGTTACAACGCTGCGCTACCTAGGAGTCTCAGCAAGGCTAGTGATAGGATACGATGACCGCTATGCTCAGGCAGACTACTCCGGTGGCACCCTGAAGTATATCATTAAAGCATTTAACATATACGCTTGGGCTGAGGTCTGGGTGCCCACATCGCCTAGCGGGGAGGGCATATGGGTACCGTTTGACCCAACTCCGCCACCAACCATAACGTTTCCGTCAGGAACAGAATGGATCGACCAGCAATTCAACGTCCCACCAGAACTTATAGGAAGCTTGGGTCCAATAGCTCTATTCTCTTACGGCCTATCAACGGAGACCACTGTTTTCACGGCTAAACCAGAAGAACCGGGGTTTGCCGTAAGGTACTGGAGAGTTAAAGCGTACAATTACTACTCTGACGGGGAGTGGAACTGTACAAACCAGACGAGGTATGAACTGCAAACTTGGACTAAAAGCAAGCTAGAAAGCACTATCCCCGAAACGTTCGAATACTACAACGTTCTTATGAACGTAAGCCACGATGTGAACCTCACAATAGTTATACCGATCCCATTCCCCGGCCCATACATCCTAAACGGTTCAAGCTACACCATATCGTCGGTGCAGGGAGATATGACGAGCGCCTCACTCAGCCAAGATATATTTAATAACACGTACCTTAACGCGCTTTTCACAGACTCAGGCACATCGACTCTGAACTACACCATAGCAGTCTACAACTTAGACCTGTCAGCCATAAATAGTTCAGCTCAGCCACCATCTACCGGAAACATACCTGAAGAAATAAGTGAACTTTACCTGCAAATTCCATCTACTTTGGAGTCGGATCCAACATTTACTGATTTTGTGAATACCATAGAAAGTGGAGATAACGCTTATGAAACAGCGCTAAACGCTCTTAACAGGTTAACGTCCGGAGAGTACATATATAATGCTTCGATGATGGTGAGCGGAGTGAACATTCAAGAAGACCCGATAGTCTGGTTCTTAAAAAACAAGGTTGGAACGCCTATTCTTTTCGCGTCAACTTATGTCATGGCGCTACGCCATTTTGGAATACCTGCAAGACTAGTCATAGGATACCTGACGCAGAACACAACGAGTGATGGGGAGGTTGTACACGAGGCTAAGAACATTTACATTTATGCTTGGGCTGAGGTCTGGATTCCCACGGGAGAAGGGAACGGATATTGGGTTTCATTTGATCCAACTCCAGACCCGCTTCCAGCGACGTTTGCAACTATAAATGGTTTTATACTGTGGGACAGGATGCAGAGAGACGACCCGAATGTGCAGTTTACGGACTACGAGGTTTCGATATCGACGTCCTCCAGTACGATAACCAGAGGGAACGCCCTTGACGTAACCGTGAACGTAAAGAGGGATGGGGCAGCGCAGGCAAACTGTTTGGTTGAAGTTTTCACCTATGATCCCTGGGAGCAGAAGAACTACTCAGCTGGTAGTGGGGTAACGAATGGTGGTGGAAGCGTAACGGTCACTATAACTGTTGACAATAAGATAAAGATAGGGAACCTCACGATAATAGCAAAGGTTCACAATGGTTCAAGCAGCAACGATCCTCTCATCGCACATAACTATACGGCAGAGGTGATTTTAGAAGGAGATACTGCGATGAGCGCTGAAGTAAAGTCTACAGCACCATACACAACCGATACAACGCTCATAAGAAGTGACGGAACAGTTAGAATAAATGGAACGTTATATGATCCAAACTATTCCGGAACGAATTCAGGAGTACCTTACGTGAAGGTTACGATAACGATGGATGGAAACAGCGTTGGTGAAGTATATACCGATGGTGAGGGATACTTTGAGTACGAGTACCCTGATAATGGGAGTCTAAATCTCACAGACTACAAGTTCCAAGCCCAGTATAGTGATCCTGCAGGGCACTTTGGTGCTTCGTCAGCTCCGTCCCCAGCCACGGTGATCAGCGTTTACGCTCGTTCAAAGGTAACCATAACGCTTGACCCAGCTGACGCCATTAAAAAAGGAAGCGACCTCACATTTATATCACAGCTCACCTTCGATAACGGAACATCTATAGAAGAAGAAACGAGCGTTGTCGCTCACTGGTGTGACAGTACAAACACCGAGATAAGAACGTACAGCTTGGCGGATGCGGGTGGTGGAACATATAAGCATACGGCGACGATAAACGATCAGCAAGGATATTATAATGTGTATGTTACGTATAATGGGACAACTGGAAGTGGAGGACGCATACTGGGTTCCACCTCTGAAAGCAAGACCATACTAGTTTATGAGGGAGGGCTTATCTGGATCGACGACGCTCCGGCAGAGGCTTACAGAGGCGAAACGGCGTGGTTTGGCGGGAGTGTGAAAGATGAGGCGGGAAATCCCGTGGCGGACATTATGCTTCAGTTCCATTTCATAAACGATAGCGGTGCCGTGTACGTGTATAATTCAAGCGAGAAAACGGGGGCGGACGGAGCCTTTTACTGTGGAGTACCTATACCCCCAAGCTTATCTCCTGGAACCTATAGTGTTGAAGCAGTTAGCCTCAACGCCACGCTTAACGCGCTAAGTAACAGTGTAGATGTACAGGTAAAGACCAAAACGGCGATTGAGCTCTCCGGGTTCACCGTTTCATCGTTTACATTAACATTTTCAGCAAAGCAGGCTGAGAAGATCATTGGGTCATATATGCCTAGCGAGTATGCTTTCATAACAGCTACTGTCATTGATCAGGCAACGCAGACACCTTTGGATGGGTTAGAGTTTACGGTATATTACCAAGGTAACGCCCTTGCAAGCAACGTAACGGATAGTAATGGTTTCCTCAACATAACACTGGAGCCTGATGATTTGGCTTCTCTCCCAGTTAACGCTATTTCAGAGTTGACGCTGAGTTACCCTGGAAATGAAACACTAGGCCCAGTTTCAGTTAAGTTTTTAATTCACATCTTTAATGAGGCGAGCATCGATATAGATACGCCTGAGAATGCAGTTATTGGGGAGCCATTTACAATTAACGTGACAGTGAGGGATCCTAATGGAAACCCTGTCATTGGGCGAGAGTTCGCTGTTTACTGGAACGTGACGGCGCTCATTGGCTCGTCCGAGACGGGGAGTAACGGTAATGGAAGCCTTGTTTACAACGTGCCTGGCGACGTTGTTGAAGGAAACGTGAAACTTTATGTTGTTTTAGATAGTGGGGATTCCGGTATGGTAACGGTACCTGTTGTAAAACAAAGATTTCCGGGAGGTTTGAATATGATGATGTTGTATCTCGCACTGCAGATTGAGGGTTCAACCCCTATTTTACCGCTCGCCATAATAGGAGTTATAGTAGCCTTACTAATCGTATTAGTTTACGTTTACATTTCACGGAGAAGAAGGATCGTAGCGAAGAAACCTAAGGAATTCAAGTGGGAGATTAGCGAGTTAGAGGAGCTTGTTAAGGCAGGGAAGTTTAAGGACGCGGTTATCCGAATTTACAAGATGTACGTTGAACTTCTTAGTGCTAATATGGGATTAGAGCGTGAGCCACACGAGACGACAAGAGATTTAGCAAAGAAGGCAATTAAGAATGGACTAACGCCAAGGCTTGTCAACTCTATAACTCAACTATTTGAGAAAGCACGTTTCAGCAGGCACCAGGTGACCGGTAATGATTATAATGAAGCTGCCAAAACGTTCACTGAGATTTATAATGAAATCGTTGGGGGAGCAATAAGCCTTGGGTAAAATAAAAACTGCAGTTTACATATGTGTCTTCATACTTGTGTGGGTTCCATTAGTGTTACCGTTGATTCCAGGGTACACGCAGAGTATTAAAACTGAAGACTTTTCAATCTATAACCCTTTCTGGAATGGATGCTTCCTTTTTAAAATGGAGTTAAGTAGGAAAGGGTACGATGTACGCCCTCTTATTTCGTCGTTAAGTGTTCTCAGTAGAGCGGAAAATGCGACGCTGGTGATCTTAGGCCCATCATCAGCAACAATAAACCCTATAGAGATTACAGAGCTGGCTGCTTTCGTCCGCGATGGAGGAAGCATACTTATTGCTGATGATTTTGGTACAGGAAACATGTTTACAGCTCTTCTCTTCTGGACGTTGGGCCTTCAACCACCTTTCTTCTGGAAATATCCGCTTTATGGTTCCTATAAGGGAAGCTTAACAACTTGGACGATTACGCCAACGGTCACCACGTTTAATGTTTCGCATCCAATATTTCAAGGAGTACATCAGATAATACTTAACGCTCCAACGGCTTTAGCAAATGTTCCTCCTGAAAGCCAAACTGCAACGTTAACCCTTGGGATCCTGGACGTTGATGGAGATATGCAACTGGAACCATTTATGCCAGATATAATGCTCCCGAACGCAGTCATAGTGGCGGTTTATGATCTTAGTAAAATGAGCATTGAGGTGGATGGGCAAGAAATTAACTACGGAAAGGGTAAAATAGTTTTAGTAAGTGACCCAAGTATTTTTAACAATGACATGATCATGCGGGGTGATAATCTTAAGTTTGCGTCGAATCTAATCGACTGGCTTTCAGGGAAGAATGATGGAGGAAGCAACTTAGTTATTTTTGACGAAGCCCATTTGGCGACTCCATTTTATTCCTATGATAAGCTTTTTGGAAGCATAATGGGTTATATTGACTGGGCTAGTGCCAACTGGCTTTTAGCACCCATATATCCGATTCTCATCGTTTTTTCAATTTGGAGGTGGCTTCCTAGGAGGAAGCCTGAGGAGCTTGGGCCAACACCAGTGTACTTGAAGAGGGGAAAAACGTTTCTTACAGAAAGGCTGGAGTGGTATAAAGAGAATAAGCAGTATGGTTACGCTGTGAAGCTGCTTTACAGGAGAATGAAGCGCTACATTTTAAGATATCTAAAACTCAAGGAGTTTGATGTGGAAACGGTGGCGAAGATGCTGGCTAAGCGGATTCCAGACATGAAAAGGAAGGAGATCAAGAGGTTTCTTGAAACATGTGAAGTGATAGATAGAGGGGAGAAGCCGGTATTCATTAGCTCTGACGTCTTCTTAAACTACTTTTTCAGGATGAAGAAGATTATGGAGGGTGTTGTAAGTGGTAAGTGAGGTAGAAGTAGATGTTAGTAGTGTAAAGGCCTTTGCAAACGCGATACTAGACGAGTTCAGAAAGGTTATTGTAGGGAAAATCGATGTTTTCGAAAACCTGCTGATCGCGCTTTTATGTAACGGGCACGTGCTTCTTGAGGGAGTTCCAGGCGTGGCGAAGACGTTTATGGCGAAAACGTTTGCGAGAACTCTTGGCTGCTCCTTTAAAAGGATCCAGTTTACCCCGGATCTTCTTCCATCAGACATTCTAGGAACATACGTTTTCAACCAGAAAAGTGGAGAATTCATGTTTAGACCAGGACCAATTTTCGCCAACGTGATATTGGCGGATGAGATAAATAGAGCGCCACCTAAAACGCAGTCGGCACTCCTTGAAGCGATGCAGGAGCGGCAGGTGACCGTTGAAGGGGTCACTCATCCGCTCCCGTCACCGTTCATTGTGATAGCAACGCAGAATCCTATAGAAACCTCTGAGGGGGTTTACCCTCTTCCGGAGGCCCAGCTTGACCGATTTCTCTTTAAATTAACAGTGGACTATCCAACAGAAGACGAGGAAGTGGAGATATTAAGAAGGAGGCTGAATGTGGCTGCTGAAGAGGTCACCCCGGTTACCTCTCCAGAGATAATTATTAAGATGCAAGGCATTGTTAAGAACGTTTACATCGCCCCTGAGATAATGGATTACATCAGAGAGTTGGTTATTAGAACAAGGAGGCATCCTCAGATTTTGCTTGGAGGAAGCCCAAGAGCTTCAATAGTATTAATGGAGGGAGCCATGGCGAGAGCAGCCTTAAACGGGCGAGACTATGTTATACCAGACGACGTTAAAGCTATAGCTAAGCAGACGTTTGTTCATAGGTTAATACTTCGACCTGAGGCTGAACTTGAGGGAATAACGGCGGAGAGACTTGTAGAACGTTTACTCGAAGAGGTTCCAGTGCCTTTTTAGAGGTGGCTTTAGGACATGCTAACAGCAAGAGGTGGAATAGCCATAGTTAGTGGCGTTTTCACCTTTACATTTGGCTTTGTAACTGTAAACTATTTTCTCGTGTTAGTAGGGGTTATGGTCGTTATAGCGTCCGTTATCAGCATGCCATACTTCGCTCTTTCAGCCAACTTTGAGGGAGTGGAGGTTACAAGGACTCTTGATAAAGAGAAAGTTTTCGCTGAGGAGTTCGTTCATGTTACAGTTAAAGTAGTGAACAAGGGCCGTATGAGGATAGATTACTTGGAAGTTGAGGATGGATATCCTGAAGTGTTTACACTTGCTCTCGGCGAAAACAAAATAACGGCCAGACTTGACCCAGGAGGTGAAGTCAGCTTTTCATATGTTTTGCAGTGTAGGCGCAGAGGCGTCCACAGGATAGGGCCGACAAAGCTTATTATGCGAGATAGGCTAGGGATTGTATTTGAGGAGGAAGAGATTCCTGTTTACACGGAACTTTTGGTTTACCCGTCATATAAGGACGTTCGAAAGCTCGAGGCTCTAGGAGCTAAGAGGGTACTTAGCAGGCTTTTTGGCGTTCATAGAACAAGACAGAAGGGCATTGGAGTTGAGTTTTTCGGACTACGTGAATACTTCCCCATGGATGATTTTAGGAGAATAGATTGGAAAGCAACGGCTAGAACAGGAGACCTAATAGTGCGAGAGTTTGAAAGTGAAAGGAATATTAAAGTAATGATCCTTCTTGACTGCAGTAGCAGCATGGGTGGCGGGCTACCTGATAACACCAAGCTAGACTTTGCGATAAGAGCGGCTGTGATGCTGGCGAAGGTTGCCTTGGAAAGACGGGATGAAGTCGGCTTAGCCGCTTTTTCGGATAAGATACACCAGTACGTCCCCCCAAAACCCGGTAAAGACTACTTCTATAAGATCTTAGAGGCGTTAGCGTTCGTTGAACCTACGGGTGGAACGTACATGAAGGAAGCCGTGGAGTGGGTTATAAGGCGAGCTCCGAGAAGAATGCTTTACATACTTATCAGCGATCTTGAGGGGGAACTTAAAGACATCGTGGATGCTGCGAAGGTCATCAGGGCACATCGAAACCACTTACTTGTTTTATCTCCGTTTGGGCCATGGTTTGAAGTTTACCCGGAAGACCTTTCTCCCGTTGACCGAGCACTTGCAGAGGCGATATCAGAGGAACTCTTAGAATACAGGCGGAAGATAGGTGATGAGTTGGCAAAAATGGAGGTGCGGGTGGTGGATGTTGGACCAGATGACTTCTTACCTGCAATTATAACTCAATACTTAAACGCTAAGAGAAGGGGGATTGCGTTACGCTGAGGGCGGGAAATTTTTCAGTTGCACGATTTAACGGTTTTCAAGTGGGGGTTAGAGCTGTAGCAGCTACTCTTTTCGTCACCGCATTCATGGTGGTTTTCACGAGCGTGCAACCTTACATGCAATATGAAGGCCTTCTGGTTTACATTTGGGATACAGGACTACTTGGCATCACGGCGTGGAGAGTTTGGCTCTTCACCAACGTGTTAGTAACCGTGATGATGGGGGAACTTACAGCGCAATTAACGAAGCTTGCAATACCACCCGTACTATGGTTCATTTATCCACAGGCATACAGCTACTTTCTTCTTGCACAGAGCATGATGGAGACGTTCATGGCGGCAAATTACTTTTACCCTATACCATTAGCATATATCCTTCTAGGGTTTCCCGTGGAGCAATGGCTAATTTTTTGGCCGTACATTAGAAATGCAGTTTTAAGTTATGCTGCTTTTTCTTGTATTTGGTCCATTTACTTTCTGCTTTTCCAAGTTTTAGCTGCCATAGCTCTTATTACAGGGGTCTTTTTCGTTATCAAGGTGAAAACTAAATTTCTTTTTTCTTCTTTTGCAGCCATTCAAGCGGCATTTGGCTTAGCTGCGCTTACAGGACATGTTAGTATGGGGACGCCGCTTACTAGCAGCTTCTTAACAGCGAACGTTTTTTTCCAGCAAATACTTTTTGGGGGGGTGCAGAGAGCGCTCACCAGCTTTTTGACGTCACCACTCTTTCTCTCGGCGTTAGCATGCTATCTCTACGTGGAGGCAGGACTTCTTTTAATTTACATGATGGAACTGGTTTCACCTATCACTGAAAGAGGTAGGAGGGTTGAAAGACAGTTAAGAATAGTAGATGAACTAGTAAATGCTTCAACCATGTTAGAGTTAGGGGAAAGAGTTTCTCTTAGCAAGGAAGCAAAGGAATTTCTTGAAAAGATGACGGAAATGAAAATTTTTAGTAAACCTGAAGCAGCTAAAATGGAGGCTCTACACGACCTACGTAGGTTAAAAGCATACGTAGAGCAAATTTATCTGGAAATACCCGATTCACGAGAAACTTTAAGTGCGAGGGCGGCAATGCCGGAAATTACGCCGCTGATTCGTTCTTCTCTGACGGGCATTGCCTTACGAGTATGTGGAGTAATAGCTTTGTCATTCATATGTTTTACCGTGCTCTTCGTTTTACGTCAGATTGGTGCACCATTGCCGATAATTGAAAGCATAGAAGTTGTGCAACCAGAGATAGTACTTATACTTTTGCTGCCCATAGTTTTCAGTTTTTCCATGGCTGCAACGGTAATAAGGGCAATTACAAAAAGAGGTAAAGAGAGAACGGAAGAAGGCAAATAGAGAGAAAAAAGAGGGGGGTGATTTTTATTTATAAGGGACGACCTAGCCTTGCTTTCTCATATTTTTCTTGAATTAATGTTAAGAAGGTACTTTCAGATTCTTCTATTTTTGCTATGCTGGATTTAAATTTTTCAAACTCGATTTTAAGTTCCTCTTTTGCAAGTTGTATTAAATCCGGGTTTTCAAGCACCTTTAGATAATTTTTAATGGTTTTTTGTAAGCTTTCAATGCTTTCCCTGTGTGATCTTATCGCCCGGATAAAGCCCCATGCTTTCTTTTCTTCATCATCATTTTTAGTAAAGCCGGCCGCATTCTCCGCTGCAATTTCAAATTTGAATAGATACTCACAAAGATCATAAAGAACATCTAAGGCAATCTTACCTTCCTTAACCTTTGCTTCTCGATCATTATTTGATTCCATAACCGCTAATGCTTCAGAGAGACGAGAAAGAGCCTCATGATAACTCTTTAGTGTTGCCCTAAAATCGGAAAGTAACGCAGAAAGTTCTTTTTCAGGATAATCCCTCTTCGCCACCTTGGGACACCCCACTTAAAAGTTCAAAAATGAGGAATACTTGTTTCTTCCTTCGAGAGAGCATCATGAAATCTTAATGTAAGATAGACAATAAAAATTTTTAGCGCTTCAAGGCAGTTAAATGTTGACGGGCGACCAATTTGGTGAAAGAAAATGAATAATGAAATTGTAAATCTCTTGAAGGAAAAGATAGGCGAGAAGAAGGTGTTCACAGAGGACTTCATCAGGTTTGTTTATAGTAGAGACTGGGCGCCGAGACCTGCTAACGAATATTCGCTTCCCGACGTAGTGGTAAGACCTACCAGTACAGAAGAAGTAGCCGAAGTAGTCAAAATTGCTTATAAATATAACGTACCAGTCGTCCCATTTGGTGGTGGAACCGGCATGGGAGGAGGAGCGGTTCCCTCAGAGGGAGGGATCTTAATTGACACGAGAGGACTTAATAAGGTCTTAGAGGTAGATAAGGAAAACAGGGTTGTGGTCGTGCAAGCGGGAATAACCGTAGAAGAGTTAAACAAAGAATTGAACAAGCATGACCTCTGGTGGCCTCATGATCCCGAGAGTAAGCCAGCTTCTACGGTTGGAGCCGCTATAGCGTGTGACAATGATGGAACGTTCGGAATAAGATATGGAAAAATGGTGGACTATTTGTTAAATGCAGTTATCGTCACAGGTACGGGTGATATCTTAAGGGTTGGCCATAGGAAAGCGCTTTGCACGTCTACCGGATATAAACTTCATTGGCTTATGATAGGGGCAGAGGGAACGCTTGGAATAATAACGGAAGTAACGCTTAGAGTTTTCCCTAAACCCGATGTGAGACAGGTTGAGGCTGCCGTTTTTAAGTCTATTTCTTCTGCAGTATCGGTGCTTGAAAGGATGCTTCAAGCAGGGTTAAACGTGGAAAGCGCCCACATAAATTGTAAGAAAAGATTACAGTTTTATACGCATGCATACAGGCAGAAATACGGTAAAGCGCCTGACATACCTGAGTGGGCTGAAGCCATTCTTTTCGTATCCTTTAGTGGAGATGAAGAAGTTGTTGAGTTTTCCAGAAGTTATGCATTGAAGCTTATTGAGGATGCTGGTGGCGTCATAGTCAAGGAGAGAGAGCTTGTCGATAGTTGGTGGACCAGTAAACATCTATTGAGATTTGAGCCTTTCAAGCAGAAGTGGCCAGACAGTCAAAGAGTACGGAAGTTTGGAGCCGCAGACCTAGGTATTCCGATAGGGAGAATAGAGGAAGCATATAGGAAGTATTTAGAAATTGCTGCTAAGCACGGGATAGAAGTATTGGGCATGTGCGTTTACCATCAGAGACCTAATAGAGTAAGTCCAAGTATAAGTTTTGCAGTTTTTGTTGATGATAGTGATCCTAACGAAGTGAAGCGATTTTACAAGTATGTTGCAGAGATGAGCAAGATGGCTGTTGACCTTGAGGGAACTATGAGTACATACATAGGAGATGGAGAAAGACTTGGAGGGTTTAACCGGTATGAGCACGGGAAAGGGCTTGAGTACATGCGACGGGTAAAGCAAGTTTTTGATCCTAAGAACATTCTAAACCCGGGTAAAAAGTTTGTATCAAAGTGGATAGGAGAAGGCGAGGTGTAAAGAAGTGCAGCTTAAAGAGTATGTTCAAGACGTGTATACTTGTAATAGGACGAGGTGCGGCTACAGCCCCCTTTAATGAAGGGGGCGGCTAATGTATTGAAGAATGCCCTTTCTTTAAGGAATTAAGGTTGGAACCATACTCAAGTAGGGGAAAAATGCTAATAGCAAGAGGCATACTTGAAGGTATCATCAAGCCAAGCGAGAGTCTGCTTAGAATAATTACTGCTTGCACTACATGTGGCTATTGCCTTTACAGGTGTGCTCTTCATAACATAGACGTAATTGTTTCGTTGAGGGCTGAGCTAGTCCGTGCAGGATACGTTGACCCCGCCCATAAAACGGCTGCTGAAAACATTCTTTCTTTTGGAAATCCCTATTCTAGGGGATTTAAGAAGGATCTTGCTCTTCCTAGGAAGGCGGAAACAATTTTTTTTGCTGGATGCAGTTACTTCCACCTAGTCCCTGAGAAGCTTAGAGTAATAGAGGAAATTCTGCTGAAGATGAGAAATGTAGGAAGCCTTGGTGTAAGTGAGCCATGCTGTGGGAACGTTATGCTTTCGACCGGCCAAATCGATGCTTTCACGAGTTACGGTGAAAGGGTTGTCAAAATGTTTAGAGAGGCAGGTGTTGAACGTATAATTACTGCGTGTCCGGGATGCTATGAGACGCTTTACCAAGAGTACCCGAAGTTTTTCGATTTTGACGTTGAAGTCCAGCATATAACCCAGTTTTTAGCAGATGAAATAGAGAAAGGAAAAGTGAAAGTGAAACGTTTAGATGGAGTAGCTACTTTTCATGACCCATGCCACCTTGCAAGGTACGCAGGGATAACCGAGGAGCCACGCTTAATTATCGAGGCTACTGGTATGGAAATTGCTGAAATGGAACATAATAGGATGAACACTATGTGTTGTGGTGGAGGGGGAGGGGCGCCCCTCGCCCATCCTAGGATTACAGCTAAAATTGCAGAAAAGAGGGTTACAGAAGCTATTAATTCGGGAGCAGGAACTATAGTAACGGCGTGTCCATTATGCGAGTACATGTTAAGTAGAGGTATTAGACGGAGGAAAAGCACGCTTAAGGTACTAGATATAACGGAGTTGGTTAAATGAAAAAATTCCTGATGATTTTTTATCGGTAGTATGGGGCTCGTCTTTTTACAGCTTCAATGAAGAGTTTTTTTATTTCCTCTTCGGATGCTCCCTTCCGCATGGGAGTTAAAACGTCGACTAAATTGTCATTTCGCATGAGGCAAGGCTTAAGCTTTCCATCGCTTGTCACCCGTAGTCTAGTGCAGTTGGCGCAAAATTCACTATTATGCACGGGTTTGACAAGTTCAACTCCCCCGTCATCCTTTAAAAAGTTTTTTTTTCTTTTATGCATTTTTCTGATTACAACTTTTACTGATAGTTCCTCAAGAAGTCTTTCGATGGAGGTAACATCAGCATGATATTTTTTAAGGAAAGAAGCGTTATCAGGAACAACAAGCTCTATGACTTGAAGGATGATGCCCTTTTTTCTTGAGAAATCTATTAGAGAAGGCAGTTCGGATTCGTTAACATTTTTTAGTAAAACCATATTAAGCTTAACAGGTTTTAGACCAGCTTTAAGCGCTGCGTCTATCCCGTCCAAAACGCGTCCAAAAAGCGCTTTCCCGGTGATTTTTGCATATTTTTCTTTTGAAAGAGTGTCTAAACTGATGTTAACTCTCTTCAATCCGGCTTTAGCTAGAGGCCGCGCCCATTCGGAGAGGAGAGTTCCGTTCGTGGTCATTGAGATATCACGTATTCCTTTTATTTTAGAGAGTAGCTTAACAACCTTCACTATTTCTTTGTAGAGAAGGGGTTCGCCACCAGTTAACTTTATTTTTTCTACGCCGAGGCTGGCAGCCACTTTAACAAGTAATTCGATCTCCTCAGCGCTCATTTCCACAGTTTTAGGTCCACTGCTGCAACCCTGCCCTTCATGATGACAGTAAAAACAGTTAAGGTTGCATTGCTGGGTAAGAGAAATTCTAAGGTCATTTACTGGGCGACCATATGGATCAATGAGCATTTTAGCCCCTCACAAGAGGTAGGCGTAGAACTTATGGATGCAAAGGGCAAAATAAACATTTTCTTATTTTCTTAATGT
>Ga0116200_10000372_pt1 | contig 14135 bp, 12 predicted proteins | sample Mar14436cmmetaG_FD_94478 | JGI IMG/M metagenome (GOLD analysis project Ga0116200, IMG submission 94478) | Marine hydrothermal vent microbial communities from Guaymas Basin, Gulf of California to study Microbial Dark Matter (Phase II) - Marker... ... | reverse complement strand
GTCAAGAGAGCTACAAAAAACATAAGGGAAACGTATGTTTCAGGGTAGATTTTGATTCCAGCGCGTTGCAGGTAGTCTTTGAATTCGAAGACGTTTTTAAGGAAAGCTGGCGCCATACGTCCGAACAGCCGGTATGACCAGCCTTCCAGCTTATTTAGAAGAGGCAACAAGTTTCACCTCTTTTCCAGCTGAAATTTTTTCGTAGAAATCGTCCGGCCTCGCGTAGTATTCAGCTATTACCGCTGCGACATCCTTGTAGCTTCTTATCTTGTTTTCTCTCATCCAGTGAAGCACAGTTTTGCGGCGTTGTAGCTCTTTCAAAAGTTCTTTCTTGCTTATTCCCAGGCGTTCTGAAATGGAGGAGAGCATAACGCTTTTGTTGAAAGCCTCCAGGTAGTCGTCTTTCGACGGTCTCCACTTCAAAACAGTTCTGTAGTCCTCGTAATCTGCTATTTCATCTACGCTGATTACCCTTCTGTAGGCTCTTTTTTCCTCGCCTTTCCTCTGTATGTGAACTCTTTGAACCGAGAGAACTATGTTCATGAGCGGTATGTAGGCGGGAGCTATGTCCATAGGCTTCTGAGTCAACCTCTTAACGGCTGAAGCTAGGCTGTCGGCGTGCATGGTGCACATGCCTCCGTGTCCCGTAGCCAAGGCTTGGAAGAGCACGTAAGCCTCGTTCCCTCTAACCTCGCCTACTATGAGCACGTCAGGCCTATGCCTCATCGATGTTTTAACAAGGTCGAATAAGGTTACTTCGCCTACACCGCTCCCTCCAAGTCCGTAGCTTTGTCTCGCAATTAAGGAAACCCAGTTCTCGTGGGGAAGGTTCAGTTCCGCCGTTTCCTCTATTGTGATTATTTTGCTTCCAGGCTTTATCAAGCATGCCAACGCATTGAGCGCCGTGGTTTTTCCAGCTGCTGTGCCGCCCAAAACCATTATTGAGGTTCTGTTTTCGAGGCATATCCAGAAGTAAGCTGCCATTTCTTCAGAGAACGTTCCAAGGTTTATCAAGTCTATAATGGAGTACGGGTCTTCTCTGAACTTTCTTATAGTAAAGGCTGTTCCAAACGGAGTTACCTCTCTCCGGTAACATACCGCAAGTCGATGTTTACCCGGCAGCGAAGCGTCCACGATGGGGAAGGCTGAGCTTACGTGTTTCCCAGCCATGTGAACAAGCTTAACAACCATGTTGTCGAGTTCCTCATCGTCATAAAAAACAAGGTTTGTTTCCACGCTCTCATATTTCCTGTGCCAAACATAAACAGGCTTTTGCACTCCATCGCACGATATGTCCTCTATGTTCGGGTCTCGCATCAAAGCATCTATTCTTCCAAACCCTACGAGGTCTCTCTCTGCGTGATAGAGAATTTTATACCAGGATACGTCGGGAAGCCATCCGAGGCTTATACGATATTTATCCACTATTTTTTTCGCCTCGGCAGCGAAAAACTTTCTTGGGTCCGCTATCTCCTCCTTGGGAGATTCTATCTCTGCGAGGAGTATGCTTAAGATTCTGTCGTATATTCCCCTTTCAACATCGTCTAGTTGAAGTTCGTCTAGGATATACTTATATTCGCCTGTTTTCGGGTTTTGCACTATCGCTACGTGGGCGAAAGGCTCGTAAAGCGGGTAGCGTTCCACTATTTTGAAGCCTCGCGGTATCGGCTTCGGAGGGGGCGGCGGAACGGCTATCTTTTCTTTTGGTTTTCCGAGGTTTAGGGATATTCTTATGCGTTTGAGTTTGGCTAGTTTTTCTTTGAGTTGGAAGCGTTTCATTGTTGTTCTCCTATTCACTATTTTATTGTAGGCGGGAATCTATTAAATCTTACGTCTTAATAAACATGCGTGATTAAAAGATACCCAAATCTGAATCGGAATCCGCAGCAAACTAAGCCTCAACTTCACCCTCCTCCCCCCATGATATAGTAATAACCTTCAACTTAACCAAAACCACGATTACAACAACTACAATCACTATAATCAGCACTAACAAGATTTCCCAAGGTATAACGAAGCCTCCAGGTGAAATCTCCGGGTTAACAATTAGAAACGCTTCGGCTTGGCCATCAGTATAGCCATTTTTCGAAGCCGTGACAGTTATGGTGATGTTCAGTTTTTCAGCTGTTGGTGGGGCAGTGAAGGTGAAAACGACGGTTCCCTCTTCGTTAGTGGTTCCGCTATTCGGCGAAAAGACTCCGCTGCTACTTGAATCCGGAGTAACAAGTACATCTTGAACAGCAGTTCCGTTGCAGGTTACTGTAACAGTTACTGTAGCCTCGCCTTCCGAACCAACCTCTGATGGCTCGATTTTCACTTGAACTTCGAGAACTCCCGGAGCAACAGTTATCGTTGTGTTTCCTTCTCCCGGTGCGTAACCAGCCTTTTCAGCCACGGCTCTAATTACAATGTCGGTTTCCTCATTAACCTGCGGAGCTGTAAAAACGAATATAGCTTCGCCTTTCTCGTTTGTCAGTCCTTTGCCCTTTTCAGAGAAGTTTCCTCCTCCGAGGGAAGAAAGTTTCACCGTGGCGTTGAATATGGGGGTATCCTCATACTTTACGTGAACCCTCACATCCGAAGTAGCCTCGGAAAACAGGAATTTGTGGTCAACGCTAACTTCGACGACAAGAGTTTTTGGCTCCACGGGTAGAACTAACTGTCCACTTCCAGGAAGATATCCCTCTTTCGTAGCCGTGAAATTCATGGTCACCTCGATTGAAGTTATGGTCAGCGGAGCAGTGAAAGCAAAGGTGCATTCCCCATGCGCATCCGTAACTGCCTCATCCGCAGCGAAGCTTCCATTATTCGCTACTGCTGAAACCGTGACGTCGGCAACCGGGTCGCCGTCGTAGGTCACACGTACATTAATGTCTGCTGTTCCTTCCGATTTGACAATGCTTGGCTCCGCGTTCGCCTCAATGACCAAAGGCGGTATAACATCAATATAGAAGTGTTCCGACCCGTCGGCGTATCCATCCTTAGAAGCCGTAGCGACAATCAACATGTGAGTCACATAGGTTATCTCCGGAGCAGTAAGCACCGTGGTGAAATACCCTGAAGAATTCGTGGTTCCAGAACTAGCGAGAAAGCTTCCCCCTCCCCTTTGACTTACGGAAAACAGTTCAACATGCGCGTCCCCTACCGGCACGCCGCCATCCGTTACCCTAACAGTTACAGAAACGTTCTCTCCATAATCAACAGCGTAGCTGTCTGTTTCAAGAGAAACCTCCAACGGAGTTAAATCTTGGACTACCACAACTTTGCTGACGTTGGCGCTTTCAACGCCGAAATCATCCATTACTCTTAGTCTCACGGTAAACTCGCCTACCGACGAATAGTTATGCGACACTACGGAAAGTGATGTCCAGCCGCTAGTGGCTCCATCCCCAAAGTCATAGAAGTAGTAGTCCACACGTCCCTCATCACTCGATAACGTGGCAATAAACAAAACTGTCTGACTAGGCGCCACAAGGCTTTTGTCCACCAAAAGCACAGCCGTCGGGCGCTCATTAATGTGAGCTATATTGGCAGTCAAAAAGGGTATAAAATCTAAGTTGACCCCGTTGCCACCCACAGCATTTCCTTTACCTTCAGGGTTCAACGACTCATGATACGGTCCGCTCTTGTCTCCCCAATAGTTGCGTTCCGCGTTTACATGCACGTCGGTGGCGTTGGAAGCTATGGTGACATCCATTCCCATTTCGTTGCCGTAGATATCGTTGAAATGAACCTCATGGTTTTGTTCGATGTTTTCGTAGTAAAATCCGAACGTATTGTATGCTACTGAGTTGTTGGTTATAACAGTGCTTGCATCACCGGATATGTAAAACCCGTAATAGTTAGATGTTAACGTGTTATACAGAATGTTTACGTTGCTGTAACTGTCGGCGTCTAGCTGTATTCCTTTCTGCACGCTTAGCATTATCTTATTGTTACGTATGTCCACGTTAGAGACGCTTTCTCCGGTTAAAAGTATGCCGTTTTCGTTTTCCCTAAATTCGTTATTTACTATTTCGACGTGTCCATTGCCTGAAACTATGACGCCGTTTTGAAGATTACCAACAATATTGGCTGACTGCACCGTTACGTTGCCATGGATAACAACTATCCCGTTTTGAGAACAATACCTAACCGTGCTGTTCTTTACTTCTACGTCTCCATTTCTGACGCTTGTTCCATTTATCGCGTATTCGACTACGCAGTATTCCAGCATGGAAGGCTCATTTCCGTCGAAAAGTATACCCATCCAATCTCCATGCGAAGCTTCATCGTTGTTCGAAGTAAACGTTATAACTTCGTCTTGCGTCCCTTCTGCCACAAGTTTTCCTTCCACAAGAATTCGGAAAGGCCCTCCAAATTTCACTTCTACTCCGGGTTCTATTCTCAACGTGGCTCCGGCGTGAACCGTTATGTTGCCAACCACGATGAAGGGGCTGTCAACAAGTTTCCACACGACGTCTTGAGTTATGTCCCCCTCAACCCACGTGGCGCTCGCCACGGTGGGAAAGAATGCAACAACAGTGACAAACACGTTTATCATGATAACTATTAAAAGAATGCATGATTTGAAATGTTCTTTCATTTCGGTTTCACCGTTCCTCAAACCAAGTCTACCTTCACTTCTCGCAAATGAAAGGTTAAAACCTTATGAATTTGAAATTAGATTTCAAAAACAAGCTTCAAACAAAAGTTTCACCGGAGGCAACCGCAACTAAATTAAGACTCGAAACATGGAAATACTATATGCGGAATGTGAGCGAAAAATGAAACGTGAATATCCAACGCATCCCATGACCGGAGTAGGCGCAGTGATAATGAACAGCCGGAAACTTCTTCTCGTCAAAAGAGGAGTTGAACCCGGAAAAGGAAAGTGGACTATTCCCGGCGGAATAGTCGAACTTGGAGAGACCCCTGAAGAAACGGTTGTCCGCGAAGTCATAGAGGAATGCGGGCTCGAAGTGGAGAACCCGGCTTTAATTGACGTTGTCAACAACGTCATACTCGACGGCGAAGGGAAAATAAAATATCACTTCGTCATATTGGACTTTCTCGTCGAGCTTAAAGGCGGAAAGCTGAACCCTAACGATGAAATTCTCGAGGCGAAGTGGGTTCCGTTAGACGAGGTAGATAAGTACGATTTAACCCGAAGCTTTCGAGAGTTCTTCGAGAGGAACCGTGACCTTCTCGAGAAGGTCGGCTCTTTTCTCGAAGAAGAGGCGGGTTCTTCCCATAGCCTTGACGTCTAGGCTTCTAACCTTAACCACCATCGGAAAATCCTTTACAGCCCTGCCTAGAACCAGACAGTGACGCGGCGGTAGGTCTCTCACTATAGATTTCACCGTTTCCGCATCTACTCTCGTCGCTTTGGAAACCGCTTCTAAATCGTTCTCATTGGTAAAGTTGAACAAGAATATGTTGTCTGCTTGCCGATATATGCTGCTGCGAATCGAGTCCGGCTGATTCGTGATGAAGGTTGTGAATATGCCGAAATGCCGCATCCGCGTAACTATATCGTCCCAGTAGGTTTCCCTAAGATACAAATGTGCTTCCTCGGCGAAAAGAAAAACCGCTCTGAGCCTCCAGTTAGAAAGAAGCTCCACGAGTTTTCCAAGAACGTATTCAACCATTATCTGCCTGTCGATAGACGAGGTGTCGCGTAAGTTTACAACTACTGCTCCCCCTTTCTCCCTCGTTTTGAACAGGAATTCTTCAAGGCTCGAAGCTTCAGAAGGGTTGTCGGTGAAGATTCCAGAATTGACGAGTGCATAGTATCTGGAGAACAAAGCGTCTCGAACATGTATGTTGCAACGCCAGTTCCTTATGGCTTCGCCTAACGCGTAAAGAGTTAGCTCGTTTTTCTCCTTAAGCGTCTTCCATATGTGGCGAAACTCGCGGGCAGAGGTTCCCGGAAGATGAAGCGCATGAACCAAAATGCTAAGTATAACGCGTAGTTTCAGTTGTCCAAGCATAAGTTTGAAGTTTCGCCCCGGAGTCAAAACGTGAATACGGTGGTAGTAGGCGTTTCTCGCCCCATCAGAAGAATATCCCAAACCAGCATATTCGCCGTTCAAGTCGAAGACGACGACGGAGGCACCATACTGAACGAGGCTTAAAACCAGAAGTTTTGAAAGATGAGATTTTCCCGTTTCCTTTTTACCCGTAACGATATTTAGCCGCCCATCAAGCGAAGAAGCGTCAATAACCAGCTGTGAACCTTCCTTCGTCTCTCCAAGAACTATCGGAAGCTCCCCTCGGGCTTGAATGGCTTCCAACAAGCGTGAAACCGGAAGTTTCTTCACAACAGACCGAGAACGCGACGGAAACCAGCTTTTGCTAGGGCTTAACTGCCCATTATTGACTGAAGCGCGAACCTTACATATAAGCAGCCTCGAGTCCTGAATATACGTTATGTGAGGAGCAATCTCCAATGGGTCGAAATCCGCGCCTTCAATGTTTCCGCCGTCTGGGCTGCTCCGCAGAAGCTCCTCTAATATGCCGGGGACATTGGCGAACTGCACGTCAATCACTTGTGCTATAAGCGCTTTTCCCGCCTTTGGCTCTTCGATGAGAAGGTAATCTCCTTTTTCCACTTCTTCGTCTGGAAAGCACAATATTTGAAGCACATTTCCCTCTTTCTTATAGACTTTCAATAAGCCTCACCGTCGCCTTTCCCGTAAGGTCCGAAAAGTATTCTTCGAATGTTAGGTCTAGAAACCATGTTCAGCTTCATTTTGTTAGCTATGAACCGTTGCATGGCGATTACCTCGTTCGCCGTGAAAGTGCACAAAATATGCGCTAGACGCAGCGTTTCCGGATACCCTTGCAACACTATGTCGTTTCCCAGAAGTCTTTGAACAGCCTCCACATGCTGCTCGTTCGGAAGCTTCCGGTCCAAATCCAGCCTAAACGCACAATTTCCCTCAGCGAGCCGCGCCACATATATGTCTCCTAGCAGCCTAATCGGTCCGCAAACCTTCGAATATCCATCCAGCTTCAAAAGACACGGCGGCTTACTCTGCGTCAAAAGATCGGTTATCCGGTAGCCTAGAAACCTAAGACGAGTCATCTTGGAAAAACCCATCACCACGGCTCCTCGTTTTCTAGCAATCTCCAGAATCCGCTCAACCACATCCAAAGGTGCTTCAGGAGTGCCCGCTGTCAACGCCCCATCCCAAAGTATAAGACCGTTCTCAGCCATAGTCATGGACATCTGAAGCCATTTTTCAAAAAGCCCCGTTAAACGTGACTGCATCTGCATCAAGTTCGGCGTTGAAGTTGAATGTAAACCCGCTGCCTTGTGGTTTTGATGGACAAAGCCGAAATAGGCTCTGCGTAGCCGGTTGTAGATTTCATGTTTATTCTCTTCGGTTACGTGGAATAGGAACGGCCCCACGCGTAAGTATCGGTAGTCGCTGTTTTGTTTCCACACAACGGCTCCTCTTATTGCTATTAGGAGCCCCGTGCTGGTTTCTCCGATTTTTATGCTGGAAACATCTGCTGCCGATACTACGGAGTTGTCGCGTTTCGGTTTTAGGCTTATTGGTTTTGCAATAACATGTTTGGGAACGGGTAGTGTTGTCATTGTGTCTTGTTGAAAATTCAATAACTCTCTCAAACACAGCGGCTGTTTTTCAACCGTTTTTATTGATTGTATGCTTAGCTCGAGGAATGTTTGTGGGAGCGTTAGGGCTATGTTTTCTTGTGGAAAATTATATTTTGTGGTTGTTGTTATAGGTAATTGTTCAATCACCAAGATTCACCAATAGCCAATTGTTGGCGGAAGAAATATTTAAATGTTGTGCATGAACAACATGCACAATACAATAATCAATAAGGTGGCTGGATGGAACAATCCGAACAAAAACCCCCGATCAAAGTCAAAAAGAAAGTGGGCAACATCGAATTCGAGATAGAATGTCAAGAAGAACAGCTCCAAGCCGCCATCGACAAAATTCTCGCAACCATCACCGACAAGATGAAAAGTCTCCCCCCGTCCCCTCAAGTTGCGCCTACTCCGAGAGCGGAAACGTGCAAGGGCGTAATCCAGAAGCTTTGGATGGAAGGCTGGTTTTCCACTCCGCGGAACCTAGGCGAAGTGCATATGGAAATGGCGAAAAGAGGATATCACTACGACAGAACAGCCGTGGCTCACGCCCTCATAGACCTAGTCAAGGAGGGAATCCTCTCAAGGGATGGGAAGCCTCGGAGATATGTTTACGCGCAGAAAAGACCTCCATAACTGAAACTCGGATTCGAACTCTAAAATCAACTTTTCCTTTATAAACACGGCGTCAACCCCTCTTTTCCTAGGCAAGGAGTCATCCAATGAAAGGAGCTAAGAAGAAACTCGCCAAAATCAGCAAGATATGCGAATGGATTCTAGCCGCACACGAAAAGATACGGTTCGCCATGGTGATTGACGGTTTAGGCAACGTTCAATGCCTAAAAACTATAGGGCTTTATGAGCTTCCCAGCGAAATTTCAAGCAGGCTCGGCGACTCTCTTGCAGTTATGGCAGGAAGCCTTTTCAAGGATCTTTCGCTTTATCATGGAGCCTTTGAATATGCTATTGTTAAGCACGCCAGATTTTCTACGGTTGGGCTTCGTCTGAAGAACGCTTTCCTAGTATTCGTTGTTGCAGGTGAAGCCACAGCGGAGTTTGTGAATCATGTTAGGGATACGCTTAGGATTTACGGTGTGGAAACTGAATAGAGTCTCGCTACTGTTTTTCTGTCAGTTTCGGTAGTACTTCCTCTTCTATCCACCTTTCGCCTTGAACCGTGAGTCTAAACTCTGGTCTCGAAGGGTTTGGCTTAAAAACGATTCCTCGTTTGGTCATTTCGTTCAATCTCGCTGGAACCATGCATTTGATTCCGCTTGACTCTAGGAGTTTGCTTAGTTGTGCCGCGGTGTTTGTCTTGTTTTCCGAAGCGAACAAAAGTAATCCTATTGCCTCGTAATGGGTAAGCTTTTGCCGTGTGGTTATGACTGGTCCTTCCGTTGTGAATTCTATTATGCCTTGAAGCTTCACCCTTGATGGTGGAACAAGCTTTGATGAGACAAGGTTGTTGAGTTTTTCCATAAAGTCTGACGGCGCCGAATCCAGCATCTCAATTACTTCGTGCATGCTTTCCCCTTCAAGCACTATTTCGCCGAAAGGAGTTTTGATGTGTGCTTTTACCTTACCCACTTTGTTATTCCCCCTCTTCAACGAGTATGTAGACATATCCCGCGTCTGTCTTCCATCTTCGAACTTTTCCTCTTTTCGCGAGCCATCTTAGAACGCTTGAAAGCGTTGAGGTAGGATAATGAATGGAATTTGCCTTTAACGCGTCTTCAAGCTCTGAAAGGGTTCGGGGACGCCATTTTCCCCATTCGCTTTCCAGCAGCTGCAAAATAGCCTTGCTGCAGCTAAGCTTTCGAGGAATTTTCGGGTATTCCTCCATGGGAACATGCGGCTTCTCCTTCGAGGCTTTAACGGTTAAAGAAGCCGTCGGCACCTTGGTTTTTAACGGCTCAAAGGCTTTCGAGACGCTTGCCACAAGCTTTGGAAGCTCTTCAACGGTTTTAATGACGTCTCCTCGGTCTCCGCAGATTTCCACCTCGTATTCGCCGAGCCTTACGCGTAGGGAAAAAGCCGAATCAGCAACTTTAACTAGCTCTTTCACCAATTAGCATCACAACCTAACATAATAGTGTCAAATCCCTTTTAGAATTTACCCCAAAGAATTAGAGTTTAACTCTACTTGTGAAGCTTGCTTCTGCTAGCAAGCCCCAACATCAAAATTTTAGGTGAAGAATCCTTGGGAATGAATGAAAGGGGAAGGTGAAACTATTTTGCGTTTTACATTCGTTTTTTCAGGTAGTTCATTATGGTGAGTTTCTGCATTTCGGTTGTTCCTTCGTAGATCTCCATTATTTTTGCGCAACGATGGTAACGTTCCACGTGGTAGTCCGCCAAGTAGCCGTATCCGCCATATATTTGGATGGCGTCGTCTGTAACCTCCATTGCGACTCTGCTGGCGAAGGCTTTAGCCATCGACGTAGCTGAAGGACTAATTTTCCCTTGATCAGCCAGCCAAGCCGCCTTGTAGGTCAGCATTCTCGCCGCCTCGATTTTCATAGCCATGTCGGCGAGCTTGAAAGATACTGCTTGAAAATCAATTATTGGGCGTCCAAACTGTTTCCGTTCCTTTGCGTATTTAAAAGCCTTTTCGAAGGCTCCTTGAGCTGTGCCCACGGCTTGAGCGGCAATGGTTATTCTCGTGCCGTCGAAAAGCTCTAACGCGTAATAGAAGCCTCTGTTCAGCTCACCTACTAGGTTTTTCTCCGGAACCCGAAGGTCGCTTAGGGCAAGCGAACCCGTAATGCATGGTTTGATGCCCATTTTTCCATGCAGCTTCGCCGTTTCGAGCCCCGGCATGCCCTTTTCAGCTAGGAAGAGACTCTGTCCTCGGTGGGAGGGCTGGGCGTCGGGGTCTGTTTGGCACAAGATAATGAAGTAGTCCGCTATGGGCGCGTTGGTTATGAACTGTTTGTCCCCGTTGATTACCCATTCGTCTCCATCTTTTACGGCTGTTGTGTTCATTCGAGTGATATCGCTTCCATGTTCGGGCTCGGTGAAAGCTGCGGCGGCGATGGCATCGCCTCTAGCTAAAGGCGGAATATACTTTTCCTTCTGTTCTTCCGTTCCATGCTTCAAAAGCACGTCGGGAATCATGAGGTTTCCAAGGGAAACCGCTGCGCCTAGTCCCGGGTCTGCTCTGCACATTTCCTCGACGACTATGCAGTCTTCGAGAAGCCCGTAGCCTTGTCCGTCGTATTCCTCGGGAATTCTCATGCTCGTGAATCCGAGCTTCGCAGCTTTTCTGTAAAGCTCGAGGGGAAACTCTTCTTTCTGGTCGTATTCCAAACCCAGCTCTGGAGTAAACTCTTTTTCGCAGAACTCCCTTACGGCTCTTTTGATCTCCTTTTGTTCTTCTGTTAATTCAAAATGCAAATTCATCAACCTTTCAGTTCGAGAATTTTATCTTTCAACTGCGGAACTACCTTGAAGAGGTCTTCTACTATGCCGTAGTCGGCTACATTGAAGATCGGCGCTTTCGGGTCTTTGTTCACGGCGATGATTAGGTCGGAGTTTTTCATTCCAAGAACGTGTTGGAAGGCTCCGCTTATCCCGAGTGCTATGTAAAGTTTAGGCTTAACCGTTTTTCCCGAAGTTCCTACTTGACGGTCGTTGGGAAGCCATCCTTTATCCACTATAGGACGTGAACAGGCGAGAACTCCGCCTAGTGCTTTGGCCAGCTCTTCTACCAAGGGAATGTTGCTTTCATCCTTTATTCCCCGCCCAATGCCTACGAGAACTTCAGCCGCCGTTATGTCTACTCCACCTGGAGGAGGCAGAACATACTCAATGAATCGTTTTTCCGCTATTTCTTCGGAAAGCGGAGAAGGCATCTCAACGATTTCGCCGTTTAAGGCTGTTTCTTCGGCTGGAAAGGCTGCTTGGCGAACCGTTACGATATAGGTTTCCGCCGGCTTCAACGTTGCTTTCACGTTTACTTTTCCACCGTACATCTGGCGGGTAACCGTAAGCGTGCCGTTTTCGAACGCTAGGTCTATGCAGTCCGTCGCTAGGGGCGTGTTCAGCGAAGCGGCGAGGCTTGGCGCTAGGTCCATGCCGAAAGACGTGTGTCCAATCATCGTTAGCAGCGGCTTCCGTTCCTTAATCAGATGCATCATTACCTTCTGATAGGCTTCGGAGTTGAAGTTTTCCAGCTTGTCATCCTCAACTACCAGCACCCTTTTGGCTCGGGTTGAAAGCTTTTCTGCGTGTTCCTTAACGTTCTTCCCTAGAAGCACGGCGGTTAATTCGCCGTTTGTTTTTTCCGCTAGTTCTTTGCCTTTTGTGAGCATTTCGAAGGTTATGTCCCGCAATTCGCCTCTTCTATGTTCTGCTAGAACGAAGATTTCCGCCATTTTATATCAACCCCTTAGCTTTGAGGATTTCAGCTATCTTCGCCGCCACCTCTTCTGGGCTGCCCTCTATGAATTCCGCCTGCTTCTCCACGGGCGGCACGTAGAGCTTCTCTATCTTAATCCACGACCCTGCTTCGCCGACCTCGTTAGCATTTAACCCGAGTTCCGATAAGCCTAGAACCGTAATTTCCTTCTTCATGGCTTTCCGTATTCCCATTATCGAAACATACCGCGGCTCGTTGATTCCCGTCTGAATCGTAAGCACCGCTGGAAGCTTCACTTCAACTATCTCCTCTAATCCTCCTTCAAGCTCGCGGTTCACCTTGGCAGCCCCATCCTTCAACTCGATTTTCTTAACCATGGTGGCGTGGGGTATTCCGAGAAGCTCTGCGAGTATGGGTCCAACCATGGCGTAGCCGTCGTCTCCGGCTTGGGCTCCGGTGAATATCACGTCGAAGGGCATATCCTTTATTGCTTTGTACAGAATCTTAGCGGTGGCGTAGCCGTCTGAGCCTTCGAACGCGGGGTCTGTGAGCCTTATGGCTTTGTCTGCTCCTCTAGCCAAACATTTTCTTAGCGTGCTGTCAGCGTCTTCAGGTCCAACCGTTATGGCTGTAACGGTGCCTCCAAGCTTCTCTTTTATGCGAACGGCTTCCTCAACGGCGTAGTCATCCCACTCGTTGATGTCGTAGACTAAACCGGTTTTCTCTATGTTTTTCCCCGTGCTGTCGATTCTTATCTCGGCTTCAGCTGTTTCTGGAACGTGTTTCACACAGACAATTATGTCCATACTTTTCATCTCTCCGTTTAAACTCCTAACTTTTTCTTTATTTCTTCACGTTTTTCCATAGGTATGACGCCGAATTTTTTAATCCTTTCTGTAAACATGGTGAAAAGCTCGGCTGCCTTCTTGTATACTGGCAAGGGCACATAGCTGTAGCGTACCCTCATGCCTTTTATTCCATATTCAGCCAGAGCCCTCTTTATTTCAATCATTCTTTTTTTGGTGTAATGCTCATCTATTTCCTCTTGCCCCTCGATGACCATCACTCCGTCGGCTCCGAACGCGAAAGCGTAAAGCAGATGTTTCGCGCCTATAATCGCTGTAGAAGGCACAGAGACTATTCGAATGTTCTCCGGATAATTAACCCGGTCAAGCCCCAAAAAGTCCATGCCCGTGTATCCGACGTTCCGGTCGACAAAAGCTACTATCCTGACTTCTTCTGGCTCTTTGTCCATGAGAACGCCGCGGAGAGTGGCAAAAATCTGTCTGCTCGTTGAGTTCTTGAACTCTATGGCTTCTTTGGGGCAGACGGGTATGCACGCGCCGCAGCCCGTGCAGAGAAACGGGTCAACTTTGGCTTTTCCGTTCTCCATGGTGATGGCGTTAGCCATGCAGACCGGAATGCAGACGCCGCAGCCGTCGCATAAGTCTGCAATTACAAAGGCTTTTTCCGGGCTCGTGGTAACGGTTTCTCCTTTCAGGAACAGCGAAGCCTTGGATGCTGCGGCCAGCGCGTCGGAAACTGTGTCCCGGACATCCTTGGGGCTTAAGGTGCATCCGCAAGCGAAGATTCCGGTTTTAAGCGAGTCCACGGGGTCGAGCTTCGGGTGTTTCTCTTGTATGAACCCGTCTTCTCCTGTCGGAATCTTCATTTTCTTTGCGAGTTCTTCGAGTCCGGAAGACGGAATCATGGGCGTAGCCAAAGCAACCATATCATACTCTTCTTCCTTAACTTCGTTTAGCAACGTGTCTTCAGCCACAACAACGAGCTTACCGTTGTTTTTCCTCCAAACTTCAGCTACTTTACCTCGAACAAAAACCACTCCAGCTTCCTGGTCTCGCCAATAAAGCTCTTCGTAGCCCTTGCCCGTGGCTCTAATATCCGTATAATAAATAGTAACGTCTATTCCAAGCATTTTCTTAAGCAGAAAAGCCTGTTTCAAGGCGTACATGCAGCAAATGCGGCTGCAGTATGGAACATGATTTTTGTCACGGGAGCCCGCGCACAAAACAATAGCTATCCTTCTAACGTCGCTGCCGTCGGCTTTTTTCACGTAGCCTTGGGTAGGTCCCGAAGCAGAGGTCAGCCTTTCCAATTCCATCATTGTAATTACGTCTTTATAGACGTCGTAACCGTAGTTTTTGAGGT
>Ga0116200_10000369_pt1 | contig 14243 bp, 12 predicted proteins | sample Mar14436cmmetaG_FD_94478 | JGI IMG/M metagenome (GOLD analysis project Ga0116200, IMG submission 94478) | Marine hydrothermal vent microbial communities from Guaymas Basin, Gulf of California to study Microbial Dark Matter (Phase II) - Marker... ... | reverse complement strand
GGTTACGGGGGTGGGAGAGAGGGCAATCTCTCCCCTCCGCACACTCGCTATTATCCTAGCCACATTGAGGATGCGTTCCCCATCGCCTACGGACGTGCCACCGAATTTCATCACCAGCATCGCTCTCCCTCCGAACAGATTGACTTACCCATCTCGGTAGGGTATAATGTACACGCATAGGATATTTGGAGGGTGTTTTATGAAAGAGCATCAAACTGTGGTCTCAGTTGAAGGTTACCGCATCCCTCTGGTGATAGAACAGGTCGAAGATGGGTCATTTATGGCTACAAGTCCTGTCCTTGAAGGTCTTCTTGTCCTCGCAGGCACCGTTGAAGAAGTGCTGGCTCTTGCCCCCAAAGTTGCTAAAGACTTAATCGAAGCAATGCGGGAAAGAGGTGTTAAGCCCTCTCTGACCGCTGAAGAATTGGAATTACCTCTTAAGGTAGAAGTAATTGTCCCGGCTTAACCGATGAAGTATAGAGAGTTGACTAAACGTTTGGAAGAACTCGGTTGTGAATTCGTCCGCCAAGCTGCAGGTTCACATGAGATATGGTGGAACCCGGCTAACAAGAAATTTACTGTGATCCCAAGACACGGCGGGCGAGATATACCCCTTGGAACTATCCGGGCAATCCTACGGCAGTTAGGGATTGACCCAAAAGACTTTTATGCTCCTAAAAAGGGACGGATGCGGCGTTCCTAGGCTGAGTTTATAACTCTCTCTACTTCCCTCAAGCCTGCCTCAATAGTTACGGGCCTATTAGCATATGTCGGCTTGATGCCGTTCAGACGGCCCAGGTGGTAGTCCACGGTGGCTCCGGGGTCCTTGAGAAGGTGTCCCGTGAGCACGGCCACCACCCGCTCGCCGGGCCTGATAATCCCCTCCCGCACCGCTTTGCGCACCCCGGCCACGCTGGCCGCCGAGGCCGGCTCACACCCGATGCCTGCCCGGTCAATCTGAGCCTTGGCATCCATAATCTCCTGGTCGCTCACCGCAAACACCACCCCGTCGGTGTATCGGATGGCACGGATGGCTCGCTCGTAGCTCACCGGGTTGCCAATCTTGATGGCTGTAGCAACGGTATTGGGGGTCGCCTGTTCTCGCTTTCTGAAACCGTTTACGAAGCCCCGGTAGAAGGGCGCTGCTCCCTCGGCCTGGACGGCCAGGAGCCGGGGCACTTTCTCGATGAGCCCCACCTCTTTCATCTCCCGCAGCGCCTTGCCGAAGGCGGCGGTGTTGCCCAGGTTCCCCGCCGGAAGCGCTATCCAATCGGGCGGCTCCCAGCCGAGTTGATGGATGAGCTCGAACACAATGGTCTTCTGCCCCTCCAGGCGGAAGGGATTAAGTGAGTTGAGCAGGTACATCCCCAGGGCAGGCGAAGCTTCCCTCACAAGCGCCATTGCCGTATCGAAGTTGCCTTTGACCTGGAGGGTAATCGCCCCGTAAGCCAGGGCCTGGGCCAGCTTGCCGAAGGCGATCATCCCTTCGGGTATGAAGACCACAGCTTTGAGCCCTGCCAGGGCGGCGTAGGCGGCCATCGAAGCCGAGGTGTTCCCTGTCGAAGCGCAGGCCACCGCCTTCATCCCCAGCAGTTTGGCGTAGGTCACCCCCACCGTCATCCCCCGGTCTTTGAAGGAGCCAGTTGGGTTTTCGCCTTCGTGCTTGAGGTAAAATTCCTCTACGCCCACCCACTGGGCCAGGTGGGGGTTATGGTAAAGGGCAGTGTTCCCCTCGGGCCGGGATATGATGCTCTCTTCGGGGACCGGGAGCACCAGTTCCCGGTATCTCCAAACCCCAGAACAGTTTGCGATTTGCGAATGGCGAATAGCGAATGAAGAATTGCGTGAGTCAAAGAGCTCCCTTGAGACCTGAGAGCGCAATTTCCCCAAGTCATGTTCTACCTCCAAGAGGCCGCCACACTCGCAGGTGTAGCGGATTTCGGAAGGTGGGTAAGCGGCCCCACAGTTTATGCACTGCACCCGGCAAGGCAACATACCGTCGTCCATCTTCCAATCTCCTTTTCGTAACTCGCAACTCGCAATTCGCAACTCTTAACAAAAAAGCCCCTCGCCCTCTTGGGACGAGAGGCTTCATGCTCCCGTGGTTCCACCCAAGTTCTGTTACTACGAGGGGCAAGGGGCGAGTGGCAAGAGGCAAGTGGCAAGAGGCGAATGGCAAGGGACAAATTGCAACTTGCCTCTTGCCCCTTGCCACTTGCAACTTGCCCCTCTGTAACAGCACTCTTTGGCCGGTAACGGATGGCCTCCGGGGTTCCATACTTGCAGGGCAAGTTGACAACTTGCCTCTACGTTCCGGAACCCGGCTCGCGGGTGGTTTTCCCCGGGCTCGTGGTGAGAAGGGCTTGCAGCCGCCGACCCTTCCTCTCTGGCACCCTACCCCCGGGTACTCGTCCCGGTCATCGCCGTTAGGAATGCCCATCAATTGTATGGGCCAATTTTACCACATATATAACATTACTGTCAAATGCCGCCGCCGTATCGTGCCCTAAGCACTTTCTTATCTAACTTGCCCACACTGGTCTTGGGGATCTCATCTACGAAAGCATACGAATCAGGCACAGCCCAACTCGTAATCACGCCCTTATCTACATATTGCTGAAGGTGTGCCTTCAATTCCTCACCGGTGAGCTTGCCTTTATACTCTTCCCTAGGCACCACAACGGCTAACGGCCTCTCTCCCCACTTCTCATCAGGGATGCCTATGACGGCTACCTCAAATGGCTTGAGGTGGGCAAGGGTAAGGACGGGGCAGGTTTCCGAGAGGCCATAGCCGGCGTAAACTTTAATGCCCAGCTCTGTGGCTTTCAAGGCCAACCCCTTGGGGAGCCGAGCCCCACCGATGACCACTTTCCACCGGCTAAGGTCCAAGCCCTTGACAGCAGGAGCAGTCACAATCATCTGGAGGATTGTGGGGACACAGTGGCTGAAGCAGCACTTACTCATAGTTGGTAATGTTGCCCCACGGTGGGGATAAAAGGTGAAGTAGAGCTACCTTTATATGCAGTGTAGCGGGTTCCAGGGAAGAAGACGCTAGGGGAGGAAAAATAAAATGAGCGGTACTGGTCTCGAATCAGTGACCTCAGCAAGGTTCATTTTGTCAAATTAAGGTTATTCGAAGGTGTTGAAAAACTCCGAGGTTGGAAACTACCCCGCAGGCTAAGGATAGAAAAAGAGCGTTTTCTCGTGCGAGGGCTTTGCCCTCGCACGAGAAACCCTTCAAAAATGCCTTTACCCCCGGTTGTTCCTGGCAGCAGCAAACCCCTGCCAGGGACAACTTCCCCAGGCTTTACGCCCACAGGAGCGACAATTCAGTTTGAGGGTCATACAATTGGACCTTTTCCATATTAAAGCTTATCCGCACCTTATCCCCAATCCTGTATCCCAAGCGAGAATCCACTACAGTTTGTACTTTTATCTCCCCAATCTTACAGGTGATGATGTCATCCCGACCCAATGGTTCTACCATATAGATTTCAGACTCGATTTCCCCTTCGGGACCGATGGAGATATCCTCTGGGCGCAAACCGACAATTACCCGGCGACCTGATGGCTGGCGACGAGGCTTACGGGAATCCGGGATAGCAAGGGAGAGGTCCGGATGGCGGAGTTTATAATGATCATCCTCCTGATAAAGCTCCATCTCGAACAGGTTCATCGGCGGGTTACCGATGAAGCCAGCTACAAAGAGAGTGCGAGGCCGGTCATACAACTCCTCAGGAGGGGCATACGCTTGAAGTTGACCTTTGTTCAGGACAGCGATGCGATCAGCCATAGTCATTGCTTCCACCTGGTCGTGAGTCACGTATATCGAGGTAATGCCCAGACTCATCTGAAGGCGTTTGATCTCACCTCGCATTGCCAGGCGAAGCCGAGCATCCAGGTTGGAAAGAGGCTCATCGAATAGCAGCAACTTTGGTTCTTTAATCAGGGCTCGTCCCAAGGCCACACGCTGCTGCTGACCACCTGAAAGCTGACCAGGCTTGCGATCCATAAGCTCCCCTATTCCCAACATATCGGCTATACGCTGAGCCTTGCGTCTCATCTCCTCGGCTGGCACTTTCTTCAGCTTGAGAGGGAAGGTCAAGTTCTCATAGACGGTCATATGAGGATAAAGAGCATAGCTCTGGAATACCATTCCAATGTCCCGGTCTTTAGGGAGCAAATGGTTCACCGCTTGTCCATTGAATTTCACATAACCCTTGGTAGGCTTGTAAATCCCCGCTACCATAAGCAGAGTGGTGGTCTTACCGCATCCCGATGGCCCCAGGAGAGCAACGAATTCGCCATCTTTTATCTCCAGGTTCAAGTTGTCAACGGCAAGGACTTTACCGAAATATTTGGTAAGATTTTCCAGTTGAACTTCCATACTCACTCCCCCGCATTTAAGGATTTTCTCGTGAGAGGGCGAAGATTCATTTATCCCTTCACCCCGCCGGTGTAGATGTTAAGCAGATACTCCTGGGTAAAGATGAAGAAGAAAAGCACCGGTATTATGTAAAAAAGGCCCACGGCGGTGAGGAGCCCGTAATCTACGAAACGGAAATCTCCAATAAGCCGCTTAATAAGCACCGAGAGTGTCCAGTTGTTAAAGCTCGTAAGGAAGATGTAAGGGAGCAAGAATTCGCTCCAGCCGGAGAGGAAGGCGAATATCGAGAGGGCTGCTATGCCAGGACGGATGTTAGGGATGATGACCTGCCACCAGGTGCGGAAGCGAGAGCAGCCATCAATCAAAGCGGCCATTTCAATATCCCAAGAGACGTTATCAAAGAAGCCCTTCATTATCCAAGTGCCCAGGGGTAACTCCAGTGAAGCTTTGACCAAGATGACGCCCAGCAATGTGTCGTAAAGGTGCAAAAGCCTGAGGATATAGAAGATAGCGATAAGCAGGGTCACGCTAGGGAAAGCGTGCAGGATAAGGGTAAGGGAGAGGAACCCCCGGCGGCCAGGGAAGTGTAATCGAGATAGGGCATAGCCCGTAGCAGCAGCGATGCCCACCTCAAGTATGGTGACCACAAGGGCAAACGCCAAGGTATTGGCCGTGATACGCCAGATGCTGGGCATATTGGGCAGAGGCTCCCACAGGAAACGCCAGTTACTCAGAGTGAAGCCATAGGGCTTAAGGCCCTCAGTACGCTTAGCAAAGGAAGACATAAACAGCCAACCGTAAGAGACAATGATGGGAGCGGTGATAACAGTTAAAAGGGCATAAGGAATGGCCGTCTTGATACGCCGAATAAGCATCCTTCACCTCCATAAGTTCTGGAGCAATCCGACGCTTAGAGGGCTTCTATCTTTGGCTCAGCTACCAGTTCATTGAAGCGGAATACTCGCAAATATAATATGGAAGCAATGATCCCGATAACCACCAGAACTGCTGCGAGGGCCGCTCCGTAGCCAAATTGAACATTGCCGAAATAGTTGGACAATGCCCTGTGGTATGCGTGGAGAGCCCATACTTCTGTCCGGTAGAACCCAGGCCCTCCATCCGTGAGGAGCAGGATGTACTCGAAAGAGGTCAGCAGAGAGAGCGTTTGATAGGTAAGGACAAAGAGGATAGGCCAGCGGATCATAGGCAAGATTACATAGCGGATGCGCTGCAAGGTGGAAGCCCCATCCACCATCGCCGCACGGATGTAATCTTCGGGAATAGATTTGATGGCCGATGTAAATATTATCATCCCAAAGGAAGCCCCCACAAAACCATTGGCCATAATTACCACCAGCCAAGGTTGGGCATTCATCCAGTTACGGGGCTCAATGCCAAAGGGGGAGAGAAACTGATTGACGATGCCGTAGGGGGCATCTGCTGTGACCCAGATCCACAACAAAGCATAGATAACCGAAGGCGTAATACGGGGCAGAAGCCAAAGGGTACGGAACAACGTCCCCACCCTTTCGTTGATGTGGGTGGTGAGAAGGGAAAGTATCAATGCCAATCCCACGTTAAAGCAGGAGAGGGTGGTAAGCACATAGAACCCCGTATTAGTCAGAATCTTTACCGTCCAGCGGCTCTTGAGCATCCTGATGTAGTTTTGCAGGCCGATGAAAACAACTTTACCGAAGGTAGCTACGCTCATATTGGTCATACTGATATAGATGGTAAGGACTACCGGCAGGAAGAAGAACAAGAAAATCATCACCGTCGCCGGGGCCATAAAGACCCACGGAGCCGAAGAGGTTCGTATCCGTTCCCACAGGGAAGGGCGGGGTACTGCCTTATAAATTGCGGCTTCCGTAGCCATCCTTCACTCCTCTACCTGTGCTAAAAAGGATTAACGGTGAGGGGCGGAGTTTCGCCCCCCACCGTTGTGGACGCCTTTATTTGATTTCCACCTTATCACCAAGTTCGGCTTGCATCTCTTCGATGACCGTCTTAACAGCGTCGTCAACGGTCATATCCTTGGCCTCCACTGCCTGAAGAGCGCTGAACATAATCTGGTCGTAGGTGCCGTAGTCGGGATGGTTAGGCTGGAAGTGGGTGTACTCAACCATATAGGCTACGTCGTGGAGGAACTTGTTGGCTGCGTAATCAGGATAATCAATCTGGCTCTTCAGGATGGCCAGGTGACCGCTGTTGACGGCGTGGCGGGTGTTGAGGTCAGGTGAGGTGGCCTCGGTGATAAGGCGGAAGGCGAGCTCCTGGTTCTTCTTGCCGGTGGCCTTCTCAGAGGAAACCATATAGACCAGCGGGTGGGAGAGGGTGGTGCCAGGCTTGCCCTTTATGCCGGAGGGGATGAGGGCGAAGCCGACGTTGTCCCAGAGGTGCTGCTCGTTGCCGTCGAGGTACTTCTGGGTCCACTCGGCCCAGTGCCAGGTGCCGCCGTTCCAGAAGAGGGCCTTGTCGCCGGCGCTAACGGTCTCGTGCCAGATCTTCCAGTCGGTGCCGATGAAGTCCTTGGGGGTGGTCTCATAGGTCCAAACGGTATCGTAGTGGAACTGGAGCCACTTCTTCTGGGCATCCTTAACGACAACGAGCTTGCCAGTATCGGGGTCCTGCATCTGGCCACCGAAGGCGAAGTAGATGTGGTAGAAGTCGCCGCCCTTCTTGGGCCGGTGCCAGTAGCCGTAGCCCTTCTCAACTACGCCCTTATCCTGGGCTTCCTTGGCAAGCTCAAGCATATCGTAAAGGGTGAACTCGCCTTTCTTGATTTTATCGGGCAAGGCATTTATATCATCATCAGACCAGCCCAGCTTCTTCAGGAGGGTCTTGCTGAAGTACATAGGCCGGGCCTCTGTATCCTGAGGGATGCCCCACTTCTTGCCCTTGAAGGTGACGGAATCCCAGAGGGCGGGGATGATGTCATTGTAAACATCGGGGTACTTGGCGATGTAGTCATCAAGGGCAACGATGAAACCGGCTTCCGACCAAGGGGCAACGTCTTCGTGACCGCTGAGGATGATATCAGGGGCGTTTCCGGCCTGGGCGGCCATCATATACTTTTGCTTATAATCACCCCAGGTGCCGGTATCAAAGGTGGCCTCGACTTTCACCCGATAAGGGGAGCCCTCCTTCTCAAGCTTCTTGTTGAGACGATCAGCAGCATCAATGAGGTTGTCACGGCGGTAATAAGAGGGCTCATCAGGGCCGATTGTCCAAGCCACAATGGTTACTTCCTTCACTTTAGGAGGAGCAGGGGTAGGGGTAGCAGGAACCGGAGTAGGTGTAGGGGTTGCAGCAGGGGCACAACTTATGGCCAGCATACCCAGAATCACGATGGTGATAATAAACAGCATCCGCTTATTCATAGCTCACCCCTCCTTTTTAAAGTTGAGTTAAAGTTGAGTTTTTAACCCTTAAAGCACTAACGCTTATTATATCCCGGTTTGCCTCTAGGCAACCACCTCCTTTGTGTAAAATTCGTAGATTATTCTATAACCACTTTCCCAAATTGTCAAGGGCAACCAACTGGAGGGTGTTGAAAAAGTGCCATATCCCTTGACATCTCCATTGCCCTGGTATATATTTAATATTGAGATTCTGTCTCAATTATAAGCCCTGGCAGCACTCCATTTAACCGTGGTTGGGAGGGTGTTGAAAAAACTCCGGGGTTGGAAAACCACTCAAAAAATGCTTTTTAACCTGCCCTCGTCGGAGGGAACCATTTGAGCAAGAACAGCGTGGCACTTTTTCAACACCCTCGTGGTTGGCAATGTTGCCCCACGGTGGGGCGAAAAAGGAGAAAGAGGAGTGATTCGATGGCTAAGCGATTGGTGGATTCCCTGCGGGAGGCTGGCTACAGGCTGACGGCCCCTCGCCTGGCGATAATCAAGGTCCTGGAGGCGGAGACCGGGCATCTGAGCCCTGCCGAGGTGCTGGAAAAAGGGCGGGCTTTCTACCCGGCCCTCAGCAGGGCCACAGTCTACCGCACCCTTGATCTGCTGACCAAGTTGGGGCTTCTCCGCCCCATCTATCTGGGCGAGGGCAACCTCTGTTTCATATACCCCAGGGAAGGGCACCATCACCTTATATGTTCCAAATGTGGTATGGTCGTTGATTTCGATGAATGCATAGCGGCTCCCCTGGGGCAGGCCCTTTCAGAGCGCTTTGGCTTCCGGATAGAGAGCCACCTGCTGGAATTCTACGGGCTATGCGAGAATTGCCAGAAGGATGAGCAGAAGCAGGCCGGAGGAGATTAGTCTATGGGCAGGGCAAGGTTTAACCTCGGTAAGGCACACCTGTGGCTGGCAATAACCCTTGTTGTCATACTGGCTTTGGGGGCTTGCCTTCCAAAAGGCCCAGGCACTCCACAGGCAACCTCTACCCTCGAAACTCCCCGGTTAAAGCAGGGTGAGAAACTGCGGGTGGTGGCGACAACCACCATTGTCGGGGATGTGGTCCGAGCCATAGGGGGCGAAGCCATTGACTTGACCGTGCTCCTGCCCGTGGGTGCTGACCCTCACACTTACGAACCCATACCTCAGGATATGGCTGCGGTGGCTGAGGCCCACGTGATTTTCATCAATGGAGCCGGGCTGGAGGGATTTTTGGAGAGATTGCTCAGGAACGCTGGAGGGAAAGCGGCTGTTGTGTCCGTTTCTGAAGGCATCCAATTCAGAAAGCTGGAGGGAGGGGCAAGACCCGGGGAGATAGACCCCCACGTTTGGTTTAACCCCCTTAACGTGATAGTGTGGGTGCATAACATCGAGCGTACCCTGTGCATCCTTGACCCGGCAAATGCCGAGGTTTACAAGGCAAACGCCCGGCAATACGAAGAAGCGCTGCGTGAGCTGGATGTATGGATTGCGGAGCAGGTTGCTTCAATCCCGCCAAGCCGCCGCAAGCTGGTCACCGACCACGCAGCTTTTGGCTACTTTGCCGAACGCTACGGCTTTGAGCAAATAGGGGCGATCTTCCCTGGCTTCAGCACTGCTTCCGAACCCTCAGCCCAGGAATTAGCCGAGTTGGAGGATTCCATCCAGAACCTGGGCGTGCCTGCTATCTTTGTGGGGAAAACGGTTAACCCAGACCTGGCATATCGCATAGCACGGGATACCGGCGTTCAGGTGGTGTTCCTTTACACCGGCTCATTGAGTGAACCCGAAGGGCCAGCAGGGGATTACATCTCATTTATGCGTTATGATGTCTCAGCCATTGTGGAAGCTCTGAAATGAGGGGGATGGAGATGGCGCCTTTTGCAAGCAGGGGGGTGGTACATAAGAAAGGCACGCCTATCCTGGAGCTATCCGGCGTAACCGTGTGTTACAATGGTCGGGTAGCTTTAGAGGATGTATCCTTCCGCCTGGAGGAAGGGGAGCAAATTGCCGTGGTAGGGCCAAATGGCGCTGGCAAAAGCACCCTCTTCAAGGTGATTGCGGGGGTGCTGCGCCCAACCAAAGGCGACGTGAAAGTTTACGGCCACGAACCTGGCGGGCATATATGCATCGCTTATGTCCCGCAGCGTAGCCAGGTTGATTTAACGTTCCCGGTAACCGTAGCCGATGTGGTGATGATGGGACGCATTGGCAAGCTGGGACCGTTGCGCTGGCCCCGGGCCAGGGATTGGGAATTTGTACACCATTGCCTTCAGATAGTCGGCTTAGCGGACCTGGCAAACCGGCAGATTGGCGAATTATCGGGGGGACAGCAACAGCGGGTTTTCATTGCCCGTGCCCTTGCTCAGGAAGCGGAACTTATGCTTATGGATGAACCCCTCACCGGCCTCGATTTAACCTCGCAGGAGGAAATACTCCGCATCTTGGATGAGTTGCGCAACCATCAGGTGACGATAATGGTTGCCACACACGATTTAAGCCTGGCCTCGGAGCGCTTTGATAGGGTGATGTTGCTCAACCGCCGTCTGCTGGGGATAGGGCATCCTCAGGAGGTTTTCACCCCGGAGCATTTGAAGGAGGCTTATGGCGGCCACCTGCGCCTGGTTCAATCTGCTGATGGCATTATGGTGCTCAGCGACACCTGCTGTGGAAGGGGGATAGAACGATGAAGGGCCTTGTTGAGCTGCTTGTTGTCCCCTTGACTTACCCCTTTATGGTTCGAGGGCTGCTTGCGGCTATAATGGTGGGGATAGTTTGTTCTGTGGTGGGAACCTATGTGGTGTTGCGGGGGATGGCCTTCTTCGGGGACGCCCTGGCTCACGCCATCTTGCCGGGAATAGCCATTGGCTACCTCATCGGTGGCGGGACACAAGGGCCTCTCTTCTGGTGGAGTATGGTTACGGCAATCGTCACTGCTTTGGGCATCGGAGTAATCAGCAAAGGGGCCAGGGTTAAGGAAGATGCGGCGATTGGCATCGTGTTCGCCGGGATGTTTGCCCTGGGGATTGCCCTCATTTCTACTGTTCGTAGCTATGCGGTGGATTTAGCCCATTTCCTCTTCGGCAATGTGTTGGGGGTCTCAACAGGTGATCTATGGCTCACCGGTATCTTTGGAGGGGTGGTTATCCTCACTGTCCTGGCTTTCTACAAGGAATTCCTGGTCCTCTCCTTTGACCCCATACTTGCCTCGACTTTACGCATCCGGGTTGAACTGCTGCATTACCTGCTCCTCATCCTCATCGCAATGGCCATTGTCGTTTCCTTGCAGACGGTGGGCGTGGCCCTGATGGTGGCAATGCTTGTGACCCCACCGGCCACAGCTTATTTGCTCACCCGCCGCCTCCCGACGATGATGGCGCTGGGGGCTTTCATCGGGGCCATCTCCGGGGTCATTGGCCTCTACCTTTCTTACTACGTCCGGGTAGCTTCGGGGGCGGCCATCGTGCTGGTGTGTACGGGCTTTTTCATCCTGGCCTTTCTGTTCTCACCCCGGCGTGGCCTGTTATGGCAGCGGTAATCTCACAGGGAAGTTCAGGGGTATGAAGGGGAGTTCTGCGGCTTTGGGCAGCGGAGTTGATTGAAATGCTGAGGGGGAAGTCGAGCACGCTTATCCGGAGTTCCCTCGTCTCCCTTGTGTTCTTGCTCTCGCTGGCGGTTTACTTCCTCACCCTTGCTCCCACCATCACCTGGGCTCATAACGGGGCTGATGGAGGCGACCTCATCACCGCTGTGGTTACAGGTGGGGTTCCCCACCCTCACGGGTATCCCACTTACTTACTTTTAGGTGAACTCTTCATCTGCATTCCCTGGGGTGACTTCGCCTGGCGGCTCAACCTGATGTCAGCAGTATGTGCGGCCATAGCGGTTGCCCTGATTGCCCTCGCTGTTTATGAGATGAAGGGGTTGAGGCTCTTCCCCAAAGATGAAGCATATTTGCCAGCCTTGGGGGCAAGTTTAGCGCTTGCTTTCTCCCCTCTTCTCTGGTCCCAAGCCGTCATCAGCGAAGTCTATGCTCCTGCCCTTGCCTTCACCGCCGCAATTATAACCTGTGCTCTGCCCATCCTGTGCCGTGCATCACGCACTTCCCTTGGCCTTTTACTCCTCGGCTTCCTCTACGCCCTCGGCCTTGGGGCCCACCTGACTCTGCTGTTCCTGGCTCCTATCGTGGGATTGGCGCTATGGCGGACCGGAAGGAAAGGGGCTATCCCCTTCGGGGCAGGGTTTGCCGTCGGGCTTGCTGTGTTTGCCATTTTGCCGCTGCGGGCAGGCGGAGATTCCCCTGTGAACTGGGGGGCAGCAAATACCTGGAAGGGTTTTTGGTGGCTGGTGTCGGGGAAGCTCTACCATCGCTACGTGTTTGCCGTCCCCCTTCGCTTCTGGCCCCAACGTATCCTGGCCTGGGGCAATTTGATGGTGCGGCAATTCACCCCTGTGGGGGCTTTGCTCGTTATCATAGGGGTTGAAGGGCTCTGGCGGCGGGATCAGACTTTCTCCCTGGCTTTGCTCCTCTCGGTTATCGGGCTGAGCATATACGCCATCGGCTATAATACCGCTGATTCCTACGTCTACCTCACCTTCAGCCTTCCCCTCCTGGCCCTATTCCTGGGTGCGGGGCTGGGGAAGGTGCGGGATGGGCTCAGGGTTCGCTTTCTGGGACAGATGGGCTTAGCCTTGTTTATCCTCCTGTGTGTGGCTCTGCCTGGGGCGGAACTTCTCTCCAACTGGAATGCCGCTGACCTCCATACCGATTGGGAAGCCTGGCTCTTCGGAAAGCGCACCCTTGCTGAGGCTCCCGCTAATGCCGTCTTGGTTACTGACCGGGATGAACACACATTTACCCTGTGGTATTTCCGTTATGCCCTGCGGTTGAGGGAGGATGTGGTGGTTGTGGACAGAGACCTTTTAAGGTATAATTGGTACCGTGAGGCATTGGCCCGGCAACCAGGGATGGACTTTTTAAGGGGGGAAGATGTCTCCCTGAACCCGGAACAATGGGGGAATTTCTTGCAGGGACGCCCGATCATTCCCATAAGATAACACGGGGACAGCGGTGAAGTCCCCATCGAAGAAATAACCCTCTCCTTGGGGGTAATCGAGGGTAAACGGATATGGCTCGCTTTCAGAAGGCACGTCGTATCATCGGCATCATCCTTATAATCCTGGGGTTGGCCCTATGGGCAGGCTGGGGGGTGCGGCTTGTCATAACTGCCAAGGCCCTTTACGTCCACCTCAAGCAGGCTCAAGCTTGGATGGAGGAGCCACCGAAGCCGGAGGACCTGCCTGCTGTTGAAGCTTGGCTTCAGGAAGTGCGGGGCGAAGTATTGAGCCTCAAGCGAGAAGCTGCTCCTGCCTTGGCGCTTGCCCCTTACCTGGGCTGGATACCCCGCTATGGGGGGGACATAAGGGCTGCTCCCTTCCTGTTGGATATGGCCGATGGCTTGACTCAGGCTGGGCTCTCGGCCTTGGAGGCCTTAAGCCCGGCATTTGATTCCACCCGCAAACCCGGCCTTGAGGCCCTGGCTTACGCCCTCAATCAAGGGCAGGGTTCCCTGGCGGAGGCCCGGGAAGGGGTGCGGCAGGCCCTGAGAGCGAGAGAGCAGATGGATGTGGATGCCCTTAGCCCCCGCCTGAAGCGCCTGGTCCTCAAGCTGGACCCCTTGCTCTCCCTTTTGTACGATGCCCTCTCCCTGGCTCCAGAGGCTCCTGAGTTGCTGGGGATGGAAAGACCTTATTCTTATCTCATCTTGGCTCAGAACAGCGATGAGCTACGGGCTACAGGTGGGTTCATTACTGGTGCTGGGTTCGTTATCTTGGATAAAGGACGCATTGCTGAGTTGTCCTTCCAGGATAGCTATGCTGTAGATGACCTCCGCAAGCCTTATCCACCTCCTCCCACTCCTCTATACAGATATATGCTTGCAGAACTCTGGCTCTTCCGGGATAGCAACTGGTCACCCGATTTCCCCACATCCGCCCGGCAGGCGGCGTATTTCTTCACCTATGGTACGGGCAAGGAAGTAGATGGGGTCATAGCGGTGGACTTCTGGTTTTTGAGGATGCTGATAGAGGCTGTGGAGCCCCTAAATGTGCCCGGGTTCGAAGAACCTCTCACCAGGGATAATGTGATGGACTTGCTGCGGGCAGCCCGTGGAGGAGTTCCACCTGGCCGGAAGCTGGGCGGGTGGTGGAAACAGCGTAAGTCCTTTATGAGTTCCCTGGCCCAGGTTTTGCAGGAGCGGCTGGAAAAGGGCGATGTTGACTTCAAAGCCTTATTTAAGGCCGTCTGGAAGGGGCTAAGGGAGAAGCATCTGCTCATTTACGTGAAAAACCCTCGTTTGGCCGGTTTCCTGGCTCAGAAGGGCTGGGACGGGGCTTTGGAGGCTTATACAGGTGATTTCCTGATGGTGGTGGACAGCAATGTGGGCTTTAACAAGGTTAACCCCCTGGTG
>Ga0116200_10000367_pt1 | contig 14254 bp, 17 predicted proteins | sample Mar14436cmmetaG_FD_94478 | JGI IMG/M metagenome (GOLD analysis project Ga0116200, IMG submission 94478) | Marine hydrothermal vent microbial communities from Guaymas Basin, Gulf of California to study Microbial Dark Matter (Phase II) - Marker... ... | reverse complement strand
TAACGTTTGGTGTCCTTGAATTTCAGAGGATCGGTGGGGGAGAGGTGGGGGTCCATCTCCTCGAAGGAGCCCGTATCCAGGGTGATCTCCAAGCGTCTTCTGGCCGAGATGGGAAAGTGATAGCCACATTTGGGACACACTCTGAGGTTTCGCTCGAGCTCCCTTTTGAGCACGACTTCTTGGCAGGACCTGCACTTCTCCCAGAGGTCGTCCTTGCGTTCCTCTTTCCTTTTTTTGAAGAGGGCCATGATGCGAGGGTTAAAGATAACAGAACCCCCCGAGGCCTTCAATCACTTTTGACCTTTTGTAAACTCCTGTATGATGGGGCTATGGCTGTGCTGGGATTGGCCTTGGGCGGGGGAGGGGCAAGGGGCTTCGCCCACTTAGGGGTCCTCAAAGGACTTGAGGAAATGGGCATCTCTGTGGATTGCATTGCGGGGACGAGCATGGGAGCAGTTGTAGGAGCCCTATACGCGCTCCATCCCGATGCAGAGGCGGTCAAGGCCAAGATTTCCGAGTTCCTCAGAGGGGAGCGTTTCGCCAAGCTGAGGTTGCGCATCCTCAGGGAACTGGATTTTCGCTATGACCAGAAGGTCCGCTTCTTTCAGCGCCTTGCGAGTTTTCTACAGAAGGAGATGATGTTGCAGGCCGTACTGGTGAAGCCTTCGGTCATCCCCCAGGAGAGGGCCCTCGAAGTGCTTAGATCCCTTCTCGGAGAGGGTAGGGTAGAGGATACCAAACTGCCCTTCGCCGCTGTAGCTGTCGATCTAAGTCGAGGGGAACGCGTAGTCCTGAAGGAAGGGCCCTTGGCCGAGGCCGTGCTCGCCAGCGCCTCGGTGGTGGGGGTGCTTCCCCCTGTGAAGTGGGGCAGCCGCTTACTCGTGGACGGAGGGGTCCTCTCCATGGTCCCTGTGGAGGCCGTAAGGGAACTTGGTGCGGAGGTGGTAGTGGCGGTGGATGTGGGCAAGGAGTTGACGCCTTTGCAGTTCATAGGCAGTGGCATAGAAGGCATCTTGAGGTCGATGGAGGTAATGAGCTATGCCCTCTGTGAACGGGAGGTAAAATCCGCCGATTTGGTGTTGAGGCCGGAAGTATCATCCTTTCACTGGACGGAATTTGAACGCTTCGAAGAAGGGGTCATGAAGGGGGAGGAGGCCGTCCGCCGCAAGGCCAGGGAGCTTCGGGTCCTCAGGAGGTTTGGAGGGCTTTTCAGGCTCCTCCGTAAGGTCCGATCCTTCAGAGTTTGACCGCCTCACCCTCGGAGAGGAGGGGTTTCAAGTCGAGCAGGGGGCTCCCATCCAAGGCATCGAGTCCCCTCACCCGCAGCCGTCTCCCTTTCCTCTCCAACACCTCCACTACACAGAGGGCAATGGGGTTGGGGCGATGGGGAGACCTGGTGGCGAAGACCCCTCGCTCTCTCGCCTCCCCTGGAGGCGTTGCCTTGAGGAGATCCCTTCTTCCGCGGTCAAACCAGTAGAGCACCACCAGGTGATGGAGTTCCTCCACCCCCTCAAGGGCCTCGGCGTATTCCTCGAAGATCTCGATTTCGGATTCCTCCCCGCTGAGGACCCCCTGTCTTGGGGCCTCTTCGGGAGAGCTGTAGGGGGAGTGGATGACCCCCACAGGGATCAACCTGTAGTTCCCTTTACGATCCATGAAAGCGGCACCAATTCCACTCCGTCGAGGGTATGGAGGGCCTCCCGCAGAGCCCGTATGGTGCTCGGGTAAGGGTGGCAAATCCCCACCGCTCTGCCCCGGCGACGGGCGCGGCGGAGCAAGACCCGCCATTGTTTGAGAAAGGCCTCCTCATCCTGATCGTTGTCCAGAAACACGTCCCTCCCTATGGCAGCCAGCCCCATTTTCTGTGCCAAGGACAATCCTTGGGAGTGGGGGGTGGTGAGGCTGTCGAGAAAGAACAGTCCCCTTTTTCTCAGTTCCTCCATGACCACCGCCACCTTTTCGGGGTCCTCCATGAAACGCGAGCCCATGTGGTTATTGGCCCCACGGGCGTAGGGGACATCCTGCAATAACTTCCTCACAGCCCTGCGGATCTCCTCCCTTTCCATCGATACCAAAAGGGCCCCCTTACCCGGATCCCTCAAGGGATATCCCCGGGGTTCCATGGGTAGATGGATCATTACCTCGAAACCGCGTCTATGGGCCCTTTCGGCCACCTCCCGCGTATGAGGACGGAAGGGCAGAAGGGACAGGGTAAGGGGTTCCCCGGCCTCCATGATGGCATCTGCTGCCTTGAGATCTAAGCCCAAATCGTCCACCACCACCGAGATCTGAGGGGGTTGGACGCGAGGACGGTAGAGAAAGAGGGTGAGGGATTTGCTTCCTCCGCTCCATACCTCCACCCAGGTGCCCTGTTCTGCAGTGCGGACGCTGAGTTTTATCCTCGCGTCGACCGCGGCTAACCGCCCTCTGAGGAAAGAGATCACTTCCGCAGGACCTACCCCGTTAGGGAGGGATACCTTCAGTCTCCCGGGTGAGATACTGATACGTTGGCGGCTGATCCCCTTTTCGAAGAGGGCGGCCTCCACCAAGGCCTGCGCCACTGCAGGACGCAACACCTCTACCTTCGTGGGGGGCGGAGGGACAGGCGGGGGTGTGGGCCTCAGGAGGAAGAAAACCACGGCCCCCCCCACCAAGGGCATAAGGGGCAATAGGACCCACGGCCAGAGGGTGCCTTTTCCCTTTCGTGGCCTTCGTTTCTTGCGAGATGGGCTCCGAGATCGCGTCCCCTTCCTTTTGCTTGTAGCCATCCCCCTCCCTTTACAGGGAGACCTCCTTCAGGGGACCGCTCACCTCTTCCTCCTCCAGGTAGCGCCAGTAGATGCTCAGGGCCTTCAGGTGCTTGAGGGCCTCCTTTATGGCGGGGTCTTCTCCGTCCCGTACGATCTCCGCACGTTCAAGGGTTATGTCTGGCTCTATCCCCTTGTCCTGGATGGAACGGCCCTTGGGGGTGAAGTAACGGGCGGTGGTGAGGCGTATCCCCGATCCGTCCTCCAAGGGGATGATGGTCTGAACTGATCCCTTTCCGAAGGTGCGCCTCCCCATAATGACGGCCCGACCGTAGTCCTGGAGGGCACCGGCCACGATCTCCGATGCCGAGGCTGAGCCGTGGTTCACAAGCACGACCACCGGCCAGTGGGGTAGGGTCCCCTCCTCCTTGGCCCTGAACTCCATTCGCTCCTCACCCCGCCCCTTGACGGTGACGATGACCCCCTTGTCCAGAAAGAAATCGGCTATTTCCACAGCCTGGTTGAGCAGCCCCCCGGGGTTACTTCGGAGGTCCAGGACCATTCCTCTGATCTTGGTTTCCTTTTCGAGATCCTCGATCGCCTTGCTGAAATCATCGGCGGTTCGTTCCTGGAACTGGGCTATGCGCAGGTACACGAACCCATTTTCCAGCTTTCGGGCCTTGACGCTTTTGATCTTGATGATGTCGCGGACGATGGTGAAGTCCTTCGGTTCGGTGAACCCCTCCCGCATGATGGTGATGGTTACCTTTGTGCCCTTCGGGCCCCGGAGGCGCTTGACGCACTCCATCAGGCTGAGGCCCTTGGTCGGTTCACCGTCTATCTTGATGATCTTGTCTCCTGCCTTGATTCCTGCTCGCCATGCGGGGGTGTCCTCAATGGGGGAGATCACGGTTAGGATGCCGTCCCTTATGCCGATCTCTATGCCAAGGCCGCCAAAACTCCCTTTTGTCTCCACCTGGAGTTCCTTGAACATGTCCGGGGTGAGGTAGGACGAATGGGGGTCCAGACTTTGGAGCATCCCCTGGATGGCCCCGATGATCAGGTCTTCGGGTTTCACCTCCTCCACGTACTCCCTCTGGACGATCTCCATCACCTCTGTAAAGAGTTTCAGCTTCTCATAGACCCCCTCCTTGCCCTCCGAACGGGCTGAGACACGATGGGTGTAGAGGGCGCCCATGAGAGAGCCGAGGAGGAAGAAAAAGAGGAGCAATGCCGTAAATTTCCTTTTCTTCGACATTTAGGCCTCCTTCCTTGCTACCTCTTCCTTGGTAAAGCGAGCCACTGGGTGGGGGATTTACACCTCCCACGGTACCTGAGCTCGAAGTATAACATCGGCCTTTGGGCTGAACCAGTACTTCCCACCAAGGCTATGACCTCTCCCGCCTTAACTTCCTCACCGACCTCCTTTAAAAGGCGTTTGGCATGGGCATAAACGGTGTGATACCCTCGGCCGTGATCTATTATCATCAGATTTCCATATCCGTCAAACCACGACGCGAAGACGACACGGCCGTCCCTGACCGCCCTTATCTCAGTGCCCTCCTTGCAGAAAAAGGCGATGCCCTTCCGTCCGGGCAAGGACACGGGTTTTCCGTCAACGGGAGGAGGCAATTTCCCCCTCACCCCTTCCATCCTTTTTCCAGCCCTTCCCTTCTGGAGGCGGTCCATGAGTTGTCGTAGGGCCCTTTCCCGTCTTTTGAGCTCCGCTATCTTGCGCAGCTCCTCCCTCTTTTCAGCCCTTATGGCGGCAAGTAATCGCTTGACCTCCCCCTCCTTCTCCTTAAAGGAACGGCGTAATTCCTCTATCTGTCGGCCTTTTTCCGCCAATTGCCTTTGGACCTCTCGGAGGGCCCTCCATTTGTCCTCCTTTTTCTCTATGAGACGATGACTCTCCTCCAAGAGACGACGGTCCACGCTGAGGAGGATGGTGAGGAAACGGAGCCGGCGGAGGAGTTCCCCGTAAGAGTCGCTTCCCAGCAGTACCTCCAATAGCCCTCCGCGTTTCAGCCGGTAAAGGGTCAGGAGGCGCCTTTTGAGCCGGTGTTGCAGTCCTTTGCAGCGGACCTCGAGGGTCGCGATCTCCCGCTGCAATTCCTCCATCCGCTTGCTTATTTCACGATACTCGGCCTCGAGGGCCCTGAGTTCCCCCTCTACCTCTCCGGCTCGCCTGGACGTCTCCTCGAGGCGTCGGAGAAGTTCTTTCTCCTTGCGGGCCTTCTCCTCGGCGATCTTACGCCTCTTTTGAAGTTCCTTACGCACCGATTCCAGGTCCCTTGGCTTTCCTTTGGGCTGCCTCCCCTCAGCAATCCCCATACCGACTAAGAAAAGAGTTGCAATCGCCGTTAACTTGAGCCAGAGCAAGATATCATCCCCCCTAAAAGTCCTGAAGAGAGGCCCAAAGCGAGCAGAAGGGCTATGGATCTCAACGAGAGGAAAGAGATGTGGGAAAGGTAGGGATAGACTCGTGAGGATACCTCGGTTTGCACGAAGTTGTGGGCGAGGGCCGCCAACCCGATGGCCACGCCGGCCCCTATGAGGCCTTGCACGGTCCCCTCGAGGTAAAAGGGGCCACGGATGAAACCCTCAGTTGCCCCCACCAAACGCAAGATCTCCACCTCTTCTCTTCGTTGGTAGAAGACCAGCTTAAGGGTGTTGGCGGTGATAAGAAGGGTCACCAGAAGGAGCACCCCTCCTGTTACCCAAGCCCCCCCTTTGAGCAGATTCAAAAGGAGGCTGGCCCGCTGAAGCCAATTGCCGCCGTACTGGACCTCTGCCACACCTTGGATCTTTTCCATTCGCCGGGCGAAGGCTTCGAGGGAAGCGAGGGAGAGGGACGACTTTAAGCTTATCTCCAAGCAGGAGGGGAAGAGCTCTTCTTCGAGCCCCTCCAATCCCCTTGCCATTTCCCCCAAGTCTCCGAGGAGTTCCTCCTTTATCCTTTGTGGCGGTATGTACTTCAGGGCGCCCACCTCGGGTTGTCCTGCGATCTGCTCCTTTATCCTCTCCACCTCTTCCTTACCGATCCCCCCCTCGAGATAGCAGACGACCTGTATCCTTTTGTGCCAAGTTGAGATCAAACCCTCCAAGTTCTCTAGGGCCATGAGGAAAAGGGCGAAGAGGAAGAAGGCCATGGTGATGGTGCTCAAGCCGAAGAGATAGGGACCCTTTCCCTCCCTGAAGTGCCTCCATGCTTGGCGAAGGTAGAAGCCCCTCTTCATCCTCCTGCAACGCGCCCTTTGTGAAGGGCAATAGCCCTGTGGCCGTAGCGGGCTACTAGGGATGTGTCGTGGGTGGCTACGATGACCGTCGTCCCCAAGAGGTTCGTCTTTCGAAAGAGGTCCATGATCTCCGTCGTCAGCTGCGGATCGAGGTTTCCGGTGGGCTCATCCGCGATTAACAAAGGGGGGTTGTTCACCAAGGCCCTGGCTATGGCGACCCGTTGCTGCTCCCCACCGGAGAGCCTCTGAGGCAGTTTGTCCAGATAGCCATCGTTTAGACCCACCAGCCTGAGAATCTGGCGGATGCGCCTTTGCATTCGCGTAGGGGAGTACCCCGCCACCTCCAAGGGGAGCGCTACGTTTTCGAAGACGGTCCTGTCCTTCAGGAGTTTGAAGTCCTGAAAGACAAAACCGACCCTCCGCCTCAAGTACGGCACCTTTGAAGGGGGGAGACGGGTGATGTTGAGGCCATCGAGCAATATCTCCCCCCTATCGGGGCGTTCGGCCAGGATCATCAACTTCAATAAGGTAGTCTTCCCCGCACCACTCGGCCCTGTGATGAAGACAAACTCCCCTTTTTCGATGGAGAAGGTCACCTCTTGCAGAGCCCTCGTGCCGCCAGGGTAGGTCTTGGATACGCGGAAGAAGCGCACCATGGCAGATCTCTCTATAACACGGGGCTAGTTAAGGGTAAACCTGAAGCAATTCCAAGAGTTCCTTGAGGATCACCGCGAGCTTGTACACCTCCGCGATCGATATCCGTTCCTCGGGTGTATGGGCCAAAGCCAGGTCCCCAGCACCGAGCACAAGGGTCATTATCCCCTTCTGGCGAAGGTTGGCGGCATCGGTCCAGGACGGCATCCCCCATAGTTCGGGAGGGATTCCGAGAGCCCTTCGATAGGCCTCGGCTATGAGCTCCATCACTTCCCTATCCCCTTCCCCCATCTCCCATGGCGGTTCCAAGTCCTTGATCCGTACCTCTGCCCCCCTTCTTTCGAAGACGCCTACTATCAGCTCTCTGGCCTCCTCCACGTCCACCCCAGGGGGGACGGGAGTATCTATCCACGCCTCACATGAGTCGGGGACCAACTGGGGGTCCCTCCCTCCTCGGATGTAACCGATGTTGGGCCTAAAAGGGGGGAAAAGGGGGTGGTTCAAAGAGAGGAAGGGGAGGGATTTCAGCTCTCCATAGGCCTCCATCAGCTCCTCTATGGCGTTTTTGCCCGAAGAGGGCATGGTTCCATGGGCGGCCTTGCCCTTCATCCGCACCATGACCTCTACACTCCCCGCCTCAGCTACGGCGAGCTTGAGCCCTGTGGGTTCGAGGACCAAAGCTCCCTTAAGGCCCGGTGGCGGCCTGAAGGCCCTTGACCCCCTGCCTTCTCCCTCCTCGTCGCAGAATAGGGCTATGGAACAAGGGGCCTCTGTGTCCTCCACCGCCATCAAGAGGGCTGCGATCTGGCCCTTGGCGTCCACCGCCCCTCGCCCCCAAACCTCCCCGTCCTTCGCCAAAGGGGTTGTGGCATGGGGATGGCCCCAGGGAGGGACGGTGTCGAGATGGGTGGCCAGAAGGAAACGGGGTTTTCCCCTTACAGCGATGAGGTTCCTCTGGGCCCCCTTTACCTCCTCCTCTTCACACTGAAATCCCCTCCCTTCGAGCCGTCCCCGGATCATCAGCAGCAACGGCCTTTCTCCCCCCGTGGGGCTCGGGGTGGAGAGCAGCTCCATAAGGGTCTTCAGCACCTTTTCCTCTTTGAGATCATCCTTATCCACTTTCCCATCCTCCCCACCGGCCGAAAACCCCATCTGCGGTAAAAGGCCATCGCCCGTTCGTTCCCTTCGCCGACCCACAGGCCGAAGGTGTCGTGTTCCCTCCCCAAGAATTCAAGGGCGGTCTCCAGAAGCTTCGTTCCCACCCCCTTGCCCTGTTCCTCCGGCAGCACCGCCAGTTCATGGACCTCGCCCAAAGGACCGAAGTCCTTATCCCACCAGTGGCGACAACATGCGATAAATCCTAAGGGTTTCTCCCCCTCTGCGATGAAGAAACCTTCAGGGTCGATCTTAAAAAGCCACGATAAATAGCTCTTGATATCTGCGGGCTTGCGGTAGGCATACTCCTCGAGCCCCTCATAGGCCCGTTGGTAGAGTTCGACCAACCCCTTTCTAAGGGCCTTGAATTCATCAAGTCCAAGAGTCCTTATGCGCATCCTCTGGTGGTCTTAGCAACCTCCGTTCTTCAAGGGCCCTTTGGATCTCTACGAAAGGCAGATCCTCGAAGGGACCGCGGTCGAGGAGGTACTCGATGTGGGGACGGCCATGGCGGTCCCGGGGGTGAAACTTCGCGTCCTTTATACCGTCGAACTCTACGGGGAGGATATCGTATTTGTTGCACATCTCGATGTCAAAGGCCGGTGTGGCCTTTATCCACCTCTTCCCCAGATGCAATTCGGCATAGCCATGCCAGGGGAAGATGTCGGTCCCCATCACTTTCAGAAGCTTTGGGGGCATGAGGTGGTTACGGATGATGGCGAAACCCAACCTCGCCGGTATCCCTGCCCCCCTGGCCATGGCCACAAGGAGTACCGCCTTCTGCACACAATATCCCTCTCCTCTGACAAGGGTCCTACTGGCCCTGAACTCCTCGGGCGAGTCCTTGGGGGTGTAGGGGTTGTAGCGGATGGCGTCCCTAACGAAATAGAAGAGGGCTTTTGCCCGTTCATGAGGAGTTGATAACCCCGCTGTCAACTCCTTTATCTTGTCCTTCAGCGAAGGGGTTTCCCAATCGAAGAAGAAGGTCGATTCGAGATATCCCTTCATCACCAGAGGATGATATCATCCCACCAAGGGAGGCGACAATCCAGTGGAGGGCTTTTGGATATACGGGATCAACCCAGTTTACGAGGCCCTGCGTTCCTCTATCAAGGCGACGAAGTTACTGATAGCTCGGGGACGCCGGAGGAAGGAGCTGGACGGCATCCTTGAGATCGCTGTTCGTAGGGGACTAGAACCTATAGAGGTGGATCGTTCCCGCCTCGATCAGCTCGTCCAAAGCGCCCCCCATCAGGGGGTGATCCTCCGGATCGGTCCCTTTCCTTACCGGGAATTGGAGGACGTCCTGAAAGGGGAGGGAGATCCCCTGGTGCTGGTGCTCGATGGTGTGGAGGACCCTCGGAACCTCGGGGCGATTATCCGTACAGCGGAGGCCTGTGGCGTGTGGGGAGTCCTGATCCCCAAGAGGAGGGCCGCAGAGGTTACCGCCACGGTGGCCAAGGCCTCGGCAGGGGCGGTGTTCCACGTGCCGGTGGCCAAGGTGACCAATGTGCGGGAGGCCTTGAGGAGGATCAAGACCGCGGGGCTATGGGTGGTGGGGGCAGAGGCGGATGCCCCTCGTTCCGTCTTCGAAGAGGACCTGACCGGCCCCTTGGCCGTGGTCATCGGTGGGGAGGGTAGGGGGATAAGGCCTGTGGTGCGGAGGGAGTGCGATTTTCTGGTCTCCATCCCGATGCGGGGGATGGTCAATTCGTTAAACGCATCGGTGGCCGCCGCCGTCATCCTCTACGAAGTTATAAGACAGCGGGAATTTCAGAAAGGGCGAGCTTGACTTGCCGAAACCTTCCTTTTTACAATTCCGAACAAAAGCGGGGAGGTGAGCATGAATTTAGAACGCTTTGAGGGATGTTGGACGGCCTTGGTGACCCCCTTTACTCCTCAGGGGGATCTTGACCTCGAGGGGTTGAGGAAAAACGTGATCTACCAGATAGAGGAAGGCGCCAAACTCGTCCCCACTGGGACCACCGGTGAGTCGCCGACCCTGGAATGGGAGGAACAGCTGCGGGTGATCAAGGAGGTGGTGGACATTGCTAAAGGACGGGTCCCGGTGATGGCGGGGACGGGTAGCAACTCCACGGCTGAAGCGCTGAGAGGCACCAGGGGGGCGGCAGAGGTGGGGGTGCAAGCGGTGCTCTTGGTGGACTGCTACTACAACGCCCCCTCTACCAGGGAGCTGCGCACGGGGTACTACGAGGCCATAGCCAGGGAATTTCCCGATCTCTATTTGACCCCTTATATCATCCCCGGTCGCAGTGGGACCCAACTCGAGGTTGAAGATCTGGCCATCCTGAACCGAAAGCACCCCAACGTCCGTTCGGTTAAGGAGGCCACGGGGAACCTCGAGCGGATGGCCAAGACCCGCAAGCTCCTCGGCGAGGATTTCGACATCCTCTCTGGAGACGACGGACTCACCTTCGAGATGATGATCAGGGATGACATCAGGGCCCAAGGGGTGGTCTCCGTTATCTCCAACCTCCTGCCAGGAGCGGTAAGGGAAATGGTGGAAGCCCTGGCGAAGGGCGATCTCGAGCGGGGCAAACATCTCCACGAGGCCCTGTCCCCTCTCTTCAATGTGGTCACTGTGAAGGTGGAGGAGGAGTATGAGGGCTTTACCGTCCCATGCAAGTTCCGCAACCCCACTCCTATAAAGACCATCATGAGGGGGCTGGGACTACCTGCCGGCCCTTGCAGGCCGCCTCTGGGCAAAATGGGACCCAAGGGGGTGGCCAAGGTTAGAGAGGCGCTGAGGGAGGCTTACAGCCGCGCCCCTGAGATCTTCCTCCCTCTGGAGAAGTATTACGGAATCAAAGTGGAGGAGAGGCTCTCCAAGGATGAGTACTGGTCCTGAGGGCAGGGAAGACGTCTTAGAGGGGAGGTTGCCCGTCCACATCTTCGACCTGCCTGTGCACGAGATCCGGATGGGCTATCGCTCAGACGTCTATTTTTGGCGGGAAAAGTTGATCCTTGAGCGCGACCGCCATAACCCCCGGGTGCTTATGCAGGTATTTCAGAAGAAGCACGCCGTGTTGTGTGGTGTGGACGAGGCCATAGCCATCCTCAAAGTGGGGACCGGTTATTACAAGGACTTGGACCGTGCCCAGGAGCTCTTCTCAAGGCTTCTGGAGATAAAGGCCGAGATGAGGCGTGTCCGCTATACCGACCGTGAGCGGTTCCTGACCTTGGTCGGAGAACGGTATGAAGTGGAGAGCGCCTTGGATGAGATATGGGTGGACCAGTTCCATGAACTGAATATCTCCGCTCTACGGGACGGTGATGAAGTGGAGCCCTACGAACCGGTCATGCACATAGAGGGTCCGGCGGCGAGCTTCGCTCATCTGGAGACGGTCTACCTCGGGGTTCTGGCCCGCAGGACGAAGGTGGCCACGAACGTCCGTCGTTGTGTGGAGGCGGCCCAGGGAAAGCCGGTCCTCTTCTTCGCGGCGCGCTTCGATCACTTCAGCGTGCAGGGGGGCGATGGTTACGCAGCCACCATCGGAGGGGCAAAAGCGGTGAGCACCGATGCGGGGGCTGAATGGTGGGGATCAAAGGGCATCGGAACCATGCCCCACGCCCTCATAGCCTGCTACCGTGGGGATACGGTCCTCGCCACTTACAAGTTCTACGAACACATCGCCAAGGGGACGGATATAAAGGTCATCGCTTTGGTGGATTACCATAACGACTGTGTGGGGACCTCCTTAGAGGTGGCCAGACGCCTCGGGAGGATCCTCTGGGCGGTGCGCCTAGACACCTCCGACACGATGGTGGACCGTTCCCTCTGGGAGGAGATGATGCAGTTTGACCCCAGGGGTGTGAACGTCCGACTGGTGGAAAAGGTCAGGATGGCCTTGGACCGAGAGGGATTCCCTTGGGTGAAGATCATCGTATCCGGGGGCTTCAACCCTCAAAAGATCGCCCTATTTGAAGAGCAGAAGGCCCCGGTGGACTATTACGCCGTGGGAAGCGCCCTCTTCGAGGGCAAGTACGACTTCACCGCCGATGTGGTCATGGTCAACGGCCGTCCAGAGGCAAAAAAGGGCCGGGAGTACAGGCCCATGCGCCCTCGCAGGAGGTAAAAGCCTTGATTTAAATTGTGAATCGTGTTACGAAAGGGGCCTGTTGCGGTTTAAAGCCCTCAGGAATTTCCTTTGCTACAGCACCCTGGGCCTCGAGATGGGGCTCGCGGTGGCGGTGGGGATCGGGGTCGGTTACCACCTGGATAGATGGTTGGGCACGGGTCCATGGCTCCTGATCGTTTTTCTCTTCTTCGGGATTGCAGCGGGTTTCAGAAACCTCTATCGGGCCCTGAAGCGGATGGAGCGGGAGCAGGGGCCCTCAGATCGATAGAGAGGACCAACCTTCTCCTCTTCGTCCTCTTCGTTGGGGGGAGCCTCCTCTTCTGGGACTTGAGGGTGTTCCTCGGGGTGCTTATGGGAGGCGGGATCATGGCCCTCAATTTCAGGGCCATGAGGAGGCTCTTCGAGGGCGCCTTGATGGGGGAGGGGAAGAGGAGGGCAGTGGCGGCTAGATACTGCCTCAAATTCCTCTGCCTCCTCGGGGCTGTACTTGGGGTGGTGTTGTTCTTGAGGAGATGGGTGGAGCCCTTGGCCTTTCTCGCTGGGCTTTTTACCTTTTTTTTGGCTGTCCTTATAGAGGGATTTCGCGGATATTTTCAAGGGAGGTAGGCGATGGCGGCAGGCGGTCACGAATCCTTCAGCTTTGTGGACGTAATACCTTTGCTCGACCGGCTTCCGGACCACGTCGCCAACGCCATCGTGGTGGTGGTCGTGCTCCTTGTGGCGGCCTACGCCGCGATGAGAAAACTCAGCAAGGACCCAGAGGCCTACATCATCCCGGAGGATCGGGTGACCCTACGGAACTTCTTCGACCTGGCGGTGGAGGGCATCCTCAAGTTCGTCAAGGACAATATGGGCCCTCGTGGCCCGGAGTTCATGATGATCATCGGGGCCCTGGCCTTCTTCATCTTCTTCTCCAACATATGGGGGCTCATCCCCGGCTTTCACTCCCCCACCGAGACCCTTAACACCACCGGAGCCTGTGCCCTTACGGTGTTCTTTCTCACCCACTACTACGGGATAAGGGAGCACGGGCTCAAGTACATCAAACACTTTATGGGTCCAGTGGTCTGGTTGGCGCCGCTTTTCTTCCCCATCGAGATGATAAGCCACATAGTCCGCCCGGTCTCCCTCTCCATCCGTCTTTTCGGCAATATCTTTGGAGACCACTACGTGCTGGGCATCGTCTTCGCCCTGGTCCCCCTTTTGATCCCGCTGCCCATGATGTTGCTGGGCATCTTCGTGGCGATAGTCCAGACCTTGGTCTTCATCCTCCTGTCCATGGCCTATTTTGCCGGGGCCGTGGAGGAGATGGAGCATGAAGAAGGACATTGAGGAAAGGAGGTGAGAAAGGTTGAAGAGGGCTGCGCTGCTTCTGTTGGGGATCGTCTTCGCCGTGGGGATAGCCTCGGTGGCCTTGGCTGCGGAGGCTGAAGGGGTAAAGGTCCTCACCCCGGATGTGAAGAAGGTCATCGCCTTTGCGGCCGGCTTCGGGATCGCCATCGCCGCCATCGGCGGTGCCTTGGGGCAGTCCCGGGCCATCGTCTCTGCCCTTGACGGCATCGCCCGTAACCCTGCGGCCTCGGGGCGGATCGTAACCCCGATGATCATCGGTCTGGCCATGATCGAGTCCCTTGTCATCTACGCCCTATTGGTGGCCCTGCTGATGATCTTCAAGCTCTAATTGGCCGAGCTCATCCTCGGCTCCTGGAATGGAATCGGATTGAGCGGGCCCTTCGCCCGCTTTTTTATGTTGAGGTCCTTGCCATTGCCTCCCCTTTTGGGGTATTAAAGGGGCCAACATGAGGACTTGGCTCAAGGTGAGGTTGATCCTCACCCTCGTCGTCTTGGCGGGGGCGTTGCTCTTTCTCCTGCCGACCTTCCTCGGGGAGATTCCCGAGGGTTGGCCTTCCTTTTTGCCCATGGAGAAGGTCCGCCTTGGGTTGGACCTTCAAGGGGGGATGCACCTGCTCTTGGAGGTGGAGGCCGAGGAGGCGGTAAAGAGCACCCTTGAGCGCATAAAGAACGACTTGAAGGACGATCTGAGGAAACGGAAGGTCTTCTTCACCCGCCTCGAACGGGTGGGGGATGGGATAGAGGTGGTATTGCTCAACGAGGAGATGAAGCCGCCTTTTCAAGCGCTCCTCGAGACGAAGTATGCCGCCTTGAAGGTAAAAGAGGAGGGCAGAGAAGGGGACAGGGTGCGGGTGGTGCTGATGCTTGATCCCCGCACAGCCCAGGAGATCAAGAAGTGGGCCGTGGAACAGGCCTTGGAGACCATCCGCAACAGGGTCGATCAGTTCGGAGTAGCGGAACCGGAGATCGCCCGTCAGGGGACCGACAGGATCCTGGTTCAGCTCCC
>Ga0116200_10000366_pt1 | contig 14255 bp, 11 predicted proteins | sample Mar14436cmmetaG_FD_94478 | JGI IMG/M metagenome (GOLD analysis project Ga0116200, IMG submission 94478) | Marine hydrothermal vent microbial communities from Guaymas Basin, Gulf of California to study Microbial Dark Matter (Phase II) - Marker... ... | reverse complement strand
GCCGCCGTGCAAGAAATCACTACCCTTTTTCCTCCCCAACTCCTGGGGCAGGTTTAACCCCGGAGTTTTTCAACACCCTCCTCCAGGCTGTGCTTGCCTTATGGAAAGAATATGCTACAATGTTAGTAACATCGCTCCCCAATCAAGGCGGAGATATGCGACCACAAGTAAGGGAGCGAACAACAGGAATCTTAATCTGGAGGCAACCTTTTGCAGAGACAGCTTTCCTTCTGGCAGGCTACCAGACGGTTCACGGTGTCACAGATCACCCACTACCTCAAAGAGCTTATAGATACGGATGCCACCCTCCGAGACGTGTGGGTGGAGGGCGAGGTTTCCAATTATTCCTCCTCGGCTGCCGGTCATATGTATTTCTCCCTCAAAGACGGCGAAGCATTGCTTCCCTGTGTAATGTGGCGCTCGCAAGCCCGCAAACTCTCCTTCATCCCCTCCGATGGTGACCACGTGTTAGCTCACGGATATATCTCGGTTTACACGGCAGGAGGACGTTATCAATTTTATGTGGACGCCATACAGCCCATAGGGCTAGGGCTGCTTTCCGTGGAGCTGGAGCAATTGAAGGCCCGCCTTGCTGCCGAAGGGATTTTCGACCAAGCCCGCAAGCGCCCCATCCCTCCCTTCCCCAGCCGCATAGGTGTGGTAACCTCACCGTTTGGAGCCGCCATAAGGGACATCATCCGGGTTCTCGGACGCCGTTTTCCCCTAGCTGAGGTCATCCTATCCCCAACCCTTGTTCAGGGGCAAGAGGCCCCTTCCCAAATCGTGGCCGCTATGGAGCTCCTGAACGATTATGGGCAGGTGGACTTAATCATCCTGGCCCGAGGTGGTGGCTCATTCGAGGAACTTATGGCCTTCAACGATGAGCGGGTGGCAAGGGCCGTGGCTTCCTCGGCTATCCCGGTAATATGCGGGGTGGGCCACGAGATTGATTACACCTTGGCAGATATGGCTGCTGACCTCCGTGCCCCTACCCCTTCAGCGGCGGCTGAGATGGCCGTGCCCGATAAGGAAGAGCTCCTCCGCAGGATGAGAACTTACAGGCTGCGGCTCACAGGGGCAATGCAGGCTAAACTGGAAGAGGCCCGCCGCAGGCTGGAGAGGGAGAAGAGAACCCTTGCTATATCCTCGCCCCAAATGCGCATTAACTTGCTCAAACAGAGGGTGGATGAACTATCCACGAGGCTTAAGAGTCTCTTGGAGAGCAAATTGGAGATGAAGAGGATGCAGGTGCAGACGCAGCAAGAGCGCTTAAGCGCCCTCAGCCCCTGGGCTGTGCTCAAGAGAGGCTATGCTGTGGTCTCGTTCCCCGGCGGTCCCACCATCACCAGCGTGACCCAGGTACAGACCGGTGACCACATCGAAATCAGGGTTAGCGACGGTCAATTTGGAGGCGTTGTTGAAGAAACCACTCCCCCTCAGGAGGTTGCCGATGCCTGTTGAGAATGAAATTGATTTAGAAAGCGTGCTCGATTACCGCAAAAGATACCGGGGACTTATAGGCATAAGGAGCAAAGTCCCCCTTAAGGATGCTTCTATGCTCAGCCTTCTGTACACCCCCGGCGTGGCTGCTGCCAGCCGGGAAGTGGCCAAAGACCCGGCCAAGTCCTTCCAGTACACCTGCCGGGGCAACACCGTGGCTCTGATCAGCGATGGTTCCTCGGTGTTCGGGTTAGGCAATGTGGGGCCGGAAGCCGCCCTTCCCGCCCTGGAAGGCAAGGCCATCATTTTTAAAACCTTCGCCGGGATTGACGCCCTCCCCCTCGCCATAAAGGCCGGGACCACCGAAGAATTGGTGGAGGCGGTAATAGCCCTGGGTCCCACCTTTGGAGCCATTTGCCTGGAGGACATCGAAGCCCCCCGCAGTATGCTGGTGGCTGCGATGCTGGAACAGGCTATGGACATCCCTGTCCTCAACAACCACCAGCACTCCGTGGCCGTGGGAGCCGTGGCTGCCCTCATAAACGCCGCCAAGGTGGCGGGGAAGGAACTCGAAAAGCTCCGGGTGGTCATAAACGGCTCCGGCGCTGCGGCCACCGGAACCGTTGAACTGCTTTTGGAAGCCGGGGTGAAAGACATCATCGTGTGCGACCGGTGGGGTGCCATATACCCTTATCGCCCACACCATATGAACTGGGCCAAGTGGCACCTGGCGAAGCGCACCAACCCCGAATGCCGTTGCGGTTCCCTGGAAGAAGTGCTCGAAGGGGCCGATGCCTTCATCGGCTACGCCACCGGCACAAAACTCACCCCCGATATGATTCGCAAGATGGCCCCCGACCCCATCATCTTCGCCTTCGCTCTGCCGGAGCCTGAAATCCTGCCCCCCACCGCCCAGGAAGCCGGGGCCAAAGTGGTGGCTACCGCCCTCAGCAACTATCCCAATGGCATCAACATCGCCCTGGTCTTCCCCGGCCTGTTCAGGGGGCTCCTGGACGTGCAGGCCAGGAACATCAACATCACCATCCTGATGGAAGCGGCCCGCTGCCTCGCCTCGCTGGTTCCCGAAGACGAACTCCGCCCCGACCACATCCTCCCCGATGTCCTGGACTTCTGGGTAGCCCCGACATTGGCTGAAGCGGTAGCCAGGGCCGCCATCGAGACGGGCGAAGCTCGCAATCCCCAAGACCCCCATCAGATTTACGAATGGACGCTCCGGTACGTCTATGAAGGCCAGGCCGTCCTGGTTCCCGAACCGGAAGTTGGCCCCGACGCCCCGTTATCCGAGCAAGCCCTTGACCTGCGCCGTCGCTACAAGGGCGCACTGGAGATTGCCGCCAAGCTGCCCATCCGTGACCACTACACCCTGAATATGTACCTCTCCCCGGCAGACTCCTACCCGGCTTTCATCATCAAGGATGATATGGATAAGGTCTACGACCTTACCGTCAAGGGCAACCTGGTGGCCGTGGTCAGCGATGGCTCGGCAGTGCTTGGGCTGGGCAACATCGGGGCCAGGGCAGCCCTCCCGGTGATGGAGGGTAAGTCCATCCTCTTCCACACCTTTGCAGGCGTGGAAGCCTTCCCCATCTGCGTTGCCACCCAGGACCCCGATGAAATCGTGGCTATCGTGGAGCGGTTGGCCCCCACCTTCGGTGGGATCAACCTGGAAGACATCTCCGCCCCCCGCTGCTTTGAGATAGAGCGCAAGCTGAGGGAACGGCTGGATATCCCCGTCTTCCACGATGACCAGCACGGAACAGCGGTGGTGACTCTGGCCGCCCTCTACAATGCCCTCAAGCTGGTGGGCAAGGACATCGGCGAAATCCGGGTGGTGATAAACGGAGCCGGAGCTGCCGGAATTGCCGTAGCCAAAATCCTGCTTGCCGCCGGTGCAGGGGACATAATCCTGTGCGACACCAAGGGCATAATCTATCCGGGGCGGAAGCGGGGGATGAACTGGGCCAAGGAAGAAATCGCCCGCCAGACCAACAAAGAGGGCCGCAAGGGAACCCTCGACGACGCCCTCCCCGGCAGCGATGTGTTCATTGGCGTCTCGGGCCCCGGCGTCCTCACGCCCGAACGGGTGGCCAAGATGAACCCCAATGCCATCATCTTCGCTATGGCCAACCCTGATACCGAATTCGCCCCTCGCCCTGGAGCCAGCCGCCGGGAGCTCCTGGAAGCGATGAAGGCCGCCAGAGAAGCCGGAGCCGTCATCATCGCCACTGGCCGCTCCGATTTCCCCAATCAGGTGAACAACTCCCTGGGCTTCCCCGGCATCTTCCGGGGGGCGCTGGATGCACGGGCCAGGGAGATAAACGAAGCGATGAAGATGGCCGCTGCCAAGGCGCTGGCATCCCTGGTATCCGATGAAGAACTCCGCCCCGATTACATCTTGCCCACCGGGATGGACTTCAGGGTTGCCCCTGCGGTGGCCGCTGCCGTCGCCCAGGCTGCCGTGGAGACGGGGGTCGCCAGGGTTGAGGTTGACCCCAAAGAAGTCGAGGAGCGCACCCTCCGCTTCATCTACGAAGGGTATCTAGCCCGGAAGTGAAATCAGCGTGGAGGTCAGACGATGAGGCGCAGCTATCGTTACTTCGACATCATAATGGCTTTGTTCGTGGCAGTTCTGCTCATCAGCAACATCGCATCGAGCAAGATTTTGCTCCTGGGGCCGTTCACCTTCGACGGCGGGACCATCCTGTTCCCAATCTCCTACATCTTCGGCGACATCCTGACCGAGGTTTACGGCTACCGCCGCTCCCGGCGGGTGATATGGATGGGCTTCTTCTGCGCTGCGCTGATGGCCGTGACCCTGAGCATCGTGGGCAAGCTCCCTCCGGCCCCTGGCTGGGAGGGCCAGAAAGCATACGAGATGATTCTGGGAATGACGCCCCGCATCGTCCTGGGCAGCCTCATCGCCTACTGGGCCGGGGAGTTTTCCAACTCCTACACCCTGGCGAAGATGAAGATAATCACCAAGGGGCGATGGCTGTGGACCCGCACCATCGGCTCCACCCTGGTGGGAGAGGGGGTGGACACCTTGCTCTTCTGCACCATCGCCTTTGCCGGGGTTCTGCCCTGGGGCCTGTTAAGCAGCGTCATCATCTCCAACTATGTTTTCAAATGCGGGCTGGAAGCTGCGATGACCCCGGTTACATATCAGATTGTAAACTCCCTTAAGCGGGCCGAGCAGGAGGATTACTACGACTACGAGACCGACTTCAATCCCTTCAAGCTGGAGGCGTAGGAGGTAACCTGTGAAAGCTCAACAATTCTGGAAGTGGGTGGGGATTCTGGCCCTTGCCGTCCTGCTGGGAAGCTTCCTGTGGTCTTTCTTCTTCGAGTCCCTAATACCTCACCTGCGATATGGGCACTACAGAGCGGCGCTTTTGGACATTGTCTGCTTCCTCTCTTTCCCGATGATGCTGATTGGACTGGCGATGATGAGCTATGGGGCACTCATCTTGGTGGGGACCACCAACGCTTTCCAGGAGAGCCTGGAGTTCGCCCGAGCTCGCTACACCATCTTGGATAAACCGTCTCCTGAAGCCGTGCGGGAAGCCCGGCGGGCCATCTTCAGACTGCTGTGGAAAGCCTATAAGCCCGGCCTGAAGTGGTTCGTGCCCGGCTTCATCATCGTGCTCTTCGGAGCCTGGCTGCTCAATTTACACTAGCGGAGGAGGATTATGCTGGATGAAGCCGCCCTGCTGCCCGCCGAAGAGGAACTCCCCGAAGACCACCGGTCGGGGTTTGTAGCCGTAATAGGCAAACCTAACGTGGGCAAGTCCACCCTGATGAACGCATACCTGGGCCAGAAGGTGGCCATTGTCTCGCCCAAGCCACAGACCACCCGCCACCGCATCCGGGGGATTTTGACCCTGCCCAACGCCCAGATAATCTTCGTGGACACCCCCGGCATCCACAAGCCGCTGCACAAGCTGGGCGAGTATATGGTCAAAACTGCTGTCGCCGCCATTGTAGATGCTGATGTGGTGCTGTTCCTGGTAGATGTCTCTCAGATGCCCGATGAAGAAGATGAATTAATCGCTCAGACCCTCAAGAAGCGATACAAAGGCCCTGTCATCCTGGTGCTCAACAAGATGGACCTCCTGAAGCCGGAGCAGGTTAAGCCTCACACCGAGGCATACCTGGCCCTGGGCGACTTCCAGGAGTGGATGATGGTGTCCGCCGTCACCGGCGATAACCTGGATAAACTTCGGGACCTCATCGTCTCCTTCCTGCCTCCGGGCCCTCGCTTTTACCCTAAAGAGCAGATTACCGATGTCAATGAACGCTTCATCGCCGCCGAGCTTATCAGGGAAAAGGCCCTTCATTTCCTCCGCCAGGAAGTCCCCCACTCCGTGGCCGTAGTCATAGAGGAATTCAAAGACCGCAGCCCCGATTTCTCCTACATAAGCGCCACCATCTATGTGGAGAAGGAATCCCAAAAGGCCATAGTGATAGGCAAGAACGGTCAGATGCTGAAGAAAATAGGTCAAGCAGCCAGGAGGGAAATCGAATTGGCGCTGGGGCGACGGGTGTACCTGGAGCTATGGGTTAAGGTGCGAAAGAAGTGGCGCCGGGATGAGCAGGAACTCCGTCGGATGGGATATGTGGCTCCCAAAGTTTAGGAACGATTGCCACTGCCCCTCGGTTATGTTATAATATGAGGTGGTGAAAGAAAGCTATTTTTCGACGGTGGCCCCGCTGCCATCGAAAAATAGCAGAATAGATTTTTGGCGAGGGAGGAGATGGCTTCCCCTGAAACCCTTAAACTCCGAAGGAAAATCCTCGGTTTGGTGATTCAAAGGGCCCGTGTTCAGGCCAGGAAAACAATCAGAGAATGCGCCGAGGCCATCGGTATCTCACCGAGAAGCTTCTCAGCAGTGGAAAAAGGGGACAAGGACCTCAGCCTCCCCCAGTTGGAAATACTGGCCCGGCTCTTAGGTCTCTCGCCCCGCCAACTGTGGGACGGCGTCCTCCCTGAGGAATCCAGCGAGGAATTCCAACCACCATCGGAGAAGGCAATCAATGTCAGGCACAAAATCATAGGACTGCTCCTCGAAGAAGCCCGGGCTAAGGCCGGGAAGAGCTTGACCGAAAGCGCCCGGGCTCTTGGGGTCTCCACCCGCACCCTCAAGGCTTATGAGAAGGGCGATAAACCCATTCCCCTGTCCCATTTGGATGTCCTGGCAGAGCTATATGGCGTTGACAGGGGTTATTTCCTGCAACAGGGGCTGTTCCCTCCGGATGAGAGGGAGAAGCTGGCCGAAGAAATCGAAGGGTTCCTGAAGCTCCCTCCGGAAATCCGCCAGTTCGTCGTAAAGCCTGCCAACGTCCTCTACCTGAGGTCAGCTATGCACCTGAGCAAGCTATCGGCGGAGGAGATAAGGAAACTGGCTGAAAGTTTGCTGGATATAACTTTCTGAGCTTGATTGAGAAAGGGACTCAAGATGGCGAATTTACCTTATCGAAACCAGCTCATCCGCCAGCTTTCGGAATCCCTGAAAGCCACCAACCTGAAAGATTTCCTGGAGCATTCCCTGGCCACCATAGGCGAGGTGATGAACGCAAGGGGGTGCTCTGTGCTGGTAGTGTTTAACCGCCCTCTCTCGGTCAAGTGGGGCAAGATAGCCCCAAGGGCTCTCAGCCAAATCGAAGCGTGGGAGGCCAGGATCAGGGACCAGCTGAGACAAGGGGTGTGGACCGCCCACTGGGTTGACTCCCCCCCGGTGAACGAGTTGACCCTTCCCGAAACCGATGTAAAAATCCTGAATATGCCCTTAGCTGCCCAGCGGAAGGTTATTGGCTCCCTGAGCTTGATAGTGGATTCCGATTTCACCCTCTCCCCCCAGGATGCCCAAACCCTCACGAGCCTGACGAAGTGGGTTGCCGAGGCCGCTGCCCTTTACCGCCGGCTTGAAATCGCCTATGACCGCCTGCGCCACCTGGAGCTTTTCTTCCAGATAGGACAGCATATGGTCTCCACCTTTGACCTGAACGAACTCCTTATGGATACGATGGAAGTAGCCAACCTCATATTGGATGCGATGGCCGCTTCGCTTATGCTAATAAAAGAGGAAACTCAAGAGCTCGTTATGGAGATGGTTTACGGGGAAGAGGGCGAGACCGTAAGGATGGTCAAGAGCAAGCTGGGCGAAGGGATAGTGGGATGGGTAGCGGAGCATGGGAAGCCCCTGTTGATCAACGATGTCCAGAAAGACCCCCGCTTTAACCCCAAGGTGGATGCCCGTACCGGCGTGTTAACTAAATCAATCGTGTGCGTCCCGCTCCAGATAAAGGGGAAGACCATAGGGGTGCTTGAAGTCATCAACAAGCGTTCTGGCGACGGCTTCGACGAAGAAGACCTCAAGCTCCTCTCCACCATAGCAGCCCAGGCAGCTATCGCCATCGAAAACGCCAAGCTCTATCAATCCCTGAAGGAGGAAAAGGACCGCCTCATCCAAGTCCAAGAAGAAGTGCGGCGGGAATTGGCCCGCAACCTTCACGATAGCACCGTCCAGTTCCTCTCGGCCATTTCGATGGGGTTAGACCATCTGGAGCGCCTGCTGGAAATCAAGCCAGAAGCTGTCAAGGCGGAATTGGAAGCCCTCCGGCGGATGACCAAGCAGGCTATAAAGGAAACCCGCCTCCTGCTCTTCGAGCTCCGCCCCCTGATCCTGGAAAGCCAGGGGTTAATCCCGGCGCTCAAGAGCTACGTGGAACAGTTGAACAACACCGAAGCCTTCCAGGTGAAACTGGAAGCGGAGGAGTTCAAGGGGCCCTTCAAGCGCACCGTAGAGCGCACCTTGTTCTCCATCATCCAGGAAGCCATCACCAATGTGAAAAAGCACGCCCAGGCTAAGAATGTGTGGATTAAGATTTTCTCCGAGGATAATTCCGTGGTCGTGCAGATAACAGATGACGGGACCGGGTTTGATTTGAAGGAAGTGATGGAGAAGTACGAAGAGAGGGGAAGCCTGGGGCTCGTAAATATGCAGGAGAGGGCCAAACTTATCGGGGCTCAGCTTAGCATAGATTCCCGCACCACAGGCCCCAACCACGGCACCACTGTCACCGTAAGGATACCAGAAGCCCAGGCTTTCGAGCTAAGGAAGGAAGGCCAGGATTAAGCTTCCGGAGCTGAGCACGAATAACCTCCCCTTGCCCTCGTCCACAAATATATCCTGAATGTCTCCAAATCCCCCTTTTCCCGCCAGCACCAACTGCCTGACCAGAGCCCCCGCTTTGTTCAATTGCACTATCCTGCCATTAACGGGGTCGGCCACATATAAGTAATGTCTTGGCTTCTCCAAATCCTCTTCCGGGAGGGTAAACAGGGTTGTAGGGGCGCTGAGGGGCTTTTCAAGCCCCTGGACTGTGAATGGCTGCTCCTTTGCCCTCAGGAACTTGAGGATTCGTCCATCGGAGAAGAGGAGGTACACGTAGCCGTCCAGGGCCATATCACGCACCCCTTTCATCTCTACGGCTGCGGGGAAATAAGGTTGGGGCGGGTTCTCATATCCTCTTTCGCCAGGGATATACCGCCATATCTGGCCCTGGCCGGAATCAAGCACGTAAAGGCGTCCCCCGTAGCTCTCGATTACATCCGGAAATGAGAAAGCCTTTGCCAATTCCAAGGTTCGGGGCTCCCCCCAGGGGGGGATGAAGTTGAAGAGATTACCCGCTGCATCTATGATTAAGAGGCCCTTCTCAGTCGCAGGCTCAGGGAAGCTATACCAGGTCATATCCAGCAATTCCCCCACCACTTCCGTCCCAACCTTCTGCCCTTTCTCCAGCACTATTTCGTAATTCCCGGGCTCAGCCAGCCCATCCCCCACATCGTTGAGCCGATAATGATACACCCGGTCGGTTCCCCTATCGAGCACGTATATATCCCGGTCATCCACCCACAGGCGATGTGGCTCAGCTCCCGCTTCCTCGTATTTCCACAGGTTGATGGGGTTGTAAATCCTGGCAATCCTGTAGGTGCTGTCGAAAATCGCCTGGAAATCCGCCTCTACCTCCTTCAGCTCAGGGGCCAAGGGGCGCAGCAGCCTCGCTTCGTTTAAAGCCTCCGAAGCCTTATCCAATGCTTTCCTGCGGTCGGCCTCGTTCACGCTCTCCTTAGCCTGAGCAATATAGGTGCGTGCTTCGGAGAGGAGGAAATTGAAACGCCCGTTGATGGCTCTTTCCTTCTGGATGTAGGCCAGCCCCATCAGCAAGAGGACAATCAGGGGAAGGGCGAAGGCAATCGCTCTGGCCAGGTTAATCCTGTGCCGAGTTCGGACCCTCCTCCGACGGGTTGGCACCTCTTCCCGGGGCAACAGCCGCTCTTCGGCCAGCTTCCCCAGCTGGGATGTCCTCTCGGCAATTCTTCCGGCGACTTCCCTCACATCCACTTCAGGCATCGGAGGCAGAGCAATCCCCCGGCCCTTCTCCTCAGCCTCTTCCCCTGTTACTTCCACCGCAAACGCCCAGGGTTCAGGCCCTTGCAGAACCCCCTTGAGAAAGGCTATGGCCTTTTCCCCACCACCGGTTTGAAGCATCCTCTCCAACCTGCTTAAGGGCCTCGCCTCGATTGCCTCTGAAGCGGCAATGAGGGCGGCTCCGTGCTCCCCCGGCAGATAATGCAGGCGGAAATAAGGCTCCGAACTCTCCCCCAGGGAAGGTCCCCGACCCGGATGGGCTTCCAGCCTGCCTTGCTTCAGGATAAATATGTTTGCTGAGCCGACTTGGATCAGGTAGATGCCATCCTCCTTCACAGCCCAACAGACCAAGCTCCCCTGACAACCCTCGGCCATCAAGAAACGGTTGGCGGCCAGGGCGCTATCCCGCAAGGCCCGGGTGACCCCACCCCTCGTGGCATAGAAAGTCTTGCGGATGATTTCACAGACCCGGTCGGTGGGCTCTTCACGGCAGGTGGCTGATGCAGTGGGGATGAAGAGCACGTGCAGGGTCTCTTTCCTGCGGCCCAGCAGAGGAGGGGAATAGCTCCTTATCCCCTCGGCCACTTTGCCAAAGGATGAAGTTTTGAAGAGACTGGCCCCTTCCATCGGCATCTCTCCAGATCCAACTACCCGACAGTTTTGCCCAAAACGGGTGTTTTCCCGTGCGGGGGCTTCGCCCTGCACAAGAAAACACTTCAAACAGGCTTTGTATCCTTAGGCCGGGGCTGGAAGCCCCGGCCTAAGGATTTGTCACCATTCAACCTTCCTGCGCTCTTCTATTATTCGCCTGTAAACCCTAACCGTCATCCGGGCAATCCTGTCCCAGTTGTATTTTTCAACCACCTCTCTGTAGGCGTTCTCCACCCTGGCCCTGGTCCACTCAGGATGCTCCAGGGTGTGCAATATCCCCCACACCAGCGATTCCACGTTATCCGGGTAGACGGTGATGCCCGTCTCGGAATGGCGCACCACTTCCTTCAACCCGCCCACTTCTGAGACTACCACCGGACAGCGAGCGGCCATTGCCTCCAGGGCAACGATGCCAAAGGGTTCGTAAAGGCTGGGGAAAACAGCTACATCGGCTATCTTAAACAAACGGTCCCGGTCTTCGTCGGGGATGAAGCCTGTGAACAACACCTTTTGCGAGACCCCCAGTTCCCAGGCCCGATGCCGGAGGTGCCCAGCCATAGGGCCGGTGCCAGCTATTACAAACTTGGCAGCAGGGAAACGGGCCAACACGTGGGGGATAGCCTCTATCAGTATGTGCACCCCCTTCTCGTGCACCAGCCGCCCCACGTAAAAGACAATGCGCTCCTCGGGCAGGGCGTACATATTGCGGAAAGCGGTCAGGTCCACCCCTTCCCACCGGTCGAAACGGTCGGTACTGATCCCGTTAGGGATAACGTCTATCTTGTCTTCGGGGACCTGAAAGTATTCCCGCACCTCCCAGGCCATATGTTTGCTACAGCATATGACCCGCCACGCTTCGTAAGTAAGCCACCATTCGGTGCTGTTAATGGCCTCGGGTACTTCGCCGTGGAGGTGCCCTCGCCCACGCCCTCTCTCAGTGGCGTGGATGGTGGCAAGCAGCGGGGTCTTGCGGGTGCGCTTCAAGGCACATCCGGCGAAGGCGGTAAGCCAATCGTGCACGTGAATTATATCAAATCCATCACACTCATCCCACAGGGACTGAGCTTTCTCCTCCAGGCGCAGGTTGGTCTTCCAGGCCACCGTGTGGATGTCATCTTTGTCAGGGGAAGGCTGAACCCGGTATACTTTGACACCCTCTATCTCCTCATAGGGCTCGCCTCCCTTCCAGGCTGGGGTGAGGAGATGGAGTTCCACGCCATTGCGCACCAGGGCCGGGGCCAGTTCCATCACGTGTTTCCCCAACCCACCCACCACGTGAGGGGGGTATTCCCAGGAAATCATAAGCACCCGCATTGTTAAGGCCTCCTCAATCACCAGGTTGCCGTTTGAACTCGCATTGGGGGATTTTCACGTCGCCCCTTTTCATCGAAGGTTATAGGGCCGGTGAGCCCTTCTAAGCTGCACCTCTTTAACGCCTCGGCTACTGCTTCCCTTGTGACGTGCCCATTGGAAGCAGCTTCCTCTATCGCCGCCATTATAACCTGAGCTGCATCATAGACCAAAGGGGCATAAGGGCCGGGAGGAGTTCCCGCCAGGGATTGGTATGAAGTGACGAAATCGTAAGGAGGTGGGGCAGGGCCAGCCAAAACACAGATAACTTTCCCTGCCTTTTCGCCTGCAAAAGCCTTGAAGTGATGGGAGCAGAGTTCCATCCCTCCTGCGAAAGCCCCTTTGAATCCGGAGGACCTCAACCTGGATAATATCACAGCCCCTTCTACCGCTTCGCCTGGCCAAATCAAGACGCTGTAATCATCCCAGGCCAGCTGGCTCCCTGGGGAGAGCAGACTTACCCCGCCGGTAGCGCAATGCTCCTGGAATGCCCGGAGGTAACTGGCTTCCCTCCTCTTACCATCTTCCAACAAAGCCACCCTGGTTGCTCCCTGGCATACGTAACTGGCGAGGGTTCTAGCCACGTCTTCATCCCCGGGGCCCAGTCTAAAGGCCACTTCTCCCCCCGCAATCCCCAAATCTGCCCCCGATGCTGGTATAACCAACGGCAGATTGTAACTCCCATACACCGGCAATGCCGCTTCCGTCGTAACATCGGAAAAATGCCCGATTACAGCCACAACATCAGGGTCGAGGGCCATCTCCTCAGCGGCCACCAGGGCCCGCCCGGGTAGATTGCTATCGTCCAGGGCTACCAGTTCTACCAGGTACCCCCCTAGTCCCCCCCGGACATTTGCCTCCCGCACAGCCAGCTTGGCAGCATAGAGGGCATCATAACCCACCGTACGATATAATCCCTCAAAGGGGGCTACCAGTCCTATCTTGACCGTGGGCTGCACGCTCCCCGGAAGAGAACACCCCCCCAGAGCTATCGCTATGAGAAGCATCAAAGGGAGAGCGTTTACTATCGGACAGCGGCTGCGCTTATGCCCAATGGCCGGAGCCCTCCTCCCGGACGAGAAGCTGCCTCCAACCAGCATCTCTATTTTTCTTCGGAACCACCGACCGATTGCTCGGCAAACTGGGTGAAAGGCCGCAGGAGGGAGGAGAATTCCATCGGGAATACAAATTTGGTGGCAGGGCTCTGACCCAGGGCTTTGAGGGCCTCAAGGTACTGGAGGCTCATCGTCTTAGCATCAATGCCCTTAGCCACCTCGAAAACCTTGCTCAGGGCCAAAGCGAAACCTTCGGCACGGAGGATGGCTGCCTGGCGCTCACCTTCGGCAGTCAGGATAAGAGCCTGGCGTTGGCCTTCGGCCTTGAGGATGGCTGCCTGCTTCTCTCCCTCGGCCACCTTAATAGCCGATTCCCTCTTGCCATCGGCTTCAGTCACCATAGCACGGCGGTTTCGCTCGGCGCTAAGCTGGCGGTTCATCGCCTCCTGCACCTCTCGGGGCGGGATTATCTCCCTTATTTCCACGCTGGTGACCTTGACCCCCCACCGCTCGGTGACTTCGTCCAGCTTGGTACGCAGAATCTGGTTTATATCCTCCCGCTTGGCGAGTACGTCATCAAGCTGTATATCACCGATTACAGCCCTAAGGGTGGTAGTAGCTATACCTTGAGAAGCTCCAGCGAAGTTGCGTACCTGAATCACGCTATCCACCGGGTCCACCACCTTCCAGTATATGAGGAAATCCACGTCAATGGGAGCGTTGTCCTTGGTGATGCAGGTTTGGCGGGGGATTTCCAGGTACTGTTCCCGCAGGTCAACCCTTACCGGCACTTCCACGAAGGGGATGAGGAACACGATTCCGGGGCCTCGTTCGCCAACACACCGTCCCAGACGGAAGACCACCAACCTTTCGTATTCCCGCACTATCTTAACGGCCATAGGGATGACTATGAGCAGGAACAGGACTACTATGCCCAGGCACAAAAGGTTCCCCGTTATCATATTACACCTCCACCATTATAGTCTTTTGCAGGATGCTCTTGTTTACAAGATTGCATAAAAGGAGGGGGTATTTCTTCGACGCCAAAATGCTATTTCATTAGGATGGCGTTACAAAATAACGTGAACTTTTCCTGTATTATACTTTCCCCGCTCTCTAGATGCAAGCTTAACCCCAAGGAGGGTGTTGAAAAAGCGCCACGCTGTTCTTGCTCAAAGGGTTCCCTCCGGCGAGGGCAGGTTAAAAAGCATTTTTTGAAGTGTTTTCTCGTGCGGGGGCGAAGCCCCCGCACGAGAAAACACCCTCTTTTTCTATCCCTAGCCTGCGGAGTAGTTTCCAACCTCGG
>Ga0116200_10000365_pt1 | contig 14279 bp, 10 predicted proteins | sample Mar14436cmmetaG_FD_94478 | JGI IMG/M metagenome (GOLD analysis project Ga0116200, IMG submission 94478) | Marine hydrothermal vent microbial communities from Guaymas Basin, Gulf of California to study Microbial Dark Matter (Phase II) - Marker... ... | reverse complement strand
GACAAGATGCTGGTTGATATGCTGGGGGATGAGGTAATCACAAACGATGGCGCAACAATCCTGAAAGAGATTGATATCGAGCACCCCGCGGCCAAGATGATCGTCGAGATATCCAAGACCCAGGATGAAGAGGCCGGTGATGGAACGACGACTGCGGTTGTGATCGCGGGAGAGCTCTTGAAAAGGGCTGAAGAGCTGATAGAACTCGATGTGCACCCAACGGTGATCATATCTGGTTATCATGCAGCCTTGAATAAGGCAAAGGAGCTTCTTGAGGATTTTGCGATCGATATTGAAGGATCAGGAGATGAGGCACTCCTCAAGATTGCCAGGACTTCCCTTACAGGGAAGGGGGTGGGTTCAGCAGACGAACACCTTGCTGAGATTGTCGTGAGAGCTGCGAAGGCTGTTGCAGATGAGAGTGGGGTTGACGTAGACAGGATCAACGTGGAGCGAAAGATCGGGGGCAGGGTTGATGATACGATCATGATAAATGGTGTCGCGATCGATAAAGAACGGGTGCATCCAAGCATGCCTGCAAAGATTGAGAATGCGAAGATCGCCCTTATAAACGCCTCAATGGAGATTAGAAAGACCGAATTCAGTGCAGAAATCGCGATAAAGACCCCTGAGCAGCTGCAGGCTTTCCTCGATGAAGAAGCAGCGACGCTCAAGGCGATGGCAGATAAGGTGAGAGAAAGCGGTGCGAACGTTGTATTCTGCCAGAAAGGGATGGATGATGCGGTACAGTTCCACCTTGCAAAGGCCGGTATCCTGGGAGTTCGGAGGGTGAAGAAGAGTGATATGGAGCGGATTGCTCGCGCCACAGGTGCAAAGATCATCACAAACCTGGATGCGATAAGTCCTGATGACCTTGGAGAGGCAGATCTTGTCGAAGAGCGGAGATACGGGGATGAGAAGATGGTCGTAATCGAAGGCTGCAAAGATCCCAAGGCTGTATCGATCATCGTGCGGGGCGGCACAGAGCATGTCGTTGCAGAGGCAGATAGGGCTATTCACGATGCGCTTAAATCGGTTGGATGTGCGATCGAGGATGGGAAGGTCGTCGCTGGTGGGGGTTCGCCCGAGGTTGAGCTTGCTCTGAGGCTCAGGACCTACAGCAGTGAGCTCAAAGGGCGTAGTCAGCTTGCAGTGAAGATGTTTGCAGACGCGATAGAGATGATACCGAGAACGCTTGCAGAGAACGCAGGGTATGATCAGGTTGATAAACTCGTTGAGCTCAGGGCAATGCACCAGCAAGGTGAGAAAAATGCTGGAATAGATGTTTTCACCGGTAAAATCGTTGATATGTGGGAGAAGGGCGTGATTGAGCCACTGCGTGTGAAGAAACAGGCTTTAAGTTCTGCTGTTGAGGCTGCAACGATGCTTCTGCGGATAGATGATGTAATAGCGGTGAGGAAGATCCCCGGTGGGGAAGAAGAAGGCGGGAGAGGAGGAATGCCCGGTGGGGGCTACGGCGGTGGAATGCCTCCGATGATGTGATCCCTCACCCCCGGAACCATGGATATTGAGAGGTGGCTCACAGTCTGCGGGGTCTTTCTCGGGATATTTCTGGGTGAGGGTGCCCTCCTCTTCCTCTTAAACATCCTGAATACAACGATGAGAGAGATTCCGCATCTTCTTGGATCAGGTCTGGGGCTTCTCATTGTAATTTTCCTTGGAGCGCTTTTGATCGTTAAGATCCGGCTTGTGACAAGCCTGATAACAGGGGTCATCATAGGATTGATCCTTGATCTCATCGCACTCCAGATATACGGGGTGGGTATCGCAACCCTTATAGCAGAGCTACTTCCGATACCATAACGTGGAGAATGGATCTTAGCACCCTCAACCTCAGCACCAAGGATAGAGAACTTTTGAAGAAGAACGGCATCTGTACCGTGGAGTCTATCGCGATCTTAAACCCGACAGAGCTTCCTTTCAGCAAGCAAAAGTCAGCCACAATGGTCCAAAACGCAAGAAACATCATCGCATCTAAGAGTATAGAGGAGATCAGGGTTGGTAATGAGGAGGTTCGGGTTATATGCCGGGAGATCGACCCTGTTATTGAGAAATCTGTAAAGGCTGTGCTTGGGCTTGAGAACCCACACAACTTCATCGAGATATCTGATAGGACCTTCATCATAACCCCGAAGTGGGGCGCAGAGACCTCATGGCGAAGGGTTGTCCTCCCCCATATCATGAAGTGGAAGTATGTGCTCGAGAGTGCCCGGGAGGAGATGCTGAAGGAGGATGCAGGGCTATCCCTGGAGCCCGCTGAGATCACCGAGTTTGCGAGAAGAAAAGGATTTGAAGGGTTCTGGAAGGATGTCTTTGAGGATATAAAGGGGAACGAGGTGATGAAGATGGCGATCACAACATCGCTCTTCTCAACATTCGATGAACCGGTGCATCTTGCAATCGTTGGACCTCCGGCCTCCTCAAAGACGCTTGCACGGGATATCATCTCCGAGAACTTCTCATCGATTGAACGGATAGGTGGAAACAGCACGAGAGCAGGTCTTGTGATAAACTACTCAACAGGAGAGCTTGGATCGATCGCGTATGCAGATGAACGGGTTGTACTTGCAGACGAGTTTGATAAGATTCCAAAGGGGGATGTTGAGCTTATCTACGAGCTTATGAGTAACGGCATCTGCGACGTTCATTCAGGCAGGGTTCACAGGACGATAAGATCAAGGTTCATCATGATAGCCACGATGAACCCAAAAGGGGATGTCTTTTCCGAGCATCCAATCGATGATATCGGGCTTTCTCCCACCCTGGCATCCCGGTTTGGCTTGATCGTCAAAACGGACGAGCTTGAGAGGCCAGACAGGCTTGACCTCTTCAAGAAGAAGTTTTACATGGGTAATGCACTGAAAAAGTTCTCACTCTACTTCGACGAGTGGGTGAAGCTTGCAAGGAGGCATACCCCCAGGATCGTTGCATCAAATGTGGACGAGTACCTTGAGCGGGTGAATGAGATCGTTGAGACACTTGGATCCTCCCCATTAAGGCGGGATAACAGAATGGGTGAGTACGCGAGGAACATCGCGTTTGCGATTGCAAGGGCAGAGTTCTCAGATGTGGATGATCGTGTGCTCGATCTGGCATGGGAGATAATCGAGGGATCTGTGAGGGAATGGATGTGAAAGGATCGCTTAAAAGCTACTTTGAGATCTTGAGGGGGGAGAGAAAGGCGAGATACCTTGTAACAAAGGAGGTCAGGGTGAGCTTTGATCCAGAGGCTTCACTTGATGAACTCTGGAAGATCCATGATCTTGGGATGGTTGGGGGCCATGAGGAGGGTGATAAGACGCTGCTTGACCTGAAGCTTCTAATCTCAGAGCGCATCCTCGAAAGCTGTCACCTGTGTGAGAGAAGATGCGGCGTCAATCGTAAAGAGGGGGAGGTTGGATACTGCGGTGTTGATGCCGTATCAAGGATTGCATCCGAGTTTCTCCACTGGGGAGAGGAGGAGGAGATCATCCCATCACACACGATCTTCTTCACGGGTTGCACATTCTCATGCGTCTACTGTCAGAACTGGGATATCGCAACATCCCCCCAATCAGGGGTACCAGCCCTCCCTGAGCTTGTATGTGAGATGATTACAAGGCGTAAGATGGAGGGTGCCAAGAACGTCAACTTTGTGGGAGGTGATCCAACACCTCATATCCCGGCGATCCTGAGGGTTTTAAACCACTGCCGTGTAAACACCCCGATCATCTTTAACTCGAATATGTACCTCTCAGATGAGGCCATGAGATTGCTTGAGGGCGTGGTCGATCTTTATCTCGGTGACTTCAGGTATGGGAACAACCAATGCGCGAAGAAGTACTCTGATGTTGACCGGTACTGGGAGATTACGAGAAGAAACTTCCTTCATGCAAAAGATCATGCGGATATCCTCATGAGACACCTCGTGCTTCCAGCCCACGTTGAGTGCTGCACCCGCCCGATAATCGAGTGGGTCGCGGCAAATCTGAAGGAAGTGCGCTTTAACCTCATGTTCCAGTATCGTCCATGCTACAGGGCGCACCTCCATCCCGAGATCGACAGGTATCTGACAACCGATGAGATGATGGATGCAACCAGGCTATATGAGACCCTCCTTAAGGATGTATGAGAGAGAGGCGTGATCCGGATCGGCTTGCCCAGGCCGGGCAGCTTGCGATGCTTCTTGAGGTATCCGCATCTCCAAAGCCTGGAAATGTCGATAGATGCCATGATTACCCTGATACAAGATATGAAGACTTTCTCGCATCGAGTGTAGCGGTATATCCTGTACTGATAAGGGCAGCCTCCTCCCGGGCCAGGATTGGGAGGTTGATCTTTGAGGCGGTTTCTGCGAGCAAGACGTGGCATAAGGGTGGTAATACACACTTTGGTGCATTCACACTCTTAATCCCCCTTATAACCGGAGGGGGGGAGCAGAAGGCTGCACACGATGCCGTTAAATCAACAGGATGGGAAGATGCGATCGAGTTCTATCGTGCTGCGCAAATTGCCGGTGTAAGGGTGAAACCGGTGGAGGATCTCGATCTCACAGACCCGGAGTCATTTGATCGTATAAAAAGGGAGCGCCTGAGTCTGTACGAGATATTCTCAATCTCTGCCTCGTATGACCTCATATCAAATGAATGGGTGAACGGATTTCCCAGATCCTTCAGGTACGCTGAGATTCTCCGTGATGATGTACGAAGACTTGGCCTTAACGACGGTATCGTCATGACATTCCTCAGGATCCTCTCAGAGAGTCCTGATACATTTGTCGCGATGAAGTTTGGTGCTGATGTTGCACGTGAGGTCTCAGAGCGTGCGAGAGTGTTAACACGAGACTTTGATCTCGATAAGATTAAGTCATTCGATGAGGAGCTTATAGAAAGGAGGATAAACCCCGGATCATCAGCTGATATAATCATCGCATCCCTCTTTATCGCACTCGTGAGGGGGTGGATTTAGATCTCTGGTGAGATTATCATCTGGTACGTCTTCTTTGAGCTTGCTGGCATAATTGCCCTCCCCCTCTCCCTCATAATCACAGACAACCTCAGGGATTGCGGCTACTTCCTCCCCAAGGCGATTGCGCTCATCATATCAGCCTACATCACCTTCATAATCGGATTTGTTCACAGATATGACCTTATAGCCGTGGTCTTGCCCTTTCTTATCCTCGCACTGATCTCCATAGCCTGTATAACCATGAGAAAGGGACATGTGATCAGATGGAGGAGATTCATCGAGGCTGAACTCATCTTCACCCTTGCATTCTTCCTGTTTGCATTTGTGAGGGCGTTCTCTCCTGAGATCTACTTTACAGGAGGTGAAAAACTCAGCGAATTCGGGTTTATCAACGCGATCTTGAGATCTAATCGTTTACCTCCTTACGATCCGTACTTCGGGGGTGAACCGATCCAGTATTACTACATGGGGCATCTGATCGTTGCAAACATCCTTAAAATCACAGGTATTGCGCCTGAGGTAGGATTTAACCTCGCAACAGCCTCTTTCTTTGCTCTAACAGCACAGATCACATACGGCCTTGGTCTGAGCCTTACAGGAAGGCGGAGGTATGGTGTAATTACACTTCTCTTCGTCCTGATCCTTGGTAACCTCACCGGTATCATCCAGCTCCTCTTACAGATGCATACCCCCTCCTCGCTCCTGTACTTTGACTACTGGCACGCATCGAGGATAATACCTGGTACGATCAACGAGTTTCCATACTTCAGCTTCCTCCATGGGGACGTTCATCCTCACATGATCGCAATCCCCTTCAAGATCCTCCTTATCATACTCTTTTTCGATCTTCTCAGTGAGCAAAATCGGAAGATAGGAGCTATTGCAGCGTCCGGGGTGTTTACCGGTTTTCTGGTGCCGCTTAACACGTGGGACTATCCCGTATTTCTCATGCTTCTCCTTCTCATCATTCTCATCAGAGGATTGAAGATCCGCGAGGTTGTAGTCGGGATATCAGCTGCAACACTCCCCTATCTTCCTTTCTTCATCTCAACCCAGGGGCGTGGTATCGGATTTGTCACAGAAAGAACAGATTTTATCAACTTTTTCCTGATATATGGGCTGTTTCTCCTTAATATCTACGCATACATCCTGTACAGGCTCGACTCAAGGGCCAAATTGGATTTCATCATGGGAATGTTGATCCTGCTTCCCATCTCATGGCTCATAGACTTCCAGCTTCTCTTCGTGCTCATACCACTGATCATCCTCCCCTCATGGGATGTACTGAAGGGTTCATCCAGAGAGGAGCGCTTTTTAAGCCTCCTGATTCTCTCTGGTGCACTTGTTGCGCTTGGGTGTGAGGTCATCTACGTGGATGATGCTTTTACAGGGAGCTATGAGCGCATGAACACCGTATTCAAGCTGTATCTTGATGTATGGATACTCTGGGGGGTTGCATCAGCACTTGCGCTCAGCCGGATATCTCTGAGAGGGATGAAAACCCCATCCAGGCACATCTTCTCACTTCTACTTATCGCGCTTCTCATCTCTGCATCAGTATACCCTGTATTTGCAACCTCGGGGAGATCACATGCGTTCAAGGTTAAACCAACTCTTGATGGTCTTTTTTACGCCAGAAATGATTTTAAATGGGATATGGATGCCATATATTGGATAAGTGAGAATATAAAGGGGCATCCGGTATTTTTGACAATACCTGCGCGTGACTACACATGGGAGTCAAGGGTTGCATCGATAACAGGGGTCCCGATTGTGATTGGCTGGATGGGTGAGGAGATAATGTGGAGGGGGGATAGAAAAGAGGTCACAGAAAGGATGAATGATGTCATGAAGGTTTTATCATCTCCGGTGATCGATGAGGGGGTGATAAAAATCCTTGAGAGATACAATGTGAGCTACATCTACATCGGACCGGTTGAGCGGGAGCGGTATCCTCAAGGGGTCCTGAAGTTTGAAGACTGGGATGGGTGTGAGGTCGCATATAAGAATGAGTGTGTGACTATATACAGGCTGCGATCGATAAACGCTTAATATATATACCCTCTACTTAATGTAGTATCTGGAGGAGGTCTCTTGGATCCGGGTGAGTGGGAAGAGAAGCACCTCGTTGAGGAGCGGTTGTCCCGTATTCTTGAGGAGATTGAGGATTGGCCCCTTAACAGAGAGGTCATGCGGTATATTATCAGTTCGGGTGGGAAGCGAACCCGCCCTATCATCGTCCTTCTTGCATGCAGACTCGTCGGAGGGGATATAAGAGAGGCGCTTGACGCCGCGATCGCTGTTGAGTTTACCCATATCGCCTCACTCATACATGATGATATCCTGGATGAGGGCAGGATCCGCCATGGAATTCCAACAATATATGAGAAGTATGGACTTGATCAGGCCATTCTGATCGGTGATTTTCTCATATCAAACTCGATCTATCTTGGGTCAAAGTATGATGAGAAGGTGATAAAGGATCTTGCAATCGCCGCGATGAACATGGCAGAGGGGGAGATCCTTGATACAAGGAGCAGGATTGATCCGGACTTCAGTGAGGAGGACTACTATGAGGTCATAAAGAAGAAGACTGCCTCACTCTTCTCATCAGCCACCTCGATCGGGGCAAGGATCGGTGGTGCACCCGAGGAGGTGATCCTCCTACTCAAGGAGCTTGGGATGAAGGCCGGGATTGCATACCAGATCCTTGATGACCTTCTTGAGTTCATGGAGATTGATGTAGATAAGTACTCAAAGGATACATCTCTCACGCTCCCGATACTCCTCAACAGAAGGATGAGAAAGGATGAGGTTCGTGTTGAATGCCTCAATATAATAAAATCACTCGTTGATGACTGCATGGAAATTCTAAGCCGCTTTCCACCCTCAGAGGCGCGTGAGCGTCTGGGACAGGTGATCAGTTACATGACGCTCGGGCAGATCAGGGATGAAGCCTGCGTGTGATCTTCTCTGCTGTCTTCCATGAGTGCCTGATGACACGCATCTCCTCCTCGTTCTGCGCCTGAAGTGCTTCTTCCAGAAACGCGCGGGTCCTTTGATCAGATGGGTAGCCACTTCCAACCACACGCCCGATACTTCTCTCTATATCCTGGAGGGCTTCATCCCTTGCAACCTTCGCGATTATCGAGGCCGCGGAAACGATCGGGTATTTAGCATCTGCGCGATGCTCAGAGATTATCCTGGGCCTGCACTCAAGAAGCTCTGCGAGTCTTCTTCCAAACCGCTCTGCATCAACATCTGATGCATCAACAAAGACCACGTCAGGTGCAAGCTCATCGATCACCTTAGCGTGTGCTCTCAGAACTATATCGTTCATTGTCATAACCTTTCTCAGCTCATCGATCTGGTAAGCTTCCACCCGGAGGATGTACCAGGATGATATGGCCCTGATCTCAAGGGCCAGCTTCTCACGTCTCTGTCTTGAGATTCTCTTTGAGTCTCTTAAACCAAGCTCTTCAAGCTTTGGTAAGATCCCCTCCTCAACCGCAACACATGCAACACACATCGGGCCAACCACAGGCCCCTTACCAGCCTCATCAACACCGGCAATAAGTCTCATTAAATCAGAAATTACTTATCTCACATCTTACATTAAAGTTATCATGGAAAAATGCTCAGACCAGGACCGCATCTTTTACATAATCCTGGGAGTAATCACCATTGCCGCGTTTCTCATCCTGCTCAAGGTGATATCTCCGATTGTTGATGGGATCATACTCGGGATCGTCTCCGCGTATGTCTCAAGACCGATAAAAGCGAGGTTTGCCTTTCTCGGAAAGGCCATCTCATCCGGTATTGCAACACTCTGTGTCATCGTGCCGATCCTGATCATCGTTATAATGGGTCTTATAGAGGCGGTGAAACAGCTTATCTGGGTTATCTCACATCAAGCCGAGATACTTGGTGGGATTTCAACGTTTATCGGAGCAGATCTCCCATTCAATCTCACAGATGTGGTGTACAGGTGGTTACCCGATCTGATAGGGTATATCACACCCCTTCTTCACTCGATCATCTCACTTGAGACGGCAATGAACCTCGGTATCCTCCTGCTTAACATATTCGTCCTGATCGTCGTATCCTACTACCTGCTTGCAGACGGTGAGAGGATAATCGATGCGATACTCAAGGTTACCCCCCCTGGAAATGAAGGTCTCATGAGACGGTATATAGAAGAGGTCGATCGTACCATCTCAGGGATATACATCGGGAACTTCACTGTCGCACTCCTGATCGGTATTCTTACCGTTCCGTTCCTCTACGCGTTCAGGGTACCGATGATCGCACTCATCGCGGCACTGATCTTCTTAGCCGCGCTCATACCACTCTTTGCAAAGTGGATGGTCTGGCTCCCGATCTCAGTATATCTATTCTACAGGGACGGAATATATCCAGCGGTTGCATTCTTCGCCCTCGTCCTGATATTCATCGATGTCATGCCTGAGTTCTTCCTTCGCCCAAGGCTCATAGGTATAACATCAAGGATCCACCCACTCCCCCTTGTACTTGCCTTCATCGGGGGCGGGATCACAGGCGGTGTTGCGGGATTCTTCGGAGCACCTCTGCTTCTCGGAGCGCTCGTTGCCGCATACAACGTATACACCCGGGGGAGAGGTGAGGGGAGTAATGAGCAGGAGCTTGACTCTGAACCTCGCAGATCCTGAGAAGAAATAATATAAAAATTTATTAACTATAAAGTTTGACGCTCTTCAGGAGGTAAAAGAATGGCAGATGATGAAATGACTCCAAAAGAGCGTTGTCATGCGGCTTTAAGGCAGGAACCAGTGGATAGGATACCCATTACAGGAATCACCCAGACAGGGACCGTGGATCTGATGGAGGCTTGTGGTGCGTACTGGCCAGAGGCCAACCAGAAAGCAGAGGGTATGGTAAAGCTTGCATGGGCGGCATACGAGGTTGCAGGGATTGAGAGCGTTCGTGTCCCGTTTGATGTATATATTGAGGGTGAGGCAGCAGGTGGTGAGCTTTACAAGTGGAAGAGGGACAATCAACCGATGATGAAGAAGTATGCTATCGAGACCCCGGAGGACGTGGATAAGTATGAGCCACCGGATCCAAAGCGGGATGGGAGGATGCCGGAGGTTCTCAAGGCGATAGAGATGCTTGTTCCCAAGGCTGAAAAAGTGAATATTCCGATAATAAGCCCGGTATTTGCGCCTTTCAGCCTCATAAGCCTATCCCTCGTTAACATGGTGAACGTGATGATGTGGCTCAAGACCGATCCGGATCTGTACCACAAGCTCGCAAAGAAGGCGGTTGAGACCGGTGTCATATACGCGGAGGCACTCATAGATGCAGGGGCTGATACGATCTTCTACAATGGTGGTGCAGATGGTACGGTGAAGCTTGACGATTTCCTCAAGATATCCCAGCCTTACAGCTCAGAGGGAGCGAAAAAGATCCGCGAAATGGGCGCGTATGTCGTCTATCACAGCTGTGCCAATGTTAAGCACCTGCTTAAGGATATGGCTGATATAGAGGGGATACACTGCATAAGCGTCTCACAGGAGGTGGACATGAAGGAGAGCAGGGAGCTTGTCGGAGATAAGGTCGCGCTTGCTGGAAACGTGGACCCAACATACACGCTTGTCAAGGGAACACCTGAAAAGGTTAAAGAGGAGGCAAAGTACTGCATCGAGTCCGGGACAGATGTTCTATGCCCTGGATGCGGCTGGGGACCGACGACACCACTTGAGAACATGAAGGCACTTGTTGCAGCAGGGCATGAGTTCGGGAAGATGGCAAGGCTTGCCAGAAAATGATCGCGTATCTTTACCTCCCCATTTTTTAGGGTGTAACTTTCAAGGAACCTGACCGAAACAAAAGTTTCGATATACATCTCTTTCTCATCACAAAAATTAATTTAAAGACTCATATAGTACTTTTTAGACTGATATAATATTTTTAAGTAATAATAACTCCTTCTCAGCAAATCTTTTATACTGATCACGCTGACGATCGTGTAAAGGAGGTGAAAGATGAGAAGATCAGAGCAGAGTAAGCTGCTGATATCGATCCTCTTGACAGTTATAATCATCTCAGGTACAACAGAAGCGATAGCAGGATCTCCTGCAACAATATCAATAAACGCAAACCCTGAGAATGTGATAATCGAAAACACATCTCTTATCACAGCAAGCGTCTATGATGCAAATGGAAATCTGATCGACCCTGGAAATGATACGAACGTGACATTTACAACCACCCTTGGTAACTTCACAGAGAATAGCTCTGCCACATATACGGTAAAGACGATAAATGGGACTGCAACCGCAAATCTGAGCGCTACAACCGGTGGAAATGCCTTTGTTCAGGTAAATGTCACGGATAACACCTCGATCACAGCGGCAACGTCAGTCTGTTTCTGTGATGGGAGTGTTGCCGGGGTTGACTTTGAGGTTCTGAACTCCTCGATGGTTGCAACGGATGAGTTTGCAGCAAACGGCCTTGATAAACCAACAATAATAGCATGGGTGGTTGATGCCTGTGGGAGCAGGGTTGCACAATCCGACATCAGGCTCAATCTCACCTGGACCAACGCGACAGGTGCAACGGTTGGTCCAGTCTCAAATACAACGAATGAGTCAGGATATGTCAGGTTCGATGATATGGGTGCATCAGATGCGATCTACAACTCAACGATCACAATCAACAGCACATATGGATCTGCATCAAAGATTATACACTTCTATCCTTCAGAGATCAAACTCACACTCACAGCAAACCCACCCATCATCGCGACACAGGATATAAACACAACCGCGCACAACTCAACCATCACCCTCTCATTATCTTATACCGCCTACGAGAATGAGAGCAAGCAATATCATGCGCTGCCAGACGTCTTGATCAGCTTCACAACGGATCTGGGCACGCTCTCAAATGCCACGGTGAGCAATGTAACGAGTCTCATAAACACGACAGACTCCCTTGGTAAGGCATCGGTGGTGCTGACCTCTGGAGCGGTTGATGGTAACGCAACGGTCACAGCCCGGATCGTGAATGGATCTCTCAGAACATACCACAACCTGATACCGAACGACGCCATCTCGATCGTTATCCTGACAGAGAATCAGTTCCTGAGAACGACAACGACGATCACACCCACATCCGTCCCCTACACACCATACGAGTGGATCACGGTCACCCATGAGATGGAGGCTGTGGGGCCTGTTGAGCGGCCGGTTGATATCGTTCTGGTTACGGATCTGAGCGGGAGTATGAGTGGGTCTGCAGGTGATGGTACTGGGCGGTCAAGAATTCAGGCTGCACGAGATGCGCTCAATGATTTTGTCGATATCGCACTTGCAAACGGTACATCGAGGGTTGGACTGGCTGCATATAGTGACGCGCCAGATTTGTATGGTCCTACGACCTGGTCTAAATGGCTCATCCAAAGCAGTAATGACAGCGCATATCCGTTCCATCCTTACACAGGGTTTGATGATCGCTCCTATGCCAATCCAAAGTACTATCATACGTCGAGTTGTGGAAATAATGGATACTCGGATGCACACATTGACGCGAATCTCACGAGCGATAGCTCCCTGCTACATACGGAAATAAACAGCTACAGCGCCAAGGGTGGTACAAACATCGCGGGAGGGATCATCGCAGGTCAGAAGCTTCTTGAGTGGGATGGTGAGCCTGGCAGGCCGAAGTACATGATCATAATGACAGACGGCCATCCAACGATGGCACCGATTGAGCCAGACTCGATGGAAGCATACCAGCCGAGTGATTATAGCAGATACTCTTATTATGATTCAGAGTACGGTATATGGATCAGTGATTATGCTCCTACCGGGAAAGTAGCAGCAAGAGAGGCAGCAAGGATGGCAGAATCCAGGGGTATAACGATCTATGCGATCCTCTTTGGTACTGATCCAATCGGTAGAAAGTTGATGCCGGAGGTGGCTTCAGTTGCACCACCGGATTCCGGTAGAGAACGAAATTACTTCGAGGCATCAGGCGGTGTTAAGCTTGAAGATATCTACAGAGAGATCTACCAGGAGATAAACAGCCTCAACTCCCAGATCAACGTGAGGATCAATATCTCAGGGGTCAATGTGAGTGGCACCTTCTCACCAAACGCAGTCTATCGGAGCAACAGCACGAGGATATACTATACAACTGCAAATGGAACCGTATATAACCTGACGAGGGAGCCTGAGATTGTCTGGGGGTCGTACAAGATTGAGTTCAATAACCTCTCGATGCCGGGAAGAACGACATTTGAGGTCGGGGATAGATTGAACATCAGTTACCAGCTCAGGCTGATCAGAACAGGGAACTTATTTGAGGCAGATTCTAACGTCTCAAACGCTGATGGAAGCCTTTCAAGCATCCCCGGGGGAGCTGTAACTCTTACCACCTACAGCGACTCTGACAGGGTGAATACTCCACCTGATGCGGTCCTGGATGTTGTAGAATCAAAATGGCAGACCTCAGATCCCACGGTCTTTGTTGTAAACCCGGGTGAGACGGTAACGTTTGATGCATCAAGATCATGGGACTCGTACAACGGATATGATCTAAACTACACGTGGATAATCGAGAAGGCAAAGAATGCAACTACCGGGGCAGTTTCCGAGTGGCTCAACATGACGAATGTGAGCAATGCCACCGTTCCAACCATCTATAACACAACAGAGGTGGGCAAATTCTTCAATGTAACACTTGTAGTCTGGGATAAGGATGATGAGCTGCCCCAGCTCAGCGATACAGCACACGCCACCGTGTATATCACAAACCCTTCCAACCTCAACCTCACATCTGATCAGAGTGAGATCCTCGCAAACGGCGGTATCTCAAACCTGACGGCAACACTTACAAACGCCACCGGATCACCGATACAGGGTGTTACAATCTCATTCACCCAGCCCTATGGTACCTTCGGGAGCTTTAATTCCTCGACGGATGATACAGATGCTTCAGGCAAGGCAGGGGTTAAGTTCACAGCAGGGCATATTACAGGTGTTGCAACGGTGATGGCAGAGACCCCGGGATCTCCCACAACACAGCCATGGTTCTATGCAGCGAGTGATGGCAGGTACTACATCTACAGCAACGCAACAGCAACGATAAGGATACTTCCGTCAGGTCAGATCACACTATCCTGACGGAGGGGATCTGAGAGAACTTTGAAAACCCCCCACTCCCAGAGCCCATCAAATTAACAGGCGAATCAAAAATCCTCCTGGATGAGGCGCATCCGCCTCATCCACCCAATGTCCTACCTGCGGTAGGACTACGCTCTTCGAGCG
>Ga0116200_10000364_pt1 | contig 14284 bp, 14 predicted proteins | sample Mar14436cmmetaG_FD_94478 | JGI IMG/M metagenome (GOLD analysis project Ga0116200, IMG submission 94478) | Marine hydrothermal vent microbial communities from Guaymas Basin, Gulf of California to study Microbial Dark Matter (Phase II) - Marker... ... | reverse complement strand
CCTTTCACAAATACGGTATCTCGTCCAGTTACCATCCCCATCACCCAGATTGACCTCCAGGACGTTCTTCCCGTCCTTTTCATAATAGACAGCAAAGTCGCCATTGCCATCTCCATCTACATCAGCTAATGCGAAGGAAATGTCATCACACCTCGCATAAGGTGTCCCTACATTCCTCCATCTTGCATGGCCATCATTCCGGTATATCACTAATGATCCCACATTTGTACTGGTGTCCCAAGATCCATTTAGAAATGTCATAAATATGTCCATGTCCCCATCATTATCGTAATCCATAAGATCCACCCGGAATCCTACAATCAAAAGCGTTGGATCTCCATACGGAAATCCTGTTGATGCATTAGTCCAATTTCCATGTCCATCCGAGAGCCATACAAAATATGCTTTATCCTCATGCTTCCATGGGGGGGACTCTCCATTATTCCCCATAGTCGTCACCAAATCAAGCCATCCATCACCGTTCACGTCAACTAATTTCATATCCCTTGCACCATAGCCATACCCCCGATATGGTGGAAGACCTTTTGTCCATGAGGAATCATAAAACAAAGCGCTTCCATTAATATTTAAAAGTGGTCCTAGACACACTATATTTTGAGATGCGGTGCCGGCATTACTAACCATAATATCAAAATCCCCGTCCGCATCCACGTCCCCAATGGCTATGCCTGATAGAATGTAAAAGTTGTCTCCATAGCCTATTAACGTGATGTTTTGGGAGAAGCTACTATTTTTTCCTCCAGAGATCCTGTACAGATTGTTTATTATATCGAACCACCCATCTAACTGTAGATCTGTCACCAAAAGTCTCATGTCTATGTAGAAAGGATTATAATAAGCCGTAGGTGTGATTTTAGTTTTCAGAATGAAACTTTTGTTTGAATGCTCCCATATGAATATTCCTCCTCCCACACCAGGTTTCTGGATGGCAATTTCCGGCCGGCTATTTCTATCGGTGTCTATTATGTTGATTTCTCGGAGGAGGGTTGTGTTGTTCGCGGTATATATAGGAATTTCTGAGGAAAATAGAAGAGATGAGTCTTGGCCCTCTGATCTAGACTTATTGGGCCTTGACATCATTTCTGCTTCATTGGCATGATATGGAATAAAAATAACACTAAATAAAAAGATCACCATGAGACTCCAATGAACCAGTCTCATGGTGGTACAATTACCCCTCTTGAATATATAAGGATTCCTCCCACATGTGCTAATATCATTTTTATACATATCCATGGCTCGTATCTGTTGGATTATATCTAGTGTAGACAATCTGTTGTTGAGTGGCAGTAGTATTTTCGAAAACTACAAGTCCACAAACGGCTCCAGAAGGTCCGGGTATCCCAGAATACTGGAGTTCCGTCGCCACATCTGGATAGTTCTCCTTAGCGTTTGGATAGTAGATTTCAGCGTATGGGGGGTAGGGGTTCCATTCATTCTTTACCCACGTCTGACTAGAATGATCATATACCGAATAATACACTTCATTGTCCGTCTCTGTGTTATCTGTATAACATACCATCACAATATATGTACGTGTGCTATCCGTATCTATAGCAGGCCCCCACGTGGATAAGTCTATCGCAGGATAGCCCAACGGGGTCACCCGAAATGCCGGATTCCACGTATTACCATAATCCGTTGACTTTCTCATATATACCTCCCCTGCACTCTGCGTCTCCTCAGGCTCCTGCCGGACTGTCTCAACCCCATTATACGATGCAGATACATCTGGCTCACTTGCAGTCCCAGGATCAATTTATTCCTGCACGACTCCAATGTTAGGGAGTTCCCAGAAAACGATAACCAAAAACATACAAAAGAAAAATGTAATCGTTAAGGGACCTCTCTGGTGTTCCTGCATTTCAGAGAAGGTAAATACTCCTCTCCCAAAGAAGAGGGTTAAACTTTTAATTGGCATGCCGATTCCCCAATCATGCAACTGATAGATGGCAAAGCTGTAGCACAGGAGATAAGGGAGAAGGTAAAGAAAGCTGTTGTGGAGGCTGTTAAAGAGGGAATAACCCCGGGGCTCGCTGTGGTTCTTGTTGGGGACGATCCCGCCTCGAAGATATATGTCTCTTCTAAAGCGAGAGTGTCGGCAGAGCTGGGGATATACTCGGAGACAATAAGGCTCCCCGGGGAGATTTCTCAGAAGGACCTCACTGAGGTCCTCAAGAACCTGAATGAAGAGGAGAGGTTCCACGGGATACTCCTGCAACTGCCCCTCCCCTCTCACCTTGATGAGGAGAAGGCAATAGAGAGCATATCCCCAGAGAAGGACGTTGATGGTTTCCACCCGGTTAACATGGGGTATCTCTCCCGGGGGCGGCCTAGATATATTCCCTGCACACCCCTCGGTGTTCTCTACCTTCTGCACCGGTACAGCATCCCCCTTGAAGGTGCATCTGTAGCCGTTCTGGGCAGGTCAAACATCGTTGGAAGGCCCCTCTCTGTACTTCTCTCCCTGAAAAAGCCCTGGGCCAACGCAGCGGTGACCCTCCTTCACTCCCGGGTGAAGGACCTAAAAAGGCACCTTAAAGAGGCTGACATAGTGATTTCGGCTGTAGGGAAACCGGAACTCGTCCGTGGGGAGAACATAAAAGATGGGGCAGTGGCGGTGGACGTAGGCATAAACAGGGTGGAGGATCCCACCTCTCCCAAGGGATACAGACTTGTGGGGGATCTCCACTGGGATAGCGTCTCCAAAAAGGCTTCTGCTGCTACCCCAGTCCCGGGGGGTGTGGGGCCTATGACGGTGGCCATGCTCATGGTGAACACCTACCTTGCCGCGGCAAGCTCGGAGGACCTCCCCTGGGGAATTGAGGATAATATCCTGAACTCCATCCTTGAGGTCAGACCCGGTGAGGGATTACCTTGATGTTCACTAGGTGCCTCAAGTGCGGATGGCACTCCTCCTTTCCTTTAAGGAGAAAATGCCCCCGCTGCGGTGATGAGCTCCAGACGATTGAAGATGCGTTTCTCCCAGGGGTGGTGTTTACAACCCTCATCTCACTCTCCCTAGCCACATTTCTCCTCTCAATATACCTCCTGAAGAGGGGTGGCCCTGAGGTAGCCCACGGAGCGGCGCTTCTTTTCATCTCCCCCTCCCTCCTCCTCTATGCCCTGGCCTACAGGATGCAGAGGGCCGAGAAGGCTCTCAAGGAATGACCTCCACTCCATTGTTCACCCTAGGATAGTGGAAGTCCTCCAGTTTCACTGTGCCCCGCTCTATCTGATGTCTGATATCGGGGAGGTAGCCCTCAAGGGTCCTCACCAGGTGCCTCACCGTACCGCACACCTGCCTGAAAGCCTTCTCCCCCCAGGGCTTAATCTTGTTCACAAAAAGGCACCTTCCACCGCACACCCACAGCATATCACACGACCTGCATGGTTCATCCAGCTCCACACGCTTCACAAACTCCCTGGAGTGCCTTCCCTCCATCTTCCCCAACAGATTGAAGGGCAGCTCCGGGCTTATGGGACATGCCATGATCGTCCCGTCGGGATGTATGGCGAAGGCATCCCTGCCGGCGCCGCATCTCAGGTCTGTGGGGTGGTGGGTGAGGAGGGTGTAGGTGACCCCCTGGAAGGGGGCGATCCCGGCGACCCTTCCCCTCCCTATACCCTCAACCCAATCCTCTACGAGCCTTGTAACTCCCCTGTTATATTCCTCAAGCCACCTCTCAAAGTCCACATCGTCCCAGGTTCCCTCGGTAGACCAGAAAACATCAAGTTGCCAGTGGACGTGGTCAAACCCCGGGTTGCGGAGGCTTAGAAGATAGCTTACATCCCTGTACACATCCGAGTGGGAAGAGACTACCATCCTTGCCACTACATCTCCCCGGTAGCCCCTCTTCCTTATATCCTTAAGGGCCCTAATGACGCTTCTGTATACCCCCTTCCCGCGGTAGTAGTCCGTTATCTCCTCCCCCCCATCCACAGATATGAGGATCGTGGTGAACCTTTTCAGGTATTCGGTGGGAAGATAAGGCAGAAGGAGGCCGTTGGTCTGAAGGTGAAAGTACTTTGCGGGGACCTCGTCCATTATCCTCATGACATCCTCCATTGCCATGAGAGGCTCTCCCCCGTAGAAGCCTATACCGGCTTCCGGGTCATCGCTTAGAAACTCTTTGAGGTCCTGTAACCGATATTGGATTCGGCCGGTCCTCATGCCTCCACCGCAGTATACACAGTTCAGCTGGCACATATCCGTTACGATGACGTGGTAGAGCACATTGCCCCGTAATGAAAAGCCCTTTTTTACCCTTTACCTGCGGAAGGGTGAAATATGAGGGAGACAATGAGCTTCTAAGCCGGGGGTGGCGCTGTGAAAAGGCTTCTTTACACATCGACAAGTCTCTATCCCCACGCGGTTGTGAACAGCTACTGGGCGATCCTGAGGGTGGGGTTCCATCCTCAGGAGGTTGTCCTTCTCCTAACAGAGGGGTTCGAGAGGCAGCCCGAAGAGGTCATTCCAGCAATGGAAGCATTATCCGAGTACGAGACGGGCTCCACCCCGCACTTCAGGGTCATCGACATCAGGGATGTCGACTACACCGCTCTTCCGGAGAGACTGAAGGATATCTTCACCGAGGGGGCTAAGGGGGCTGAGACCGCTCTTGACGTCTCCCCCGGGAGGAAGTATCTTGTGGTGCCGGCGGTGATGGCGGCTAGGGAGGTGGGTGTGAAGCACATCTTCTACACTTTCATAAGGGATCTGAGCTGGGGGGACGTCCCTCTCCCCCTCAAACCCTTCACAACTTACCACGTCTATGATCTGCTCTGGAGGCGAGATGATGCTTGAGGAGGCTTCTCCCCTTCTAGCACGCCACCTTCCTGCCCTGCTGAACGTTCTGCACGATGTGGGCTGGGACCGCTTTGATATAGTCTATCCCCCCACAGGGCTGAAGCTCCTCACAGTGGATCTTCCCCGGGAGGAGATATTCTCCGTGGCAGATGAGGAGGCCTTCAGGACGAGGGGAGAAGACTACTTTATCAGACAGGAGTTGCCCAGGTTCGGTGACCTCAAAGAGTGCCTGATCACCTCAACCTCTCTCCCGCTGGAGAACCAGAAAGAGGTTCAACAGACCCTAAGGGAGATGTACCGAATCACCCATAACGGGAGAAGGCTACTTAAGGAGCGCTATCTGGCTATAGACACCAATGTTGCATATCTCAGGTTCCCGTCAAGGTTCTTCCCCTATCCCTACGCCCCCAAAAGGTTCGCAACTGCAGAGGACTACAAGTGGGTGGTCTCAGGAGTCGTCTGGAGGGAGGTGGACTCTGCCATCCAGGAGAAATATTCCCCCCGGGACATAGAGAAGCTCAAAAGACGTGGAAGGAAAGGACCCTATTTTGACTCTCTCATAAACGCCTCCACCAAGAGGAGCAGGAGGGCAAAGGCTGCCCTCTGGGAGCTGAACTACATCCGCTCCTCCCTCAACGGCTTCAGGGTAGGGGGTGAGGCCTACGAGCGGGACAAGGAGGCGCGCGACATCCAGATAGCAAGGGACTACAGCAGGTTCTCCCGGGAGAGGGATGTTGACGTTCTCCTTCTCACAGCGGACAGGGATATGGAGTACCACGCCAGCACCGAGGGGCTCCCGACTCTCCTTTTGAAGATTCCACACGAGGTGACTGGGAGGATGAGGTGCTCTTTCAGAGCCATCTCCAACCTCCTGTGCGACCTAGCAGAGACCCTGGCATTCGTGCGACTTGAGGGGCCGGGGATCACAATCATGGGAGAGTGGGCTGGGAAGGACCTAAAAGAACAGGAGAGGGAGACCTTGCTGCTCCTGCCAGAGAGCAGGGATGGCAGGCAGGCGGTGAAGCGGTGCACTCAGGAAATAGGGATATCAGAGAGGGTGGTGGAGATGCTCCGGAGTGGGGGCGAGTAGCCTGGATTGGAGCTATGATGGTATTAGAGGAGTGTTTACTCCAGAGATGGCCCGCACCCACCCCCCTCATACAAATAATTCGAAATTGAACCAGATTTCTTAAATAGCGTTGATTGATACGACCTCTCACCCCGCTCGGGGTACAATGCATAAAAATGGGGTGATAGTTATGTTCGGTAAGACGGCTAAGACCCGTATCGCGTTTGTCGTTATGGCGACGCTGTTTGCGTCCTCTCTCTTCACTATGGCGCCCGGAGCGGGCGGGGAGGGAAGCCTCTCCGAGGAGATTCCCGCTCTCTTCAGAGTCCTTTTTGACCATCAGGTAGCATACACCGCAGGGGACACAATTGATGGCGTGGAAGTGGCTGACTTCGACCCAGACCATCCGGGACTGGAAATCGTCTCCGTGGATAGAACCCTAAAAGTCGTCGAATCATACTACCAGGACGGCTCCTGGATCTCACAAACCATCTGGCAGAGCCAAGGACAAATGCTTACCCCCGCCGTAGGCGACCTCATCCCCCACCACCCAGGTGAAGAACTCATCGTCGTGGGCATCTCCTCAGGCACCGAAGACGAACCCGCCGGCGGCGGCATCACCACCCTCATCTACAAAGACGGCAACTCCTGGAGGACTGAAACAATATTCCAGGAGGATTACCTCATACACGGCGCCACCGTAGGCGACCTCATCCCTGACCACCCAGGGGAAGAAGCCGTCGTCACAAGCTTCTCCGGCGGCGTCTACCTCCTGTGGTACGAAAACAACTCCTGGAACAACACCAGAATATATCTGGACTCAGGAAAGGCAAGAAAAGCCGTCATTGATGACTTCATACCCGAGAAAGAAGGAAACGAACTCGCCATCGTGGCAAAGAGCGGAAACCTCTCGGTCATCTACAGAGAGGAGGGCGATTGGAGACTCAGCTCCTCATGGAACTTCACAATCGCAGCCCATGACCCCGATTGGGGCTTCGCACGCATCGCCTCCGGCGACGCAGACGGTATCCCCGGAAAGGAAATATACGGCGCCACCGACGGCGGAACCGTCTACCACGTCTGGTATTCCTCAGGAACATGGCAGAGCGAGAGGATCTTCCAGGACTCTGACAGCCTAAGGGGCGTCTGGGTGGGAGACGTCGACCCATCCGTACCAGGACCCGAGATCTACTCCTTCGGATACTCAAAAAGACTCGTTGAAATCTGGAGGGAGGGGGGCGAGTGGAAAAACAGAGAGATCTTCAGAGATTCCGGAAGAGGTCATGAAATAAGAATCGCTGACGCTATCGAAAACGTGCCCGGACCTGAAATCTACATCGTCGGCTACTCCAGAAATGCCACCTGTATAGGCAGCTGGCTGAGTGGGGCTTCAAGGAGTGTGAACATCTCCCTTCAGGCCGTTAGCGTAGAGGAGGACGGCGCTCACCTGAAGGCTACCATAGTAGGTGAACCACTACCCATGAAGGTGGCCCTATCGGTGGAGTGCGACCTGAGTGGGAGTGAGGTTAGCCTTAGCAGCTATTACCTTCAGCTCCCCGGGGAGATTGAAATATATCTCTCCTATTCCCCTTCCACCCAGCCCCGCACCGCCACCATTACTTTGAGCGCCTCCCCCGTAGGCTCTACCGCAATGTACACAGAGAGCACAGAAATAGAAATACCCAAAGGAGAGGTGGACACAATCCCTCCAGAGGTGGAAGGCACCCCGGAGGTGAACACCCGGGTGGGGGAGATCATCATAACCTTCAGCGAGAACATCTCCGAAAGCTCGGTAGAGAGGGGTGTGGAGGGCGGCAAGATATACCTTGAAGGGAAAGAGGGGCGCTATAACTTCTCCTGGGAAGTGCAGGGCAGTGCTTTGAGAATATATGACGTGGAGATGGGCGGAAGGAAGGGATTCAAGGAGGGCGATAGGGTGGTACTACACGTAGAAGGAGTGGAGGATCTCAGCGGCAACCCCATGGCAGCACCTTATGAACATGAGATAAAGGTGGGAGGTGTAGAGGAACCCGCGCCTGCATACGCCTACTTGATTCTAATCGTGGCAATAATCTTTGTGGCTGCGGTGCTAACATCTGCAGTAATAAAGATGAAAAGGAGGGGAGAAGGGAAGGGGTCTGCTGAAGAGTAGCTCTCCTTACCTCCACCCGCCGTAAGGTGAGGAGGGGTGCTCCTCACCGCCAAACCTGGGTGCCGTGGGGCGGTAGCCCCTGACGGGGGGGCCGGGAGGCATTCGCCCCGGGGGATACTCGGGGCGAGCCTCCTCAACCTCCTTTATCTTCCCGATGGGGAGTACCTCCTGCCCGTAGGTCTCGTTAGTGACCTCAGCTATAGCTAGATAGATGGCAGAGGCGCCGCAAAGAATTCCCTCGTAGCCTGTGAGGTGAAGGAGGGCCACGCTGCCGGACAGCTCTGAGATCATCAGCATAAAGAATAGGATGAATAGTGTGAAGAAGACCGTCTGAAGCGCCCTGTTCTTCTTCAGCGTTGAGATGTACATGCAGAAGGTGAAGAGACCCCACATGAAGAAGTATGCCGCCATACCACCTTTGCCCACAGGATCGGCGTATCCCATCTTCGGAAGGAGTAGGAGGCACACAAGGGACCACCAGAAGAGCCCGTATGAGGAGAAAGCGGTGGCGCCGAAGACATTCCCCTTCTTGAACTCCATGATCCCAGCTATGACCTGTGCAAGTCCTCCGTAGAATATTCCCATGGCGAGTATCATGCCAAGAGAGGTGGCATCTATTATGCCAGCGTTGTGGATGTTGAGGAGGACCGTGGTCATTCCGAAGCCCAGCAGGCCCAGGGGAGCGGGATTGGCCAGCCCCGTCTCCTCCTTCTTCTCAACAGCAACCGTTCTTCCATATGCAGCGACGCTCAAACTATCACCATCCTGAAAACTCTTGAACCCCATAGTAGAAGATAGAGAGGGTGTTTAAAATAGTTACGTCAGGAGAGCTCCTCCACCTCTCCCCATCTGCCCTCGGCTATGAGTTCAACTACCCGCCGGACAGCACTCTTTACGGGCTCGGACATCTCCGAGCCCAGAGCGGTGGTGTAGGGCTGTATGCCAAGGAGGACAACCTCCCCTGCAGCCTCCTCCAACATCTCCCAGAGGACCGTCAACGGAAGGCTGTGGGTGGAGAGGAACTCCCCCCCTATTTTCTCTTTGGGGATTCTCCTGACCTCCCCCGGCCTGAGACCCATATCTGCCACGTCAACTATAATGAGATGTTCTGGGCGGTGCTCTTCAACCCACCCCACGAAGCTTTCGGGAGATGTACTAGCATCCACTGCGAGGACCCCGGGGAGGGAGAGGCTCTCCAGCTCGGAGGCCACTTCGGGGCCTGCCCCATCGTCTCCCCTTATAGTGCTTCCCACCCCTAGAACCATTATTTTTACCCTTTCCACTACGGCCTGCCCTCCTTGGGGACCTTCTCCCAGTCCTTCAAGAACCTCTCAATCCCAATGTCCGTTAAGGGATGGCGGAACATCTGTTTGAGCACCTTGTAAGGGACCGTTGCAATATCTGCCCCTGCCATGGCCGCCTCCAGGACGTGGAGCGGGTTCCTCACAGACGCCACTATAATCTCCGTGTCGAAATCGTAATTGGAGAATATCTGGACTATGGAACGCACAAGGTCCATCCCGTAGTGCGTTATGTCGTCCAGCCTCCCCACGAAAGGAGAGACGTAGGTGGCACCGGCCTTCGCGGCCAGAAGGGCCTGGTTCGGAGAGAACACCAGAGTTACATTGGTCTTTATTCCCGCCTTCTTGCACTTTTTGACAGTCTTCAGGCCCTCCTCTGTCATGGGTATCTTCACAACGATGTTCGGGTGGATCTCCGAGAGCCTCTTCGCCTCCTCGAACATCTCCTTTGATGTCATGGAGACGGCTTCCGCCGAGATAGGCCCATCAACGATGGCGCAGATCTCCCCCACCACCTCGTCGAACCTTCTGCCCTCCCTGGCTATGAGGGAGGGGTTTGTGGTCACGCCGTCTATGACTCCGAGCTCCACACCCTCTCTTATCTCATCTATGTTCGCCGTGTCCAGAAAGATCTTCATGGGCAGACCTCCTTTTGACATGTGGGGGTAGTGAAGAGGGCTTTTTAAGGGTTTTCAATCCTCCTCGAGGATGAACTCATAGAGGGTCGGGACCCTCTTCCTCCTCCCAGTCCAGTAACCACAGCGGGGACAGGAGTAGCCGGATGTGACCAGCCATCCGTAGAGGGTCTCGTTCTTTATGGGCCTCATCTCTTTCCCGCAAACGGGACATATGTTGCTCCCTTCCCCGTGGGAGACCCTGCAGTGTGATATTATCTTCACCCCGGGGGTCTCTGCTGCCAGGCGTCTCAGCCTCTTTGCGGTGATGCCCCAGTCCCTATCCATCTTCTTCAATTCCTCATCCACCATGCTGAGGAGCCTTCTCTGGGATCTTATATGCTTTGCCTCTCTCATAACTTTCAGAAGTGCTTCCCTCACGGCATCGTCGGGCGGGGCCCTCCTGCCCCCGCCCCTTTTCTCTCCCCGGGGCATGAATGGAAATATCGCTGCATTTATAAAAGGATTTATCATCAAACTGTTTCTAGATGGTTGTAAATGCCCATCTAATTCATTCAAACGCGGTGCCGGGACTTGTGAGGAGGACTCTCATTGACGACAATTCCTCCTCACAAGTCAGGTGAAAGCTCTAAGCAGTCTATCAGTCTTTCACCGTCTTACAAGCAATGTAGAGCACCAAATTACGAGAACAATGTAAAATTGACGTGAGTAATTTGGTGCGGGTGCCGGGACTTGTGAGGAGGACTCTCATTGACGACAATCCCTCCTCACAAGCCAGGTGAAAGCTCTAAGCATCTATCAGTCTTTCACCGTCTTACAAGCAATGTAGAGCACCAAATTACGAGAACGATGTAAAATTGACGTGAGTAATTTGGTGCGGGTACCAGGATTTGAACTTGCGATGAAACCTCCTCTAAGAAGACTGTTTGAGACGGTTTCATCTTACTTCCGCACTTCCACCTCGTTGCCCAAACCTTTCAGGAAGTGCGGAAGCCCTTCGGGTTCAAATCCCTTTACGTTGCTTAGAGGACAATCGGACAATAATGAGTGCGGGTGCCGGGATTTGAACCCGGGTTACAAGCTTGGCAAGCTTGAGTGATACCAGGCTACACTACACCCGCACGGGGGGAGGGAAATATCAGAGGTCATAAATAAAAGTTTCAGTGTTCTCTTTAAAGTTTCTTTTTCCCGGAGCAGAGCTTCAGGAAGAGCTTTCTGCTCTCGTCAGGCGCCCTAACGAAGAGGATGTCACCCTCCTTTATGCGGGTGTTCTCATCAGGGCCGTATATCCACTTCTTTCCCCTTCTGATGGCGAACACCCAGATCCCAGTCTCAGATGCGAGCTCCACTTCCCCCAAGGTCTTCCCGGCTAGTTTGGACTTGGGCGAGACCTTCGCCCTGTATATACCCACCTCCCCCTCCTGGATGCTCCTCCTCAGAATCGGGTGGAGGGGCAGACCCCTCAGAACTACATCCGCTATCTCCATAGCGGCATCAGCAACGCGTTGGAGGGAGTAGGAGAGTTCCACAAGTATAAGTGCCAGATCAGTGTTCTTCCTAGAGAGTCTCCCAACGGCCATCCTTCTGAGCTCTAGGCTTAGGGAGGAGACCACCTCATTGAGATGGCTTACCTCCTCTGCAATCTCCTGGTTGTTGTAGATGAGGGAGGAGTAGGCCAGATCTATCATGAGCTCTGTTGTATCCTTCATCTCAAGGACCACTTCCTTGATCCTCTCAAAATCGTCCTCCGTCACTGCCCCCACCTCCTCTCTCCCTTGCAGTAGGCCTCAAGATCCTCAACTCCCCCCTCCACCCCTCTCACAATAAGCGTGTCTCCAGGCTTTATCACAGTATCGTCTGAGACGTTGAATATCCAGCGGTTCCCTCTCTTTATGGCTATTATCCTAGCCCCCGTCTCCCCCTCCACCTCTAGGCCCCCTATAGACCTGTTTACCAAATCGGAACTTTCATCAACCATAAGAGCCCGTATGATCTCGTCCCCGCCCTTCAATATGAAAGGGATGAAGGGGCGGTACTCCACATTGGTGCTCAGCAGTCTGCTTATGCTTACTGCAGCATCCCCAATCTGCTCGGCGGCGGATGCCACCTGAAGGATTCCAAGGAGCTGCTCCGCAAGCTGCGGGTCCCTTCCCGCCATGAGGGCGGTGAGCCTTACCCTATAAAGAAGCCGGTCAAGCTTCTCCTCTATGTTCTCAACCTCATTGGCAAGGTCGTCAGAATCAAAGATTATGGCTGCATAAGCGAGGTCAATGATCTTCTCCGAGAGGCTCTTCATCTCAACGAGGGCCTCCCTAATGGAGACCCTTTCACCACCAAATATCTCCTTATCTTTGTTCTCCATCATGGTGCTCTACACCTGCTGCGAGGGTATGTAGATGTGTTTTTGGATATATTGTTTTCCCTCAACATATGAAGCGGTGACCTTTGACGTCCCTCTCATCACGGCCTCTTGGGGAAAAAATAATATATGGACAAAGCTTGCGTTTCACCCCGGTGAAAGAAATGTCCTCAGAGAGCGGGGCGAAATCCAGCGATGAGATGCTCACACCCAGGAGTGTTTACTTATACTCTATATTGCTTATGGTAATGGTCCTGATGCCCTTCGCCATCGGGATATCGTATGTTTTAAGACTCGGCCCGAGACTCTTCAGCGGGCCGGCGGAGTACTCTGTCCTCTTCGGACTGGGTGTCGGAGCTCTCCTCTCAATTATCATCGGATTCTTATACGGGAGGGTCGCCATCAAAGAAATGGCTAGCTGAGGTCCTCCCTACCTATTCCCCTCTCCCTGATTATTCTTGTAAACTCAATGTACTTAAGGCCTCTTATTAGGGCCTGGCTCACCGGGAGTGATAAGAGGGTGTAGAAGCCGAGCCAATAGGGAAGCCCTCTGCCTCCAAAGCAACATACACCCTCCATGGCATACCTCAGCATGTTCCATTCCGCTGTCCAGGGCATGGTGAGCACAGGATAGGGGAAACTCTCCATATAGCTCCAAAGCCACCTTATGAATATTATCGCTAGGAACATAGGGATTATGCTGGTCTTCATGGTCTGGGACATCTGAGCGTTCTGAAGCCTCATAATCTCCGGCTGCATAGCCTCCAATTTCTTGATCATGGCGGTGTTGTTCTTCTTCATGGCCTCTGTACGCATCTTGTTGAACTCCCGCATGATCTCCTGTGAGCGAGCCATCTCTATCCAGTCGGCGAAGTAATGCCTTATGGTGGTGGATAGGCCAACGGTCAGGAGGATGGTGAGGAACATCGTCAGCGTGGGATACTGGCGGTTGAACCCTATGAGGGGAGCAAGAGTCCTATCCGCCCCAGCGGCGATGGCCGCACCCAGGGATGAGTTGAAGATGAGAATAATGAAGAGGAATGCGAGGAGATATATAAGCATTCCAGAGGATTCTGCAGGTTGCGGGGTCGATCTCTCATCTGCCATTGTAGAGCACCTTCTTTGAAAGATGGGGCCGGGGCCGAGATTTGAACTCGGGCTAAGGGATCCACAGTCCCTGATGCTACCAGGCTACACCACCCCGGCCGCCGGGGGTGGTTAATTCAGAGGGGGGATATATATCTTTTGTGTTTGCTGACAGCTTCGGAGATGGTATATTAGGCAGCTTTTGAGCAAAACGGCATATTTTCAACAATATATTCATGAAAAGTTATATATATGGATCTAATCATTTCCTGTTGGTGCTTTTATGAAACTTCTTAATTTCTTTGATAAGGGAGATGTAGAAATGGAAAAGGATGAGAGGGGAGGCGGTGCATCCCGCTTTACTGGGGAACGTGGAAAGCTCCTGGTGGTGCTTATTCTCTCTCTTCTCATAATATCCTCTACAATCGCTGTGTTCATTCTTTGGGGAGGGGAGGAGGGTGACAAATACGACAAGATGATGGGCGATGAAGCCTCACCCAACCCATACCGCCTCACAATCTCAGAGATCTATCTTGGGGAAGGAGAGGAGTATTTTGAAATATACGTGGGGGAGGGAGATGGCAACGGGACAATAAAGCTTAAGGTTACCACCTATGACGAGAATCCCTTCACTCTTCCTGCGGTCACCCCTTCCAGAGGCTTTAGCTACATTGTTGTCTACTCAGGAGAGGGGGAAAGCGATACAGATTTATCGGACGGGGTGGCGAGAATCTTTCTGAACATAGATGGGGACTTCCTTGAAGAGTCCGACGAATTGGGTCTTTACGATGAAAAGGACCGACTCATTGATTTCGTCAGATGGGGGGGTGGTGGGGGAGACAGAGCAAGGG